>SDBT01017333.1_pt1 | contig 11380 bp, 11 predicted proteins | sample 2277101 | NCBI WGS metagenome assembly SDBT01 (sample SAMN10404973, study PRJNA504765) | marine sediment metagenome | isolation source: marine sediment core GS10_PC15, 103 cmbsf | place: Arctic Ocean: Southern Knipovich Ridge | collected 2010 | reverse complement strand
CAGTCAGAACAATAAGACCCTCTTTATGTCGCTCTAGATCTTTGAAATCAATGCGAGGCTTGTAATAAAAGTTCTCATTCGCTCTAGTAGTCAGTTGTATGATATTACTTAAGCCAATCTCATTTTCAGCCAAGACAACTAAGTGGTGGGCGTGACGACTCTTTTCTTCATGATCATCAGTTAGGTAAAACTCACAGCCTAAGATAGGTTTAATACCTGCCTTGTTACACGTCTGATAAAATTCAACCCATGCAAAAATATTGCCATGGTTTGTAATAGCCAGCTTATCCAATCCCAGCTCGACGGCGCGAGCTACCATATCCTTGATCGACGCTTGGCCATCCAAAAAACTGTGACTAGAATGGTTGTGAAGGTGCACAACCTTCTTAACCTTAGTCGTTGTGCTTAAGTCTGTCTTCACTTTGGTCTCTTCCATAATTCTTATGCCTATCTCCTTTTCTATTTCCGCCTAATTGTTTATCAATCTTATCTAGCACGCGCTTGCGATGACGATCATTTACTTTCTTTTCAAGGTTATCTTCAAGACGCCTGGTGTTGCCTGGATTAAGACGTTGATAACGCTCCATACTAACATAACCACCTGGACCACCCAATACACTAGGTGCTGATATTATGTGTCTATATAGCGAAATCGTGCCACATTTTTCACATTTTTTTCTCTTGAGACGACCATCCTCCATGACATATTTATCATAGTCATTTGCGAAGAAGACAGCTCCCTGCTCATGATCACATTCTTTACATTTGAAATCGTAATACATATTAATCCTCTACGAAAGCTCTATATAGATTACCAAAGGCGCGATGAAATGAGTCACCATGATCTCTGCCATTACCAACTATATGCCAAGTAAGAGTATGTGCCCATTCATGCATGATAGTATCAAATTGAGAAGTCCAAGGATACTTGTTATTAATCAAAATTTTATAGTATGCATTTGGCTTACCTTCATTAACCATCCATACCATACCATGAGGAGAATCAGCCCCCAAAAGATCTTTTTCTACACGACGAACTTGCACTGGAAAATCAGGTGGAAAGTGTTTACGTAATAAACGTAAAATCAATCTAAACTTTTGATCAACCGTAATATCCTTTGACTGACTTACTAGATATTTGCAACGTGGATCTTCTTGTTCTTCGTCCATTATCTCTCCTCAATATCTGGATTAGAACCATCAACGCCTGTTAGTAGTTCTGCCCACTTAGTATCACAAAATGGACGATTACATAAATACTTGCAGTAATAATCTTCACCGCGACGTGTAATTTTCTTTGCGCTTTTTACTTTGTTATAGAGCGCTACAACTTTTTGCCGTGTCTGTTCGTCATCCTCAGAGGTGAACGCATATTCTAAAGGTGCTGCACTTCTGAAGTAGTCAAACTGCACCCAATGGTATTTGTAATTGGGATACATTTTCTTTGCAGCGAAAGAATACATCCTTGGCTGCAAATCTTTAATAAACTTTTCATAATCTGGCACAGAGTATCCTGTCTTATAGTCCACTATCAATAAAGTTTCTGGATCATATTCAATAACTAAATCAATAAAGCCTTTCATCTTTATCGGCTCACCATCTACACCAATCCCCCATGTAATTTTAGGGGCATCAAGATCAGCGCCTTCATTAGTTGGCGCCTCAATACCAATCACCTTACCGTCAGGATTGTCCTTACTTTTGATACCTGTGTCAAAATACTTGCCGTAACGCTCAATGGCCAACTCGACCATCCCCAATCCTTCATCATAAAGCTTCTTTGGACAACCATCAAAGTCTTTGACACTTTGATTCATTATCATACAATGAGATTCTTCATTATAAAATGGACAGTTATCACAATCTTTTTCAATAAAGAACGAAGCACGAGCTTTAGACGGCGCCTTATTCATATCGTCACTAAATGGTTCAAGCTCCATCATGTGTTTGCGATAGATGACTTCATGATCTGCCGTGCCTTTTGACTCAGCATACTCCTCTAACGTATAGTGAACTGCGCTACCGAAGTCGCTACAGAACGTGTAAGTAAATAGTTCATCAGCCCACCCCCACTCATAAGAGAGGAAGTATTGGAACATACACTCTAGGGCTTTTTTAAGCCTTGATGGACTGACGTAGGGGATGATCATACAGGCAAGTTCTCTTTACGAATGATAGAATCTAACTGCTCTACTAGACTATCTACAGATCCGTTATTATCAACGGTATGATGATAATCAGTATAATCAGCAAGAGCTGTTTCAGACTTATGTCCATCGCTCTTTAAACCAGTGTCGCGTTCGATATTGATAAGCATACCATGCTTCCGCGCCATCTCTACCTCGTTAGGGAAACGGGCATCAGCAATGATGACAACGTCGTCCTCTGCCCAAGGCTGAAGAAAGATCGAATTAAGCCACACGTTAGGATCAAGCTGATTACGGAATAGTTCCGTGCCCACAAATTGTAGCACTTCACGGACGGTCATGAATGCTGTTGGTGTAGCCCCTAAATAAGGTCTATAACCAACAATTATACTTCTGTCTTGTATGAATTGATGTTCTGGAAGTGGCCATCTTACGAGCGTTACCTTCTGCTTCCCCTCTTCAGTCTCCATGTCTTCCAGCGGAATACCAAAAATCACATGACAAGCCTTTTTAAGAGCATCAGCAAAATGTGTAATATGCACATGCTTATGAGCATTTGCACCCAATATGCCCATACCCACTGAACTTGCTAATCGTATCTCACCTTCAGGATCTAATGCGAAACTACAACTATCACTCAATAAACATTGACGAATAATTTTCGCACTTGAGTCTTTACCGACTTGTTTCTGTCCTGCCAGGGTAATGAACTGTGTCATTTGCTTTCTCTCCTCTTGCTACTTGTATTCTCTTAACCAAAGTTTCCGCCGCTTCTTCTAGATTATCAAAGATGCGATTAGGACCTAAAATTCCCCACAACCAATGAGATACCTTATCAATACCTTCTGGCATTATCATTACAACTGGGATATTATTCTGTAGAGCATAAATCATTTCGTGCGTCGTGCCAAAAGTCTTTGCATCACAAGGTAGGTATGCAATCATGCCTTCACAACGATTTAACATTGCGAGATCACTCTCTACAATATTCGAACAAAATGCATACATACCCAACCAGTCTCCACTATCTCTCAGATTATTAATGAAATCAGTTTCATCACAAGTATCTGGACAGGGATCAATAGTTACAATACGAACATCAAGATCTATCATCGCCTTACGTGCCACGTTCTTCCACTCAGTGTTAGCTCGATCGTGCTCATAGGGGCTAGAAAGATATACATTTATAAACATTACAAATACTCCTTAAAAATCAAACGTAACTGTGCTGGATCATGATCACCAGGATCTTGTCCTTCAGGCAAAACAACGTTTTGAAATTCAAAATAATCACTACACATTTTCTTTACTGTATTACTTGCTTTCTGTCCAGGCTGATCACTATCAAAAGCACAAATTACTTTATTACAACCTAATTTATGCAGAAGAGTTCGATGATGTTTTGAAAATCCTGTGCCCAAAACAGCTACGGCATTTTTCAAACCCGCATCCCACAGTCTCATAACATCCCCAGGACCTTCAACAATAATTATAGCCTTGGAGACATTCATATTTTGAGACGCACGATGCAAGCTATACAATACTGACGATGCATGAAATCTTTCTTCGTCATCACGTTCAGAAGATCTCTTGCGTATGTCGGCAAAATTTAAGGCATGACACCATTTAGGTCGCCATGTCTTTATCTGATCATCATCCAATAAACGACATGTGAATGCAATCAAATATCCATCAATCGGATCATGAACAGGCACTATCACACGGTCTTCACCATACGTATTCTTCCTATGCCATTCACCACCACAACCAAACTCCGCAATCACTGCGTCAGAATAGCCACGATTTTTGAAATACACACTTGGAGTCAGATGTTTCATTAGATCATCCTCCATCCGTTTATGTTTAACCAACTCTGATCTCTTACGTATGATTTGCTCTAGTCGTTGAGCTTCCACTTCATCTAACTCTGTGACATCATCAATATCTTTTTCAACCACATCTAGAATCCATTGGAGTGCGGCTTTAAACCCACAGTTTCTAGCGCATTGTATGAGCGCAAAGACGTCAGCGCCATGAATCTGATGGCAGCGGTTGCTGAAGCATTGCCACATCTGTCGCTGAAAGTCCCAGCTAAATGCCTGACGATTATCGTTAGGAGTGCGCCCATCGCCATGAGGAATTGGGCAACACCCCACAAGACGATTACCGTAGTCATCGCCTCGAAAGTTCAACACCTTCATAATTGTGCGCATGTTTTTATGCGCCAATCTACGAATACCCTCAATCTTAGCTTTAGTTAATTTGCCTGTTGGTAGTTCTGTTGTCATGTTCATGGTGTCTTTTGAGTCTTTGTTAGATTCTTAGCTATTGCTGCAACCACTGCCGGCGTAGGCGTAGATTTAGCAGCGCCCACGATAGTCGTTGGCGGAACAAACTTAGCGATCCCTAGTTCAGTAAATTTACCTATACTAAGATCCGCTTGAATATTAACGTGAGTGCTCAACCCCTTTCCATATCTAGATGCCAGGTTGTGCATCTCGTGCGTTCCTTGAGCTGATTGAGTCATATCAACTGCGTTTTTCTTATGGAACAAACTAATAGAGTCAACTAGCTCAACAATCTTTTTGGCACCAGCAATCATGTTGATGTCTTTATCTATACTACGATTAGTCTGACCGAAAGCCAGAATTGGAAGATTGAAATCTTCTGCAAAATCATGCAATGCCATACAAGCATCACCCAAAATATCATGTGCTCCAACACCCATCTTGGACACTTCGTCGATACGTGCCAATTTTATATAGTCCCAAACAATAAGGCAACGCCCCTGTCGAGTCTGTGTATCTAGTCCAACATGCTGCATCACCCAACGACGTAAGAATGGCAGCATTTCACGCGCTGTCATCCCTGTCATTTTCTTGTAGTAAAGTTTACGTGCTCGAAACTCATCCCACATGTCTTCATCTTCTAGAATATGTCTAGCAAGACCACACTGAGTGGCAAACGTCTTATCGTAACCATCTCGAATGATAGCGTCAGAGTCAGATTTCCAATACCCGGTTTCTAGAATCTCATAATTCACTTCACCGAACATTCCATACGCTCGCACAGATTGCGCAGTCTCATTTAGTTCACTGTCACAATATAGAACTGGTATGAAGCGTGACAACTCAATAGCCGCACGGATACCAATCTGGGACTTACCAGCTTTTGCATTAGACGCAATCAGAGTCACGCTTCCATTGCGTAAACCGCCAATTGATCGTTGCCATATGGGGAAGCCAATGTCTACACCAAGCTCACCAGGGTGTGCTGCCAGATCCATGATGATGCTATAAGCCTTCTCGGGCAATAGAATAATCTGATCATCTACGACACCTTGTAGTTTATTAGATAGATCAATTAGAGAATTGTCTACCTTGTTAATAATATCACTAGTATCATCTACAGTATCATCTAAATACTTACTCAGCTTTTTAAGCATGACCTTATAGCCACCCTTAACTGATTCGCGCTTAACTTGTAAAAACGCACGCCCAGTATCAGCCTTACTAGACTGATGATCTAAACATGCTTCAATAAGTTCTCCATCTCGACAAACTTCATAAAAGTCTTTGAATCCTAAAGCTGTAGCCTCAGCTAGTAATCCCGGCTGGGTTACTATTAACTCATCATTTGCGTTCATCAACAAACGTTGTAGAACAATAAAAAACTGTTTATTTGCTTTGTCTGTAAAATCATTCACAGACAAATGTTGTTGAATGTTGAAAAAGACTTCTGGATTACGACATAATCCCGCTAACAAACCAAATTCGGCAGCCCTATTAACCATTCAACGCCTCCTCAATCTTACCAACAATTAACTCTCTATCTATCTTCTCATTATACGCTACTCTAACCAAAATTATTCCCTGCTCCTCACATAACTCATCTTTACGTCTATCTCTTCTTCTTGCTTGCAACAAACCCAAAGTGTCACCATGAAAATGTTTGACAAACTTGAAGTGCTGCTCACCATCATACTCAAATCCAATGTTTAAACGTGGCAGAAAGATGTCAATAAACAACCCCCCATTGGATGCCACATTATATTCTAGTTCTACCCTATGGTTAGGATAGACCTGTTGAACAATTTCTAATAATTCTTTTGCCCCTTTACTCACCAAAAGTCTCTGTATATAAAGCTTTAAGTTCTGCTAAAACTTCTTCGTAGAAATCGGGGTTAGACTTCATCATATCTACAACTGTTTTCTTAGGCTTCTTGACAATTACACCCTTAGAGTTCGGCACCAAATAATTCTTCTTGTCCATCTCAATGACGGCAAAATCTCCAGCAAGCGTAACCAACTCCTCACAAACGTCGATCCCCTTACCGTAGATAAGCGGAAACTCTCCGTTCACAAATGGTGGCGCCACCTTATTCTTGATGATCTTATAGCGAGCGCGATGTCCAATCTGATCGCCATCGTCATTCATTATCCGTGTCTTACTTGTGATATTCTGCAACTTAATCCGTTGCGCTGCGTAGAACGGAAGCGCTCGACCGCCACTAGTAGTATCTGGATCGCCATAGGCTCCAATATTTGTGCGAACCTGATTGATAAAAATAATCGTGCTGTTCGACTTCCCCACAGCGGCTTGAAGCTTGCGACAACCGGCACTCATTAATTTAGGTAGCGTGCCTACATCAGTCTCTCCGATAGCTTTACCATCAGTTTGTTGTGGTAGAAGAGCGTCTACAGAATCAATAGCAATAATACACCCTGGATACTGTAAAGCCCAAAGCTCAGCGATACGCAAAGCGTCTTCCCCCGTGGGCGCTGTAATAACTTTAAGGACTCCAGGTTTTCGTAGCACTGGAAAGGAGTCAACTAGAGTGGACTGTAGAGCTTGTTCTTGATCTAGGAAGAGAACCTTCTTACCCTTCTTCACCGCTTCAGCTAGAATCGAAAGAACGAGTGTAGTCTTACCAGCGCCAGAGTCGCTAAAGATCTCAACAATCGAACCCTCATAACAAGGAACAGTCAAGCTGATGTCAAGAGCAAGAGACCCCGTTGAGTTACCCTTCGGAAGCTTAAGCTCGTCAGCAGTGCAAAACACTGTATCCTCAACCTGCTTTTCTAACTGTCTCTGAAATAGTTTGTCCTCGCGCGCTTCTAGCTTGGCGTCATCATCTTCTATCGTCATATCTACTCCCTCAGTTGTCTCCATTCTCTAGCTCCTTTAATATTTCGCTAAGTGTCTTCTGACTATTCCTACTAGACTCTTTCATCTTGTAGCCCGTAGTTGACTCAACATAACTACTACTCTCTTGGAAGTTTAACGCTTGAACATTTGTGTAGTATGCAACGAATTTATCAACATTGCACCACTTGAAGTATTTTTGGATCTTCCAACGCAAGAGTCCAAATTCCTTGTAGTCCAAATCTGTGATCTTGTAAAACTGCACAAACCAAGCTAGCTGTTGTGCATCCACTCCAAGTTTACTCACTCGCTTTACTTTGGTGAGCAACTGACCCCATGTCTTCGCGTGAGGGCCATTCTTCCTCCATCCGCCCTCAGGAAGGGCGCCATGCCTATTAATGAGGATCGCTTCTACGATAAAATTTGAAAGATCGTGCGATACCTTGGGCGTTGATGGGCTGGGATACTTCGTCATGTTGTTGTTCCTCTCTAAACATTATGTGTTCAGAAGATAATTCTGTGCAGGATTTTTTAGTTTTAGATAAATTTGACGAAGCTCTGTCGGTTGCCTATGAAGAACTTGCCTATTTCCTCAGAACCGTCTCCAGGAGTGGTCGGAGTTGTGTTTAAAACTGATGCAATCACTAACGAACCTTGGTCCCCAACCAAGATAAACTCTGCATTCCCAACGGGGACTACGTCCGTCTCTAGATCTGCCGCCTGATCGATGTCACCTCTATCTACCAGCTTTCTCACACTTAAAATTGCGCCCGATGTTCCAGGGTTGGTCACGCTCACAACCTCCACTGGCAAGGATGAGTTGCCGCCTGGGTTGAGGAACACGCCCGGAACTGCAAGATCTGTTCCTGGACGCTTCAGAACACGCGGGGTGCTAGAGTCAGCCCTAGCAACTACAGTTGTTTTATCGCCAATATTAACCGCACCGTTCAACAATGGAACGTCAGCTAGACGACGAAGAGGATCTGTGTCCTCAATAGCCACATCAAACAAAGATGTAGAAGATCCTACGCTAGATACTAATACAACAGTGCCATTAGAAAATGGACGACCACCAGTCCAATAACGTTGAACTTCAGTCACATTGCCTGGTAGCTTGAAATTGTTTACATGATATAGCGCTTCATCACCGATGTTCAAAAATCCATCTATACAAATAGCGCCACCTTTACCAGCATCATCTAGAAAGTCATCATCAGTGCTACCTGCAATTGCTGGTGGAACTGTATACAACTGTTCGGTGATTCCGCGGTATCGTTCTTGTGTTCCTGCATCAGGCGTATTGGTAAACGTCAATGCAAAGTTAACTTGGTTCACAGTTGCGCGACGTATAGTCTCACCTTTTCTAGAGGCTGCTCCAAAAATTTGGTTGATTGGTGGAGCTGGACGAATGCGCTCGCTAGGTGTTAATGGAATAGTAACTAAATCAACATCAACAGGTGTAATGATGCCATTTAAAATAGCACGTTGACGTTCACCTAGAGGTGGTTCTTTTCCGAACTCACCAAAGAAACTAGCGATACGATAATTGGTGCGAATACCATTGATACCTAGAGTAAAGTTTACATCAGTAATACCATGATTACGCACACCGATTACGCCGCTTGCGTCTGGAAATGAGTTGGAAAATGAATCAAAAGAAATGGTTGGTAATCCAACTAGTTCTACTTGCGAAAACTGTGAATTAGCCGCATGTGCAATTAATCCTTGTAAACGACGAAATGCCCGATCTTCTAGTAATTGGAGCGAAGTTGTAGTGCCTTGTGGAGGAAAGTTCCATGGACCAAACGTATCATCAATAACTACAAGTTCATTATCACAAGGTGTCGCTAGATTACCACTTACCCATTCTTGAGGAAATGACATTCCATAACGTTTAGTGAACATAACTGGCACTGCAACACCAGATAACGCCTCTAGTGTAGTAATCAAAAAAGCTGGATTAGTGAAGTCCGCTAAGCCTGGAGTGTCAGAATCTAATGCTGCTTCTTCAAGAGTAATTAAATTGCCATAAGTGGTATTTTCACGCAAACCAGGACCGGCGACAATTGGCAGCTCTGCCAAGACTGTGCCTTCTGGATATTCTTCAAACGCAGCTAGCGGATCACGAGGATCAATGACTAGTTGTCCAACCTCAGTTAACTTGATTGGAATATAGTGTTCTCCAGTGCGAGTGCGTCGACCTGGATCTGCTGGCAGGTTACCAACATTGAAGTCTTCTGTCCACTGACCAAATGATGCAGGTGCTTGATCTCCATCAGAACCGTAAACTGTTCCTGCTGGCAATACTACATATGGAGCAATTTTATCGTCTGTTGATTTAAAAGGCGAAAGCGGACTTAGGTCACGATTGATTTCATAATCATTGACAAAAAGACCACTAGAGCCCTGCACACTAATCGTTTGTCCTTCTACTTGGTTTTCAACATTGCCCCATGCAACATTTGCTAACTTGAATGCGCCCGAAGCAGCATTGGCTAATAGACCTTCCGCGATATAGGCTCGTCCATAAAAACGAGTGGCGTGATCGTTTACTCGGTTATAGAAATTTATTACCCAGTTCTGATTAGCGTCACGACGATTATTGATAATACGGATCTCGCCTTCTTCATTACCACCAAGAGTTGCGATAGGCTGTGCTGGATCAACACGACTTTGAAAATCGGGATGTTGAGCAGCAATACTTCCGTCATCGCCGGGCAAACCAAAGCCAGGAGATTCTAATGAAAAATTTAAAGGAGCAGTTTGAAACTTCTTAAAATAAGTCCAATGCTCAATACTTTTTAACGCTGTTCTCAACTCTAAGTCAGACGGTTTATAGCCACGCAAGATACCTACTGCATCTGTAAACTGAACAGTAAAGTTGGGCCAAGCTGGAGTAAATACTATACCAGAGTTAGTAGTGTCAACACCATCCAAAGGACCAAGCAAAGGAGAGTTTAGCCATCCTTCTTGATGAGCGCCTAATAAACGAACACGACGTGGTTGAGTAACAAGGTCATCACCAAATTGCAAATTGACTGTTGTTTCAAGACCGACAGTTGAACCAAGCCCTACGACAATATTCAACAACTCATCTTCACGTAGCTCAAACGCAACCTTGCGATTGACTAGTCGAACTTTCTGTTCGGACATACTCCAATACCAGTCATATGCCGTAGCTTCCAAAATACGAGTTAATGCTTCCGAAAGTGGCTGAGCTGCAAACGTAAACCTAATAGCGGATGCGTCACCACCAAGATTGGCTTCAAGATCTTCTTTAGATGGAATAGAGTTAAGATCAAAATCAATCTCACCATCATCTATTGCAAGCTGAATTGCATCTAGAACCTGAGGGTAGGTGCAGCCTTGTTCGAGAACTTTGCGATACTCACGGAAAAGATCTTCCGAGATATCTCCATTAATATCAGTAAAACCTTTTATGATACGCACGCCTCGTGCTACCGAGATCGTGCCAGAACCAGGATTGTCCCCCAAGTCTTCTGTTATCAGCTTAATATCATTCAAGCAACGCCGCGTGTCACGAATTGATATTTGTAGAATCGTGCCATTTACATTAGCGCTATATTCTGCGTGTGTAATCTCGCCACTTACTAAGAATTCACCAACAGTAAACCCAATGATATTGCCTGGAAGTGGAGTCTGTCCACTAGCACCATGAAATCCCTTTGGATCATCACGTGTTGGCACCCACGATGTGTTGAACGAATGAGGCGTAATGTTGAAACCAAACGTGGCGTTAACAGAAAGTAGCCCTGCCGCAAGATCTCTTCCTGGTTGACCGGGTGGTATTTGACCACTAGGAAACGTGATGACGGGCTGACAGTCCCCAAGACCCAGCCCGTCAACAGTGATTGCTTCCCCAGTGATACTAAACGTCATATTACTTTCTGATTAATGAAAACAACTGTGATTTAGGATGGTCATCAAGAGGACGAGTTTCAAACTCCATTCGTCCATCATCAAATTCCCATATAATCTTCAAAGTGTTTTTGTAGAGTTGTCCGACACCTCGTGCATAATCTTGATAACCCGACATATTAGGATTACCCGCCATCAGCTTACGTGTT
>SDBT01017332.1_pt1 | contig 11381 bp, 10 predicted proteins | sample 2277101 | NCBI WGS metagenome assembly SDBT01 (sample SAMN10404973, study PRJNA504765) | marine sediment metagenome | isolation source: marine sediment core GS10_PC15, 103 cmbsf | place: Arctic Ocean: Southern Knipovich Ridge | collected 2010 | reverse complement strand
AAAATATCAAGAATAATTAAATCTGGTTTTTCTTTTCTAGCTAATTTTATCCCTTCTTCTGAATCAAACGCTAAAATAACCTTGAATTTAGCTTCAGTAAATTTGTCTTTATACATGTCAGCTAAAATCTTCTCGTCTTCAACTATTAATATTTTTTTCATTTTATAGGTAGTTCTATGTAAAAAGTTGAACCTTGTCCTTTTCCTGGGCTTTCCACCCAGATTTTTCCATTATGTAATTCTAAGAATTTTTTGGCAATATAGAGCCCCAGACCTACCCCTTCTGTCCATAGTCTTTGGCCAGCGCTCCCTCGAGTAAAGGTTTTAAATAAACTAGAAATTTCATTTTTTGTTAATCCTTCTCCCGTATCTGTAATCGAAACCAGATATTTACCATCTGTTTTTTGACATCTTATCATCACTCCCCCTGCGTAAGTATATCTAATTCCATTATCTACTATATTTAGAATAACTTGTCTAATCTTTTCTCTGTCTAAGGAGATTTCAGGTAAAGGTTCCTTGCCTTTTTCCCATTTTAAATAAATGTTTTTTTCTTGAGCAATAGGTTTTAATTCCTCTGCCACAGTGCTAATTACTTCCTCTAAAGATAACTTTTCAAGCCTCAACTCTATCTTTCCAGCTTCAATCCGGGAGATATTCAAAAGATCATTAACTAATTTTATCAGTCTTTCAGTAGAAATGTAAATGTTTTTAAGGGGTCTTTTCATCTTTCCTGGGGCTACACCATAAGTTTTTTCTCTTATTAAAGAAATATACCCCTTAATGGCAGTTAAGGGAGTTCTTAGTTGATGAGAAGCAATAGAGATGAATTCTGATTTGGCTTTGTCTAGTTTTTCAAGTTCTGCATAGGCTTTTTCAAGTTCAGTCCTCAAGGTAATTTCCTTTAGAACGCTTTCGATTAAGAAGTAACCCACAATGCCAAATAAGAATAAGAGAGTAAATCCTAAGATTTTTAACCCAAGAGTTTCAGCGGTTACCGCTTGAATTAGTACAATCAATCCAATTGCTCCAACCGAAATTTCCGTAATAATAACTCTAATTCCTAATAAGTGATACTTAAGAAAAGTATAAGCTACTATTATTAGATAAAGAGTAGTTGTCCAATTACCAACTGGTGGTATACGTATATCATACCATAGCAAGTAATTAGTTATTCCTCCAGAATAACCAATTATTGTTCCGATTAAAATATATTTAATTTGAGTTTTTAATACACCTGTTGCGGTGGAAAGTTCTTTGAGTAATAAATAAATGGAATATGCCATGTAGGAAAGCCATAACAAAAGAAAGGGATGATATAAGATCCCAGGGTTGGGCCAAAAAGAAAAATTTAATTTGGGAGTTACATTTTTTACGAAAAAAGGGGTGAAATTTAGGAAGAAAAAAATAGTAAAAATAAAATAACCAAAAACTAAAGTTTTCTTGTGTTCTTTAACTCTTTTAAGAAAACTTATTATAAAATGAAAATAAAAAATTGATATAAAAATCGCCCCCGCCATCAATCCTCTTGACCAAAAAAGCGCTGACTCTGCAATTGTAGAAATTTGCCATAAAAAATACGAATAACTCCATATACTTACAGCCAGACAGAATAGACCAAAGAGTTTATTGGCGAGAGCTTTTCTATTTTTGAAATATACAAAGAGACCCAGAACGGATCCGACTATTCCATTAATTAACCCTGTCAGCGCATAAAATTCCATAATAAATAAATGAATACTTAGATTCAATAATACCTCTTACAATAAAATAGTACGTTTTTAGAAGATTATTAGTTATTTTTTAGCAATTGCTAGGCAATGAATTTTTAATGGTTCGTATTTTAGCTCTAAGTTTTCAGGTGAAAATCCTCCTTTAATTAACAATTCGGCTATTTCTTCTGGTTTACGGTAAATCAATGGCCAATTAATCCCTTTAGCAATAAACGGAGATTCTAAGTTTGGAACAACATTACAAATAATTAAACGTCCTTTTGGTGAAAGAACTTTATAAATCTTTTTCATTAAATCTATTGCTTGGTTCTTAGAAAAATAATCAAGTAAACCGACCATTTCTATAATATCTGGATTAAAACTCTTACAATGATTTTCCAAGTTTTGAATATAATCTTTGTGAAACTCTATCTTAATTTTTTCTCTATTAAGATTTAAATCTTGTATTAATCTTTTACTATTCTCGATTGCTTGTTGACTCATATCAATTAGTTTAATCTGGATGAAATAAGGTTTATTTCTGATTACCTCAAATATAGCTCTAGCGCTCCCACTTCCTAAGCTCAATAATTTTATATTGTTTTTTGTCCAAGAAATCTCTTTCATCGCTTTTAGCAGTTCTTTTTCTGCTAGGATCAATCTATTTCTTATTGCCTTTGCGTTACTTAAGAAATTTTCCCAAAAATCATCTGAAAGGCTAGTTTCTCCCTTCTTTCTTCTTGTGGGATAAGTATACATCACTTCTAGTGCTTTATAAGTAGTTACCGAACCAAAAACTGTCTTTGTGTCGCCATTAAGTCCACTGAAAGCTAAGAAGATAGCATTCGCAAAGCTTTTCGGTAATATATTAAGAATCATCATTATTGGAATTCGAACAATTTTTGTTAACCATGAATGGGTTTCATAATTTTGTTTGTCGTCTTTATCTACTGTTGTTATTAAGAGGTGTTTCAATGCCGAATTATTATAATCTTCGTTGTTCTTATTCATAATCTTTTAGTGGTATTTTCCTCCAAAAGGTTAAAATTAAGCAATAATTTTTGAGTTATTTAACTACTTTTCATTATAAGTCAATTTCTCTAAAACTAAAAAAGTAGCCAAAATGGCTACCCTAAATTATTCTACGTAATCTAATTTAAAATAAAAAACTCTGATGTTCATATGTTTGGTTCGTTTTGTCTATTTTCTTTAAGCATGTTCTTTCTAATTTAACTTCTTACACCTGACGCGGAGCCAAATCACTATATTCTATTATACATAAATTCCCCAAAAATAAAAGAGGTCCAGTGGAGTTAAAGTTTTTAATTTTCCGAAAAAATATATGAAATTTTAGAGTAAATAAAAAAAGCCTGGTGAGAGTTTGTCTACCAGGCACATTTTGTTCAGATGCTCTCCTTTTCATCCTTGAGACGTACAACCCCAAGGATAATTAGAATAGCACCGACGAGGCGTACGATCCAAATAGCTGAATCAGATGGAATCTCCCCAAACACTCCAGGCCATAACCAATTTCCAGCCAAGGTGAAGGGAATTCCTAAAACGATCTGAAGATTAACCACCATCGAAACCTTGCTTACTGTTTCTCTATTTATTGCTTTCTGGAGAAGCGTGTTGAAGAAGAAAACAAAGAACATTGTGAGTAAAATCCACGGTAACGCTGGTCGCCAAATAGTAATAAGTAGTCTAGTTAATTCGTCGAAAGTCCCTCGAATCAATGCTATAGCTGACACAATGATACTTCCAGAAATGGTTAGCCAAAGGAATCTCCAGAAAGTGAAGGTTATCGCATCTGACCTCCTACCACCTCGTTGTCGGACAATCTTTTCCAAAGCATCCGTTCCGCATCGACCAATAAGTAGTATGAGAATTCCTAATAAGGTAATCTCCAGTCCACCCGTGAGTCGCGTGACCGACGCCAGAATTGATCCAATAATTACTAGAAGCATTGGTAGCCATAACTTTCTTAGAGAGATATCTCCACGTATTCCATCGTAGAAGATAAGGTAGAGAATAGATAGGTTGGAAAGAGCTATCACCAAGCTTGGATCCAAACTCTGATTACCCATAAGGGCGAAAGTAGTTGACCCAGCAGCGATCGTTCCGGAAACTAGAGCCAAAACTTGCATCTTTGACGTTCCTAAGTTAAACCCAGGGTAATTCTTATCTAACCGTCTTCCCAGCAAAGCGTTGTAGACTAAAGTACAGAGAATGCCGATCCAGCCTCCTAGAATCAAGTACGCCGACACAGCCGTAAACGGGTCCTTAGCACGGATCACCTTGTGCATGATGAAAGTATCATTAGCTAAGTAAAGTGCTCCGAAGATCGCCGCCACAATTGAGATCAGAAAAACTGATCCCGACCACTCAGATTCATCTTCATTTTTTTCCATTTCATCCTCCTCCTTTATAAGTTAATGTACAAAAAAAAGAGTGAAGAGCCCCTTAATGCTTTCACTCCTTATTAGCGATTTATATTGCTTATCAGCTGTCGATTTCGTTAAAAACTGATGAGTAATCAAGATGCATTGCTTGTCGAACTGCTTTCATTGTTACTTGACCGATTTCTCTAGCCTTCTCTGTGCCTTCACGTAGATATTTACCCAAAGGAGCGCTTTCTGCTTTCTTTCTACGAGCCCTGATTGGATCTAAGAAAGTATTGAGAACCCTTACGAGATCTTTTTTGCATTCAACACATCCTAGTCTGCCCGATTGGCAACGAGAAGCTCGACCTTCAAGAGTTTTTTGGTCACCAAAGGTTTGATGATAGAGATAGGTTGGGCATTTTTCTGGATGGCCAGGATCTCCTTTGCGAGCTTTTTTTTCGTCAGTAAACATTTTCATGACTAGTTTTTCTACTGTGTCTGGATTATCTTTGAGCAAAATTACGTTACCTAGAGATTTACTCATCTTAGCTTGACCATCAGTCCCCGGGAGTCTACCTATTTTACCAACTTTTGGAGCACATTCAAGAAAAACTCTTTCGTATCTCCGATTGAATCGTCGAGCAATTCGATTGGTGCCTTCAAGGTGAGGGACCTGATCTTCTCCTACTGGTACAAGTAACTCGTCTTTTTCTTGTGGTGGGTACGGAGTAAAAAGCAGAATGTCTGCCGCTTGGCTGACAGGATAGATCATAAAGCCGGTTGTGGGTGCCGAATCAGATTGTGCTCTCTCTGCTTTGATGGTTGGGTTCTTTTCTATCTCGGAAAAAGGTACTAGCATTGTAAAGTAGGTTGTTAGTTCAGCTAATTCTGGAAGATTACTTTGCAGGACGAAGTGAACGTTTGGTTTTGTTGGGTCTAAGCCGACGCTGATCCAATCAAGCATTACCTCACGAACAGCTTTCTCAATTAGCGTTGGTCGATCAACATGTGTTGTCAAGGCCTGGATATCTGCAATTAGGAAAAAACATTCATATTCTTCTTGAAACAAAACCCACTGCTTAAGTGCGCCTGCATAATGACCAAGATGTAAAGCACCCGTTGGTCTTATACCTGTAAGAATTCTTTTGATCAACATAAATACCTCCTTTTTTTATTCGTATTGTTTCTTTCAGCAGCATTAATGGGGGAAACGCCGGCGGCGGGATTTGAACCCGCAACCTACGGCTCTGGAGGCCGCTGCTCGGCCGAATTGAGCTTCGCCGGCATTTTATTTATTGTCAAGTTGCTATTTCTTTATATAATATAATTAAATAATTCTGTCAAGAGCTCGAATGCGTGTGGAAAATACGCCTTAAAATGCTTAAAATATTTTTAATTTTAAAACTCATAGTACTTCACCTTGAAAAGAAAGAAATTCTGAAGTTTTTTCTACGGCATAATTAACGCTTCTCAACATATTATCACTTTGCATAAATTTAGAAATAAAATAAGCAAAAAAAGTATCTCCGGCACCAATTGCATTGTCAGTTTTAATTACAGATTTAGGACTAACCATATAACGATTTCCATCCATGAAAACCTCGCATCCTAGCTTCCCCATCGTTTTTATGAGAAGTTTTTGTTTTTGATTTTTTAAAAATGTATTTTGAATATTTGCTAATTCTTTTTCTGTGCCCTTAAGGCAAAATATTGAATCAATAATTTCTTTTTCTGGATTCCAATACTTTTTCTTACCAAAATCCTTTCCATCACGAACATATCCTTGAATATCCAGAAAGATATTACCCTGAAAATAAGAAATGTCTTTCAAGCTAAATTCGTCTAATAAAGTTGAAATAACAATAAAAGGAGTTTTGATTGAAGAAAATTGAATACTTAGAGGAGTGGATCTTTTTAGTATTCTTCCGAATTCTCCACTTTTTGTCATCATAATTTCTACTTCTGTTAGAACAGAAGATTCAATAGTGAAAGGAATTTTCTCTTGACGAAAAATATTTGAAAGATAAAGGGCAGGCCCTCCTTTTTGTTCACGAACCAATTGACCTGCTTCATCCACGAGTTTATCTAGGGCAAAAGTTGAAAAAATTGTAATTTCATCTTTTTGATTCATATTTTTCTAATTGCTTCGTCAATAATCATAGTCGTTTTATTAAATTTCTTACTTTTGTTTCATCAATTCTTCGTTCATATGGCTTTACATTTATTTCTTTATCTTTATAGACACCTGTTTTTAAAGAGGTACTAACAATTGCGCCATTAGCGTATTGAAAAAGAGCATTGATATTGTTTTCATTAGTTCCACTACCAACTAAAATTGGGAAATCTTTGCCAACTGTTTCTCTCGCCTTTTTTAAATCAGAAACATCGGGTGCTTCTCCGGTCCACTTACCAGTAACAATTAACCCATCTGAACCTTTTTCTTTTGCTTCTTTTGCTGATTCAGAAATGCTTTTTTTATCAATCATTTTTGCGTGTTTCACATGAATGTCAGTAAACAAAGCAATATCAGAATCCCTAATTTTTCTCTTGAAAGAGATAACTTTTTCTGGCTCAGCAAATACTTTCCCGTACTGAGTTTCAACGCTATCTACAAACACCGGCACTCGAATAAATTTAGCTCCACAAATTTTAGCAATAGAAAGAGCTGCCCTGTAATCGTTCCAAAGCACGCTTACTCCTATTGGTATAGAGGTATATCTTGCGAGTTCCAAAATAAGAGAAGTCATAGATGCTACTATCTCTGGATCTACGAAAATTTTATGAGGAATATCATAGTTGTTTTCAAAAATAACACCATCTACTCTACCCTTTTCAAAAACAACTAAATCTTTTCTGGCATTTTCAAGGGCAATCTTAAAACCAGGGAAATTCTTATGTCCTAAAAGAGGTGGAAAGTGAATTGCACCTATAATAACTTTTTTATCTTTTTTAAAAATCTTTTGAAGTTTGTTCATAATTTTTATTCGTCATTAAAAATTTTCTCTTTTCTTTATGGCAAAACTCCGCTTTTTATTATACCAGTTAAAAAAAGAGAATATATTTTAATCATATTTTATCTATAGTATTACATAAAAAAGGTGAAATTTTATAATAAAATTCCACCCACTTCAGTTTTAAACCAAAGAATAGACCCAATAATCAGGAACTTTTTGTTCAGATTGTTGGGCTCTCACCAAGACAGTTGTGCATCCAATTTTTTTAGCAGCCATAATATTTTCCAGTTCATCATCGACAAATACCACTTTTTTATTATTTTTTAAATAGGCTTCTAAAATCCTAAAAGCTTTTCGTTTTGGCTTTTGGATAAAGTTTAATTCCCTCATGCCGATGATTTTGGAAAATAAACTTCTTATCCCTAGAGATTCAAGAATTAGCTCAGCAAACTCAGACGGATTATTGCTCAACACAAACTTTTTGCCCCCAAGAGAAAGAAGGGTTTGATATAGTATTTCATTTTTATTTATACCAAACTGATGAGGATTTAGAGATAAATATGTTTCTTTGATAAAATGATCAGCGTCAACTTTCTCTTTCTTTAGAGCGACAAGGGTATATTCTGTCTTGTGTTTTTTTAACAGTTTTTTTCTTTTATCTATTGCCTCTTTTTCAGGGATGTTATAGTGGTTGGTTATAAATTTAATTGCCAGTCTCGTAAAAGCTGATTCTATTTCTTTGGTGTTAGAATACAAAGTACCATCACTATCAAAGACCCACAGATCGGGCTTCAATTCTTTTAAGTCTTTCAATAACATTTCCTTATCTCCTCACAAAAATTTTGGAAGGTGGAATTTAAAAATTTCACCTTCCTTTATTATTGTTCTTTTGGCAACATCTGTTTGACAGAAAGCATTGTTTCATAGGGTTTTCCGCTTCGAAAAGTTTTCTTTGCCATATTGTAACACTCTTTGAAATCAGTCGATCTACCAGCTAAGTAGAAAAGAATGGCCGCATTAGCAAGCACTATATTGAGTCGCGCTCCGTCAATTTCTCCTCGTAGAATTTTCAAGGAATATTCACCCTTGTTTCCGATGGGAGAAGCGGCTTCTTTTGGGATAGTTTTAATCCCAAAATCACAAGCAAATAGATCGTACTCGACAATCTCATCCTCTTTGAGTTCTGCGACTTGGGTACCGCCAACACAGATAGAAACTTCGTCCATTCCTTCATGACGCTCAACATCAGTGAAACCCCGAATAAAGAGACCGTGTTGCAGATTCGTGATGCTTTTTTTGTTCAGAATGCGATAAGCTTCAGCTACAATCCTGGGAGAAATAAGATGATTGACGCCCAGTACTCTTCTAGTTAACTTCTGAGGACTTAGTGGATTAGTTATCGGACCTATAATGTCGTTCATGTGGGGCAACATAGCAATTTTATGGGTCTGGATATGGATCTGTTTATAGCGAGTATCGAGAGCTTCGGTGTAACCGAATCCGTGTTTTTCAACGCAAGCTTCAATTTTTCTCTTGGGAGAGTAAGTATCAATCCCGCATACCAACGATATAAAATCTGAACTTCCATATTTACCCTTATCAGTGTTAGCTGGTGAACCGTGTTTACACATTGGGATACCGACAGATGCCGCAATAAAAGCTGCGATAGTACTTATGTTCGCTGTAACAACCAAATCGCCTCCCATGCCACAGTTATCCATTGCATAAGAAACATTTGGATTAAGAAAACCAAACTCAGAAACTGAAATATCGTGTTCAAGGATAGCGGCACAAATTCCAGCAATTTGCTCTGCAGAATTCTCTGGCAGTTTATGGCCATGGATTTTCTCTTGTTTTTCATTTCGTTTCCACGCATAGGTTGCTTTAGTGTGCAATGCACACAAACTAGCAATACTTTGTGTTTGTGCAAGCTTATGACCTCTACAGCCTCGCAATGTGTATAGTCCTAATTCATACGCCTCATTAAAACTAAGCGGAATATTTTGGTAAGCGTGGTCTTTCAAAACATGTTTTATCTCAACCATTTTGTTTCCTCCTTTCATTCTTTCATTTTTTTTTGTTTTTTAAAGAACTAACTTAATTCTCGAGAAGTTAATAAAAAACCTCTCGTCTCTTGGGCTAAATGAACAACAGTTAGCCAAAAGGACGAGAGGTATTATCCCGCGGTGCCACCTTTTTTATCTTAAAACTTTTTATTGACGAATGAAAAAAATTCGTCAGTAAAACGAATTTTAAAATCACTTTTACTGACTTTGCCTTCCGATGAATCGGAGGAGCATCAGTTAGCCCATGATTACGGAGGCTGCCGGGTTTCCACTAGCGCAGAAACCATCCTCCTCGACGAAGTCGAGGAAAGCTAGGCCCAATCCCGAGATATAAAATATGCTCGAGACCCAACTTATGGATTTTGTAGTTTTAAGTTGCTTTTCTTAACTGTAATAAGGATATCAGAAGCCAAAATGCTTGTCAAGTATCTACAAAAATCTCAAAGAGGAGTAGGAGGGATAAAATTGAAATACGGTATTTTTACTTTAACTCTTTTTTTATTTTTCTATATTTTCTCTGATATTCTTTAAAAATTTTAAGATTACCTAATTTTGGTTTAAATGATTTTATGAGAAATTGATGTTTCCAGAGAACTTCTTTCAGTTTACTTTGACTTTTAATTAATGGCACATAAACTAAATTATCATTAGCATCTACTATCTTGATTATCATAGCTTCTCTACAAGCTTTCTTTATATTGTTTAAAAACTTATGCCAGCGCATTTTATAGTCCTTGATTTTCACCTGAGTAAGAGTCGAAACTAATTTGGCCACTCTTTTTCTTTTTGGGGAGATTTTAGTTGCACTTTATTTTAAATCTAAACTTAAGTCATGAATGTCTCTTGCTCCCATAAGGATTACTACTTTCCTACTTTTTTCTCTTTTTAGGTGGCTCAATACCAAGATCCTGACAAATTTTCTTTGCCAAAAAATTATCAATTTCTTTATGACGAGGAACGGTAGAAGTCTTTTTTATTAGAGTATTAAAAAAGACGCTATGTTTTGCGCCTTCTCTAATAAAAATACATCCACTTTTACGAAGATGTTTAATTAAATCTTTACGTTTTATTTTAAAGAAATTGATAGTGGCTCTCGGACAACCTTCCCCCTAGAAACCTCTTTTTTATTAAGAAGTCGATTAGTTTCCAGAACCAACAGAAGAGCTTCCCTAAGATTTTCTTTTACCTCTTTAAGAGTCTTTCCTTGGGTATTAACACCTGGAATTTCTTCCACCCAACCTAAATACCACTTCCCCCTTTTTTTATAAATCGCTGTAAATTGCCTTTTCATACACTTTTATTATATTATCTTTAATCTTTTTATGTCAACTTTCTAAACATCCTCTCTAATTCAATAATATATTCGACAGAAGAGCTTTTTTGGGGGGAAATTTTAATTGCACTTTATTTTAATTCCAAACTTAAGTCATAAATGTCTCCTGCCCCCATAAGGATTACCACTTCCCCACCCTTTAGATTTTTTGTTAAAAAATCTTTAACTTTTGTCTTAGTTAGATAGGTTACAGAAGGTTCATTTATCGCTTTTACTAGTTTTTGACTGTTTACTCTTTTAATAACCTCTTTTTTTTCACGGCCAGCGACGGTATAAATATCGGTGATAATTATCTTGTCTACCGGAGCTTTTTTTAAAACTTTCACAAAATCATTAAATAAATAATGTGTTCTTTGATATTGATGAGGTTGAAAGACGCACCAAATTTCCTTTTCAGGAAATTTTTCTCGAGCGGCCTTCAAAGCGACTCTGACTTTAGTTGGATGGTGAGCATAGTCATTGATTAGGGTATAAGGTTTGGGATGCTTCATTTTAATAATCTCAAAACGACGCCAAGCTCCTTTGTATTCAGAAAGAGCTTTAAAAGAGATTTTATCTGGGATTTTTAAGGTTCTAGCTGCCATTAGAGCGGCCAAAGCATTAGAAATATTAAAATCTCCTGGGACCTGTAAAATCTTCTTTAACTTTCCAAACTCTTTATTCCTTAAGGAATACCACTTTACATTTTTATACCTTGGAGGAATAATTTTTTTAATATTTTTGTCATCTGCATTTAGCACCAAATCCCCATCTTTTTGCAAATTATCAATGAACTTTTTAAAGGTTTTTAAAAGATTAGCTAGATTTTTGTAAAAATCTAAATGTTCAGCTTCAAGACTAGTGAGAACAATAATCTGAGGTCGGTAATTTAAAAAAGAAGCAAAATGTTCATCTGCTTCAATAACCAAGTATTCTGACTTCCCCACCCTGCAA
>SDBT01017331.1_pt1 | contig 11381 bp, 15 predicted proteins | sample 2277101 | NCBI WGS metagenome assembly SDBT01 (sample SAMN10404973, study PRJNA504765) | marine sediment metagenome | isolation source: marine sediment core GS10_PC15, 103 cmbsf | place: Arctic Ocean: Southern Knipovich Ridge | collected 2010 | reverse complement strand
TATGATATTGCCAATAGTTATGTTGGACTTTTTGCAAAAAACGAGGTGAGCGGGGTGAATTATGCAGCGACATTTGATTTTTTTAAGATAGAAAGTTATGCATAAAATTAAAATAAATTAAATTTAAATGGAGGTAAAATAAAATGCCAAAACTACCAATCGGAGACATTGGACCCTGTTTAATCGTCTGGGATTATCCCGACAGCCAGCTCGCGATCGGACCCTATCTCGGCACCGTCTCACTACGCATGGTCGATTCGGTCAGCCATGTTGAAGAGGAAGGCTACGGCGACGCACCGCTCGATGGCGTGTTTGCCGGATCCGTGGTGGAGCTTGATGTGCCAATGACCCGCAGCTCCCTGCTCCAGCTCGAAGCGACTATCGCCTATGAAGAGATGGGAGATCTCGCTGGATCTGTGCTGAAGCTGCAGAACGTCGCTGGATGCGATATGTACAAGAACGCGAAGCAGATTGTTATTGCTCCCATGTGCAATAACGTGGCCGACGATGATACTCACAAATGGACCCTGCTCTACAAAGCTCACCCATGGCGTGATTTCGAATTGACCTGGGATAGAAGCGGACAGCGAATTCACATGGTCAAATTCAAAGTATTCCCGAACACTGACAGTGGCTGCGGCGGCGACTACGGAACCGAAGGAATGGCGTCTGGATCACCAGCTATCACTTCAGGGATCTGCGTGCCTTAATGACTGACGAGACAAAAAAACCAGAGCAGAAAAAGGAAAAAGTGGAATTAGTCCTCAGCACAAAGAAGAGTCTCCACAAGCCGATCGTGATCGTGATTGATGACCAATCTTTTGAGAACAATCCACTCTCGCGGTCCCTATTTGATGAGGTGAGAAAGTACGAACAAGCTGCGCTCGATGGCGATATAGAAGCACTTTACAAACAGGTCGAGATCCTTTTCAGCGTGCCAGTGGAGATGCTGAATAAATTGGATGTGCGAGATGTAAACTCCCTGCTCGATTTCACCATGGCTAAAATATTCGAAGCGGCCGCAGAAACGAGAAAGGAGAAAGCGGAAAAAAAAACGTCCGAGCCTGGGCCAAAAGAATCGGCCTCATCGCCGGAGAGCTCCCAGGCATCCTGACGTTTGAAAAACTGCTGAATCTCGACGTCCGAGACGAGCAGATTCTAGCAGTGGAGGCTAAGAAGCGAGAGGTTTCTCGTGAGATCTCATTGCTCCAGGCCGTGCGTTTTGGAACGCATGCCACGCAATCGGACTATGCACAGCGATTGCAACAGCTCGAGTTTGAGTTGAGGAAATACGAGGAGGAATACTGATGGCTTCAATTTTGAAGCAACAGATAATCGAGAATTATCCAATTCTGACAGGTGATGAGATCGCCGAAAAGTTAAATATTGGACGCTTGGTAGTTTATAGGTGCTTGCATAAAAACCGAATTGAATTAAGACGGCCAGGAATGCGCGGTGGGAATATTCCTTGGAATAAAGGGAAAAAATTAAATCAAGAACAAAAGGCGAAGATGAACATGAGTGGATTGGATTTGGGAAGAGCTTGGAATAAAGGCATTTCAATGCCTAAAGAGTTTATAGAAAAAATGAGATATGGGCTTCAAAAATGGTGCGAAGAACAAGGCCATTATCCGAACTGGAAAGGAGGAATAAGCTATGGGCATAAAACGGGCTACTATTCATCTCAATATAAGCATTGGAGAAAAAGAGTTTTTGAACGAGATAATTATACTTGTCAAGACTGTGGCGACGAAAAAATGATTTATTTAACCGCTCATCACATTAAGTCATTTGCTGAATATCCAAAATTGAGATTTATAGTATCGAATGGAATTTCTTTATGCGAAAATTGTCATTGCAAAATTGATAAATATAGAGCTAGATTTATGAAAAAGGAGAATTAATTTGGCATTTCAGGCTGGGGCTATTGTAAGTAAATTAACACTGGATAGGTCTAAGTTTTCGGCCTCAATAAAGGCTGTCAAGAAACAATCCAAAAATCTTGGCAGCTGGGTGAAAAAGAACAGCGGCCAATTCAAAGCCATGGGCCTCGCGGCCACAGCTGCGGGCGTGGCTGTGCTTATGGTCTTCAAAAAGATGGTCAAGCAGTACGTGGAGACCGGCGATATGATTCACAAGATGGCCCTCAGAACTGGCTTTGCTGCAGAAACCCTGAGCGAGCTCGCATTTGCAGCTGAGATTAGCGGGGCTGATATAACCATGCTCGAAAAGGGTACTAAGAAGATGGCCAAAACTATTAGCGATGCCAGTGATGGGCTTGAAACATATCTGCGGGTGTTCAGAAAGCTGGGGCTGGAAGTTGATGATCTTTTGAAAATGAAGCCGGAGGAGCAGTTTTTTACAATAGGTGCGGCGATAGCAGAGATGGAAAATGTGACGCTGAAGACTGCAGCTGCCATCGATGTGTTTGGCAAATCTGGAACGATGCTGCTACCGTTTTTTAAAGAGGGTGCTGAAGGGATCGCAAAACTGAGAAAAGAAGCACATTTGGTCGGCGAGATATTTGATAAAGAAATGGCAGCTAAGGCAGCTAAGTTAAATGACGCACAGAGGGCCCTTACTGGTTCTGTAAGGGGACTGAGCTTTGCCATACTCACCGATTTAATTCCCGTCCTAACTACTGTGACTAAAAGTTTCACCGATTGGTTTGTAGGAACTAGAGAAAATGCGGCTACTTGGGCGATGGCGATAATCTCATTTTTTGAAGTTATTGCTAAGGGAGCGATGACGCTAATGGCAGGACTTCAACTCCTCCAGTCTGCAACTTTCGAAATGGCATCTTTAGTCACTCAAAATATTCGTGGATATATAGAACAACTGATTATCGGATTTGGGGCGTTGGCAAAGGTCGGCGTGCCTGTCAAGGGGATTCTCAAGGATCTGATGCAAGCTTGGGTTGATTTACGTGCTGTCGAAGAAGGTTATAGCGAACAGCAAGAAAAGCATATCAATCAAGCAGCAGTTATAATTGCTGGATTTAGTGAATTCTTTAAGATACTAGAAAGCGTTGAGAAAAAACTAAAAGATGTAAAAAAAGCAGGAAAAGATGTAATCACTCCGCTTGAAAAAGCATTAATCCCCCTGACCAGGCCCCTAAAAATGGGACCTCTTTTATTTAATATCCCGAAAATGACCGCTGAGGATTTTGCAATATGGTACAAAAAATGGCTGGCTGATCTCAAAGCAAAGTGGGCCTCGGCTTGGCAGGCGGCACTATCGGGCAGTCGTAATGTTGTGGGTGCGTTGGAGTCGCTCTTTAACCAGTTTGCCAAAAACCAATCTGTGCGACTCGAAAACGAAGAGAAAGAGCAAACTGACCACATCGAGGCATGGTATGAGAGAAATAGAGCCAGGATTGAAGCAACAATAATGAGCGAGACGGCGAAGGTCGCCGCTCTTGAAGCACTGGATGAGGAGAAGGCAAGAAAAGAAAACAAACTCCAGGTTCAAATGGATAAAGAAAGGAGGAAGCTGGAGCGGAAGCGGGCCAAGGCTCAGAAAGCGAGCGCGCTTGTTTCGGCCGGAATTAATGTGGCCGAAGCCATCACAAAAGCACTCACTGCCGGTCCGCTTATAGGCCAGATTTTCGCAGGTATAGTCGCGGCCCTGGGAGCTGTACAAATGGCTGCGATTGCCGCAGCTCCCCTCCCTGCACTTGCGAAGGGCGGTAGGATAGGGGCGGCCGGGATCGTGGGAGAGGAGGGGCCTGAGCTCTTTTTTCCGGGAACTCCTGGCACTATCGTGCCATTGCGATCAGAGGCAACGCCTTTGGGATCCCAGCCAAACATCTCGATAAGAATCATGGGATCCCTCATCTCGACCACCGGTGTGGCCAGAGCAGATCTGGAAAGGGCAGGCAATACCTTCTTTGATATTATAGAAATGCAAGCACGACGAAGGGGGTATACTTTAAATGGCGCTTAAAAGAGTATATTTATGGCCAGCTGGAGCAGGCAAGATCCCGCTCCCGGATATAAAATACATCGGCAGCCCGCCAGGCCTTCCCATCTCGATCGAACCGGGCACAGAAGAGGTCGAGATGTCAGACAAGAGCAGGAGGCTGGCATTTTTTAGCGGGCCGATCGATGGTGGATGGCGGGATTTTACATTGGGCTGGGGCTACATTACAAAGACAGAGCTCACCACTCTTTTGAATTTAGTAGCGCTGAAGCAGATCCTGGTATATCAAAACGAATTCGAGGAGGCTGGGGGAGCTGAGCTTTATGACGTTTATATCGTATCTTTTGGATATGAATTTGTCCGCACAGGCATAAGAGATCTTCAAAGATTCAGGGCCGACATGGTGTTGAGGCAAGTTTAAAAATGCAGCCATTAGTCACCACCGCTCAATGGACACTCCTTGCCAAAGGTCAACAACCAAAAGTAAAACTCGAGATCGAAATAGCTGCTGGAGTCTGGATTAATATCTGCAGCTTGTGGGATCCGGCCGCAGGCAAACTCAAAAATTATCTTAAAGATATTTCATTTTCATCTGGGGGGGCGAGAACGACGGTCGATCCGATCGCAGGAGAATTCTCTGCGGTCATAAATAACAAGGGCAATATTTTTCATCCGAACCATCCGGATTCTGGCCGTCAGGGATATTTCCGAGCGGGGAGAAAAGTCAGGATCTCGCTCGGTGGCAATTATCCGCCGAGCGGACCATGGGCCGGAGGTGACGAATATTGGCAGCGAATCATCGGATACATGGATGAGCCGGAATTTTCCAGTGACACATTTGAACTGACGATCAAGGGGTTGGACTATATGAAAGTACTTTCGGATATGAAATTCACGAAGGAATCCTCGGCCTTTCCGGCCACGCCTATCGATAACTTTTGGGGCACTTTGTTGACAACGGATTCTCTGGCGACTACGACATGGGGGCCAGAGCAATATAATGGTGCCGACGCCGCAGATCCAGTCCCCGGAGATGAAGTAAATGGAATAGGTGCCTGGGTTGTCTTTGCAGGTGCCCCAGGCACGCTAGTAAGTTCACAGGTACAAATAGGTGGCTTCTCGAACTGGGAACTTGAGTTTATTGCCGCTCCCCCGCCTCCCGTTCCCCCACCTGACTTCTCTATAGCAGATCTTCGATATGCAAATGCCTTTAATGCTGCGGCTGGGCAGGAATATTATGTCACATTCAAATATACGAGAACCGCAGGAGTCCAGGGCGATGGTAAATTGAACGTTGGTATGATTGGCGGTGGAGTTTCACAAGGTGCATCTGGGGCTCTTGATCCTCTGACCAATAATGTTTGGCATACAGGGTCGTTTTCGTTTACTTATGGGGCGGGTGGGCTAATAACAATTTCTATCTATAGCGGCGTTCAAGCCGTTCCAGCGACATGGAGAATTGACAATATATCAATACTGGCAGTGCTGGGCAATAACCTCACTTATTACAATATGCCGGCCCTGTGTACGGGGATTTATCATGTAGAACTTGACGGTGAGCCAGCGTGGCCAGGAAAGCAGAAAGGCGAAGGCTGGTATTACGATCTCGCCACAAACCGATTCTGGTTTGATGAAGATAAAATTGTTGCCGCTGGTGTGAATAATCTCGATATTTATTATTTTACTGCACAAACGGCTGGAAATGTAGTCGCTGACATTCTGGCAAAGGCTGGCTTATATGCTACGCGTGCAGCTGCATGCGATCCAGCGGGGGCACAAACGCCACCTGGAATGCAAATTCCCCTGGATACTGGTGTGTCTATTGATAAAGTTTGGTTTGAGCCAGGATCCACTTATATAGCCGCCGTAAAAAAACTTTGCGAGAGAAGCGAGCCCGCGGGCTGGAGATTCCATTTCAACTGGGAGGGAAGCCCTCGTTTTGTTGCAGCACCGATACCGGGCGTCGCAGTGTTTGTGCCATTTCTTCCTCAACATATCAAATCGCCCAGGATCCGTCAGAATCGAAATGAGATAAGAAATAGAATCGTCATAGCGGGAAATAAAATAGCCGAACTCGTAGGCTGGGAAGAAAATATGCGGAGCCACTGGGAGGACGCAAGAAGTGATCTTGCTTCCATAGCCAATTACGGCGAGCATACCCTAAATATAACGAATCATCTTTTTCAAGATCAAGCCTCTGTGACCAATATGTGCATCAATTTATTAGCCCTGCTAAAAGATCCAAACTGGTATCTCGATTTTGAAATGACGTATAATGCCGTGCCATTGGTCCTGGGTGACACGATTGAGGTCCACGAGCTCCTGGATATTAATCTGCCAATCGGAATCCGTTTTGCTATCCACACCTGTCTCATCAGAAATGCTCAAGTCTCGCTCCACAGCGTGAATTATAAATGCCAAATTTAGGCAAAAAAAAAGGCCCCGGATCCTAAGACCCAGAGCCTTCCTTTATTGAAATTATACTATCAGTGCCAACCCATTTTCTTCGCTATTGCTTGAGCGACTAAGAAAATAAGAAACCAAAGAATCCCAGGTACTAATATCCAAGCGATAATCATGCCCCATCTAATTCGTTTTAAAATATTCATACTCATCTCCTATGAAATTTTATATGTAGCTTTTTTGAGTCCTAATTTTTCTATCATGTTGACAGCCATGATATCAGCTTGATTTCTCGAATCCACTTTCACATTATGTGTTGCTACGGTGCTACCAATCGAGGATTTGATGGTGATTTTGAATCCGAATTTGCCCTCTGTTTTCTTTTCGAGCTCGGCTTTTTTCGTCACAGCAGCCGAACAAGGGTGAATGATTTCCGTAGCTTTTGGAGTGGGTTTAGATCGTGACTTCAACAACGATACCATATAATTACTCGGAGCTGTTTTCTCGATACGATCCGGAGGGTAGAAATCGTGACCGACGGCTTTAACTAATCGCTTACGTAACTCATCTTCTATATAGAGCGTTTCCCTCGCGTCGCCTACCGTGATTTCACGTGCGGGAAGTACTTCGCCTTTTAGCATTAACCGATTAAATCGAATAGCTAGCTCTAAAGTAGGTACGAATCGGATCTCTTTTTTCGTTAGATTATTCCTCATTTTTCATCTCCAGATAAAAGATACCTAGCCTTCCTAGCCTACGTCGTATCTCCTTAACGATAGCGGCGGCCTCCCAGATGTCACGTATAGGTACGCCTGTATCTGGTGATCTGTTTTCACTGTCTGCGTGTAAGCAATTTAATCTGAATCTCAGCGCCAGTGTTTCAGACGCACGGATTTGTTTGTTTGTAAGATTTCTTCTTTTCATCATTCGTCTCCTTGTCTCTTGTGTTGGCCAACGCCATTGCGAAAGCTGAAAATATATTTACGCCGACGATTCAACTTTCGATCCTTTCTCACCATCCTGAGATAACCCCAGTGTTTCTTCGTCGGGTCGGGGATAAACTCCCAGATAAGCCATAAACCTCCAACTACGATTAAAGTCCAAAAAGCGATTGTTCCAATCATTTAAACCTCCTGTTTATATTAAATTGCGATAGATATGGGCATTTCTTTTTCTTTATTTTACAGCCCTTGCAGTCATGCCCTAGATATAATCCTGGATATTGACAAACAAGCATCGTTTTTCTTTTCGTCATTCTTGTCTCCTTATTTATAGATATGTTGCCGACGTTCTTCTGCCCGCTTATTCCGAATTCGTATCCTTGCCTTGAGCTCACGTCGTAATAGCTCTTTTTGTTTTGGAGTGATCGTTATTTTTATTGTTTTTTCCTTTTTATTTTTCATCTCAATAGCAATATACGTCTTATGGCATCCTGTGGGAATCGCCTTTAGGGATGATTCGGGAGGTGATATTTTCTCATCTCAAAGGGTGATGCGATTTCCGTAATCTCACCCCCTGCCGAATTAATTTATTAAATCGCTTGACAAACCTTTTAAGCATATATAACATGGGCGAGCTTTCAATAGGAGGCAGCATGCCAGCGAAAAGAGACAAGCACATTGGACTCGTCGTAGAGCCCAGCATGTGCCGCAAATTGAAAAAAATTGCTGGTGGAAAATATATGACCTTGAGTACCTATATATACAGCATCCTCAAGGATCACCTGAAACGAAAAGAAAGCGACCCCAAGGGCTAATCAGAGAACAAACCTACCATAAAAACCCCCTTGTGAGGCCGTGGGAGGCGGTTTAATGGATGACAACCGGATACAAGTCACAAGTGGCTACCGGTCCGGATATAAACACGAGAGCGGCTACGACAGAAAAAGGGACTCCTCCTTTCTTGCATTTGGAATTAGCCCCTCCAAAATCATCAGCAATGCTATATCCGGGATCCGTCTCTTTCCCGGTGCAGCCGCTCTTCAAAAAAAAAGTGATGATTAAAAATTTAACCAAAAGGGAAAAGGAAATAGCCGAGTTAGTTGCTAAAGGAAAAAGCAACGAGGGCATTGCCATTGAATTAAACAAAAAAGCAAGTTCAATCCGCACATGTCTTAAGACTATTTATTCGAAATTATTCATCGATACTGATGAGCGAATTAATAAAAGAGTTATATTGAGTATCATGGTAAAAGAAGAATCAGAAGGAAAGGAATAAAATGAAACGAAGTAGAGGCGGTGAAAATAAGGAAGCTCCTGCCCTCCGGACTATTCAGTCCACACATCATCCATACCCCCTTTTGCTGACAGTAAATATGGAGGTTTCCTGGCATCCTTTCCTCCGCACCGCCCTACTTTTTTTAATAATGATTTCGATAAATCTTGTTTTATGGAGGTGCATATAGGATAAAGCGGCCTACCGTTTCGTAGATAGGGCCCGGCCACATTCAAGGTTTGGAAAGATGTGAAAAGGCTGGGCCCCTTCTCCTGAAAGAAAAGGTATCTCCAGCCTACTGTAAGAAAATCCGCAAAGTCAAGTGGAAAAATTAAAAACAAAGGAGTGAAAATGAAAAATAATAAAGGAGCATCACTGGCTGAAACAAAGCCGAAGGATGTCGCCCTGGAGCTGGAATTCGGCAAACTCTATTGCAGAGTTAAGGGCAATCAGATCCTGAGACCTATCAAAGCGAATCTCGGACTCTATGAAGAGATGGGCCAGATCTACAAAGTCAAAAAAGATTACGCGATCTCGCACCCCGGCTACCTGCTATTGAATAAGGTGGCCTCGATAAATCTCGTGACTCCGCAAAAGGTTATGGTTGATGAGCGTGAGCGGCCAAATCCTTTTATAGAAAGGAACCCAAAAACGAAGCTGATCGAGACGGTGAATATCAGAAAAATCGGCGTAGGATACAGCACGGTCGGCAATGTGGTAGTCGTGGATAAGACCCTGCTCTATAATATCTATGCTTATTTCATCGAATCCGTGCAGGCCAAAATGAAGAAGGTTGTCTGGAAGGACAAGAGGCCGACCAAGACAAAGCTGCATCCGGATTGCGCGATCATCGGTACCGCTGATGAAAGGCCAAAAAAGGATGGCCGCTGGGCGTTTTTTGAAACAGTCTCCCCGCTCGGCATGTGGATGAATTATGAGGATTCGGCGATAATCGACTGCCTGAATGAACATACACAGAAGCAACGATTCGGTGATCGCATAGCAGCGACAATCGTGGAACGGAATATTCTGAAGACGCATCCAGCCATCGGGATCAGCAAGGTCCAGCCGCAGCCGGGCGGAGTTGAGGGCAAGAAAATAGCCTACGTCACAGTCTATGGCTATCGGCACGAATTCGGACCCATACAAATAGATGAGATCCTGGCCCAGGCCGAAGCTGGGAGCAAGACCCTGGACATAAAAGCTGAGGTCATAGAGCCCGAAAAAGAGGAAGAGGCCCATGCCATCGACGAGGTAGAAAAGGACGAGAAAGCAACTGGTCCCAAAGGCAAGGGCAAGACCCCGGCTGAGCTGGAAGAGCCCCCGGACGACTTCTATCTGAAACAGGAAAAGGAAAAAGAAGATGACAAAGCAAAAACTGATTGAGAAGCTCGAGGATTTAGCGACGTTTTTTACGCTCACATCCAACAACGCAAACATGGAATCAATTAAAAAAAGAAAAGTGGGAGCGAGTGGGGATGCCCTTGTGGAAGAAGGGGCAGCCGGTGCTTATAACATCGCATTCGTGAAAGTTGATAAACTTATAAAGGAGGCCAAGAGATGAAAGGCGAAATCGAAATCACTGAGAGCCCGCTGTACCTGGCGCTGAATAATCTGGCGCTCGAGATCACATCCAAGCTCGATGCCGCAAGGCCGGCACGCGGACCCAGGAACCACCTGACTCATAACTGGGCGAGCGAATACCATCACCCGTGCAAAAAATACCTGGTGCACTGCCGGCTGGATTGGAAACAGAAGCATGGAATAGATCTCGACGGGAGGTGGCGCGTCGAGGAAGGGATCGACAAAGAATGGGCAGTAAAAAAGTGGCTCGGAGATGTAGGATTTGAGATCATGCAATCGCAGGCATACTGGAATACAGATGATCCGGAGCTGCGGAAATTTAAGGGCCTACAGATCAGCGGCAAAATAGATGGCATGGTGGCGACGAAGGGCAAGCTGCCAGGCGCATTCCAAGACATAAGAGAGATCCCGATAGAAGTCAAGACCACATCGCCCCATTTCTGGGACTCGACAAAAACAATAGAGGATATCAAACGGCATTCCAAATTCTGGATAAATAAGATCCCAAGCCAGCTGAACACCTACCTGGTTTTCACCCACACTCCCGGTGGCCTGCTTGTCATGTGTACGTTCGGAAAGCGGCCGCGGATCATTCCCATGCTGTTTGACGAGGAGCTCTGGGAAACTGATTGCAAATTTGTGAAGAGCGTCAATTCATATGTGCGCAAAAAAAAATACCCGGAGCCGATGCCGTTCGATCCGACGATCTGCGGCATGTGTGACTTTGACCATATCTGCAGCCCGCTCAAAACGACCGGACTTATCGAGCTCTCTGCTATTGATGAAATGGAGCTCGAGCTGTATCTGGAGCTCAAGGAGGGAAAGAAAGCGTTTGATGATCTGCATACCCGACTCTTAGGCACCAAAGACAAGCCCGGAAAATACCGTGGCAAGGATGGGCTGGCCGGCAACATCGAGCTCAAGACAACGCGCTATCCAAAAAAGAAATACGAGATCCCCAAAGAGATCCTGGATGTGCTGCAGAGAAAATACCAGGTCAAGGATGAGAAAATGGTCAAGACCGTCATCCAGAGGATAAAAAAATAAACGAAGGCTGATACCATAGGAGGTATAAAATGATTAAGATTACTGATTTCAATGCTGGTTACTGTAAGGTTCTTTTTGAAGTAAAGCCTGTGCGCCCTGCGCACATACTGGAGCCTAAACTTGGCGTAGCAATAGCAGGTAGATCACCTGATTATTGTGTCACCAAAGAAGGGAAAATTTACAGGGTGCTGGGCACAATCGACATGGAGCAT
>SDBT01017330.1_pt1 | contig 11381 bp, 11 predicted proteins | sample 2277101 | NCBI WGS metagenome assembly SDBT01 (sample SAMN10404973, study PRJNA504765) | marine sediment metagenome | isolation source: marine sediment core GS10_PC15, 103 cmbsf | place: Arctic Ocean: Southern Knipovich Ridge | collected 2010 | reverse complement strand
TTCCTTTGGCTCCTCAACGGCCTGGTTGCCTGTGTGGCTGCCCTCGCCAGCCGCAAACCCAGTGCTCAGGACTGCTGACGGTGCCACACACCGCCCCGGCGAGGAGAATCGCTCAAGTTAGGAGTTACTTTGAACGGACGAGAAAGCGCTTCCCCTCGCAGAAACCTCCAATCTTCTTCTCAGGCGCCTATCTGCGAATATTGATCCCGTGAAAACGTCTGTCAAGAGATCGCGGCTGTTCTCTCTCCGGGGAAACCGGATTGACGGTGGCAGCCGTGACCCGGGGCACAAAAGACGCGCCGACTAGCGCATGCGCGACCGTGAATATTCCAGATCCACTCACCTCGACCAACCACAGAGACACAGAGGACACAGAGAGAAACACAGAGGAATCCCGATGTCAATCCGACCGAATTCGCCGTAAAGCCGTAAAGCCGTAGAGCCGTAAAGCCGCATAGCCGTAGGGCCGTATAGCCCAAACGAAAAAAGGCCCCGCCCGGGTGGGCGAGGCCGGAGAACCGGGTATGAAGAGCGGGCTTCCTTAGCGACCGGCACCGCGGCTGCCACCGCGGCCGCCACCGCCGGAGGATCCGCCTGAACGCTGACGCGATCCGGAACCCGATCCCGTGCAGCTGCCCGAACCGGACCCACTGAGGTCGCGCGCCCGCGAACGAGTGTGGGTACCGCTGGCCGAGCCGTTGGCCCTGGAGTTGCCCTTGCCGTTCTTTGTAGCCTTGCCGTTAGCCTTGTCGGCGCCGAGCTGCCCGGGGGAACCGTTGCCGCTGCCGTCTGAGGGCTTCACACCCTGGTTGCCGGTGCCGTCGCCGGGACCGAGTTGGCGGGCCGCGCCGGTTTGGTTCTGGGCGCCCTGGGCCTGACCCTGGCCGTTGCCGTCACCTTTCTTGGCCTGAGTCTGGGTCTGTTTCTTGGCCGGATCCTGGGGGGTGGATTCCTGGGCGCCGGCGATGCCGGCCGTGGCCAGAATCAGGGCTCCGCCGCCGATGATTGTCGTGATCGTTCTTGCAGTCGTTTTCATGATGTTCTCCCTTGAATCAATTGACCGTTCAATCAGTTGCCGCCGCCGTTGCCGTTGCCGCTGCTGCCGCCGGAAGAACCGGAGCCGTCGCAGTCGCCGGTCCCGGGGCCGTTTCCGCCATCGTTAGAGCCGGTGCCGTCGCACTCGCCCGTGCCTGATCCGGAACCGTTATTGTTGCCGCTGTTACCGCTGTTACCGCTGTTGCCGCTATTGCCACTGTTGCCGCCGTTGCCGTTGTTGCCGCTGTCGCCACGTCGCATGCCGATGCCGCCCGTGGCGCCGCCGCACTCGGCGATGGGCTCGCCATCGGTGCCGTAGACGACCCCCCGCTCCATGCCGGCATCGAGGATTTCGTCGAAGTCATCCGGGTCGAGGTACTGGGGAGCGTAGGTGGCGTCCTGAGCTTCAAGCGCCCGCATGAAGGCTCGCAGGTGGTTGCGTGAGCCCTTGGCCAGGTTGTGGGCGACGAGGGAAATGTGATCGTTATCGGTGAGATCGAGGAGATCGTAGAGATCGGCGAGATCCATGTCCTCGATCTCGGCGCCGACCTTCAGCGCGTCGATCAGCGAGACCTCTCCGGCCGCCACCAGCTCGTCATAAAGCGCGTCCAGCGTGTTGTCTGTGAATTCGCCGACCGTATCGTCAACGATCGGATCCTCGACAGCGTAGGTCTCGAGCAATATGAGCACGAGGTCCATGTGACGTTGTTCCGCCTGGGCGATGTTGCTGAATATCGGTAGCTGCCATTTGTCGGCGAGCGTGATGTAGACGTCACGTGCCAGCTTCTCCTCCTCGCGCAGAAAAACGACCTCGATCTCCTCGGCCTCCGACAAGAATGTCGCCTTGATCTCGTCGAAGAGGGCGCCAAAGCCGCCCGAGCAGTTGGCGCCGACCTGGGCGGATGCACGACGTTGCTGTGCCGCGGCCGGCGATGCGAGCGCGAGGGTCAGGATCACCGCGGCGGTGACCGCCAGATTAAAATAATTGAAATAATGCTTCGAACACATGTTGACCTCCTTAGTCTGGGCGGTTGGAGCCGCCTCAATCTCGGGTAGGGCAAGAGGCGTGCCAGGTCTTGAGGCCGTGTACGGGTGATCGGGTGAGTGTTGGCGGGTCGAGGCGACCCGGGACCGGGTCCGGACGACACGAAAAAGGCCCCGCCGCGTGGCGGGGCCGAGAAGGAAGACAGTGATCGGTTCAGAAGACCCAACCGACGGCGGCGGTGGCGAACTGGTACTTTCCGGAGGTGTCGTAGAGATAGGGTGCATCATCCTGATAGTCGACGTAGTGGTACCTCAGGCGCAGCCAAATGTTGTCCTTGAACCAGAACTTCGCCCACAGATCGGCGTCGATGCGGGTGCTGTCGAGGTCGGAGTTGGTATGGGTTTGAGAAAAGTCGAATGACATCGTCGGATGGGTTTCGACATAGTCGTCGGCGGGCAGCTCGAAGGGAGCGAGTGCGGCCTCGGACTGGGTCAAGCCGAAATCGATGCCGAGCTCCATCTTGTCCTTGACCTGGTACTGGAGACCGGCCATCAGCGAGTTCATTTCGGACGAGTAGTCGAGCACGTTGCGAGAGAAGCCATCCTGGCCTCCCATGACGGTGCCTGCTCAACCATCGAAGACGGGTATACACGCCGGTACGTCCAAATCCGAGCTCATCCACGAGTAGGTCGCGTAATAGCTGATGTGGTCGATCGGCGCCGACCACACTGTCAGGAGCGCGGTCTGGCTCTCGCGCGACCATTCGGTGAGATCGCCGTCGGTGTTGTCGCCGTCCCAGTAGATGTACTTGGCCGACAGAGTCGTCCTGCCGGTCACATACGCGAGCTTGAGATCGGCCCGGCCCCAGCTCGAGGGCGAGGCGGTGGTCTCTGCGATGCGCTCGTCCTGGTACTCGAAGTACTGCGGGGTGTCGGGATTCCACGGGTTCGGCCACGGTTCGGACACCAGGGTCGAACACGCGCCGTCGATCAGGGTGAAGGCATTCGTGATGTCGGCATACCTGAGGTTGGCCTCGAACTTCAGTCCCTTGGCAGGACGGGAGCGCCAACTCGCACCGAGAATGTTGGTCGTGGTCTTGAACTCGCCCGGCAGCACCTGGTAGTTCTCGCGATCGATGGTCGAGTAGTCCCAGATGACGCGAAGGGTGCCGGCCTTGCGGCCGATGCGATAGCTGAGGTCGGCCTTGGAGGAAATGACGTCACGGTTGGCTGCCGAGTAGCGGATGCCGTCGAAGGTGGCGCCATAAATGTCCGAGTAGGTCTGGCCGGCTTGAGGTCCTGCGACCCCGACCCTCTCGATCACGGGGACGTAGATGTTGTCGTTGTCGATCTCGTAGGCGTGTCCGCGCCAGCGGAAGCGGAGGCCGCTCTTCCACCGTTTGGCGGCGGTCAGCATGTAGCCGTTGTAGTCCATCTCGAGGCCGGTGTAGCGGTTCTCGGTCGTGGTCCACACGCCGTTGGCGGTGACCGCAAAGCCACCGACGTTGTTGAACACGAGATCGAGGCGGGTCTTGTTCTTGTCGATGTCCGGCCACAGGTCAGCCGGTACGATGCCCACATCGTTGTCGTACTGCAGTCGGTTGTCGAAGAGCGGAAGCTGCAGCTCGGGGTGAAGGGCGTCTTGGAACGACATGGGAACGGAGTTGGTGCCGTAGGTCAGCTTGCGGCTGGTGAACGCGGCCTTGGCAAAACCGCCGCGCCACGCGACCTTGGCGTCCAGGGTGGCGTCGCTGGTTTTCTCGTCGAGGGCGTGGGACTGGCTGACGGTGTGGCACGTGTCGCAGTGTGCTGTGGTGAAGGCCTGGCGGTGGCCCTTCCGCTTCTGCTCGCGGAAGTCCACGCCGATGGTCAGCGGTCTCAGACCCGCAAATTGGAACTCGGTGCGGCTTCTCAGAACCGAATAGTCGAGGTTGTAGTCCATATCGGGCTCGAGATCGGTGTGCTCGACCACCTTGCCGTTGAACGAGGTCGCCTCGAGATTGGTCATCGGGTCGTGGCCGAGGCGGTGGAGGAACTTGTCGTAGCTGGTGTGAGACCGGACCGTGCGCCCGATATCGAACGTGAGCTCGGCGGCGTTGGTGTTCGAGCTTTGGTAGGCGCCCATAAAAAAGAGGCTGCCCCATTTTTGATGGGTCGCCACGGTGGCGTCTGCAACCGGCCCGGATCCGTCGTCGTAAAACTCGGCGGCCATGTCGGGCGAGTCGGAGATATCCACGTTCCAGAAGCCGAGCTCGACGTTCGACTCGGTGTCGCCCTCAGCAGCGTAGAACCCGGGCACCACGTACTCGGTGCCGAGGAAGGTGAAGGTCCACGGCCCGGGATCGCCAAGCGCTGCGTCGGTCGTGCCGTCGTCATCCTCACCTGCAAAGCCGGTCAGCGGAACGGTGGCGAGGGCCAGGATCAGAAAGAGTCGGAGAGTGTGTTTCATGGTCAATCCCCCTCCCTCACCGCACCAGCCCGTAACCACCGCTGGAGACCGTCTGCGACGGCAGATCGGTTCCGTGAACCTGCGAGTGGCACTGGCTGCATTTGGTCGTGAAGGCGACATTCATGCTCTGGTCGCCGAACGGGTTCTCACGCTCCGTACCGCCGACATCGATCGGTCCGTCGGGGCTGAGCAGAGCGGCGTGGAAGTGGAACTCGTGGCACTGGAGGCACAGGGTGGGCTCGTTGGCCGTCAACAGGTTGTTGGGGACCGAGCCGTGCGCGCTGTGGCACAGGCTGCAGTCCTCGACCACCGGCGCGTGCTCGAAGATAAACGGCCCCTCCTGCTTCTGGTGGCACTGGGTGCAGAGATCGTTGAGCCGTCCATGGGTGTTGAGCTGGAACTCGGTTGCCGCGTGTGGATTGTGGCAGTCGACGCAGCTCATCCTGCCCTCGCGCACCGGGTGGTGTGAGGGAAGGTCGAACTGGGCATAGACCTCCTCGTGGCAACCCTTGCAGCTGTTCAGCGGGTTTACCGTCTGGTGGATCGAGTGGCAGTCGAGGCAGCTGATGTTCTCCATCGAGTGCGTCGACGCGTGCCACTCGCCCTGCTCCTTGAGAGAGTGACAGCTCAGGCAGGCCTCGCTATTCTCGGCCGTGTTCCCCGTAAAGGTACGGATCAGAGCGGCGTCTCCCTCCTCCATATGCTGTGTCCCGTCGCCGTGGCAGCCCTCACAGCCCACCTGGCGCCCGTAGACCTCGAAAGGCTCGATGCGCATGTGGATCTGGTTGGCCATCGCGGCCGCGACCTCGTCGTGACAGTCCGCACAGGTCGGACCGTCCGCGGCCGCCGCCGGTAGGGCCAAGGCGCACACCACGCTGACGAGCGCCAGCAGGATGCTCCTTCTCATGTCCATTCCTCCTTGTTCCCAAATGATTGTTTGCTGACAAAAGACGGACCCCCGACGGGGGTCGGTGAATCGATGCAGCACGGGCGTCGGTGGCCCGTGAAAAACAGGCGCCTCGCCGTCCACCCGGGACGGCGGTGTGGGCTTCAATCGCATGGGGTGAGGCGACCCCGGGCGTTCCACTTCATAGTCACATGCACAAGCTTGATATCTCAAAATGAATTGTCAAGCTTATGTCACTTTGGTCATGTGTAAATACATGCAAATGTGCGAACACATCATGCTAACTTCGGTCACATAAGGGTTTTAAGTAAAATGAGAGACTGGGGATCAGGCTCGAAAAACCTCTCGGGCCGCAAATTCAGTCTCAATTACAATAAAAAACGGCGGGCCCTGAGGCCCGCCGGTATTCGAGTTGATTCTGTCTCAGTCCGAAGGCGCCAGCGCCGCCGCCAGGGGATCCGCCTCGTAACCGAGGCCGGCCCAGTCGAGACGACCGTCGGGTCCGTGGCAATCGAGGCATCGCAGCGCGTTGTCGGCCGGCTGCACCTCGTGGAAGATGCCCATGTAGCGTTTGACCGGCATCCAGCCGTACTCGAAGTCCTCGATGCCGTAGACGACATGGGCGGCTTCACGGACCGCGCCGTCCATGTCGCCGTCGGCGAAGAACTCCTCGACGTTGATCGGGAGCAGCCATCGGCTCTCGGTCGCCACCGGCATCGTGCCCTGGTGGACCTTGAAGGCGTAGAGCTTGGATTCGGGATCATCGCGGCCACCCTGCGGCACCACCATGGTGATGACGCCCTCGTCGTCGGTGGTGACTGGTACTCCGGGGAGCTGCGCCCACACGGTACCGTTGTACCAGGCGATTTCGGGCTCCACGTTGGCGCCCATGGTGATGGTAGCAATGTGCTTGTCCTTGGCCTCGCTGTAGGCCGGGGTCGACCAGTCGCGGATCATGTCGGTCGCGTCTTCCTTGGCGAAGACCGGGATATGGCACACCGTGCAGTCCACCCGGACCGCGTGCCGGTTGAGGAGCTCCTTCTGGTGTGGCGCCGCCTCGTGGCACGCACCGTCACCGCAGCGCAGTCGGTCGGGAGAGTCCGACCCCATGAGATCGATGCCGCGGCCGCGTATGCGGTGGCTGGCGCCAGCGTGGCAGTCCATGCACGCCATGTCGCCGCCGTCGGTGCCCATGTGGACGTCAAACTCGCGATCGGTGTCGGCCAGGGCGTACTCGATGTCGCCACGCTTGAAGTTCGGGCCGCCGCCGGAGCCGGAGTGGCAGCGCAGGCAGCTGGTCCGTTTTGGCATGGTGATTCGTTTGGAGACTGAGTCGAGGCCTTCCTGGTTCTTCCACAGGATCGGTTTCCACTCGAGGCTGCCGTCCTCGTTTTCGACCAGCGTCCGATTGTAGCCCGACGCATGGCAGATCAGACAGTCGATGTTCTCGAGCTGCTCCCGGCTCATCTCGGCGCTCGGCATCTTTCCCAGCCCGGCGTGGCACTTGGAGCACCCCTGCGAAAGGACCTCACCTCGGGAGTTCTTGGTGATGCCGATCCAGGCGGGCACGGGATTCGTGCAGAAGTCGTTGATCGTGTTCATCTTGCCGAGCAGCTCGCCGTCCGAATTAACGATGGCAGGCGTCTCGCCGGTCCACTGGTAGTGCTGCGATCCGAAGAAGGTCTCGGCCTCGTCCTCGTGGCATGTGAGACATGTCGAGGTGCCTTCGTAATGCTCGAAGTACTCCTGGTGCGAGTACTTCTTCCCCGCCTCCGCCGGCAGTGCCGCCAGCGCGAGTAACGACAGCACGGAGATGATTCTCCGGGTCATGTGTACCTCCTCCGCCTCTCAGAACCGCGCCTGCAGACCGAGCATGAACTTGTCGATCGTGGTCGGGGTGGCGAAACCGAGGATCGGCGTCGAGTCGAGCTCTTTCGGAGCGCCGATGTGCCAGCCGGAACCCGAGTACTTGTAATCATAGTGCATATAGCCGAGCCTGAGCATGAAGCGCTTGCTGAAGTTGTGGAAGTAGTACGCCTCGAACACATCGCCGCGTGCCGAGGTCTTGGGTGCGAAAAGATTATCCTCGGCGTGGGCGAAGTTGATCCAGTACTTCGAGCCATGGTTGTACTCGATGCCGATGTTGTTCTTGCCGTTGGGGAAGGTATAACGGCCGCCGATATAGTACATCGAGCCATTCTGTTTCTCCGGCATCTCGAACGGGTCCGACATCAGCCCGCCGAACGGGGTCGTGGTGCCGTTGGGATCGGTGTTCGAGTAGTTGAGACTGGCGAAGAAATCGAAGTTCCCGGCGCGCTGCATGAAGACTGCGCCCGCCCAGCCCATGTCGCCGAGGTTGGCAGAGGGAGTGTAGCGCATAACGAACGGGGGCACGTCCTGGCCGCTGACCGGATCCACTGGCAGAACCACCAGGCCGTTGAAACCGTCGGTGACGTCGAATGCACCGGCCACCATGACCTGGAGCAAGGTGTCCTCGGTGTTGTAGATGTCCCAGTTGACGCCGAAGAGCACGGCGTCCTCGAGGCGGTCCGCAGGCGACTTCAGGACGTCTCCGTTGCCGAAGCCGGACTCGTAACCGATGCCGTAGCACAGGCGGACGGTGGACTTGTCGTTGATGTGCCAACCGAGGGTGGCGCCGTCGAACTGGTAGTTGATGGCCGACGCCAGCGGAGTACCGCCACGCGGCTCGTTCTGCCGCAGGTTCAGCGGCGAGCCGGCGGTCGACGGCCGGCGCCCGACCGAGAGATAGAACTTGGGTGAGTGCCAGGTGATATAGGCGCGCTCGACGCGGAGGATGTCGGAGTTGGGAACCGTGGCGGTCGTGCCGTCGATGTTGATCGAGGTCGGCTGGCCGTTGAAGACCTGGACGCCGGTCGAGTCGCCCCACGCCTTGTACATCGAGAGGCGGCCGGAGAAGTCGACGCTCTTGGACACCTTGGCGTCCATCTGCAGACGGAGGCGGTTGGTGTAGAGGAGGTCATTATTGTAGTCATAACCTTCGCGGAAGGTGTGGGGAAGGAGCGAGCCGAGGAGGGCTTCCTGCATCTCGGGCGGGAACTGGCCCATGACGTCTTTGAGCCAATCGAAGGTCACGACGTTGTTGAGGTAGTAGAGGTAGTCGCCGTAGTTCTCTCGGATTAGATTGCCGACGTCCTCCGGGGACTGGGGCGGCATGCCGGTGGCGCCGAAGAAGAACAGGGTATCGACCAGCATCCGCTGTAGCGCCATGCCGTCGTAGTGATCGTCGAAGGTCATGTCGAACGAGTTGGCTTCGAAGCGGAAGTCGCCGGTGAAGTTGATCCGATCGAGCCCGGTCTTCATTTCGTTCTTCGATACCCGTTTCTTGAGGTCCTTGACCTCCTGTCGGAGCTTGTCGATCTGCTCCTGCTGCTCCTCTGTCGTGTCGGTGTCATCCGCGAAACCGACGGTTGTCAGACAGAGCAGGGTGATACCGAGTGCTGCGAGAGTCTTGCGAAACATCGTCATCTCCTCCTTGAACGCTGCGGATCAACCGCAGGTCATCGGTTGTTCGGAATCGGCCGCGTGGTCGATGGCGAAGGCCTTGATTTTCTCGAGGTCCTCCTCGCTGATGACCTCGGTGACCGGTTTGTTGTCGTGGTTTGGATCCAAGACGGCGGAGTGCGAGTCGACGAATTCCTCGTCGAAGAATCGCTCCCACTGGTCCTGGATCATGGTCATCGGCGTGTACTCGCCGTTGTCCGAGTCGGCTTCGTGGCAGGGCTTGCAGTACTCCTTGTACAGATCCACGCCCTTCGGCCCCTTTTTCTTGGCCGCGGTGGCGACGTTCGCCAGACCGAGGACAAATACCCCAAACAAGACCGCCGCAACGAACAGGTGTGACTTTTTCATCGATACCTCCTTGTGCGAACTTTCACAAACCTATTGAAAAACAGACCATCGAACTGGTGGCCTCAAATCACCAACTGAAGATATGCCCAAATTTCGATAATGTCAACATTATTCAACTGAGAAACTGTGCCTGATTTGAAACAAAATCTCAATATCAAGGAGCTCTTTGGTGGGCTCGATTTCGGACCGGGAGCTCTATGAGCTCACGATGAGATAGAGCCAGTTGGCCGCGATCAGGCAGATCGCGCCGATCCGCACCCAGGGCGGGAGCGGGTTGGGGAGGGACGGAACCGACAAATTTGCTGTCGTCCAGATCACCGCGATCGGGGCGCCGACGACGAAGAGCAGGCCCATCGACGCGGCGAGAGGGTTGTTGATGAACGCGGTCATCACGTCGCCCTGTAGGAAGGCCGTCGCCGCGCGGGTGGTCCCGCAGGTGGGGCAGGGGATTCCGGTCAGCGAGCGGAAGATGCACGAATGCAGGTGAGGCGCGGCGGCAAGCCACAGCGGGCGCAAAGCGACCGCCGAGACCGCCGCCGCCAGCCACAGGAGCGCCAGCTGGCGCTCGTCGTTCGCCGCCGAACGAACCCTCACTGCGAGGAGGCGATCCCCGCGAGCACGCCCATGAACATCATCGCCACCATGAAGGCGCAGCACAGGACAACCGGCAGGATCACCGCGAGCGCGGCCTTGCCGCGGGTGATGCCGTGGGCCGTCGAGAGTCCGACGATCAGCAGGATCACCGACCAGATTGCGGCAAGGAGTCCGCCGCAGAAAGGGACGATCTGGGCCAGCTGGGTGGCCTGGGTGTAGGAGCACACCCTCGTTGTGGCCTCGAAGCCGTGGTTGGCGCCACCCACCAGCATCAGCATGAGGTGGAGAATGGCTGCCTGGAAGAAAACGCCGATGATCACGAAGATGGGCGCCAGCACCACGAGCATGATGGTGATTCCAGCCGAAAGCCCGAACATGGCGCCGGCGTCTCCGAGCTGCGACTGATCCATGAACGGCAGCGACATGCCGCTGAAGAGCAGCATCCACAGTGCGTAGATGGCCATTCCGATCCAACCGACGATGATCGCGAAGGTCAGCGGCTTGCCGATGCCGCCGGTCGTCGGCATACGCGCAAATGCGTCGGCCGGAGCTGTCGCCAGGAGCTTGATCGTCTCCACGAATCGGTCGAAGAAACCGGTCCTAGCCGGATCCTCCCACGGAATGAGCGGCGCTGCGGACGGTGGTGTTGTCGGCGGTGGGGTCGAGTTCGCTTCCATGGTTTCCTCCTTAGCCGATCGGTGGTGGGGGTGGCGCCTGATCATGGGCTGAGGCCTGCGGCTCGTGCTTGAAGACCGAGCCGCCGATGAGCCCGCCGACGGTGCCGAAGATCGCGCCGAAGAGCAGCGCGAAGAATATCCCGATGAGGACCATCATCAGCGAGCCCGAGCTCTCCATGAAGCTCGAGATCTGGTCGAGGGTCTCGGGTGGGATGTCGGCCCCGCTGGCCTGGATCTGGTCGATCACCTCTTCCCAGTCCCCGAGCCCGAAAACGCTGCTGATGATCCCGCCGAGCACGCCCGAGATGGCGCCGTAGACCAGACCGGAGACCAGTCCGACGGTCGCGCCGTTACCCGGCTGGAAGGAGACGCCTCCTGACCGGCAGTCCTTCGAGTACAAGAACGCCGCGAAAAAACCGCAGCCGATGATCAAGGCGCAACATGCACAGTTGATCCAGTTGACGACCGGGATCGCGCCGGCGACGCCGAAAGCGGCGCCGGAGATCAAAGCAGGTTTGAGCATCGAGGGTGCCTGGTTGTTCATCATCTCCTCCTTTGGGGTCGCGCCTATGCTACCGGATCCCCGCCGTTTTGTGGGTTCTGATTGCGAGCGACGATCGTCATGAGGGCGTCGCCGAGGTAGAGGCCGGCGAGCAGACCCAGCGGCAGGGCGACCGCCAGCCGGGTCCAGTTGCCGAGACCCGGCAGACCGAGCTGACCAGCGGCGAAGTCGAGGATGGTCGGTATGGCGAAGACCGCCAGCCACAAAGGTCGCGGTCGGCTCGGCCGGTTGCGCAGGGTCGTCCACAGCAGCCCGAGGCATCCGCCGACATAAAGCCCCGTG
>SDBT01017329.1_pt1 | contig 11382 bp, 8 predicted proteins | sample 2277101 | NCBI WGS metagenome assembly SDBT01 (sample SAMN10404973, study PRJNA504765) | marine sediment metagenome | isolation source: marine sediment core GS10_PC15, 103 cmbsf | place: Arctic Ocean: Southern Knipovich Ridge | collected 2010 | reverse complement strand
GTCGAGGGGCCCCTCGACCTGACCGTGACCCGGGACGTCATCAGCGTGCCGAACGTGAGCTGGCGGATGGTGGAAGACGGCATCGCGCTCGTGCACGTCCGCATGTTCGACCGGGACAGCGCCGCCGAGGTGGAGGACGCGCTCCGAGAGCTGCAGGACGAAGGCGCGCGCGCCCTCATCCTTGACCTGCGGGGCAACCCTGGCGGCTTGGTCGAGGAGGCCATCCGCATGTCTGACGCCTTCCTGGCCGAGGGGCTGATCCTCGGCCTGACGGGCCGCAGCGAAGTGCCCAGGCCGTCCGTTGAGGCCGACAGCGACATCGTCCTGGCCGCCGACGTCCCCGTCGTAGTGCTGGTCAACGGCGGCACGGCCAGCGCGGCGGAGATACTGGCCGGGGGCCTGCAGGGCAACGGGCGCGCGACCGTGGTGGGAACGCGCACCGTGGGCAAGGGATCCGTCACCAGCGTCATCAGCCTGGCGGACCGGTCCGGACTGATGCTCACCGTGTCCCGCTACCAACTGGCCGGCGGACTCGTTATCGAAGGGACTGGCGTCGAGCCCGACATCGTTGCCGGTGAGCCGCCCGAGCCGCCCGAGGGCCTGGACCGAGAGGAATGGGGCGAGTGGGTGCGCGAGCAGAGCGAGAGGATGAAGCGGGAGCAGTTCGACGCCGCCATCAATGTGCTCAAAGGAGAGGGGTAACGTGCAACCGACGCGCACGAAGATAGTTGCTACGGTGGGGCCGGCCAGCGGGTCGCCGGAGATGGTCCGCCGCATGGCGGAGGCCGGCGTGGACGTGTTCCGCCTGAACTTCTCGCACGGCACCCATGAGTCGCACGCCGCATACGCGCAGGCCGTCCGTGACGCCGCCGCCCTCACGCAGAACCCCGTCGCCATCATGCAAGACCTGCAGGGACCCCGCATCCGGACCGGCCGCCTGCGCGGCGGGGGGCCCGTCCTGCTGGAGGAAGGGGCGGACGTGGTCCTGCGCGCCGGAGACTTCGAGGGCGACCAGCGCACCGTGGCCGTCAGCTACGCCGGCCTGGCCGGCGACGTCGAGCCCGGCCATACCATCCTGCTGAGCGACGGACTGATCGAGCTGACCGTTGCGGCCGTGGACGGCGAGGAGGTGCGGTGCCGCGTGACGGTGGGCGGCGAGTTGGGCGAGCGCAAGGGCATCAACGTGCCGGGCGCCGGCCTGAGCATCAGCGCCCCCACGGAGAAGGACCTGGAGGACTTGCGGTTCGGCATCAAGCTCGGCGTCGACTTCGTGGCACTGAGCTTCGTGCGTACCGCCGACGACGTGCGCCGCCTGAAGGAGGAGATCGCGCGGGTCGGCGGAGACGTCCCCGTCGTGGCCAAGATCGAGAAGCCCGAGGCCGTCGAGAACCTGGAGGACATCCTGCAGGTGTCCGACGCCGTCATGGTGGCCCGCGGCGACCTGGGCATCGAGATGGCCACCGAGTCGGTGCCCGTCGTGCAGAAACGCATCATCCGGATGGCCAACCGCATGGGCGTGCCCGCCATCACTGCCACGCAGATGCTGGAGTCCATGGTGGAGTCGCCCCGGCCCACGCGTGCCGAAGCCAGCGACGTGGCGAACGCCATCCTGGACGGCACGGACGCCGTCATGCTGAGCGGGGAGACGTCGATCGGCCGGCACCCGGTGGGGGCCGTGCAGATCATGGACCGGATCGCGCGGCGCATCGAGTCGCTCTGGCGCTCGGAGGAAGGGCCCTTCCCGCCCGACATAGACGAGGCCGGCTGCGCCCAGCAGCACGCGCTGGCCAAAGCCGCTTGCACCATTGCCGAGGAATTGAACGCGGCCGGCATCGTGCCGTTCACCCAGACCGGCAGCACGGCCCGGTACATCTCGCAGCGGCGGCCCGGCGCGCCCATCTACGCGCTGACGCCCGACCCGTTGACATACCGGCGCCTCTCGCTGATGTGGGGCGTGCGGGCGGTGCAGTTGGGCGTCTTCACCACGACGGACGAGATGGTGGCCCAGGGCGAGCGGCGCCTGCGCGAGCTGGGGCTGGTCGGGTCGGGGGACGTGGTGGTCTACATAGCCGGCCCGTCCACCAACACCCCCGGCGGCACCGACATGCTGAAGATACACCGCTTCGCGTAGGTCCGCACAAGACACAGAGGCACAGATCAGTCGGCCAGTTGCCAGGGCTCCAGGCCCAGCAGGCTGGCCTTTGCCGCGCGGAACTCCTGGTCGTTGATCATGCCGTCGGTGCGCAGCTTCTCCAGCCCGCGCAGCTCGGCGGCCAGCCCGCCCCTGTCCGCCTGGTCGTGCTGCTCCTCGATGCGGTTCTGCAGCTCGGACACGAACTCGCGGAACGCCTCGGCGTCCGGCTTCTGCCAGGCGATGGTCAGCACGTCCGGCCCGCCGAAGGCGTCGTAGAACAGGGCGGCGTTCTGATACACGCGCGCAGCCCGCACCGCGCACGCGGCCGACCCGACCAGCAGCGCGACCGTCCCGGCCAGGGCCGGGACCACGTAGCCCGCGGCGCCGCCCATGGCCGTCCACACCAGGCAGGCCAGCCCCGCGACCGCGCACAGCGCCGCCAGCGATAGCCAGCCGAGCGGCCGCTGCGTGTGGCGTACGAAGCGCGGCCCGATGTTTCTCAGTTCCAGGGCGAAGTCGCTGCGGCGGGTGAGCGTGCGCACGGTGACCAGCACGTCGGTCTCGCGCAGCACGAAGCGCTCCCTGCCGAACAGGCCCGTCCGGTAAGAGAGTTCGGGGTCGGCTCTGAACATCGTGGCCTCCGGTCAGGCGGCACGTTAGGGGATCGGGGCTCGCCGCCCTGACAGTAGAGCATACCGTCCCGAACGGCCGCCGTCAAAGAGACGGCGGCCGTTTGCCCGGGGGCCCTGTTGCTGTATGCTCTGGGGCACCAAGGAGGAGGGCAGACCGATGACGGAAGGGATCGAAGGACGCATCTATATCGCCACCATACTGCTGGAACGCAACCGCTGGACGCCGGCGATGGTGCCCGACTATCGCGTGAGCGAGTGGGTCCCGCGCTTTGCGGAGGCCGGCTTCGACGGGATGGAACTGTGGGAGAACCACGCGGCGCTCGCCGATCCGGACGAACTGGCCGCGCTGGAGGCGTGCGGCTTCCCGGTGAGCATCTTCAACACGTATGCCGACTTCGACGATGCCGGTGAGGGGGACCGGCGGCGAGCGGCCGAACTGGCCGAGCGGTTCGGGGCCGAACGCGTGAAGTTCAACTTCGGCCCGGACCCGGCGCGCTCGGACGCCTACCTGCGCAACCTGGCGGCGTGGGCGCGGATGCTGCCGGAGGGGTGCCGCCCGCTCTGCGAGTGCCATCCGGGCACGGTCCTGGAGGAGCCGGAGGACGCGGCCGCAGTACTGGGCGATGCGGCCGACCTGGGGGTCGAAGTGATACTCCACGCGTTGCTGGCGCCCGAGGAGCGGGTCAGGCGTTTCCTCAAGCTGTTCGGTCCGGCCGTCACGCACATCCACGTGCAGATGACGGGGGAAGATGGTCAGAGGACGCGGCTGGCTGCCGACCCAAGCCTCGTGCGCGAGCGGCTGGCCGTCCTGCGCGACGGCGGCTTCCGCGGCTCGTTCTCGCTGGAGTTCACCGCCGGGACGGCCGTCCCGGACGAGGACATGGAGACGCTCTGGCAGAACGCGCTGGCGGACTTGGCGTTCCTGCGCGAGGCGCTTGCGTAGCTCAGCCATCAGCTCGGGACCGGCGTTCTGTGGTTCCTCGATACCCGAACGGCGTCCGGCCTTCGGCCGGATTCGCAGACTGGAGAGTCTGCGCCACATTGGCTCCCCGGGCACCAGTTGGGCCGTCGTGCCGGCGGCCATGCCTCGACAGATCGTGGCCGCTTGGCCTATCATGGCCGGGGACGATGGCTGAGGAACCCACCAAACTCACCAAGAAGGTCGGCGGCCTGCCGCGCAGGCCGGGCGTCTACCTGATGAAAGACGCGCGGCACGAGGTCATCTACGTCGGCAAGGCGAAGGACCTCCGTGCGCGCGTGCGCAGTTACTGGCAGGAAGGCGGCGACGACTGGCGGCTGATCTGCAAGCGGATTGGGCAGGTGAAGGACGTCGACGTGGTCGTCACCGACTCGGAGAAGGAGGCCCTGCTGCTCGAGAGCAACTTCATCAAGCAGTTCCGGCCCAAGTACAACGTCAACTTCCGCGACGACAAGAGCTTCGTCAGCATCCGCATCGACCCTAACGAGCCCTGGCCGCGCCCGGTGGTGACCCGGCGGCTCGACCGGCCGAAGGCGCTCTACTTCGGCCCGTACGCCAGCGCCAAGGCGGCACGCAAGACGGCGCGCGTGATCCAGGACGTCTTCCCCCTGCGCAAGTGCTCCATCCGACAGTGCCGCGAACGCAGCCGCCCGTGCCTCTACGGCGAGATGGGCAAGTGCGCGGCGCCCTGCTGCGCCGAGGTGTCCGAGGAGGAATACGCTCACTTGATCGACCAGGTCGTCCTGTTCCTGAAGAGCAAGGCCGGCGACCTGGTCGAGGAGCTGCGCGCCGAGATGGCGGCGGCGTCCGAGGCGCTCGACTACGAACGGGCGGCGCAGCTGCGCGACCGCATCAAGGCCGTCGAGCAGACGCTCGAGTCCCAGAACGTCGCCTCGTCCATGGCGACCGTGGACCGCGACATCTTCGGCCTCTGCACGCTTGACCGCTACGTGTCGATAGCGGTCCTGTTCGTGCGGGACGGCAACGTGCGCGACGCGGCCACGTATCGCTTCCCGGCGGAACTGGACAGCGAGGCGGGCATCCTGGGCGCGTTCCTGAACCAGTTCTACGGCCGGACCCGCTTCATCCCGGCCGAGATACTGCTGCCGGTGGAGGACGAGGACGCCAACGTGCTGGGCGAGTGGCTGAGCGAGAAGAAGGGCCGCAAGGTGCAGGTGGTCCATCCGATAAGAGGCGCCAAGCGGCGACTGGTTGAGCTGGCCAACGGCAATGCGCGCCAGGCCGAGTCCGCCGCCTCGACGGACGAAGAGAAACGCCGGAAGGAGATGGCGTCGCTGCAGCAGATACTGAGCCTGGACAGGCTGCCGCGCACGATCGAGTGCTTCGACATCTCCACGCTGCACGGCCGCGAGGCGGTCGGGTCGATGGTCGTGTTCCGTGACGGCGCGCCGGACAAGGGCTCATACCGCCACTACCGCATCCGTCAGGTGGAAGGCCAGGACGACTTCGCCATGATGCGCGAGGTGCTGACCAGGCGTTACGGCAAGCCGAAGCCGGCGGGGAAGGGGGGCGGCGACGGGCTGCCCGATCTGGTGCTGGTCGACGGCGGCAAGGGGCAACTGGGGGTGGCGGTCGATGTGCTGGGCGCGCTGGGCATCGACTCATGCGACGTGGCGGCCCTGGCCAAGGCGCGCTCTGGCGGGGGGAAGAAGCTGAAGATGGAACGCGTCTTCCTGCCCGGCATGCCGGTGCCGGTGGCCCTGCCGGAGCAGACGTCGGGTTTCCGATTGATCACGCGCGTGCGCGACGAGGCGCACCGGTTTGCCGTCCGCTACCACCGGCGTGTGCGGCGCAAGGCGACGATGGACTCGCCGCTGCTGGACGTGCGCGGCATCGGCCGCAAGACGGCGCGCCGCCTGCTGGAGCACTTCGGTGGGCTCAACAAGATTAAGCAGGCGAGCGTCGAGGAACTGGCGGGGGCACCCGGTGTCTCCAGCGTGCTGGCCGGCGCGATATACGCCTACTATCATGAAGACAGTAGCCAGTGACCAGTGACCAGTAGCCAGTGACCAGATAACCAGTAACCAGTAACCAGATAGCCAGTTGGCATGACGCGGCGGCCGTTTGCGTTCGCTAGCCGAAGGCCGTGTCCGAACGGGACACTATGCCGGCCCGAGCGAGCAGGGCTGAGACCAGGGGGGCAAGGGCGGTGGTGAAAGCGGCCTGGCCGACGGCGCGCGGCAGCATCCCGCTCAATTCCCCGCCGGCCGAGGGCAGCCAGGCGAGCAGGGCGCCGACTACGCCCACGCCCAGGACGTAACCGAAGGTGAGCGCCAGGTCCGTCCACGGCGAGTCGCGCAGCAGGTGCGACCGCAGCATCACGAGGATGCCGGTGGCCGGGACGAGGACGAGCGACGTGGCGCCAAGGGGGCCGGCGGAGCCCAGGTCGCGCAGCAACCCCAGGCAGAAGGCGCAGGCCAGCGCCGCCGGGGCGTCCGCCTCCAGGGCCACAAACGCGGCGAGGAGCAGCACCAGGTCGGGGCGCAACGTGCCGTGCGTGAACCTGTGCACCACGGTGGTCTGCACCAGGAACACGGCGGCAGCACACAGGATGAAGCGCGCCCTTCGGATCATGTGGGCGATTCTGCCGGATGGCGGAAGGCTGCCGCAAGGGGAGACGCCTTCCGGACGGCATAGGGGCAGAGCACGCCGTGTCCCTGCGGCATTCCGTCGGTTGCCCTACTCGTGCCGGAGGGCATCGATGGGGTCCATGTGGGCGGCGCGGTATGCGGGATAGATGCCGAATATGACGCCGACTGCCGCGCTGATGCCGAAGGACATCACGATGGACAACATCGTCACGACGGTGCGCATGCCCGAGAACTTCTCGACCAGGAAGGGGACGACGAGGCCGATGACGACGCCCAGGACGCCGCCGAACAGGGCCAGCATTACCGTCTCGGCCAGGAACTGGAAGATGATGTGCCGTCTCTTGGCGCCCATGGCGCGTCGGATGCCGATCTCGCGCGTGCGCTCCAGGACGGTGGCCAGGGTGATGTTCATGATGCCGATGCCGCCGACCAGCAGGCTGATGGCGCCGATGGCGAAGAGCACGATGCTGAAGATGCGCTTGGTGCGGCGCGTCTGCAGCAGCAGGGCATATGGGACGATGACGCGGTAGTCTTCCTTATCGTGGCTCTGCTCAAGGATGCGGCGGATCAGCAGCTCCGTGAAGTGGATGTCCTCCAGCTTGTCGATCCGGACGATGAGTTCGTGGAGCTGCACCTCTTCGACGATGCGCGAGCCCTGCACGTCCGTCTTCTCGCCGAAGACGACGTTCAGCGTTTCCAGGGGGATGTAGATCTCCGAGTTCGGGTCGCCCTTGATCTCCTGGCCGCCCAGTTCGCCGCGGGCGAAGGAGGTGATGATGCCCACGACGCGGAAGCGCAACTCGCCCCGGATGATGTACGAGCCGAGGGCGTCGCCGAGGGGGAAGAGCTTCCGTGCGGTGTCCTTGCCCAGCACGCAGACGGCGGCCCGTTTCTGCATGTGGATGTCCTTCAGGAAGGTGCCCCTCAGGACGGTCACGTCGTTGACCTCGGCGTAGGCGGGAACGGTGCCGACGAAGTCCACGCTCTCGATGCGGTTGCTGCCGCGCGAGCAGCTCTTGCGTACCCTGCGGGCGGGGACGGTCAGGCTGATGTTCGGCAGTTTCTTGATCCGCCGGTGGTCCTGGTGGGTGATTCCGAACTGACGGATGCGGCTGGTCACCTGCGTGCCGGACTCGTTCTCGGGCGGTTCGACGCTCTGCAGGATGATGTTGTGGCTGCCGAGTTTCATGATCTGCTCCTGCGCCTCTTCACTGGCGCCGGTGCCGATGGCCAGCATGGTCATAACGGAGCAGACGCCGAGTACGATGCCCAGGGCGGTGAGCCCGCTGCGCAGCTTGTGGAGCCAGAGACTCTTCAGGCCGGCTTTCGCCACTCTCTTCAGTTGGAATCCGATCATCGTCCCAGTTTCGCGCGAAGTTCTTCGGGGCTGCTTTCGGTCATGGCGCCGTCCACAAGGTGGAGCACGCGCCGGGTCTCTGCCGCCACGCCGGGGTCATGGGTGACGAGGATCATCGTCACGCCTTCTTCGTTGAGCGCGTGGATCAGGTCCAGGATCTGCCGGCCCGTCCTGGTGTCCAGGTTGCCGGTGGGCTCGTCTGCCAGGACGATCAGGGGTGAGCTGGCCAGCGCGCGGGCAACGCCGACTCTCTGCCGCTCGCCGCCGCTCAGCTCGGTGGGCACGTGCGTGAGCCGGTGCCCGAGCCCCACGCGGTCGGCCAGCGCGGCGGCCCGCTCGTAGCTGTCCCGCTCAGACATCCCCCGGTAGTAGAGGGGGACTTCGATGTTCTCGACGACGTTGAGCTGAGCGATCAGGTTGTAGGACTGAAAGATGAAGCCGATCTCGCTGGCCCTGACCTCGCTGAGGGCGTCGTCGCTCATGGTGGCGACGTCGCGCCCGCCCAGGAGGTACTTGCCCTTTGTGGGAGTGTCCAGGCAACCCAGCAGGTTGAGTATGGTGGACTTGCCGGACCCGGACGGCCCCATGATGGAGATCATGTCTCCCTGCTCGATCTTGAAACTGACCGCACGCAGCGCGTGCAGGAGCGTGTCGCCCATCTGGTAGGTGCGCCAGATGTCTTGGAACTCAGCCAGTGCCATGCGTGTGTGCCTTTCTGTCGATTCCCGTCCGGGCCGCCAGCCGCTCAAGACCGGCTTAGCCGCCGCCTCCACCTCCACCGCCGCCGCGCCGGCCGCCGCCGCCACCACCACCGCGCCGGCCGCCCTCGCCACCACCGCGCCGGCCTCCGCCACGGCCGCCCCAGGACCCCTGGCCGCCTTCCTGGCCGTCGCCTTCCTGCCGTCCCTTGATCATCTCTTCTACCTGCGCGCGCTGTGCCTCGGGGAGCGTGCTCAGGATCTCGTTCCGCTTCTTTTCCCGCTCTTCCTCGCTCAGGCCCTGCAGCTTGCGCATCTCGGCGCCCAGCACCTGCCAGTTGATCTGCCCGTCGACGACGTATTGCGGCGCGCCGCCGCCCTCCATGGCTTCCTTGGCCTTCCTGGCGGCTTCCTCCCTGGCGCGCTCCTCGGCCTTGAGCGCGTCTTGCTCTTTCTTGATCTCGACCAGTTCGTTCAGCGCATCGAGGTTGGGCTCTCCGGGCGGGGCCAGGTAGACCTCCTCGTCCTCGGTCAGGCCGTTGACCACCTCAGTGAACTCCTCGGCCATGTGGCCCTTTTCCACGACGCGTTCCTTGGGGCCGTCGGGGGTCTTCATCCAGCAGTAGGACAGGTTCTTGTAGTCGACGATGCACTGGGCCGGCACGTACAGGACGTTCTTCAGTTCAGCGACGGTGATCTGGACGCGGGCCGACATGCCCGGAATGTAGCCTTCAGGCATAGCGTCCAGGGCCACGTCGGTCTGGTAGACCTTGGCGTCGGGGTTCAGCCAGGCGTGTTCGGCGCTGGCCATGGGGCTGACTCGGGCGACCTTGCCAGTGTAGACCCTACCAGGCGTCGCGTCCAGCGTCATGGTGGCCGGCTGGCCCACATGCACGTCGTCCTTGACGGTCTCGCGTATGTTGATTCGCGCGGCCAGTTTGGTCAGGTCGGGTATCCGAAACACGACGTCGCCTTCGCGAAGCTCCGCGCCCTCCTCGATAGCGCCGGCCCGCGCGGCCACCATGGGGTCGGTGGCGCCGCCGTAGATGACCCGGCCGGGCACCGTGGCGACCAGCGTGGAGCCCTTGATCATGCGCTCGGTCTTCGCGAGCCTTTCCTGGGCCAGTTTGTAGTTCGCCTCAGTGGACTTGACGCCGGCGTCGGCCTGCAGCTGCCTGCTCACGGCCTGGGCCCTGATGCGCACGAGGTGGCGTTCGGCCTCCACGTAGTCGGCGTAGGCCTTCTCCGCCTCCTTGGGCAGCGTGTAGGTCTTGAACAGCCGCAGATCCTCGACGGCCTCCATGACGCGGACCTCGGCCTTCTTCTTCAGCAGCTTGTCGGTCTCCAGCCGGGTGCGCTCGACGAAGCCCTTCTCCTCCAGTTGCACGGTCCAGCCGACGGTCTCCTCCCGGTCGGCCAGGTTGGCCTTGGCCAGCAGGACGGCGGCGTCGCGGTCACGCACCTCCTGGCGGGCGCGCCCCCCCAGCCTCTCGTCGTCGGCCAGGGAGTTGAAGTCGAAGTCGGCGTTCACTTCCGGCGCCAGGTCCGACCCGACGTAGCGATCCAGGTCCATTTCTGCGAATCGCGCCTTCAGTTCCGCATCGGCCACGTCGCTTTCGTTCTGCTTGATGCGGATCTCTCGGTCTTCCGTTGCCTGCGTATACCGGGCTTTGGCCTTGAAGACGCTGATGCGCCGGTCGGCTTCCTGTTCCTCAAGGCCGGAGGTGTCCATCCTGACCAGGACCTTCTTGTCCGCCACGTCCTGCTCGGTGACGATCGTCCCCTCGTCCACGATTTCGAGGATCGTGCTGCGGCCCTCGACCTCGTTGACCATCTTGACGGGCTCCATCGACCAGATGGCGCCCCTCTCCCGGACCATGACAGTCAGGGGGCCGCGCAACACCTTGACCGTGGGCACGTCGTCGCCGGATTCCTGCTCCGCGTCGGCAGTAAGCCACCCGTAGCCCAGGCCGCCCAGCACCAGAATGCCCAGCACGATCAGGAGGCTGACCGCCAGACGGCGCTTGGGCTTGGGCGGCGGGGGAGGCGCCATCTCCACCGGCACCCCCAGCGCCATCCCTTCGTGTTCGGATTCAGACATGGGTCCATGCACCTTTCGTTGTCGCATCCGGGCGGACCGTCCGGTCAGCGGCCCCAGCCGCCCTGGCCGCCGCCACCGCCCCGACGCTGTCGCGCCTGCTCACGTTCCTCAGGCGTCATGCTTTCACGCTGCTTGCGCGTCTCCTCCAGCGGAGCGCGCTGGTCTTCGGGCACGGAGTCGATGATCTTCTGCCAGGCCTTCGTGCGCTCCTCGTCGTCCAGTTCGTCCATCTCGCGCATCTTCGCCCCGAGCACGGGCCAGTTGACGCGGCCGTCCACGACGTATTGGGGCGCGCCTTCCTGGTCGGCGTCGGCGGCCTGGTCGCCCGTCACGTCCTCGGGCTCGCCGCCTTCGGGGGCAGGGGGGGCCTCTGCGGAGGGAGCGGGCTCGGCCTCAGGGGAGGGCGTCGCAGCCTCGGGAGCCGAGGTCGCGGGGGTCTCGGCTGCTCCGGGCACGCGGACGCTGCGCGGGAGTGAGTCCGTCTCGTCTTCTCCCAGGAGCTTGCCGGGGTCTCTGTAGACGATATCGCCGGCCTTGAGGCCGGAGCGGATCTCCAGGAACTTCTCGGTGGCCAGCCCCGGCTCCACTTTCGTGGGTTCGCTCTGGCCTTCGATCAGGCACACCGTATTGCCGCGGAAGGTGGTGACGGCGTCGATGGGGACGTAGACGACGTTCTTCAGTTCCGCCACGATGATCTCGGCCGTGGCCGTCATGCCGGGGGTCATGCCCAAGCCCCCAGGGGTCTCGTCGAGTGAAACATCGGTCTCGTAGACCTTGATCTCCGGGTTGAGCCACGCGTGGACGGAGCTGGCCGTGGGGCTCACTTTCGCCACGGTGCCTGGGAAGGTCATTCCCGGCATGGCCTCCAG
>SDBT01017328.1_pt1 | contig 11382 bp, 17 predicted proteins | sample 2277101 | NCBI WGS metagenome assembly SDBT01 (sample SAMN10404973, study PRJNA504765) | marine sediment metagenome | isolation source: marine sediment core GS10_PC15, 103 cmbsf | place: Arctic Ocean: Southern Knipovich Ridge | collected 2010 | reverse complement strand
CTAGATGCTTTTGATGGAGCGGTCACCACAGGTTTGAATCTCCTAAATATTTGGTGGGACTGGCGAGCAGATGTCATTAATGGACAACCACGTATAGACAAAGTGGCCTACAATTCGTTTTTGATTGATCCGTTTTTCCGAAAGCATGACCTATCCGACTGCAACTTCATCTGGCAACGACGTTTCTATACCAAGCAAGAAATTGAGTCTCTCATGCCTCACAAGAAAGAGGAAATAGGGAGCTTATACGCCACCGGGTACAGAGACGGAAAATTCCAGTACCTACCCGAGTCTTATCAATATGGTATGCGTAACCTCATGACGTACGACGAATATTGGTATCGAGCCTACAGAGACCAAACTCTTCTAGTAGATGTTCAAAATGGTGGGACCGTCGAATGGAAAGGAAATTCACAAAATCTTAAAGAATTCCTCAAAGAACACAGTCAAATTGAAGTCATCCATCATCAAGTTCCAACGGTTAAGCTGGGCATTGTTGTTCAAGGGCGCGTTCTATACGATGGCCCGAACCCCATGGGCATAGACCGCTATCCATACGTGCCGGTCTTTGGGTATTTTAACCCTGATATGCCATATTTCCCATGGCGAATCCAGGGAGTCGTAAGGGGGCTAAGAGACGCTCAATATCTATATAATAGACGCAAGGTAATTGAACTCGATATCCTAGAATCTCAGGTTAACTCGGGGATGAAATACAAAGAAGACAGCCTAATAAATCCTAAAGATATCTACCTTCAAGGCCAAGGTCGAGGAATAGCTCTCAAGAGAGAGGCCAGCATGGATGATGTCCAGACCATCCCACCTCCAACCATTCCCCCTACAATCATTCAGCTATCAGAGATTCTCGGGAAAGAGATATCTGAGATTTCAGGCGTTAATGAGGAACTTCTAGGCAGCGCTCAAGATGACAAGTCAGGGATTCTATCGATGCTACGTCAAGGAGCAGGACTCACAACCCTCCAAATTCTCTATGACCAGCTAGATTACTCTCAAAAGCTTCTCGGGAACATCATGATAGAGCTTATGCAGGTGAACTTCACACCCGGTAAGGTCAAACGGATTATCGAGCAGGACCCCAGCCCCGAGTTTTATAACAAATTCTTTGGAAAATATGATGCTGTGGTCGAAGAGGGGCTAAACACAGCTACTCAAAGGCAGCTACAGTTTGCTCAACTTTTAAATTTAAGAGAGACAGGCGTGCCGGTTCCCACAAGTATTCTAATCGAAACCTCTACTCTCACAAACAAAGACCAACTCATTCAAGCCATACAACAAGAAGAAGAGAATAACGCCAAACAAGCACAGCAACAATCAGAGGCTCAAATTGCTCTTCTCAAAGCTCAAATAGAGAAGCTACAAGCTTCATCAGCAGCCGACATAGGTCTTGGGGTAGAGAGAGCCTCAAGAGTCGAAGAGAACAAAGCGCTAGCCGTTGAGAGACGTGCAGAGGCTCAGAAAGACAGAGACCTTGGAACTCTTCACCTGACAAGAGCGCTCAAAGAGATGGATACCGTAGATATCAATAATATAGAGAAGCTATGGAATCTTGTTCAATCCGTCAAAGACCATGAGCGACAGGAAGGAAAGGCTATAGAAAAGAGTGAGGAAATGGAAAAGCAAACAGAAGGTGTTGCTAATATTCCTCCAACGGTTTAAAAAAATTAATTAACATCGATTTCGGTGTGGCATAGTATTCTTAACTTTACAGAATCGTATGCTTTACGAAAACAGCAACTCTAAGGAGATAAAATGGCTAAACATTACGGACATAAAAAAATGAAGAACGGTAAGAAGTCCAAACCTATGATGATGCCTCGCGACGCAGCGGGAAGCTCTCATGGCAAAGATGACGACCAGCTTTACCACATGGGAAAAGGCTATTACGGACCAGGCTACGGACATATTGCAAATATGCCTCCCTACGCTGACCTGCACTACTACCCAAAAGAGAAACAATATCTAGATACTGACAAGTATCCTGATACAGTCCGAGAAATTGATCAAGATTCTGATGTGAACATGAGAAACTTGGAAAGACAACCTTCAAACTCAATGTATTAATTATGGTAATGATTAGACCGCGGGGAAAAGCCTCGCGGATTTTTAAAAAAATAGTATCTTTAGAGGGTAATATGCCAAAGAAACAAGGTTTTTCCGACAAATTGGACGAATCATTAGGCGAGCGAAATAAGGGAAAGAAGAAACAATCTATGAAGTCTCGTAGAAAAGAATCGAAAGGTATGGAAAAGTCGATCAAGCGTCGTTCCTATGCTGTCGTCAAAACGATGGACAAAGGCCACAGAAAAAAAAAGGGAGCATGACCAATATCCTGCTATACCGAGATGCTAGTATAAACACAAGACCCAAGAACTCAAAAAATGATGACTAAGAAAACCACGATAGGTAAGGGCATGAAGGTTGCCCGCGGTAAGATGTCTAAACTTCAAAAAAAACCAGGAGGTTCAAATGTAGGCGAATACAAGAAAGTGGCTAAAGGCTCTTTTTGTGGTCCTGCGGGAGGAAGTCCAAAAGGTAGTTTCCCTGTCAATACTAAGAAAAGGGCCAGAGCTGCCTTAGCGTACGCTCATAACGCGCCCAAACCTTCGGGGATAAGAGCTTGTGTTGAGAGTAAGTATCCATCAGTCGGGAAGTCATCAAAGAAAGAGTAATTATGAATTGGGTAAAAAGTTGCAGTCCTCTAATCATTAGAAAAGCATTCGTAAAGACACTTCCAGGTGTGATGAATTGGATTGAAAAAGTTATTAAAGACACTCTAAAAGAGTATGATAGAAGGGACGAATATTTCCCTCCTAAACCTGGGTTAGATATTCTAGACAAGTGTTTCGTTATGCTGAACGTAGACCTAAAGAAGTTCCCAGACGTGAAACACATGCTGAACTCTGACTTTGCTCCACCTCTGAAAATTAAAAATCTTCATGAAAACTTTCCCTATATTAGAAAAGCTTACATTCCATCAAACAAGTGTGTAGTAGTAAAAAAAACCTACATCAAAAAGGCTCAAAAATATGTGTCCATTCAAAAGCCAAGCTCAGCGAAGTTTCATGCACTCCGTCTATCCAGAAATGGCTAAAGAGTGGGAGAAACATACTTCTAAAGGTAAAAAACTCCCTAAGAAAGTAAAGAAATCTAAAAAAAAGAAGTCTTAAGCTAGAACAGGCTCGCCAGCATCGGTTGGTTCATCCCAAGGTACATGAGGATGCGGGAACAAGTCTGGAGGAAAGAAACACAACTTCTCAGTAGTATCTCTATATTCCTGCATTGGAGGCGTAGAACACCCCTTCAAATTAAGAAGACTTACCAGCAACCCCAATAGCCCTAACGCGAATATTCCAACTCTAATATTATTCATTAATCTTTCCATTTAAAACCTAAATTGACACTTCCAAGTTAGAACAGCACTTATAACCAGAAACATAAAAATTATAATAACTGGGAAAAGGCTGCCTTTCTTGGGTTTTTCTTTATTCATAATTCAAATATAAAATTTTAATGTTTAAATTCCTACGTAAAATAATAACTTTACATTTGCTCTTTGCTAGATTAAATTCAAATAAAAATTATCTACTCAAAGGCCACCATGTCAATTCTTTCACCTGAAAAACCTCTTCCAAAAGTTGGAGAGGCTGCCTATGACCTCCAAATAAAAAAAGCCGAAAAGATACCTGCAAAAGACATGCAACACGAGATGGGCAAGAGCATTCTAAACGAGATTGAGGATATAATTAAAAACCACAAGGACTACGCAAAAAAATATTACATCCTACAAATGCTCATTCGTGAAAGAACGATGAGAAATGTTATCCGTTCAAAGCTAATAGTCAGAAAAACGCGTCCTCGTCCAGATTATGACACCTCACTATTCTCCTTTGACAATAGAACTGACGAGCTAAGATATCATTGGTCCATTCCAGATGAGGGAACCTGTGAATTCTTCCTCCATAGCAAGAGCGAGCTGAAAAAAGAAGAGCTTCAACTGCTTACCTACATAGAAAAGTTTGCTGATGGGACTCTTGTTTAAAGACAGTCTTCCTGGATTACAAAAATACCATCGTCCTTGAGTTTGACAGGTTTTTTCTCTTCATCTTTTTTTTTCTTATTCTGCACAATCTCAGAGTGAACGAACCGTTTTATTTCATTATTTTTTATATCAACGTCCACAGATATTGCCTGTTTAAATAGATTGTATCTTAGATTTTGATCAAAGTTTAAGGAACGTTTAATTTCCTCCATTTTTAAGTCAAACTCTTTATATATAGCTACTTTAATATCCTCTTCCCTCCTATCGTTGATCTCGGCTCTCTCGTTATTGATCTCTTCAAGTTTTTTTAACTGAGTAAAAAGATTATATAAAAACCAAGAGCTTAGGGCTGCCGAAATCAAGGCGACTATCCACACCATTATTTTTTCCTTTTTTTAACGGAACTCTTTCCGTGGCACAATAAATCCGCTGTCCTTAACTTTTGGAGGCTTTGGCTTGATCTTGTTCTTTTCGAGTGATTTTTTCAAAGAATCAAACTTGTAATTCAAAGAATTAGAACTCTGTGAAATATGGATCTCAATTTCCTTATAGATTTTCAATTTAAAAGCCTTTAACTCTAAAGAATATAGACCCTTTATCTCCTTATATTTCTCATATAAAGAGAACATACAAATAGCGTTGACGGTAGCTAATCCAAACGTAATAACCCAAATCATGATTTACCTCTTGAATTTTGAATCTCTCCTTAAGTCTCTATATTAAATATTATTTGACAAATTATTTTCTCGAGTGTTAAATAAAAAATTAACTTGATACGTGAGTCCGCGTTAGAGACATCAAGTTCATCATGGCTGAAAAGGTACTCGCCATACCGCGGGATGGAGAATGTTAGAAGAACAAACAACGGTCGTAGAACAAGTTGTGGACGACGCACAACCTGAAGCTTCTCCAGAAGCTCAACTGCCAGTAGAGGAAGCTAGTAAGGAGACATCACAGGATCACAATTGGCGTGAAGTGCGTCAACTCCTTAGAGAGACTAATCAAACGGTAGGAGAGCTTAAGAATCGTAATGATGCGTTAGAGGAACGAGAAAGACAGCGTGCTAATCCACCTGTACACGACGAAGAGCTTGATCTAGCAGATGATGATATTTCAACTGTTGGAATTACAAAGAAATTGCTGAAAAAACAGCAAGACAAGTTTGACGAAGTTGTGCAGCAGATGAAACAGCGCGAGGCTTTATCGGTAGAAGATAGACTTCGCTCCAAATTCAATGATTACGACTCTGTAGTTAACAAGGAGAACCTTGAAAGTCTTTTTGTAACTGCACCCGAATTGGTGAAGATGCTGAAGGCCAATAAAGATGAACCTTACGAGCAAGCTCTCGCTGCTTACAAGCTCTTGAAGAAATTCGGGGTTTCGAGCGACGACTCAGCCCAGCTCAAAGAGAATCAGACCAAACCTCGTTCGGTGAACTCAGTTGGACAGACTTCAGCTCTTTCACAAGCTAATGCCTTTTCAAGGGGATTAACCCCCGATTTAAGGAAGCAGCTTTTCCAAGAGATGAAAGAAGCTGCTAAGAGAGCTTAATAAGCTATTGATCAACTAATGAGGTTTTATAATGTCAATTACTACAACCACGTCGTTACCGGCTCCAGTACAACAAAGCTTTAGCTATAAGTTACTGAGTGTTCCAACGCCGTATTTTATACACAAAATCCCTGCGATGCTCAAGCAGATGCCACGGAATGGCGGTACTATTCTACGTATGCGTAGATATAACGCTCTTCCTACAGCAACTGTGCCTCTAGGGAATAGTGGAGTAACTCCACCACCTGTACAGCTAACAGCCGTTAACATCGATGCGACCATGGATTTCTACGGTCAATACATTCTTTTAAACGAGCAGGTCACTTTACAGAATCAAGATCCGGTGTTAAATGAAGCAGCTCAAAGACTTGGAGTCTCACTTCGTCAAACCGAGGACGAGCTTACGTCTGCAATGCTCGCAGCGACAGCAGCTTTTATAAATTGCGTTAACGGAGCCAATGGGGATGTTCCAACTGAACTAACTCGTGACGATTTAGATATCGTTATTAGGACTTTAGTAACTAATAATGCTTATACAATAGCAGATAATATAGAAGGTGAAGACCGATTCGGTGAACAAAGTGCCGAATTAAAATCCGCTCTGATTGACTTAGACATCCTAACGGGTAACGCCGAGGACGATAGGGGGCAAGCTGAAGCAGAAATGCTTCTTGCAGCCTGAACGACTTAGGCGAGTGGAGGCCGAAAGGTCAAGCGAAAGTCTGAACTGAAAGGGACAACTTTCAGAGGGAGGAATAACAAGACTCCCCGCCTAGAAATAGGTCATAAAGTAACAGATTGACAGCTCCAGTGAGAGATGCATATTTTGGACTAGGAAGTTCTCAATTAATTGGGGATTTAGAGGATGTAGTGGGCTTTATACCTAAAGCGCAGTATCCCTCTCCTATGCTAGCACTTAGGCCAGAATGGGGCAGTGTTTCCAATGTTCGATTTTTACTCTCTAGTATTGGGAGTTCTACGGCATCTGCTTCCGCTAATGCAAATGACGTGTTTAACGTCTTTGTCACTGGTTTAGAGGCTTATGCGTGTATCGAACAAGATGGTTATAGCGCAAACTTTATTTACCGTCCACCGATTTATGACTCACCTCTCGCATTAAATGCGAGTGTTGGCTACAAATTCGCGGAAGTACCTCGTATAACTAACGATGCTTGGGTTATTAATCTTAGATGTACTTTAGCAACTTAAGGAGAATTAAATCATGTCTTTATCAAGTAATCAATCAATCTTAGTTGGTGATTTTATATCCGATGGGGTTTCACAAAATGTGACTCTCCCATGGTTTCCAACTAGATTCGAACTATTAAACATTACACAGTTTGGATCTACGGCAGGAGCCACCCCAGTTATTACGGCTGAGTGGAGCCGAGGTATGGCTCAAAATAGTGTAAAAACAGGCGCTAAGACTAATGCAGCAGCAACGATAGCAATTCCAGAAATGTTCCTTACTCAAGGGGTTCGAATCGTTGATACATCAATACAAACGCCTGAAGCTCCAGGGAACGCAATCACTGACATTACAGCAGCTAGCCCACCTGTAATTACTAAAATAGCCCACGGTTTCATAGTGGGGGATAGAATTCGATTAGCCGGAACAACTGACATGCGTCAGGTTGCAAGTATGGACTTCACCGTTACGGTTATTGATTCTGCCAACTCTTTCTCAATTGGGTTCCTTGACACTTCAGTAGCTCCATTTACGTGTATTCCTGCAACAGCAGGGACAGCGCAACGGCTACCAAATGACAGACTATATGTTCCATGAAGAAGGTATATTACAGATATTACGGTTGCTTCTTCAGCCGTTGTCACAATGTCTGTAACACATGGGTTTTTAGTTGGCCAAGTCGTAAAAATGGTTTGCCCAGCAGCTTTTGGAATGGTTGAAATAGATGGTCTTCAAGGGGAGATCACGGCAATTAGCGTAGCTAATAACACCATTACTTTAGATATCGATAGTTCAGCATTTACAGCATTTGAATTCCCTGACTCTGCAACCGCAGCGCTAGGGATATCCTATCCTTTGGTTGTTCCATTTGGAGATGCCGGAAACCTATTGGTAGGTTCAGTAGATAACGTAGCTGTTTTTCAAGTATCTTTAGGTACAAATGCCATTGGTGGAAATGCCGATGTCATGCAATGGGTTGCAACAAGAGGCTCAGCCTAATTATTAATTTCAAAGAGCGAGGAGATAATTTCAAATCGCTCAAAATTAAGGTTTAAAATGACTAATAGAAAAAACAAAAAACCACCTCAGCCCCTTAGTGATAAGGTTAAAAAGATAATGGAGGAAGAAATGAAGATGGTAACAGGCATCTTCCGATTCCATGAATGCCCAGGCAGTTGTGTTAAGGTTCCTATGAAAAAATATCCTGGCAAGGTTTACAACTTTGATTTCATAGACGGAGAGGAATACACGGTCCCTCTGTGGGTTGCTAGATGGCTCAATGGATATGATAAGCTAGCAGGGGCCAGAAATGGAAAAATTGATTCCTGTGGTTACCCCATACATGAAAATTGTGTAGATAGAGTAACTGGAAAAACACTAGTAAGAGTTGGACAGATACGACGGAGGATGGGTTTCGAATCTAACGAATTCATGGTTGCTTAATGCCCTCAAGTTTTGTTCCTCTTAGACGATTAATAAGCGCAATAACAGTAGCGGAAAGAGCTGTAGTCACGACCACGGAAGAGCACGGTTATTCTTCAGGCTGTGAGATAAGAATGTGGGTTCCGCTTGCTTATGGAATGAATTTTTTCTTTATTGCCACAACTATAACGGTTACGAGCACTACCGAGTTTTCAACAAATTTAAACACTCTGTTTCAATCTCCGTTTGTAGCCCCAACCGCTCCGCCTGGCTTTACAGATGCTCAGGTGATACCAATATCAGGGGCGACAGATAACATAGCTTAAACGAGGTTCAAATGACTGTTCCAATAGCATCACTTGCAGCAATTAGAAATAAAGTTCGCCTACTTACAGGTTCACCCGATGTCAACACATTAACAGACGTTCAAAGTGATGAATATACTAATACCTTTTATCTCTACGATATGCCCGAACAGCTCAGGCTTTTTAACCTAAAAGTAGAGTATGAGTTTTATACTCAACCTAATGTTGACGCATACTTTTTCCCTAGTAATCCACCTGCCGTTGCTGGAGGTCCACCGGGCTATTTAACCGTTGGACCACCTACATTTATTGCAGGGTATCAATCCTTTTGGACTCAAAGCCAAGATCAATTCTTCCGCATGTATCCCCAATTGGAATTTATTGAGGAATTAGGGACAGGAGATGGCAGCGCTGGACCCTACACCTTAGCTTTTACTAATATTCCAATGCTACGTGGTTATGATAGCCCGGGGACAGATACCATATTATCCCAGGTATTGGTTACTGGAGTTGATGCAACAGGGGGGAATCAAGTTGCTCGAGATAATGGGGCTGGTTTATGGATAGATGAAGCTGGAAACCCTCTATCGGGTTCAATAGACTATGTAACTGGGACCGGAACCATACAATTTGCTAATGCGGTAACTGGAATTATAAATGGACAAAATATTCCCTATGTTGCTGCTCGACCTCAAGGAATTCTTTTCTATAACGATACTTTCTTTATGCGTCCTGTTCCGGACCAAGCTTATAAAGTCCAATTAGATGCTTATAGAACTCCAACCGCTCTGCTAGCAGCAGGTGAAAACCCTCAATTAAATGAGTGGTGGCAATATTTAGCTTTCGGAACCGCCAAGAAGGTTTTCGAGGACAGATTAGATGTTGATGGGTTGGCTAAAATCATGCCACTCCTAGACGAACAGCAAAGATTAATACTAAGACGAACACTTGTACAGCTAACGAATGAGAGAACAGCGACAATCTATACTGAGCAAGTGCAACCCGCTTATCAAAGCAATTTTAACTCATTTTAGAGGATAACATGACCTATAACCCTGCCACTCCTAATGCTGCGGACAGAATCTCGGATACCCAGCAGCCTATTAAGACCAATTTTGAGCAAGCCAACACTATCTTTGATGAGGATCATTTTACATTTGATGACGCGTCCGGACCTCAACCACCTCCAGGCTTAAGAGGGTTCCATAGAAAATCTGTTTATCAAAAGTTAGATGCTCTTCCTGACGTGTTCGCAGAAATAGGCACAGTATTTTCTCAAGTAACCGATGGCAGGACTGACCTTTATTATCGTTATGATACAAGTACTCAGGGAAATAGCAAGGTTTTACCTTTATCAGCTATTAAGGTTATGGGAGCATTCAACAGTGCAGCAGCAGTTGGAGACGGTGCCTTAATAGCAGGAAATATGTTTCAGCTCTATAATGTGGATACTATAACTAAAACTGGCTCTACATATGTAATAGCATTTAACGATCCGTTAGACACTCAAGCAGCAGATTCTGATTTAGAATATATTGTATTGTTGGGGGCAGGGGCTGCCACTGTCACGGCTACTTTAATATATAATGTACCCACTAAAAATGATTCTCTCACAATTACAGCAGCAGTCACAGGATCAAGAAGAGCGAGTTTTGCAATATTGACGTTATGAGTAATCAAACTATTAATATCACTAACTTTAAGACAGGGTTTGACACCTATGATCAACCGGAGAATATGCCCGATGACGCTTTTCCTCTGATTGACAATGCTCTTATATTTCAGGGTACTCTTAAAAAGAGAGATGGGACAAGTCTTCTCGGTGACCTTTCAGTTGTTATTAATGCGATTACGAATGCAAATCCTGGCTCAGTTACAACAGCAACAAATCATGGGTTAACCACAGGCGACGAGGTTAATCTCGTGAATGTAGATGGGATGGTAGAGGTCAATAATCCTGTTGATGTGACAGCGCTTACAAATGCGAGCCCGGGGGCAGTCACTACGAGCGCGTTGCATGGTTTGACCAATGGCGATACCGTCACCTTCTCAGAGGTTAGGGGGATGATAGAGCTTAATAATCAGTCCTTCACGGTCACTGTCACAAGCACTACAGCCTTTACTATTGGGACTACTACCATAGGATTCGGAATCTATGAAGCTGCTTCAGGGATCATTACAAAGGTTCCCTTCACAGTCACAGTTACAGGACTAACCACCTTTACTTTAGGAGTAGATACCACAGCATTTGGTATTTACTCGTTCCCCTCGGGACGCGTTAATATATTACTTCCAGTTCAGGGTTTACATGTCCGTCAAACAGTTGGTTTCCTGAAGGATTTAATAGCCTTTAACACGACTCAAGCCTTTTTATTCAACACAGCTACAGATGTTTTTGACAATATTTCAGGAACGACGGTTTGGTCAGGAACCGAAACGGACTTCTTTTGGCCTTTAAATTATCAAAATTCTTTCTTTGTGACTAACGGCTTTGATCCCATCCGGTACAATTTTACTGGGACTAGTTGGAATGATTTGACGCCCATAATTGACAATGTAGGAACGACGCTTCAAAGAGCTTTGATGATTTTTTCCTATAAACAGCGAATGATTGCTCTCGGGACTACGGAAGGGGGTACAGAATTTAGACAAAGAGTTAGGTATTCTCAAATAGGAACGGTTTATACAACCGTCGCCCCTGCTCCATTCGTTATTGATGCTGATGCATGGAATGACGATATTCCAGGAAAGGGGGGAGCTATTGACGCTCCAACAGACCAGAATATTATAACAGCGGGATTTGTAAGGGACACATTAGTTGTAGTCTTTGAGTTTTCTGCTTGGCGTCTTGTGGA
>SDBT01017327.1_pt1 | contig 11382 bp, 11 predicted proteins | sample 2277101 | NCBI WGS metagenome assembly SDBT01 (sample SAMN10404973, study PRJNA504765) | marine sediment metagenome | isolation source: marine sediment core GS10_PC15, 103 cmbsf | place: Arctic Ocean: Southern Knipovich Ridge | collected 2010 | reverse complement strand
TCACTCGTTGCATGCGGTGGAATGATTTTGGTGGATATTAAAATAAGTAAGCTATCTTTGTCGGCAGCTTTTCTTTTGTTTTTAAAGAGCCAGCCAAGCAGGGGAATATCTCCCAGTATGGGCGTTTTGCTTATGTTAGTTGTTTCAATGTTTCTGATCAAACCTCCCAAAGCAAGTACTTCTCTATCGGCTACAATAGCTTGTGTTTTTACCAGTTTAGTTGTTTTTGTGGCATCAGTCGGACTATCCGGATTGGTAAATTCAGTGATATTTACGGTCAGTTCTAGAATAATCATGCCATCTGAGTTGATCTGTGGAATAATATCAATCTGCAATTTGGCTTCGTCATTGCCAAATGTATTGGTTTGTGTAGTTCCTTCTATAGTACCCGTAATTACGCGCCTTGTTTCTCCTAAAGAAACAGTGGCTGGTGTTTTATTGGCAGCAAAAAGAAATGGATTGGAGATTACTTGTACATTAGTAATCGTTCGCAATGCTTGAAAGAGTCCCCAGACACCAAATAAATCTTGGCCAAATGTTACAATAGTGTTGCCCGCAGGAGCTTGTGTGACGAGATTAATTAAGTTTCCAAGAAGACGATCTACTCCTGATCCGCTCTTATTAGTAACGATGCCACTGGGTTGGCCCCCTGCGCGCAGCCCGGAGGTTTGGAATTTTACGTTTTGTCCTAAGATACCATCAAGACCTGGTACTTTGCTTCTGATTTGTGTGCCAATTTCTTTGTTATCTATTAATCGCACCGAAAGAATTAATACATCGAGCGCTACTTGCGGTTGCGGCTGATCGAGGCTTTCAATTACCTGCTTTACCATCAAATAATCATTATAATCAGCTTTGATAATAAGCTTATTTGAGGAAGGTTCAGGAGTGAATGACATTGGTTTTAAATATTTATCTTTTCCTCGTACACCTCCTGCTTTGCCCACCTCGGTGTTTTGGCCGAGTTTAGTGGTAGTGTTCATAATTTCTGCAATGGTTTTTGCATCCGCATATTGCAGTTGATATGTGTAGAGCGGTGAATAAGGCTGATCCAGTGCAACGTCTACATGTTTGATAATAAAATCTTCTATTTTTGCAATGGCATCCTTTGGCCCCATAAGAATGAGAGAATTGGTGCGGGGTTCGGCAATAATTTTTGCACTCTCAGGAAAGAAAATAGCAGTTGGTTGCTTACGTGCGCCAAATGGGCGGAATGAGGTACTAGTATCAGTTTGTGAAGTGAGCTCATCGTACAATTTTTTTACTTCCTCAGCATCAGCTTGGCGTAATTTTAATACGGACATTGCTTGAGGCATCGTCACTTTATCGAGTTCTTTCACAATCGCCATCAGAGAACGAATATTATAGGATGTATCGGTTAAAATAAACGCTTTTTGCTCATTGAGCCAGATAGGGGCTGCTGCCGAAGTGCTTTGCAATGATGGAATAATGCCTCGCATTGAATCAAGTGATGCGTTTTCCACAAAATAAAGATACCGAATCATTTCGTCATTTTCAGGCAAATTTTCGTAATTAATACCAATAAAGGTAGTAAGAGGCGCTTTGTGCGATGATTTAATCGTTTGAATACGGTAAATCGTTGGATCAGGTTGCGGTACAATGCTAAAGCCAGAAACATTTAAAAACGTGATAAACAGGTTCCAAGCTTCTTGTCTGGTAATTGGGGTCGTTGTTTTAAAGCTTATTTTATTACCTTTAAGCGCTTTTACTGGAGCTTCCGGGGTCCCTTTTGGCAATGGATCAATAGCATCATCCGAAATAAAAGTGACTTTAAAGATATCTGAAACCTGCTTTACGAAGGTTAGAAGATCAGCATCCTCAAATTGGAGTTCTATCTTCTCCTTCTCAGGAGGAGCTACTTGTAATTTTGCAAGATCTTTTTTTGCTTTTTCTTGCAATTCTTTTGGCAATTCGTATTCAGTTATCTGCTGTTTAATGGTTTGCCCGTGCGTGATTTGTGCGGGGGTTGGCGCCTCTGGCTCTACAAATACATTCTTTACCGGTTCAGGCTTTGATTTTTTCGCTCTTGTTGGGTCCCGCTGTTCTTTTGAAATTTCTTTAGTAGTGTCTTCAAATGAGAGTGAAATTTTATCAAGACTTGCTACTTTGAGCGCTTCTTCCTTTACAAATAGTTCGTTTTGTGTGGATGAATTCTGAAACGCAGCTGCTATACTTCCTCGACGCCTTGATCGACGCCCATAAATGGGGGTTGGCAACAAAGCCAACGCTACAAGATATAAGCACCAAATTGATAATTTATTTCTCATTTTATTCCTATTGCGGAGCAGTCCCCTTTTCGAGCATATTTTGTCGTTCCCGCTTTCTAATATCGTCTAATGTTGGTGCAAATTCATATTTTTGTTTTAATATTTTCATTTTTTCTTTTTCTTCAAGCTGTTGAATATGATAGTGCGTTTCGGGTGTTTCTTTCTGTGCAGTTTCGGGGAATAGTTCTTTCAATATGTACTCAAACGTAAGTTCTTGCTGGTTTCTTACTAATTTGATTGTAACAACATCATCTTCTTTTTTTGAAAGCACTGATTCATAAATGCGTAATCGCTCTTGTATAGTAGTAGCGGGAATATCATCAATAGCGGTAATAATATCGCCAGCTTGCAGACCTAAAGCTGTGCCAATTGATTTCTCATCAATCGTTCCCACGCGGCATCCTATGCTTTGGCCTTGCTTATACGCGGTTATTAAATGAAGCATTTCAATGAATTGGCCTAAATCTGGAACATGTCGTGCAAAAGCAATAGGGTCAAGCATAAACGTTGTGCCACTCAGAGCTTTTACTACCAGATTCCATTCATCAATCATTGCGTAACCAGTATCCATTTTTGCGTCTTGCTCGCGTAAAAATAATACCTCCTGCTGTCCATTTGATCGCAAAAGAATTATTTTGTTATTAAAAATACGAATTAATTGGGCATCTCCTATTGTATCACCAATTTTATAACTTGCTTCTCTTTTTGTTTTATTATCCGCAATTATGGTGCGATTTTTGGTACTATCGGTACTTACTACAAAAATTCCTTTTAAGCTGATATCCAAAGGATCGAGAAATTGTGGTTGTGGAAGATCCGGAATTTCAGCAGCTTGCGGCTCAGGTGGGAGCGGAAATACTTCTTCTTTGGCCTCTGCCTCTGCTTTTTCTAATGCAGCTTGATAGGTGCCAAAAAGGTCTGCAGTATAAATTTGACTCGTATTAATCTGTAACTTTTTTTCTTTTTTGAGAGAAGTATAAAGAATTGGCTCGATATCCTCACGTTCAGGCAAAGAAACACGTGCAAAGAGCACAAAAACCAGTGCGCATAAAATAAGCACAAGTAATGTGCTATTGATAATCCAAAATGGATGTTTCATTCGCCATTCCTTACTATCGGTTTTCTGAGTCCACGATACCTATCCGTTGTTGTATTTGTCAAGCAGGTTGCCTGGTATGCTCTTTTGATAAGTTCCCTCTGAGACTTACGGGGATGGAACAGCGTTCAGAATGCTATCTACCAATGCATCGGGGAGAATATCATCCGCTTCTGCTTCATACGTTAATGCAATACGGTGACGCAAAATGGGGGGGGCTACTACTTTTACGTCATCAGGAGTTACAAAGTGGCGCCGTTGAAGGAATGCATGAGCCTTTGCGGCATGAAAGAGTGCGAGTGAAGCGCGTGGTGATACACCATACATTATATAGTCAGCAATGTCCTCCAGTCGCGTGAGTTTTGGTTCACGCGTTGCAAATACAATGTTGATAATGTATTCGATAATTTTTTCATCAATATACACCTGTTTAACGAGTTGCTGTGCAGCATGTATATCTTTGTTGTCGAGTACCTGGTGCAGTATATTTGTATCTAAATTGCGCCGCAAAATTTCTCTTTCTTGATCTCGTTTAGGATACTGCATGAGAAGCTTAAACATAAAACGATCAATCTGCGCTTCAGGCAGCCGATACGTGCCTTCTTGTTCGACAGGATTTTGCGTTGCAAATACCAAAAAAGGTTTATCGAGTGGGTATGTATGGGAGCCAATGGTTACTTGCTGTTCCTGCATTGCCTCAAGTAGAGCGGATTGTACTTTTGCCGGAGCACGATTAATTTCATCCGCAAGGATAAGGTTAGCAAAGATTGGCCCCTTTTTTGTTTCAAAATCATGAGTCTTTGGATTGTAGATAAGCGTACCGATTAAGTCTGCTGGTAATAAATCAGGCGTAAATTGAATACGGTTAAAATTTAATCCTAATGACTGCGCAGCAGCTTTGATGAGTGTTGTTTTGGCAACACCCGGCACCCCTTCAAGTAAAATATGGCCGTTGCATAATATGGCAAGTACGATAAACTCTACTGTGCTTTGCTGCCCAACAATTATCTTGGCAATTTCAACATTGAGCGCACGAAATCGAATGCTTTCTTCTTTGATTTGTTCAATAATATGAGCTGTTACTGTGGTGGTGCTCATAGTCTTCCTTTGTTAGACCGAGTTACTGAAAAAAATGTATAAGTTAGTTTAGCAAGCTTACTATCAACTGACAACTTACCGATATCCGACAAGGAATAGGAATTATGATTCTTTCAGGAAAAGAAATTAGTCGAAGAATAGGGGGTGATATTATCATCGAGCCATTTAGTGAAGATCAGATTGGTCCCAACAGTTATAACTTGCGTTTGCATAGAGAATTGTTGGTGTACACTGAACCGGTTCTTGACATGAAAAAACGTAACAATGTGGCATCCATCATAATTCCCCAAGAAGGCTTAGTACTCGATCCGGGAAAATTATACTTGGGACGCACTATCGAATATACAAAGACTGATGCGCTTGTGCCGATGCTTGAGGGACGATCTTCAATTGGGCGACTTGGCATGTTTATCCATATAACTGCCGGCTTTGGAGATGTTGGGTTTAGTGGTTATTGGACACTCGAAATTTATTGTATTCACCCGGTTCGCGTTTATCCGGGCGTTGAAATTTGCCAGATTTTTTATCACACGATTGAAGGAAATTATGAACGATATTGCAGTGATAAGTATCAAAATAATCGGGGCATTCAACCAAGTCTTTTATATAAAGAGTTTCAACCTAAGTAATTAATCACGGAAGGACGAAATGATTGAAATACTAGGACTGCATGCACTCTGGGGAAGTTCGATTCCTATGAGCAAAAACCTACTAAGCTTTGCTTCTCCAACCGTTCTAACGGCCATTCGTATGTTCTCTTCCGGTGCGCTTTTATTTTTTATTAATTATCTGCGGCATAAAACAGTGTTCAAATTTGATCGCACATTTTGGGTGTATAATGGTCAGATTATAGTGGCAATTTTTTTCAAATATCAATTGCGCAACTGGAGTCTTGCTCATATGCCAGCCAGCAAAATGTCTTTTTTCTTAAATGTTACCCCATTTGTAGTGGCGCTTTTTGCCTATGCCGCATTTAATGATCGGTTGACTTGGAAACAGTGGGTAGGTTTAATTATTGGTTTTGTGGGAATGATACCGCTTATTATTACCTCATCTATTGGAGAGCAAGGTTTGGGGGAATTTTTATATATTTCGTGGCCCGAGCTTGCTATTTTTGGGGCAGTATGTGCAGAAGCATACACTATGATTATAACTCGTATTTTGATTTGTGATCACCAACAATCTGTTCTGCTTTCGAATGGTATTCGTATGCTTGGCGCAGGCGTTCTTGCACTTTTTACTATCGGTGCAATGGGTATTCCGTTTGAAGTTAAAGATATTGGGCACTTTGCAGCCTGGATGGTATTACTTATCTTGGTAAGTAACGTGATATGTCATAATTATCGGCTATATCTCTACAAATATTATAGTGTGACATTTCTTGCATTTACTGATTTTATCAGCCCGTTATTTACCGCGTTTTATAGCTGGCTTTTTTTGCATGAAAAGCTGAGCTGGCACTATGGCCTCTCTGCGCTCATTGTGGTTGGTGGATTGTATCTTTTTTATCAAGACGAGCTCAAATCGATTTATGTGCAACAGCCAGCGCATTAAGGTATTAAAACTTATCTTTAAAGTGTGCCACTTCAGTTTGAATTGGTCCTTCTGAAAGGCCACGAATAAACTGATAAATATATTTGTTGTCTGATTCCCAGATGGTTTTAGCGTCACCAAAATATTGGATTTTTCCTTCATAGAGAAGGGCTACATAGTCAGCGTATTTGAAAATTTCGACATCGTGAGAGATCACCACAGAAGTAATTTTGAGTTCCTTCTGCATGGAAAACATGAGTTCGTGAATAACGCGTGCGGTAATAGGATCTAATCCGGTAGTGGGCTCATCATAGAGAATGATTTCTGGATTAGCCACAAGCGTGCGCGCCAAACCAACTCGTTTTCTCATACCGCCAGAAAGTTCGGAAGGGTATTTATAAAGCGTGTCCTCCATGAGGAGTACTTGTGCCAATTTTTTTTTCACAATAGGCAGTACTTTTTTTACTTTTTCACCTGATTCTAAAAGAGTGATGCCCACATTCTCAAAGACATTCAGCGAATCTAATAAGGCAGCAAATTGAAATACATAGCCAACTTTTCTATAGTATTCACGTAATGCACGATGATTTAATTTGGTGATATCAGTTTTACCTACCAGGATTTCACCGGATGTTGGTTCAATAAGGCCAACAATTTGTTTCAATAATACGGATTTACCTTCTCCAGATCGGCCGATAATGACGGTCATTTTATTAGCTGGAATATCAAGATTTACTCCGCGAGTAACCCAGTTACCGTCGAATTCTTTTTTTAGATCTTTAATTTTTATGAGTGTAGGCATACTTTCCTTCTACAAAGCTTCAAGCATTTTAGTAAGAAAGTAGTTCAATATCAGAATCATGATAGAGCTGAGTACTACGCTTTGCGTAGTGGCTTGCCCAACGCCCCGGGCTCCTCCATGCGTGTAGAATCCTTTGTAGGTTCCTACCCAGGTGAGCACTAATCCAAAAATGCAGGACTTGATAAGACCCCCTCGGATGTCTGCAAGTTCAACATATGTTTTAATACTGTTCGTATAATCTTCAGGGCTCAGCTCAAGAACGTAAACACAGATGATATAGCCGCCTACTACACCGCAGATCATGGAAAAAAGAGTGAGGAATGGCACAATCGCAATGCCGGCCAAGATGCGAGGGACGACCAAATATTGAAATGTATCAATCCGCAAGGTAACAAGCGCATCAATTTGTTCAGTGATACGCATAGTGCCAATCTCAGCTGCAATAGCTGAACAGGCTCTGCCGGTAACCATCAAACCTGTTAAAACGGGGCCTAACTCGCGGACCATAGCAAGGGCTACCACTGCGCCAATGAACTGCTCGCCGCCAACTCGTTGAAAACCGATATAGGATTGGAGAGCAAATACCATGCCGGTAAAAAGACCAGTCAGCATGACGATCAATGATGATTCAACGCCAATACGATTTGATTGAAAAAAAAATTTATGAATTTGAGGGCGCGTTGTAACTAACGTTCGTATAGCACGACCCAGAAAGAGTGAGAAATTGCCAATGAGGCTACATAATTGTAATGTAGCTTCCCCAATTTTATTTACAAATTGCTCAACTCCTACTCTCATGCGCTTTCACCTTATTCCCCAGATTTAGCTGGTGTGGGGATGGTAATCGGTTTTTTAAGATCAGGTGATGGAGTAGTATCTGTGAGTGGTTTCGGAGCAGTAGATTGCTTTGTTGCATATTTAAAGCTATGACGTTGAGATGTTTTAAGCAGAGAAAGTCCAAGTGAGCCAAATAGAAAAATAGCCACCAGAAACCAGGTTATTTTTTGAAAAATATCTTGGCCACCCGATCCACCAAACAATGCTTGGCTACCTCCGCCAAGTCCACCAAGGCCGATACTACTTTTACCCTTTTGAATGAGAACAATCAGAACGAGAAAGAGACAAATGACAATGTAAACCGAAAGCAGAAGGCTATAAAGCATGATGTATATCTCCAACTATGAATATCGTATGTTGTAATACCCCTATTTTCCCAATAATACTATTTTTTCAAATTTTTGAAAGTCGAGGCTTGCGCCGCCGATCAAAAATCCAGAGAGAGATGGAATATTTTTGAAGCCACTCATCGTTTCTTCTGAGACACTTCCCCCGTAAATAAGACGCCAGGGGCCGGAATGGATGGGCGAAAGAATGCTGCTCACATGCTGAAATATCTTTTTCAAATAGACAGATTCAGGAATTTCTCCCGTGCCGATTGCCCAGACCGGTTCATAGGCGATGGTGATAGCTTGTTTGGTATTTTTTAAAGCACCTAAAACGGGATCGAGCTGCTTTTCAAGAATAGCGAGCGCCTGATTTTTTTGGAATTCTTCTTTTGTTTCGCCAATGCAAATGATTGGTTCAATTTCTCGCTCACAAAGATTTTTGGCAGCTTGCGCAACGTCGTCATCAGTGACGCCTTGATATTGTCGCTGCTCGCTGTGCCCTACGATGCAATAACTGCAGCCAATTTCTTTGAGAGATTGTGCTGAAACTTGCCCGGTGTATGGGCCGCTTGCATGTGCACTACACGTTTGTGCGCCAATATGCACCATAGTGTCAGCAAGAAGTTGGTTAATGGTATAGAGTGCAGGAAAAGAAGGGCACAGCACCAATTCGATTCCCGTTTCAGAGGATAATTTTTTGAGACCGGATTTATTGGAAGCGCAGAAATCGATGCTTTGCGCAAATGATTTTTCCATCTTCCAGTTAGCAATGAATAACATAATATAAACTTACGCTTCAGGGTTAAAATAATAATACAAATGACCTCCAACTCCTACTACAACCATGCTTGTAAACATACAGATACTAGCTACTATAGCTTCACAATCAGTCTGTTTATCAGCTTTTCTTTTATTGTTTTTTCTAGTTTTTGCTTCTACGGCGATATTTCTTTTCGAATAGTTTCGATTATTTCTTTGCGCTTCCATTAGCTTTAAAAATTCACGAGGTGATGAGCCAGCATAGACTGGAACTACTGATAACAATAGTGAAAATGCAAGTATATATTTCATACCAGGCCTTTTCTTTTGATGTTACAAATGATGGGAAAGGCTAGTACGAATGACAAGTTACTGCAACCTATTTCTTTAAGCATTGTGTGTATTGAGGGGAACATTATTCGGATCAGCTTTTAAAAACTCTAATCCATTTTCTACAAAATTCTTTTCATCCTCTTGAAAGTTTGCATGCGTGCAATCAGCCAATCGTAAATGAAGTCTGCCACTTTCATTCAATGTTTTAAGTCCGAGTTTATCGTTTTTGTAATCTTGCGAATCTACTAAGTTTTCAATTTCTTCTTTTGATCCCTTTTTGTAAAAACCAAAGTGGCATGAGATTCTTGGCTCTACAATATCTTCGTTTGTGGACATTACCAAGATCATATTTTTTAAACTACAGATATTTTTTTTAAAAAGAGCTTCGTCTGCATGAGAGACTTCATTATTGATATAGGGCAAGAAACATGCTTTTTTAATGTATCTGTCGTAATGCATGGTATCGTGCCAATAGCCAGCAAATCCTATAATTTTTTGAATTGCTTTTGAGTAGAGGATGTGATGCGCGTATCCTTCCATGGAATCAAGCCATTTAAATCGGTCATCCAGGGTACCGGGTAATCCAAATATTCCTTGTTGCGGAGAGCCCCACGAAATATAGGTGAGTACCTGGGGATTATTATATTTTTCAAGGTAGTAGCGTGAGACGAGCCCTCCTTGCGAGTGCACTACAAAATTAAAACCATCTTTGAGTTTGGGATCGCTTTGAATGGCTGATCGCAAATATTTAACTTGATGATACAGATTGGTAAGTGAGGTGAGTGCACCAAGGCCAAGTTGGATATTTTTGATGTAGACATCTTCGCCCATATATTTTTTGATGTAATGCTCTGTTGGCGCCATGCCGTAATCATCCGATAACACGCCATGCACTAAAACAATTGGCACGTACTGTTGGGCGAGTACTGAGCAGGCACATACTGCCAGAAGTACAACATAAAAACGTGATTTGTACATAAAGGCCTCCTTTTTGGGGGTTAAATTATGCGAATAATTTTAGATCGTTGGCTGCTCTGGATGCAATGGTTGGGGAATATGAGGGGTTGAATGAGAGTAAACCCTTATTTTTGAGCCCTAAACTCTTGTGGGAACCCCCTCTTGATATGGTATGCTTTGAGTAATAGGAGATTTTCAAGGTGCCAGTTTATACATGTAGGAGTGTATGATGAAGATGAGAGCAATTCTTTTAATATTCATATCGATTAATTCACTTACGCAGCCAATACAATCAGTTAAAAAAAGTAAAGATTCAGATATCCCGCTCATAAACCAAATAACATCATGGCTTAAATCGGGGCGCGATATAACGATAGATAAGCTTAGTCAAGTGGGAAGGTTTTTAAGTCATGAAGAATATAAAAAATGTTTAGTAGATAGAAAAAATTGTTCGAAGAAAAAATTTCTTGCCCTTGTGGCCCTTGACTTTGCGATTTTTGTTGTGCTTCTTACTCTGCATCTAGAGAAATTAGAGAGGTGGAAGTGGAGAAAGGACGAGAAGAGGCTGCTGGAGAAGAGGAGGAAAGCTTGGCTACCTCGAATAGAAGAAGAAGAGGAGCAAATAATAGGGGCAGAGAGAGAAGCGCCCTCTTTATATGAATCTCAAGAAGAGAGATTTAAGTTAATCAAGCGTGATAGAACAAACTTGAGAAAGGAACTTGGAATACCATACGATGACCCTCATCCTGAATATAAGAGGATGTTTTGGATGGATACCAGAAAAGTTAAAGATTTTTTTCGATATGTGGCACATGAGGGGGAATTAAATGTTATCAAAGAATTAATTAATTGGGTTAAAGATGAGACTGGCAGCGTGCCAAGACCAAGCCAACCTCGGAGAGTATTAGGTGTTCCAGGAGAACAAAGCAAAGATTTTCATAGGCAATTGCTTCAACGGCTCAAAACTGAGCAAATGGATGGTTATTCTGCTATTGGTGTGGCGGCAGCTTCTCATAAATTAAATGAAGATAAAAAAAGAGAAGTAATCAATTTCTTAAAAAAGGAAATGGGTATTATGCCGACTGAAAAAGATAGAGAGATGGTACGTTTAGCTGAATGGGAGAAAGACCAACCAGCTCGTGAGGCATTCCAGGAGTTTATTGGAAATACACGGGCATTGCACGAGAGGGGAGAGCTTTCAAGAAAAGAACTGCCAGCAGAAATGGGTGTAAACATTTGGAAAGAAGTAGTTTCCGAACCATTATTACCTCGACCATCTAAAGAACAAGAGGAAAATTAGCTGACAGCAAGTGCGACATCCTTTTTTACGACTTTCAGTAATTTAAATTC
>SDBT01017326.1_pt1 | contig 11383 bp, 10 predicted proteins | sample 2277101 | NCBI WGS metagenome assembly SDBT01 (sample SAMN10404973, study PRJNA504765) | marine sediment metagenome | isolation source: marine sediment core GS10_PC15, 103 cmbsf | place: Arctic Ocean: Southern Knipovich Ridge | collected 2010 | reverse complement strand
AGAAGTTTTTCGCCGTCATCGGGGGACCTGTCGGCGCAATGCTCTATCGGGCCGTCAACACCTTGGACTCGACCTTTGGCTACCGGACCAAGCGCTACCGCAAGTTTGGCTGGGCCTCGGCACGGCTTGACGATGCGGCCAACTTCATCCCGGCCCGGCTGACCGCGCCGCTGGTGTGCCTGGCGGCAGTGCTCCGTGGCCGGGGCCGCGCCTCATTAAAGATTCTCTGGCGCGACGCGCGGAATCATGCCAGCCCCAACGCCGGTTTTGCCGAGGCGGCCGTGGCCGGCGCTCTCGGGGTGCAATTCGGCGGGCTGAATCACTATTCCGGACAGCCGGTGAGCAAACCGACGATTGGCGATCCGGTCGAGCCACTGGCGAGAAAGCATATTCCGAAGGCCAATGCCTTGATGTTCGGGGCTTCGGCAATCTTTCTGGCGCTTTGCCTGGGTATGCGCTATGGTTTCCTGCTGTTATGGGAAACATGGAGGGCAACAGCATGAAGGACCGCCCGCGAATCCTCCTTTTTACCGGGGACGGCAAGGGCAAAACAACCGCGGCCCTCGGTATGGCCCTGCGCGCCAGCGGCCACGGCCTGCGGACGCTGATAATCCAGTTCGTCAAAGCCGATAGCTCCACCGGTGAACTGGCCGCGCTGGGCAAACTGCCCGAAATCGAACTTGTGCAGACCGGGCTGGGTTTCCTGCCCGAGGCGGACGATCCGCACTTCACCGAACATTGCGAGGCGGCCCGGCGCGGGCTGAGCCGGGCCGCGGAAGCCATAAATTCAGGCGCTTGGCAGCTCATTATTCTGGATGAAGTGGGTTACGCGGTGCATCGGGGTCTGCTCAGCGAACCGGAGGTCAGCAAAGTTGTGGAACAGGCTCAGCCCGAGTGCTGTATAGTCCTGACTGGCCGGGGCGCGACGGCAGGGCTGATCGCGCTGGCGGACACGGTGACGGATATGCGCTGCGTCAAACACGCCCATCAGGCAGGCCGGCAGGCAGAAAAAGGCGTCGAATTTTGAAGAATTCAGGTCACTGTCATCCCACAGGATGACGGATTGATGGAGTGATAGAGTGATGGAGTAATGGTTTTGGAGGGTCGCACTCCGTGCGACCGCGGCCACACGGAGTGTGGCCCTCCAAGGGAATCCACAGTTCCCAATTCGGCGGAGGTCGCCGGAAATGGGGAGTATGGGAGTGTGTGAGTACGTGAGTATGTGAGTATCCTTTATCATAATCGTAATCGTAATCGTAATCGTAATCGTAATCGCGCCCTTCCCCGGCTTTCAAGCAGCCGGGATAGAATACGTAACAGATAGCGACAACGCGCAAGATGACTATGGCAGCCGGTAGCTTCTTTCTGGACGAGACGCGGCGCCTGCGTACCGTATGGCGTTTATTGCTTTTCTTCTTCGGCTTTGTGACCGTTCAAATCATTATTAGTCTCGATATCATCGTGCCTGTAATCATCTACTTCCTGGCCACCGGCGGCATCGCTTCCGTCGCGCCGGGACTGAGGCGATTTGCCGAGCATAGACAACTATTGACGTGCATTACGGCAGTGCCGATGGGAGCAGGCCTTTTCGGACTGGTCTGGGTCTGGCGGCGATTTTTGGACCGGCGCAGCCTTTCGTCGCTGGGACTTGTAAAGCCCGAAGCACGCTGGAGCGCCTCGGTCTGGACCGGCCTGGCCACCGGGATGCTGCCCATCGACTTGGCCGTGGCGGTCCTTCTCGCCTTGGGCTTGTTTGAGTTTGGCGGCGGCGGCGCGTCGGTTTTCACCGCGGCCATGGTGCCGGCGTTCCTCATCATGGCCTTCATCGAGGAACTGATCTTCCGCGGGTACTTTCTGCAAAACATGCTCGACATTGGCCGTCCCATTTCGGGGGTGCTGGCCTCCGCCCTCGTCTTCGGGATCTTTCATGGGCTTAACCCGCACGCGTGGGATTCGCCCGCGAGCATGGCAAACCTGGTTCTGGCCGGCGTACTCCTGGCCCTCGCCTACATGCTCAGCGGCAACCTCTGGTTCCCCACCGCCATGCACTTTGGCTGGAACGCCTGCCAGGGGCCCCTCTTCGGCATCCCCGTCAGCGGCATGCCCATGGACGGCTTGCTCCGCTTCACCCGGACCGAGCCCGGCAATCGCCTGCTGACCGGCGGTGAATTCGGCCTCGAGGGCTCGGTGCTGATGATATTACTTCAGCTTGGCCTGATTCTGGTCTTCCTCGCCCTACTACTGCGCCGCCGCCGCGCCGGCACCCCCAAGCCGCCACCCGTGCCCCTTTACGCCGAGCCCAGCGGCGATCAACAAGGCGTTGAAGGGCTGGAACCCGCGTCGGATAACCGGGAATGACCGGGCAGCGGCGGGGTGTTCGGATTCTGGCGGATTCAAGGGCGAGTGGCGAGGAAATGAGGTTATTCAGCTTCCGTTGGCTTGTTCATTTCAGGGCGGGAGAGGACGGGAATGGTTTAGCAACTTCCTGCTTAAATTCATGCTCAGGAATGAGGAAATCACACCACAGAAAACCTTCCCCAGGTTTGCTCCTGTCTATATTTTGGCATATCTTCGGAAGATTACGGGAGAAGACTCCGTAATTGAGAGTCCATAGGAACGTTCGATCCTTGTATTTCATGGGCATCGCCTTGCAGTTCTGCAACGATGGATTGCGCACGAATTCATCCATACTTGAAACAAGCTTCTGCAGTTCCTCTCGCGTAACAAACTCTCTTTGACGTAATTCAACTAAATAATCAAGCTTAGCTCGAATGGGATGGTCACCCTCGAGAAGGATAAACAACTCATCCCACCTGTGTTCCCAGTAATCCGATATTCTGAAACGGTCTGTTTTATTCTTTCTCAGGAAATCAATGATCTGTTGCCGAAGTTTGGGAACCCGCTTCACATTCTCTCGCATGATGACGTAGACCACAAACGGCGACGAGATAATATGAGCGCAACGGGCTTTTGAGACGAAAGTCACGACGCCACTCGCATCTTGGGTCCAGGAACCCTCCTCAGTTATCCTAACCCCCACCCCCAGATGCAATCGTGTAATCTCCCGATAGCTGCCATCACGTCTCAATTCGAGGTAGGACGCATTATGCCCGTCCAATGAACGGAAATGGGAGGCCCGGTCTTTGGGCAAAAAGACCTTGGTCGCGCTGATCTTGGTTTGCAGCGTCCGGTGCCCAAGCGTGGAACAGCCGCTGCCCATAACGGCAAGCGAGCAGATGAAAGCCAGAGCTGCAATCTTCTTCATAGTCTAGTTCCGCAATCAGCGCCATTTCACTGTAGCGCCTAAGCTATCCCGCCAAACCGGGATTGTCAAACTGCCGGTGGCGACCGGCCCGCCGCACTCCAAAGTAGCGCAGGCATTCTTGCCTGCAGCTTTCCGAAAGGCCCTGCCAACGAAAAAGAAGCTACAGGCGGGACGCCTGTGCTACTTTCAGGATTGGAGTATGCCGAGCGAAGCGAGGCTTTGGAGTGCGCCGGCTTGACGGCGCTTTGATTTTCCGCGGAGCGGAAGGCTGCTCCGCAGCCAGTGACGGCGGCGTCAACACGTCATTCGACATGTCAAGAGCCGCCGCACTCCAAAGAGCCTGCGGCTCAGTGGGAATCGCGGCATGGTTGACGCTTCGCTCTCGCCTGGCGGCTCGCATAGCGCCTTCGGCGCGTCTGCCGCTCCCACATTGGGGATGGGGACGATTACGATTACGATTATGATTACGATAAAGGAGAAGGGGAAACAACTTAATCTGGAGCTTAATCTGGAACTTAATCGAAAGAAAAGTTGCTTGACAAAGCTCCAGACAAAGTTCCGGACAAAGGAGAAGGGGATTACGATTATGATAAAGGATACTCACACACTCTCAGACAATAGCAGTTGTGGGGCGGTGGTGACATTTTTTCGGGGCTTTTGCCCCGGCCGCCTTGCCCAGCCGGGAATGACGATTAGCTTGACCAGACCGGGAATCACGTGCCCCCGGCAGCCGCCAGGGCGAGCGCTCCGGCTTGCCGGGGATTTTTGCCTTGAAACTGCCAGCTTGTCTTGAGAAAAGCCTGACAATGATTTTTCTGTGGCTTGGCCTGGGGCTTTTATACTGCCTGATCCTGCTGGTGGCGCTTTGGTGGCTCGGCTACACCGGGCCGGCGCGCCCGCCCGAACCTTTGCCCGCGGGCAAAATTCTCGACCTGCACTGCCACGTGGCCGGGGCCGGGCACGGCGCCAGCGGCTGCTTCATCTCGAAGAAACTGCGCCGGAGTTGGAGATTCCGGGTTTATCTTCGCAGTTTCGGGGTCACGGCTCGAGAGCTCGAGCGCCACGGCGATGCCCTGGTTATTCAAAAGACCGCGGAGAAACTTCGCGCCTCGCAATATGTGCACGCCGCGGTGATCCTGGCCATGGACGGGGTTATCGGGCCGGACGGCACGCTGGACCATGATGAAACGGAAGTCTATATCCCCAACGACTTCATTGCCCGCGAGATAAAAAAGTACGATAATCTCTATTTCGGCGCCAGTGTTAATCCGTACCGCCCGGACGCCGTCGCGCGGCTGCGCCGGGCCGCCGCTGGAGGGGCCGTGCTGCTCAAGTGGATTCCGGCGATTATGCATATTGACCCCGCTGATGAGGCAATCATTCCCTTTTATCGGGAAATGCTGAAGTTGAAGCTGCCGCTGCTGAGCCATGCCGGGTCCGAACGAAGCTTTACCCGGACTCGAGATGAGCTTGGCGACCCGAAACGCCTCGAGCTGCCGCTGAAGCTGGGCGTCACGGTGATCGCCGCGCACGTGGCCGCCGGCGGCAATACCGAGGGTGAAGACAACCTGGCGCGGCTGCTCCCGATCTTCGCCACATACCCGAATCTGTACGCGGACATCTCGAGCCTGACCCAGCTCAACCGGCTGGGCTACCTCGTTCGGGCCCTGCGCCGGGAGGAGATCATCGGCCGCCTGCTCTACGGCAGCGACTACCCGCTGACGGAAACCATGCTCTGCCTGCCGGTCTATCACCCCTTCAACCTGACCCCGAGAGCCATGCTCGAAATCAGCCGGACTGCCAACTCCTGGGACCGGAACGTGCGGTTGAAGCAGGCGTTGGGCGTGCCGGCGCAGGTTTTCCGCCGCCCCGCGGAACTACTGCATATCGAACTGAATTAACCCAGGATAGCGGCGCTTGAATTGCCCCGGCCCAAAGCTATGTTCACCGGCAAGCAATCAGCAAACGAAAAGCGTAACTTGTCAGGCTAAGGAGATTGATCATGCCGATAAAGCATTTGGAATCGGTAGCGGACCTGGAGGCCGTTCTGGCGGATTCAGAGAAGCGGCCGGTGATGCTGTTCAAGCACAGTACGCGGTGTCCGATCAGCACGGCGGCGGAGAAGGCGTATCTGGCGTTCGTGGAAGCTCATGATGACGGCCGCGTGCTTTACACGCAGCTGGACCTGATTCAGTTTCGCGAGGTCTCGAAGGCAATTGCCGAGAAAACCGGCGTGCGACACCAGTCACCGCAGGCGATTCTGCTTGTCGACGGAGAGGCGCTATGGCACGCCTCTCATCTTGGCATAACTCAAGAGGCCCTGGCCGCAGCCGTCAGCCGCCAAGGTTGAACAGGCGCCCGGGAGTTTCAACTATGACCAAGGCAAAAGAAAATCTCGAGCAGCGGCAGCGGATTCTGGCCGGCGCCAAGCGGCTCGTGGTGAAAGTCGGGTCGCGGCTGTTGACCGGAATGGCCGATACCCCGGAACAGGGCCGGATACAGCAGCTCATCAGCGAGATCGCCAACGCCCGTGGCCAAGGCTGCGAAATCGTCCTGGTAAGTTCCGGGGCCATCGCCGCGGGGATGATGGTGACCGAAACCGAAAAACGCCCCGGCGACCTGGCCCAGTTGCAGGCCCTGGCCGCCATCGGTCAGAGCCGCTTGATGTCGCTTTATGAAAGCGCCTGCCAAGAACACCAGTTCCACTGCGCCCAAATCCTGCTGTCCTGGGACGATGTGAAGGACCGGAAGCGGCACCTGAACGTCCGCAACTGCATATACGCTTTGCTTTCCCGGGGTATCCTGCCCGTGATCAACGAGAACGATACGGTCAGCGTGGATGAAATCCGCTTCGGCGACAATGACCGGCTGGCAGCCTTGGTGGGCACGATGATCCGGGCTGAACTGACCATCCTGCTGACCACGGTCGACGGCCTGTTGGAGGGCCACACTCCGGGTGGCCGCGGTCGCGCGGAGCGCGACCCTCCAAAGCGCATCAGCGTAATCACCAAAATCACCCCCGAAATCCGCGCCATGGCCGGGGGCACGGATGACAAGCAATTTTCCGTCGGCGGGATGAGCAGCAAGCTCGAGGCCGCCGAAATGGTTATGGAAGCCGGCGACAGCCTGTGGATTGCCAACGGCAGTGACTTCGGGGTTCTGCGGCGCATCCTGGCCGGTGAAGACGTGGGTTCGGTGTTTGTGCCGCAGAGCTCGCAACTTTCAGGCGCCAAGCGCTGGCTGGCCTTCTTCGCCGACCCGGCCGGTGACCTCGAGGTGGACGATGGCGCCGCGGCCGCGCTGCGTACGGCCGGCAAGAGCCTGTTGCCCAGCGGCATCGTTGGCGTGAAAGGGAACTTTGAACCGGGCGATACCGTCCGTATCCTGGACGCCGGGGGCCAGGCCGTCGCGGTGGGAATCAGTAATTACTCGGCGGCTGACCTTGACCGGATTAAAGGGCTGCGGACTGACCGGTTTCTCGCGATCCTCGGCACGCATGAGTACGACGAGGCGGTACACCGCAATAACCTGGTGCTGGTCTGAGGCGCTTAAGATTCGGGGCGGCGAACTGGGACCGGCCAGAACTGGCAATTAGTCCCTTGGCTTTTTGCTTGACCGGCCGACAGTCACCTTGTCCTCGCGGACCTCGATGCGTCTGATCCTCTTCTGCAGCTTATTAATCGGTGCTTTGCCCTCGATGGTGCGTTTAAATCGCTCGATTACAATATCGTGAGCAAATGGCAGCCACTGCGTGGGAATTTTGCCCATGCTGCTTTTCTTGACCGTGAGCCTGACACCCTTTTTCGACGCCTCGATATGGACCACGATCATAATATACATCCGGTACCACGACCATTTCGTATGCTGCTGTTTCACGACTATCTTCACGCGGTTATCGTCTTTGCCGGGCTTAAGAACTTCGATATGCACCCTGATGGCAGACAACCCCGTCTCGCCGGTTTCCAGCCGCTCTTTTTTGGCCACCCGCAGTTCCTCATCGGTAAGGTCGAACAAGTCCGTGGCCATGTAGTTGAGCTCCGCCGTGTTGTAGCTCAGCGCCTCGAATTGGCCCTGGTTCCATCTTTTGTACATCGACCTGGCCCGGGTTTTTTGTTTCTCGGAAAGTTCATCCACCGCGCGCATTGACGGCGCCATGAACAGGCCAAGCAGAAAAATCACGAGGATAATCAGGATGACCAGCACCACAATGTTCTTGATGATGGCGAAGTAGTTGACTTCTTTGCCCTCATGAGCTCGTGCGGCTTCCTGGACGGCCTCAGGTCTCACCTCGTCCAAGTCCAGCCGTTCGCCGCAGCCGCGGCAGAAAATCGCGCCAATCTGATTATCGGTGTTGCACTTTGGACAATTAATCATGATCTTCTCCTGTTCTTCTAAGCCAATTCCTGCCCCGAGTTCCTCCCGGGGTCAATTTTCCGGCTTACTGCCGTTTTGCTGTTTCGCAACCGACTTGGCCGCGTCCCCGTTTGCCGGGGTCTTCTTTTCCTTTTCCTTCTCTTTCTCTTTCTTGGCGGCCTTGGTATAGCTTTCGCTGCGATAGTCGGTCTGGTAGAAGCCGCTGCCCTTGAAAATCACCCCGGCGCCCCGCCCGATCAGGCGCTTGAGCCGGCCATGGCACTTGGGACACTCGCACAGCGCCTCATCGGTCATGCGCTGAAACTCTTCAAACTCGTGGCCACAATCCCGGCAGCGATATTCATACGTTGGCATAGTCTGTTGCTCCCGCCGTCCCGCCACTGAATTTGCCGATGGGCAAGTTCAGTGGCGGGACCGCTCGCCTTTCTACCGTTTACTTTCTGCCGATGATTGTCCGTTCATATTCTACTAAAAAAATCACCTTCCGGCAAGGGTCACGCCGCTTTTATTTTTCGCCGGCCCCGGTCGCCGGGCCGGCGCGAGACTGCTTAGTTGTGCTCGAACATGGCACGGATTTCCCGGCCGACCTTCTCGATAGGATGCGCCGCGGCTTCCTTGCGCATGGCCCGCAAATGCGGGCAGCCTTGCTTGAATTCAGCTATCCATTTCCCGGCGAAGCTGCCGTCCTCGATGGCCCGCAACGCTTCTTTCATACTTTCTTTCACCTGGGGCGTGATGATCTTCGGCCCGGTCTGATATTCGCCCCATTCGGCGGTGTTCGAGATAATCTCGTTCATCCCGGAGATGCCGCCCTCGTGAATGATGTCCACGATCAGCTTCAGCTCGTGCAGAACCGCGAAGTAGGCCATCTCGAGCGGGTAGCCACCCTCGGTGAGCACCTCGAACGCGGCCTTGACCAGGCAAGCGACGCCGCCGCAGAGCACGATCTGTTCGCCGAAAAGGTCCTCGTAAGTTTCTTCCTCGAAGCTGCTTTCCAGGCAGCCGGCCCGGGTAAAGCGCATGGCCTTGGCCAGGGCCAGGGCCAGGGCGCGGGCCTGACCGGTATAGTCCTGTTTCACGGCGATCAGGCCGGGCAGACCGAAACCCTCAAGATAGGTCCGGCGCAGTTCGGGTCCCGGCCCCATCGGCGCCACCATGAACACGTCCACGTCCGCCGGCGGCGTCACCTGTTGGTAGACGATGCTGAAACCGTGCGAGCAACAAAGCCCCTGGCCCGCCCGCAGGCTGGGTTTGATATGCTGGTCAAAGACCGGGCCGTGATGCTCGTCCGGCAGCAGGATATGCACGATGCCGGCCCGCCGGGTCGCCTCGGCCACACTCAACACCTCGAAGCCTTCGGCCCGGGCGCGGTGTTCAGCGGGGTTGCTGGTGGTGCCGAGAATCACCTCCACGCCGGAATCTCGCAGGCACAACGCTTGGGCCGACCCCTGGCTGCCGAACCCGATAATCGCCACGGTCTTGCCGCTCAGGCTAGTCATCTCGACATCGTTGTCGTGCAGAATCTTCAGCATCGCCGCCGTCCTTGCGGTTATGAGAGTCCCGGCAAACGTGAGGTTGAATCCAATATTGAAAGATCAAGAGTACCCCTTCTGTGGCTGATTGCAAGCGCAACTTTCAGCTTTCCCCCGGTCGGATTCTTGGGCCGGGCCTGGACCGTCGGCCAGGAAATACCCCAGATGAAAAAATGAATCGCCTGGCCGGTCGGATGACTGGGCCAGTCCGAGCAGCAGGCCGGTGGAAAAGTTGCCCGGTTCACCGGGCATGGCGCGGAGCGCCCTTAGGCCCCGGCCTCAGCCGGGGTCAGGGTCTTCCTCAAAAACGCCGTCCCCGCCGCTGAACCTGCTCGGCAGGTTCAGCGGCGGGGACGGCGGGGGATTTCTCAGGCTCCCGTTACCACCGCCTGAAGGCGGTGTCTAAGGCCCTTCGCTTTCGCTCAGGGCACGCCTGCTGAAGCAGGCAAACGGAATGAATGATCTGGCAAAATGGGTTAAATTCTATCACACTCTTCGAAAGGGAAATCGATTACGATTATGATCACGATTATGAACGTGCCGGAACTGCGGGCAAAAGTACGCAGTTGTGAGATGAACCTAAAAAAGGAACATCACGCCCATGCTGGCGCCAAACCTGCCTATAAGGTCCAGCTGAGTGAAAACACGGAAACTCTCGGCGCCCGCCTCGGTCCGCAGGAAGATGACCATGGGTGAGTCCCATTCTCCTTCGTATTCTGTGGTCGTTTCTTCGGGCGGCGGGCCGGCGCCGAGGTCGGTCTCGGTCTCTGTATATTCCAACCTGTTGCTCGCAAATCTCAGTCCCAGACTATAACGTACTGCCTGCACAGTAAGACCGAGGGTCCCTTCGACCGACACATCAGCATATTTCAGCTCCGCTTCGATCCAGCTGGGATCACCCGGAACATACCTTAACCGGGCATCGTTGCTATGCGCGGTGTAGATTAGGCTCGCGGTCCAGGAAAGCGGATATTCCCCCAGCGTGGCGTCCAGTTCACCGTAGACCCCGACCGCCGCCGAGCAGTACATCCCATTTTCTTCCAAACTATTTGCAAAGAGTTCTTCGTCCCCTGCGTCAACTTCCTGAAAGGGAAGGCCAGCGTTCACCAAGCCCAATTCCAGATAAGCATCAATGCCGCTACGGTTGTCTGATTCCTTCCTGTAGCCAATCCGAAATCCAAAGCCGGATTCCAAATGTCTTACATCCTTAAATGAAATGTTCGGGTCAGCAAGAAAATCATTCGTGCTGATTATCGCCTTAGTAGTCGCATCTCTTACTGTCTCAAAGGCCTTTGTCAGATCCACGTCAGCTTCAAATTGGTAATTTATGATCCCCCAATAAACTCCGGTTTGCCCATCTTGGCCGTACGTGGACGCAATTACTCCGAGCAACCCATACAGCAATAAAAACGATCCGAGCACGATGTTCTTTTTCATAACCTTGTCTCCTGTAAACCAAGATTTGTCATTTGTTTGGACTGGTCCCACCGACCAGTTCCTCTCCTTGCAATCCTACTATACCTCTCCAAGGACCTCTGTCAAGTCAAAAAAAAAAGATTTGGCTTGGCAATGACAGGGATTGCTGCTATAGTAAAGATGATTAAGGTACGGGTGTCCGCGGCCATTTTTACGCGCGGGGCATTCACAGGCTTCATCCCGCTGAACACGGATACGGCTGAATAAGCCAGCCGCCGCGACATTAAAGGGTTTCAAGTTACATTAAAGCAACGGAGATCAGGCCAGGAGTGATGCAATGAAGATGCTTTTGAAGGTTGCGGCGGTGCTGGCGCTGGCGGCGGCGCCTCTGCGGGCGGAGGAATGGGCCGTCTTGGGCGCCCGTGCCCAAGGCATGGGCGGGGCCGGCGTGGCCGTGGTGGACAGCGTTTACGCGGCCTATTGGAACCCGGGCGCTTTCGCTTTCCACCCGACAGGCGTCGAGGTCAAGGCCTACGGCGCATTCCAGCTTTCGGCCGAGGGTGAGATTTTGCAGACGTTAGACGAGATCAGCGACCTGCTCGTGGCCACGGACTGGGAGACCGTTCTGTCGCAGAAAGTTGACAACGGCGATCCCCTGACCTTAGCTGAACTGCAGGAGCTGCTCGACATCTTCGTCGATACCATGTCGAAGCTTGACGAGCCCGGCCAGGGCCTCCTGGGCGTGGTCCAGGGCGGGATCGGCGTTGGCTGCGGCGGGTTCATCTTCTCCGGGCTC
>SDBT01017325.1_pt1 | contig 11383 bp, 23 predicted proteins | sample 2277101 | NCBI WGS metagenome assembly SDBT01 (sample SAMN10404973, study PRJNA504765) | marine sediment metagenome | isolation source: marine sediment core GS10_PC15, 103 cmbsf | place: Arctic Ocean: Southern Knipovich Ridge | collected 2010 | reverse complement strand
CATCATTGATGTACGCCTGGCATATCATCTGAGCCAGGGCCAATGTCGGTAGTTCAGGCATAGGTGTATCCTCTAACCATTACTACTTGGTTCAATATAACACGTTTTAACGTCTGAAAAAACCCGCAAATTGACCCTATATAAAGCGCAAGCCTTAACTACTCATAACCTGTGTTTTGAGTAGTTGGGTGTTAAGGAGCATGGAAAGGATTACCAGCGCAGAGATCAAGAGGCCGGAGCCCAGGACTTTCCGGGTTCTACAGGAGGGGACCATACCTGATAGGCCAGAGTGGATGAAGGGGGAGCCGGGATTTCTCGAACAGGTATTCACGACTTGTCCCACGTGTGGTTCTCTGGATATTTGGCGTGGTCTATGGGCCCACTTCCCAGCCATTAGCTATATCCTGGTAAGGCTTGAACCACCCGTGAATCACTCAGGCCGAAAGCGGAATTGTAGCTGTCTGGACTGTGGGAGATTCTGGAACGATATCCAGACTGTTCCCTGTGTTCAACAGGAGGAGTCAGAGACGTGGTGGGAGGGGATGGTCTAGATGACGATTATCAGTCTTGGGCCGTTGGTTTTCCTCATCTTCGCAATTATCCTCTCTTGGGGTATGGCCTCTGGAGATGTGGGCCATGAAATTCTAGTGGAAGAAATGGAAGAAGCCGGATATTTCCGTTCAAAGGAGGAAAACAGATAGATGACTATGCATAAGTTTCTAAGGGCCTCATATTGGGTCTTGGTCATCGCCATCGGAGGCGTATTGGTGCTGGCTGTCTTTGGCAACCCCAATCGGTTGGCTGGGAGGTCCCCCACCAGAATACCGGGGCTAATCATCTTAGCTATAGAAGCTCTGCTGTGGGGATTTCTATTTGACCCCCGGTGGGGAGGGGGAGAATAGATGATTGATCCCCAAACTCAAGGATACATCGTGGTTGTGATGGTGTTCGGATTATTATTCATTTTAGGAGGAGCTTTCACCTATGATCCAAAATGGCGTGAAAAGGAGAGGAGAAAAAATGAAAGGTCCAATTAATAGGGATAGCTGGGCTGATAGCCAATGACTGAAATGGATCGAAGTGATTGGCTGATGGTGATTTATACTCTCCTTCTAGCTATGCTGTTAACCACTCTAATACCCTCATTCTTTCAGCCAGTTTCAGCCGTGGCTTATCCATTCACAGTTAGCTATCAGGTTCTACCCCCCAGTGGAGCGTCTGATGAGGAAATCCTTGTCCTAATCAGGGTTAACCATCCGAATGATAATGAGCCTCTGTGGGCATACGTGACCTGGGACTATCGCCCCATAGTTCAGAGACAGGGGGATGTTGTATTCAATAGGGTCCACCAGAATTGGTGGGATATAGCCTTCACCCCACCCCAGGACCTGAGTGTTAAGGGAAAGCACCACATCAGAATCAGGATAGAGGATTCAACTGGCAATGTCGTAAGTTGGCCTGTCTGGGAATACACGATAACCAACACAGTCCCCCAGGTTGAATGGTTCGATGACTTGTCAGAAGAGGCGATAGCTAAGATAACCGGCCCCATGGGGCCCCCCGGGGAGGTGGGTGAAACTGGGCCCCCGGGGGCGGTCGGCCCTCTCGGGGAGGGAGGCCCCCAGGGGGAGCTTGGCCCCCAAGGCCCTATAGGTATTGGAGAGCAAGGACCTACGGGGAGCATAGGACTCCCGGGAGGTCCTGGGCCCCGGGGAGAGACAGGGGGGCGGGGGGAGGTGGGTAAAAGTGAGCCTGTTTGGGTTGTCTATACGTCTCTAGTTTTTTCTATCGCATCCATGGTGACGGTTCTATGGGGCTTCTACAGGGAGCGTAAGACCTGATGAACGTCATTGTAGTCTGTCCCAGATGTGGTATAGAGATGCTGGTTCACGCCCATAGTCTGACGTGGATCAGATGTCGTGGGTGTCACCGTGGAGTTACTATAGCTGGGAATATCAAAGACGCAACAAGGAAAGACCGGCTAGTTGTGGGGAGATGACAGCTATGATTGGGTATAGCTTGGACCTCCCGTTCAGAATGCCCTGGATATTCCCGACTATCCTTATCGGCCTAGGGATGGCATTCATGGCCCATGCGTTCTGGATTACGTGGACTGAGAGGACTGATAGCTAATGCCTAAAATCAAGTCTCTCAGGAACGACATAATCAGGCCAGATGAATTGAAGCTCTATCTCAAGATGGCCGCTCATAAACCCAAACATCAATTCCTAATGGTGTGGCTCTATGCTTTCGGTAAACGGATTTCAGAGACAATCCCCCTGAATCGGGATGATGTAGCCTATGATGAGGACTACATCTATGCCAGGTTCATAGTCCTTAAGACTAAACCTAAATCGGGGCTCAGGACAGTGAAGACAAAAAGACTGACCAGAAAGCATTGGCTGGCCCCCTTTCTCATCAAGCACATATCAGAGACACCGGATAAAGGCCAGCTATTCCCCTCATGGGGCAAGAGCGGATATTTGACCAGATATGGGGCACTCAAAATCCTAAAGACATATTCAGAGGATATCTGGTGTCACTTATTCAGGCATAGTCTGGCCGTTCAGATGGCTGAACACGGGGCCACTATCCTAGGGTTGATGGCCTGGTTTGATTGGGAGGATGAAAAGACAGCTATCACATACATCAGGACTTATGGTTCAGCCATGGAGAAACTGTCTAAGGAGTGGGGTGAGAGGGAGTTCTAATTATGGTGGACCCCACCATTGAAGCAATAAATAACTCGATCACGCCATACCCCAACCCAGCCGTGCCCATATCGGGGGGCCTGGACAGCACCATTCTCCTACACCACCTATCATTGAAATCCAAGGACCCCATTCACACATTCACCCATCATTGGGGGACAGAGGAGGATGAAACTGACCAGGCCAGGGAAGTATCGGAGCACTATGGGACAATACACCATGAGGTGAAAATAGAGAATATCATAGAATCCTACAGAGAGATAATCCCAAACATAGTAAGGCCACACCGATTCGCATTCTACTGGCAATTTCTCTATGCCAAGGTCCGGGATATTGGCTGTGAGACAGTATATGTAGGAGAGGGGCTTGACGAACACTTTGGGGGTTATTGGTATAAGCCTGAGCTTACCCCCCAGGAATATTGGTCAGGCGTCGTGGAGTATGCGGTCCCAACACATCAATTTATGGCCGAACATTATGGGCTACGCCTACAAGTGCCATTCATCAAGTTACCCCTGGAACTCACACTACCCCTCTATGATAAGACACATAGGAATAAGACCGCTCTACGCAACATCTACAAGGGGATAATCCCAGATTGCGTCATAGACCGCAAGAAGCATCCGGGGCGAACCCCTTGGCTGAAAATATGGGCCAAGGAGATTGCCCCTCATATAGTAGCCCCCACACCAAAAACAAGGAAACAAGCCCAGAATATCATTGAAAAATGGGTGATAGATGAATGGTTAGAGTTTCAGTCTTAATCCCCTGTCGGGATGGGGAAGGGACTCTTCCCGACACACTTGAATCACTACTGGCCCAGGACATAGAGGACATTCATATAGCGGTGGGCAATGACGCCAGCCTCGATTGCACACATTGGATATTGGAGCACTATAAGATTCCATACGTCACATACCCAAAGAGAGGGCCAAAGGATTATTCAAGAGTCCCCATCCTCCTGAATATGGCAACTCAGTTAGCCCCAGAAAGTGATTATTACATGATCAGTGGGGATGACATGACGTATTCCCCAGACTACATCCGAAAAGTCATAGAACACATGGAGAGTGAGGGGACCAGTATCGCCAGTGGATATAGCATAGAATACGGGTATAAGTCAAGAAGCAATGCCCCGGGGGGGAGTGGTAGGGTCTATACCAAGGAAGCCTGGGCCCTAGTGACTCCCTTCTATCCCACAATCGCATGGGAGACAGGAGCACTATACAAGGCATTAATGCACAAGATGAGGCTGGGCTTCTATCCAGCCCCCAAGAGTCATACACGGCCCCAGGGCATGGGGAGTACGTGGACCTTTGGACATGGGGCCTATGTGCTGGGGACACCCCTGGCATTCACTATGCTAAGGGCAATAAAATGCATCATTAAAAAAGAACATCCCCCCCTCAATGCTCTAAGTATTTTCCTAGGACAATTGGAATATATGATCCGTAGGCCCCCAAAGGCCGACATCGCCCCCTATGTCTCTGAAATGAAGAAAAAACAACTTGTGGGTAACATAAAGGTAATTGTAAATTACTCATTTATAAAAATATTTAGAAGAAAGAGGCTAAGAAAATGATGAAAAGAGTGAAAAGGGTTGTTTTTCGTACCAGGTTCTACTATGCCATTGGCATAAGTCTAATCGGTTTACCCATAACATTCCTTGGATTCAGCCGTAACCTATACAGCTTGGGGGAAAAGATATCCATTTTCAGATTTATATTTCCCACGTTTCAACGTTTCCTATTCATTGGGGGATTTGGAATAATCCCCTTCTCAATGGTTCTAGGCTATCTATGGGTAAAGTCCCCATTCTATAAAGAAGGGAGAATAGCACCAGCCGAAAATAACCCATTCGCATTTCAACTAGCACCAGGTAGAGATTCAACAATGTATTTTGGCCAGATCATAGGAACGAGAAATTTTCTTCGCCTCTTTAAAAAACTTGGAACTTTAACTGAGGATGAGGAGATAAAATATACGAAATATATCAGCCTCATGGAGCATCTAAATCGAGGGGGGACTTTAAAGGAGTTCCAATAAGATGAGAAGAGATGAATTAATCCTTAATGTTGGATGTGGGGGTAGAGAGCATGATAAGCAGATATGGTATGGGGATGACCGCATTGACATATTGCCCTTTAGAAATGTTACCCAGGTCATGGATGTCTATGAACTCCCTGATGACTGGTCAGAGAAATATTCTAGGATAGTCTGCTATACAGCACTCGAACACTTGGATTCACCAATAGTAGCTCTCAGAAATATGATCAGGGTCCTAAAGGTAGACGGCCTTCTCGAACTGGTTGTGCCCAATGTCTATTATTGGAGACGGATATATCGCAACTATCGTCAAAGGCTGGAAATGCTGAATAAATCCAACCCTATCAAACTACCTGATCATAAACAGGCTTGGGACATAATAGAGATGACCAATCTGATGAAACAGGTGGGGCTAGAGTTTGTAGCCGTGGAATACCTTGATTGGCAACCTGAATGGAGGCGTAGGACTGGGAGCATATTCGGAAAGCTTCTGGATATGGTGCTCCCACCTATGTTCAACACAATAGAGGTTAAGTTTACACTGAGAAAGGTATCTGAATTCCCAGATAGGCTAGGGGAGAAGGATACATGATTTACCCCACCACTTTACTCATAGAGACTACAAACAGGTGTAACGCCTCATGTGTTATCTGTGCCAGAAGATGGGGGCTCCAAGAATCCCATGATATGAGTCTGGAATTATACAAGGGAATCATTGATAGTTGCCTCTGGGTGGATAATGTCAGTACCCACCTATACGGGGAGCCTCTAATGGACCCAAACATACTTGAAGCCGTAAAATATGCCAAGGAAAAGGGAAAATATGTATGGATGACAACAAACGCCTCTTTACTTTCATCAGAAATGGCTATAGCACTTTTAGAGATAGGACTTGATAAAATAATATTCTCAGTTGATGCAGACGAAAAAACTACCTATGAAATACTAAGGGTGGGGCTGAAATGGGAAGATGTGTTACAAAATATCGAGAATTTCCAGAAACTTAGGAATGATGGCAACTACAAAACACGTACCATATTAAATATCGTGTCCTCTAAGGAAAATCTGAGTCAGATAAAACGTATATTTTCATTCTGGGAGAAAAGAGTTGATGGGGTAGCCGTAACCCCAGAAGTCGATGTCTCCCCACCCATAGCTAAATGGGTTAAAGCATCTGAACCAGTGGAATGTGAGAGAATCTTTAAACACATGACCATAAGAGCTAACGGGGATATGGTTCTATGTTGCCGTGACTGTCACAGCACATACATAATGGGTAACGTGAATGAGGAATTGCCTATCAAGATATTCAATTCATGGAATTTCAACCAGATCAGGAGGAAAATCAACACAGGGCGAAATATACCAGCTATATGTGTCGATTGCCATGTTAAACCTCCAAAAAGACCTTGATGTGCGCGCGCAATAGAAGAGGCTGAGATATGATGGACAGATTGAAATGGATAAAAGAAACTAACAAGCTACCAGTAAAAGCCCCGGAAATCCACATCGGTAAGAATTGTAGGATTCACTCCACCGTGGCTATGGGGGATATGGGGCACAGCATGGAGAAAGATGAGAATGGTAATTGGGTCAGGTGCAACCATCATGGAGGAATCCGCATCGATGATGATGTTCATATCGGTGAATTCTCTGTCATAAAGAGAGCTACCCTTGAGGACTCTATGACTTACATAGGTAAAGATGTGAAAATCTGTAGCTATGTGAATGTGGCCCATAACTGCATCATCGGGGCCCATACCTTCATGGGGCCCCACGTGTGCCTGAATGGATCAGTCACCATTGGGGAGGGCTCCTGGATAGCTGGCCATGCTGTGATTGGCCAACATGCCGAGATAGGGGCCGGGGCCATTGTGGGGCTTGGGGCCATCGTTCTACCCAGGGCCGTTATCCCCGATGGTGAGACATGGGTGGGGAGCCCCGCAGTCCCCATACAATATGCTGGTAATTACATCCACCCCGACTTTCGCCATGGCGAAGGGCTGAAACTTGGCAAGTATAACCACATCCACGGGGGGGTGGAGGTTGGAAATGATGTCACGATCAGGAGCAACGTAGAGCTAAGACGGGGCACAATCATAGGGAATGGATGTTACATTGATAGTGGGGTCAAATCTTCTGGGGGATGTGAGATTGGAAATGGGGTCACGATCCGATATGACGCCATAATCGCCAGAAATGTAGTCATAGAGGATGATGTGTTCATAGCCCCCCAGGTCATGTTCATAAATATCCCCTTCAAGGGGAGGAAAAGGAGGGGCCCCACCCTTGTCTGTAAGGGGGCCCAGATTGGCACAAACACAACAATTGATGATGGTGTAAAAATTGGCCCAGGCGTTATCATCGGGGCCAAGGCTTTTGTTAATAGGGACTGTATTGAACCGGGGGTCGATGTGGGAGTCCCGGCCAGGAGGGTTGGGGGCTGAACTTCAAAAAGGTTCGAGTGCTGAGTCCCCACACCGATGATGGTGAGCTCGGGGCTGGGGGGACTATAGCCAAGCTCCTTGAGGGGGGGTCAGAAGTCCACTATGTAGCATTCAGCATTCCCCGGGAGGAGCTAAAGGAGGAGTGTGAAAGGGCCCTGGCCATACTCAGACAGAAAAAGTGGGGGATACATATACACACGCTCAAATTCGAGACAAGGGAATTCCCCAGACAGAGACAGAAAATCCTACAGAAACTTTATGACCTCAATGTGGAGCATTCCCCGGACCTGGTATTGACACCCAGCACCAATGATAATCACCAGGACCACCAGGTTGTGACCAATGAGGCGATTAGAACCTTCAAAGAGTGCACAGTCCTTGGCTATGAACTCCCCTGGAATGCCATCATCTTCATAGAGAATTGTTTTGTCCGTATTGAGGATAGACACCTCCAACTCAAGATTGGGGCCCTAGCTCAATATTATAGCCAAAACAATCGACATTATTTCAGCCCTGAATACATTAAAGCTGTAGCATACTCCCGGGGGGGCCAGATAGGTGGGGGCTATGCGGAGGCGTTTGAGGTGATAAAGTCTGTCTATAGATGAGAGACGTGAAAATATCGTAATCGTGATCATGATGGTCTGGTTCATGGTTCTATTTATGGCCCCGTCATTAATGCCTCGAAGAGGGGCTATAGAAATGAATGTGATAGCTATGGAATCTAAGACATTCACTGATTTGAATTATATCCGGCTTTATTATTACAAGGCCAGAATCGTGAGTGTGGAGGGTGAGCTATACTATGTCCCTTATGGCAAATTAGAGTTCATTGGGATGTTAGGCCAATATGATTTTGATTATGGCCAGGCATATGAAGTTCAATATATGCCAAGTAGGAAAAACATGAATGCCCTGAATCATTTTATAGACGCAAATAAGCTGAAAATATGAATTAGCTATCGGAATACACTCCCGATAGCCAACACTATTCCGAACTTCTTTTACCGTTTAAGTCGATTATCAGGGAGATGTGAGATAATGAAAGTCAGTCTAGTCTAGCCTTGCCCAGTTGAGAATACGTATAACCACACCGGAATTTCCATGAGTACCAGGATAAAGATGATGAAAAGAGAGAATTTGATGACATCTTTATCGATTTCCGGCTTTCCCTTAGCTATCAGATACCAGCCAATGAGTATAAAGAGAAGGTTGGCATAAAATAGCCCCTTTCCAAGACTGGACCAAAGAATGTGGAGGCCCTGGCTTAATATCCATTCATTGGCCCACCAGAGGGGCCAGTATAGCCCCATGTTGATCATGTTTCTAATTACAATCATCCGATGAGAATGACCGTGGGTGTTATTTTCATCCGGTGAAGGTGTCCGGTTCATGGCTTCTTTTCATCCCTATCTCTCATAATGGCTTTTGTCAATGCGTTCATAAGTCGCCCCTGTTTCTCAAGGCCTTGAAGGATGAGGCCAAACCCAGCCTGGAATTTATCAAATTGAGCGACCAGGATAGCCAGTTGATTCGTCATCTGATACTGGGGGACCCCCCCGCTCATGACCCCAATGAGTTCTTGAAGGTTAGAGGCCTCCGGGGAAATAGCGATCTCCTGACGGAGCCCATAGAGTTTATTGTAAAACTTCAACATGAGTCCAGAGAGATCGTCAATGGAGACAACCTTCACCCCCTCCATCTGAACCCGAAAGGTATCCCTGAGCCAGTCAAACTTGATAACATCCCAATTCAGATCAATGAGGCCTGTCCGACGATAGACCACCTCTTCTGCATAGGCCCTAACAGCCAAGAGGCCATAATAATCAAGGCCTGTGGGGGCCTTCACCGTGTAGTTAATCTGATGGCGTTTCTCCCCGAATACGACCCGGATTGAGAATTCCTCTCCGGGTGGAGATGGAAACGTACGGACTTCCGTATGAGACTTGACCCGCTTAAAAAGCTCCGGGTTTTGGGAGCGACGAGCTATCACTTGAAGATTCTGGACCTTGGGAGGACTACCCACCCCCGTAGTGGGTTTGACCCTGTAATGGCCACGATATATCCGAGTTACCAGGCCAGCTTTCAGCATCCGGGTCATGCGTGAACGGACTGATCGGGGGTTCGCTTTCAGATATTGGGCTATTTCAGTGGAGGATATGGGCCTATCAATTTCAGCCAGGTATGTTAATATCCTGTCTTGAAGTGTGCCCATTGTATTGATTGACATCTAGTGAATGACCCGCCTGGGTGGGTCATCATCTGTTTTACTTATTAAAAAAGACTGGGGGCAATCCAAGACTTTCACGGCCAGCATTTATCATCTTTCTGAGCACGTCCAATTCCGCATGATGGTATTTACAGACGTAGGCATAGGCCCCGGGATTCTTGGATACATCATATATTCGCTCTTTCCGGCCTCGGCCCCGGCCCATGACGGGGGTGGGAAAGATGTGGGCGAATTCTAGGTTGGCCATATCGCTTTCGTGACAGTCGTGGCCCCAGCATTCACCCCCGAATTTCTCATGTAGAATCTCTCGGGTCCTGATTACGGCCTTGTTGGCGTCATTCGTCATCCCCGGCCCCCCTTATTCGCCTGGCCTTTCTGAGACATCCCAGTTAGTAGTTCGACCTTGACATCATTTAACTGGATTTTGGCTGAGTAGTTGTGGCCACACCACCCACATATATAGCCAAGGATGAAAACGTCGTCTACGTCAACATAGCCATCCTCGGGTGGGTTGACCGTCTTACATTTTACACAGGGCTTGGCCATCCGTTCAGCCCAGGACACTTTCACGCATCCCCCAGGTTCAGTATATCCCATAGCATTTCGAGACAGCTAACCAGATCGATAATCTCGGTCCTTAGCTTGGGCCCATAGCCACCAGGGGGCCCATCAAGGGCCTCGATAAATTCGTCCCATTCCTCGAATATGTGATCGACCAGATCAGGGGCTGGGACATCCTTGTATTCCCCACGTTTTTCCCATCTATGGAGTAGTTTAGTGTTTTTGAATTTGTCCATGGACGCCCTGACTCCATGGAGTCGATCCAGCATTTCCAGGAAGCCGGTATAATCAACCAGAATTCTCGGCCCCCGGGTGTTTCTCGGACCTGTAGGCGTGAATTAGATATCTATGTCCACAGATCAGACAGCCGTACACATCCAGTCTGACCTTATCCATTTTCACGGGGGTTTTATGCCTCGGACTTGGACAATTCATTACTCAGTCCTCCCAAAAGTCTGACCCCGATAATGGGCATCATGCCATTTCTGAGCTCTTGCACTTGCAATTTTCCTCCTACCGAATCTAGTCTTTTTTACAAGTTTCCAGTTTCCAGTTGTCTTCAAGAATCGATATTTCAGAGCCCAGAAACCCTCTCTTCCTGTCTCTGGGTCCACCGTTTTCCAAGGAGTATAAGCAAAATAGTAAATGGTTCCCTTCCAATTCTTCGGGGGTTCGTAGTATAGAAACTCAGATTTTTGTCTATTCGAGATAATACCCAAGTCGCTTGCCATTTGATTAATCAGATCAAGAGCCTTGTCAAATCGTGGACCACTCATTGCTCAGTCCATCCAGGCACCTGTGAATTTCCGTGGGAATAAGACTTCGGGGATTTTCTGGCTGTACATCTTGGAGTTGCTACCCCGTTTCTCCCCTCTGAATTTGAATTCAGGCATTTAGAACCACCTCTGGGGAAGCCTGGGTGTCGCCCTGGGGAGGGGCCCATACACCCTTCACCACATCCATAGCTAGTAGGAAGGCCCCACCCCGGCTGGTAGTGGCCCAGGTCCTGGACTCCTCGGAGTGTTCCAGCATCCCCTTGGCCTCTAGCCGACTTAGCCAGGTCTTGATGATGTTAAAGTTCAGATTGCATCGATAGACAAGATTGGTTTTGTTGCTACCTCCTCTGGCCTCCTGTAGAATGTCATAGGCTACCATGAGGCTGGTCCTCCTCTCAATCATTTCTCGACCTCCCCCATCCGAAGCCGAGTGAATACCTTACGCATCCCCCGCATCAATGCCCCCACCTTCCCGGCATGGACCCAAGCCTCAGCCCATATCTCCTTTTTGGCCCAGGATTTCATCAGCTTAACCTGTAGGTCAAGTTCTCTGAGCCCATCTTCTAATACGATGGTGGCAGAAATAAAAGGTGATATTTCTCTTAATTTCTT
>SDBT01017324.1_pt1 | contig 11384 bp, 5 predicted proteins | sample 2277101 | NCBI WGS metagenome assembly SDBT01 (sample SAMN10404973, study PRJNA504765) | marine sediment metagenome | isolation source: marine sediment core GS10_PC15, 103 cmbsf | place: Arctic Ocean: Southern Knipovich Ridge | collected 2010 | reverse complement strand
CTGCCATGCTGCTGGCTTCCAGGAAATGAAACCCTTGGCCCTGCGGCGACGATGAAAATTTCGGGGCTCAATACCTTCACTTGCGTTGTGGCCGATCACCCGCCATCCCTCTGGCTTCACACAGTTCGTTACCTCCCTGCATACAAAGTTCTGTTCTGACCCGGTGGTTAGCCTTTGGCCAGGCTGGATTGTCCAGCTAATTCGCACCAGCTTAACTTGGCGCACTCATTTCAGCACTCCTGTTTGGAACTCGGTGATATTATAAAATTCAGTATTGAGCCTGTTGCACAATATTTTCGAACCCAACCGTTTTGGATCTGATAGCTGTATGGGGCAGATGGCTCAACTCTCTGTTTCCCAAACACCTTTTTCTCAGCTTTTTAAGCTTTTTATATGGTATCGTGTTTTTGCCATAACTCTAACCATGTTTTTCAACTGTCTCTCCTTGCGTTTTTATTTGTCCCCATTATTTTGCCCAGTTAATTTCAAATTCATTGATGGCGTGACCGAAGTTGCCGGGATGTCCGACGTCTGTCACATCCATCCACACATAGCGTACGTCTATGTCATCGAACTTAATCGTTCTGAGTTGATCTTTCGCGTTGCTGACGGCATCGGTGGTCGTCCAGTTTTCGTTATCGGTAGACACCTTGATGGAGTTTTTGGTAGGGACAGGTTACAGTAAAGGATCGACCTGAAAGATGCCGTTGAGGTCTGTTTTGTTTTCTGCTGCTTCGTAGTCGATTTTGAGCTGCAGTTTTCTCGAGGGGTTCCATTTCCTGAGCTCAAGGCTTACTTCTATCTTGCCGAGCGGCGCAAGCTCTTCGTTGGGTTCGGCACTGTCGATCATTGTCTCTTCTTCGTACAGCGATACTTTCTTGATTTTCAGAGAATCCTTGCCGCCGGCATGAAGTATCCTGAAGGTGTATTTCCCTTTGTGATCAAAGTACATCTGTGTACCCATGGAATAGGTCCAAGTGTGTGTGCCCGGTTTCACGTGAGCTGCAAGCCAGCCGTAACAGAGCGCATGCGGCTCCCTGGTCTTGCCGTGCATCTCGAGATAGCCTGCCGCGCCCAGACCCCAGAAGGTTGTCGGATCGTGGTCTCTGATCTGGCGCTGAATCTCGAAGCGTTGCTCCTGGTTGTCGGGCCACCGAAGGTAGACATGGAATTTGCCGATCATGATGCGCTGGACCTGTTCGGGAGTAAGCCACTTGTTCTGCGGGTTCTTTATCTCCTTATCCAACTGCGCGAGCGCTTCTTCGTAATTCTTGTCGGCCGTAAGCGCCAGCGCGTCGTTAACGAGTTTCGGCAGGGTTCTGGGGTCTGGGGCAAACTGCAGGCGCCTGGCGCAGCCCGATGAGTCGTCGGGATCCGCCGCCTTTATTTCCGTATGTACGGGAAGGTATTTTGGATCGAACAATAACCCGTCGCCCAGCGCCTCGAGTCCCTTGAGCAGATGCTCGGCCTTGGCGTCGCCGTTGACTATTTTCGCTTTCGCCCAGAAGTTGTCTCTCTCGGCTCTTTTCTTCATCATGGCCTTGATTTTTTCCGCCAGGGCAGTGGGAGTCAGCCCGTCGCGCGGGTTGTCAAAACTATCAACCGGGCGACCCTCTTTATCCATCAGTGAAACTCTCGGCACATCGTCGCCGAGCCAAGTGAATTTCGCGTTCTTTAATCGCGCCTGGTCAGCCGTGAAATGGCGAGACAAGGTGGATGCCAGCTCCTTGTCATTGAGGACCGCCGCGTGAATGCGGCCGGGAATGTGGCTTGCCCAGGGAGATACGCAGATCAGTTTGACCGTGATCGGCGTTCCCTTTTTAACCGGCTTATTCAGGACCAGGAAGACTGTGCGCCGCAGATGGAAATGCCCGTCGGCGAGCCATTGGTTGTCATTGTTCGCGGAGATGCCGTCTATCAGCAGGGCCGCCACCCATTTCGCCGGCCCCGCGTTGGCCCAGGCCGCCTCGCTGGAGATGACTGAATCATCGGGGCCGGCCACTTCAATCTCTGAAATGGCAAAATTCCCGTTGGGCGCCCGGCCCGGTCCCTTCCCAGGTAGGCTGTCATCGAGCAAAAAGTCCAGCCGGATAATACGTCCGTCAATGGCGGGAACCAGTTCCAGCGTGATGGTATCGTTTGCCGGATTCTTCCCGCTGGCCAGCCACGATCCGTCCGCTTGTCGAGTGTATTCGACCTCCTCTTCGGACGTTACCTTGGTTATGTCGCACGCGGACAATGGTTTTTCAAGCTCCACTGTCTGTTCGAGATATTTCTGCGGCGCTAATGTTCTTTGGTAACTGGTCGGTGCATCGACAGGCGGACGACCCACGACCGGTTTAGCGCCCAGATTCTCCTGGCGGTCAACAGCCACGAGGACGAATCCGTCACCGAGCGCATCTGTCAAAGCGGATTTCTGCCATACGTCATTATACAGCATTTCGCCCAATTGGCTCCAGTCGCTCCCGCGCTGATAAACTACTATGTCCTTATCGTTCGCGGCGGCATACGCAAGAGCGGCATCGTAATCGGCAACCCTTTCCGAGGGGGCGGCGGATGCGGTCATGGCGCAAAACAGGAACACGCTGTATTTTACTATTCTCATCAATATAGTTTCTTTCCGTAAACCAGGACTGCCCGGAAATGGAACCGATCCTTTTTGCCGGGCAGTCTCTGGAATTTTACAAATTTTGCTTTCGGCTTCTTCAGGGCCAGGTCGATCGAAAACACATCTTCAGTCTTCTCGATACGCGCTATCTCGGTCCAGGTTTTACCGTCCGGCGAGACAGAAACCTGCAGAGGTACGGCCCATTCTTTTTCCGGCGGGTGTTCGTACTTGTTGACCAGGACTATTCCGGACAATTCGCTCTGGCCTTTGAGCTGGACGACGACAAATGGTTCGTCCCCGGCATTCGTGTCTAAGTAACCGCCGAACTTCTCCCCTGTGAGGATACGCTTGTAGGAAAGGGGCTTATCGTATCCGCAGGGGCTGTTTACCTTGAGTATTGCGTCCCGTGAGAGCAGTTCGCCGGGGAACGGCGTAATCTTCGGAAACGCGGCTGCCAGCGCATCGTTCAGGTGGACGTCGGGCGGCGTAAGCTCAGGAAGGAGATTGCCCGCAATATCGTTCCACAATTCAAATGTCTCGATATCGCCCTTATCACAGGCGCTTCTGATTCCGGCCGTAACCTGGACGCTGGCATCTGCTGCGTTGATGTCTGTGCCCTGCCCCTTAAAGTAAGATTCCAGCGCCTTCGCGAACTGCGTGACGGTCTTGGGATTATTCGCGAAACGTGCCTTGCCCCATTGCATCACCAGTACGAAAAGCCAATTGTTGGGTGGTTGCGCGGAATGTATTTTTAGCAGCTCCTCAAAAAATTCCACTTCGAGCGCACTATCGCCAATGTGTACAACATTCCAGTTAACAACGCCAGGGAACGAGTATCCCTCGAAATTGTCCGTTTTCTCCTGCGTCAGTTCCCGGTGGCGGTCGAGCAGGAATTCCATCCGCGCGCGCGGCTCCATTTCCTGATACGCGTGATTAAATGTCTGGTAGATCATGGCCCAGGCCGCTTCCTGGTAATCGACAAAAGCTACCGAGGCTTCACTTGCCAGCCGGATCCATTCGGTGTTCGGCGTCCCCTCCGCCGTTTCCAGCGCCTTGATATAATCCACCCATATCGCATAGTTTTCAGGCTGGGCGGCCAGCGCCTGTTCGTAAACATCTTGCCACTCCCCGTATTTGTATGTTGTGCCCGTTTCAAAGATCAGGAGCGATCCACCCGTGCCCTGGCTGAATTCGACCTTGAGATCGTATATTCCTTCTGTGACCACGGTATCTGTTGCCGTCTTGGCGCAGTTCGCCATGGCCATTTCTTTGCCGTCGAACCAGAGGCGACTCTGGTCATCGGAGTGGATTGCCAGCTTAAGCGACCCACCAGACATCACTTCCATTTTCCCTTCCCAAACGATCGCGAAGTTGTTCGGCGGAACGGGCTGGAGCGATTTCAGGTCGATGCTGTCGGCCGTGCCGGTCTCCGCGGGCGTAAGCTTGCTGAAATCGGGAAGTAGGTTGGAGACCCCTTCTTTGTAGAGGGAATATTTCATGCCGGGCAACAGCCGTACGGAGACTTTCTCTGCATCGATCAGGAAGCGCGCGGCCCAGCCGATGCGGGTAGCGGTCTCGAAGTTGGCCCGGTCGAATTCGACTTCTTCGTAAAGCCGGTTGGCCGTCGCATAGCCGGTACCGGTCCAGCCGGGCACGCCGAACCCTGTCGGCCCGGCGACATTAAACCCTATCGGCCATCTGTCGCCTAAGCGAACGACATAGGCGCAGTGGCCGGGCTGACTGACCCATGTCGACATTACGCCGTGCGATTTCGCGGCGTCTGAGCCGTAATGGGAAAGCGATCCGCATACGCCGCCTACTTTTCGTGAGCCTTCTTTCCAGCCGTAGACATGGCTCCAGGGCTTGTAATAGAGCGGGCCCTGTACCGTATCGCCGTAGGCGTTATGACCCAGGTACGAGCATGACCAACAGGCGCCTAGATATTCGGGAGCGGTCCTTTGCATATCGTCGAGCAGGAACTCGTATTCCGCCCTGTTGCCGCCCAGGTAGAAAGTCCAACGCATTTCTCTTACATCCATGCGGCTGAAGCCGGCGTGGAGGAGTCCGCCCCGGTAGGCCTCCTGAATGTGCTTGTAGCGATCGACGAAACTGTAAGGCCGCATCTTCCCGGCCTGCAGCGCCAGTGCCGTCGCGAGCCGGTTAAAGACGGCACGCTCCATACCGTCGGTGTGTCGATCGAGAACATACAGGTTTTCCAAGGCCTGCGCCCAACTCACGGCCGGCGGACCGGACCAGAGAAATGATTCCAGCCAATCGCCATTGTCCATGAATTTCTTCATGAACTCTTTTCCTTTGGGCTTGTCCGCTATTTCGACGATCTTTTTTTCCGTGCAGACCCGGATGAATTCGTACTGGGCAAGTGACGCCCGGATTGCCGGGGCGGAAACCAGCTTCTTCAGCTGGACTGGCTTGCCGTTGGAAAGAAGTTTCTGTTTGAGGGCGGCGCCAAGTTGGGGGCGCAGGCTGTAAATCTCGCCGGAGTCGATGGCGGCGTATAGCAGGTCGGTATTCGGCCCCTTTGCAGGCATCTTCTTTTGCGGGATCGACGTCGGCGCCTGCCGATCCGCGGGCAGGTAATCCTGGCCTGTCTTTTCCGCGATCAGCCCCGATAGGCTGCCCTTATCGTCAACCTCTATCTTGAAATGTTCCGTCCTTATTTCCATCCCCGCTTCCGCTTTCGTTTCGGGTGCAGCAATCAACATACCACTTCCCGCAGTCGTTATTAGCATCAATCCCGCCAAAACAGCGCTCGCAATAAAACTCAATTTTGCTTTAACCATGTTTTTCATCTGCCTTTTCTTTCGCTTTAATTTGTCTCTAGTTTTTTATAAGTTGCTTATTTGCTATAATTTATTTTGCCATAAAGATTTCGAATTCACGGACACTATGGCCCCAGTTACCTGTGTGGCCTACGCCTGTAACATCCATCCATACATATCGAACATCGATCTTATCAAACTCGATTGTTCTAAGTTGATCTTGCGCATTGGTTGCGGTATGGATGGTCGTCCAGTTCTTATTGTCAGTTGACACCTTGATCGAGTATTCGTTCGCCCATACACCGGGCGTTGGCAGGATCCTTATCTTGTCGATTGGATACGACTGATGAAGATCAATTAGTAAATCCCAAACAGGAGATGCTGACTGGGCAATAGTTGAGCTATTCTCATCGGTAGCGTGTTGCGGGTAGTGCCCCCATCCTTGTCCAGGATTCATCGAAGCCGTGCCCACAAATGCAATATTTCCACCTGGATAAATCCTGCTTTGTTTTACCGTGTTATCTTGAGACAAAGTTACGCCTTCTTTTATCTGCGGATTCTCTTCATCGAAAGTAAGTTTCATTACCATATAATCGGCCTGACCTTCAGTGCGTTCTATGGTTGACTCAGGTAATGTTATTTGAACCGATCCTTCTGCGTCTTGAGTCGCACTTACAATTTCACCTGTTAGGGATTCTATTTTGGCCAGCTTTTTATTCAGTGCTACAAGTGGATATGGATCTTCTTTATCCCAGCCATTCACAACATAGTCGGGCATGAAAACATAAACATTTTTGCCTTTGGTTGTTGAACCGCCCCAATGTCCAGGTAGTATAGGTCCGGTAGTTGTAGCGTAAACAGCCTCGCCGACTTTCTCCAACCATTTACCAGTGGATAAAAGTCGTTCAACTTGACGGTCTTCAATTTCACCATTAGGCATTGGACCAACGTTGTATAAGAAGTTACCATTACCGAGCAAAGAATGAACCAGGAAGTTTGAGCAATCTTTCGCGGAATAAAGGTCGCTTTCAGGAACCCATGACCAGGGACCTTTTTGTATGGTCATGCATGATTCATGTGGGATTGGATTATAACCTGACACGTGATGTTCAGACGATGCATCATAATCACCAAAATCTTTCCACCTTGCAGGTTTGCCATTCATGCGTTGATGATATGCTTCATGCCAACCACCATAAGCCCAGCCGGGTATGCGGTTATATTCCAAGCGATTGTTAATCATGATCTTCGGTTGAAGTCCACGGATAAGCGCATACGTATTATCCTGATCCCATGGTGCATTACCGCCGTCAGTATCGGTCCACAACATACTAATCTCGCCATAGTTGGTCATCAGCTCGCGCAACTGTTCGCGCATACGTTTAAGGTAAACATCATGAGTTTCAGGATTTCGACAATCAGGATCTTTCCAGTCACAAGGCGCATAATACCAGCCCAGTTTTATGCCGTGCTTATGGGCCGCATCTGCAAGTTCTTTAGAGATGTCTTTGCCGTAAGGCGTGCTCATAATGTCATAATCAGAAGTTTTGGAATCCCACATCATGAAACTATCGCAATGTTTGGCAATGAATACAATATACTTCATACCGGCCTTTTGGATTATATCCATCCACTCATCAGCATCAAAGTCAACAGGATTAAACTCTTTATAAAAGTTGTCGTAAACTTCACCGTCAGTCAGATGTTCTTTCGATGCGTAATATGGGTTAGGGTTACCAGAACGAGGAGCGTTTCTTGACCAGCTAATATCTTTTCCGCCAACACTTGCTGGACCCCAATGAACAAACACACCATACTTAAGATCCTGCCACTCTTTCACAGACTTCTTATAGGCATCCAAATCGAATGCGTCATCCGCAAAACACTGGCAGCAGCTGATTAGAATTGATCCGACAACAGCGACGATCACAATAAAACTCAATTTTGCTTTAAACATATTTTTCATCTGTCCTTTCCTTTTCTCTAATTTGTCTCTAGTTTTTTATAAGTGGCTCATTTACTGTAATTTATTTGCCCAGTATACGCATCACTACCAACCGAACAACAAGCCGGGATCCTTAACGCCTTTAATATCTTCATCTGTATCGATATAGTCTATGTCGCCTGCATGTTTGTCCAGAACTAGTTCAACGATAGTAATATCCCGCTGCGCTTGTGGGTGGACCGTTACTTCCAGGGTGTCACCATGTTTAACCTTCAGGCTGTATGACGGGTCATCGGTATCGACGGTTCCACTCAATAATTGCGAAGAAATGATCTTTGCCGGCAGTTTAGGCAGAATGAGCGTCTTCTTATCTTTGGCAGTACTCCAGTCGGTGATATAGAGCCATGCTTTATTTTCTTTATGGAGACAGACTCCCCATTTCCCCGGTTTGTATGGACCTGTGCGGGTGCCATAAAATGAATCTTCATGGAGATATAGCCAGACGCCGACTTCCATATATCTTTCCATATGGTATGGATCGAGACGTCCTCTGGCATCGGGAGCGAGAGTCATCAGCAGGTTGCCGCCGTTACCGGCAGCAGCAAGCAACAAACGCAAGACTTCGGATTTGCTGAGATTGTTAAAGGGCGGCACCCAGGCACATGCAACTCTTTTATCAAGAGACATGAAACTCTCCCAGGGATACTCAGTGTAGAAATTACCTATGACACACTCAGGACAAAGGTAATCGCCCACTTTATCATTTTCATCGCTAAAAGTACCGAGTCTCGAGCCGGTGGGCCCTGCCTTTGGAGCCTCAGGCATGGTTCGGTTGTTGATCACCATATTGGGTTGTAACTTGGCGCAGAAGTCATAAAGTTCCTTGCCTTGTTCCGAACTCCAGCATTGATCCCAGTGGCCATCGGACCAGAAACAGAAAATCTCACCATACTTAGTCAGGAGTTCTTTTAGCTGGGGATACATGAACTCTTTTGTGAATTTAGTGATATTACGCTTTTCATTTTGTCTTCCACCAGCTTCAAATCCACCATAGGATGGTTGGTGCCAATCTGCAATGGTCCAGTAGAGTCCAACCTTGATCCCTTCCTTGCGCAGAGCCGGAATGAGTTCGGCCAGCCAATCCCGGCCAAAGGGAGAGTTCATAATATTGTAATCGGTGGTTTCGGTATCCCACATGCAGAACCCGGCGTGGTGTTTGGGGACAATGACCACATATTTCAGGCCGGTTCGCTTGATGTCCTTTGCCCATTTAGCAGCATCGAAATCCGCACCCTCGAACCGCTTGTAAAGCTGATCGTATTTTTCCTTGCCATACGCCTTCCGGCCCCATGATATCTCCTGACCGATCAGACTGGACATATCCCAGCAGATAAACGCACCGAACTTGGCATCCATGAACTCTTTTGACTTGGCAAGACGCTTTTCTCGTTCCACACGGGATTCAGACCGGGTTTTAAATGCCCAGGTATTGCCAGTTACAGGCTTGCCTGAAACAACCGTATTGATCTGCCACCAGTATGTTTCATCAATCTTGAGGAGATCGTTAGGCAGACGATACGAGGTATCTTTTGCTTTGAGCCTCTTTTTGTGAATGATCTTACCTGCTATAAATTTTCCCTGACCGATGAGGTGCTCGGTTTTTCTGATTGTCTTGGTTTTGCTCTCTTTATTCATCGCCCAGGTCAACGTTTGTTTAAGTGGAACCTTTCGTGCATAGTTTTTCGGACTAGGGCTGTCCACCACCGGAGCATCCTGCCGTTCGCCTTCAAAACGAACCTCGCTCAACTGAATCAGGCTTCGTTTGTCAATAATCCCCGGCTTGTTGCTGGTGCCATCAAAAACCGCCCCATCGTGATTGGTGAGAATATCAAACTTGACGTAACGAATATTTTTATAGTCAACCTTGATTTCCTGACCTTTGTAGTTGCGAGAACCATCGGCCTGAGCGAATTCAACGTTCTCGATCTTAGTGAATTTTTTACCATCAGTACTGGTATAGATAGCAACTGTTTTAGCGCCGATCAGGGTGTTTTTGACCGAAGGATTGCCTATCAAGGATGATGAATTGCCGTTCCAGATGCGTATGGTACTGAGATTATATACCCCGCCAAGATCATACGTGATGTACGGATCGTAGTCCGTTTCGCCTAATGTCCCATTTGTCGTCCAGGTGACATACTCATCAGCAGAGACATGCGTAGTGCCAGCAGCACCGGAACCGGAAAGCCCAGACCCATCAATGGTATGGATTGCAGCCCGGGATTGAGCTACCTCACTGGATACATCGGCAACAGTGACGGAGTTGATCGGGACTGCTGCATGCAGTGATGCAAAAAGCAGCAAAACTGTGAGCAGAGCAAGAACTACGGATTTGTTTTTCATGGTTATTTCCTTATCCCTACACTATCAAGATTCTGTTTCTTTGTCATGGTTTACCTGGGAAACCCGGTTTGCAGTAATTTATTTTGCCATAAAGATTTCGAATTCACGGACACTGTGGCCCCAGTTACCCGTGTGCCCTACGCCTGTAACATCCATCCAAACGTACCGAGCGTCGATCTTATCGAACTCAATGGTTACAAGTTGATCTTTGGCATTGGTTGCAGTATGGATGGTGGTCCAGCTTTTGTTGTCGGTAGAGACTTTGATCGAGTATGCATTTGCCCACCCACCGGGCATTGGTAAAATGCTTATCTTGTCGATTGGATAGTTCTTTTGAAGATCAATACTAAGATCCCAAACAGGAGACGTCGATTGCGCATGAGTGCTGTTATTGCCGTCGACAGCATGCTGAGCGTAATGCCCCCATCCTTGTCCAGGATTCATCGAAGCTGCGCCCACAAAAGCAATATTGGCGCCTGGACAAACCTTGCTTTGTTTCACTAAATTATCCTGCGAAACAGTAGAACCGGCTTTAATGTGCGGGTTAGCTTCGTCAAAGGTCAGTTTCATTATCATATAACCTGCCTGGCCGTCTTCGCGTTTCTTTGTCGACTCAGGCAACTTTATCTCAATAACACCATCGCTGTTTTGCTCGGCAGAGACTTTTTCACCAGTAAGGGCCTCGATGCTAACCAGCTTCTTATCCAACGGTGTCAGGGGGTACGCATCCTCGCTGTCCCAGGCATTAACAATAGTGTCCGGCATGAAGATATAAACATTCTTATCTTTAGTCGTTGAACCGCCCCAGGTTCCTCTGAGAATCGGCCCGCAAGTAGTGCCATACACAGCTTCGCCGACCTTATCCAGCCATTTACCGGTGAGCAGCAGACGTTCAACCTGGCGGTCCTCTATTTCACCATTAGGCATTGGGCCAACGTTGTATAAAAAGTTGCCGTTACCGAGCAGAGAACTAGCAAGAAGATTTGAACCATCTGTCGCAGAAAATAGTTTAGCATCTGGTCCCCATGTCCACTGTCCAAGCATTGTCATAACAGATTCGTGAGGCAGCGTATTGTATCCGCCCACATGGTTTTCAGCCGAGGCATCATAATCCCCGAAATCTTTCCATCTCGTCGGCTTACCGTTCAAACGATTCTGACATGCTACTGACCATCCGCCATAAGCCCAACCCGGAATCCGGTTGTATTCCATTCGGTTATTGACCATGATCCCCGGTTGAAGCTTGCGGATCAATGCAAACGTATTATCCTGATCCCAGGGAGCATTACCGCCGTCAGTATCGGTCCACAGCATACTGATCTTGCCATAGTTGGTCATCAATTCACGAAGCTGTTCCTGCATTCGCTTAATATAAATATCGTGACGCTGCGGATGACGGCAATCTGGGTCGTACCAGTCGCAGGGAGCATAATACCAACCCAGTTTTATCCCATGTTTATGGCAGGCGTCGGCGATCTCTTTACAAATATCCTTACCATAAGGCGTACTCATGATGTCATAGTCGGAAGTTTTCGTATCCCACATCATGAAGCCGTCACAATGCTTGGTCAGGAACACAAAATACTTAACTCCCGCTTTTTTGGCTATTCTCATCCACTCGTCAGCATCAAAGTCTACTGGATTAAAC
>SDBT01017323.1_pt1 | contig 11385 bp, 20 predicted proteins | sample 2277101 | NCBI WGS metagenome assembly SDBT01 (sample SAMN10404973, study PRJNA504765) | marine sediment metagenome | isolation source: marine sediment core GS10_PC15, 103 cmbsf | place: Arctic Ocean: Southern Knipovich Ridge | collected 2010 | reverse complement strand
CGATGCAGCTCGCTGGCTACGCATCGCATCGCTGCTCGTCTAGTTAATAACTATTTCGTGGGGTGGATTCCACCCTCCCACCCCACCCTCCCTCCTTATGATATGATTGATTAGCGATTATTGATTGATTTGTTATATTTATGTTTAGGACCCCAGCCACAAATTTTTTAAATATTAATTTCCTAATATAATTGATGAAACTAGACAACTGGCAACAAGAAGTTATGGATACTAAAGGACATATCTGCCTAAGGTCTGGAAGACAGGTAGGAAAGTCCACAGTTATCTCAGAAAAGGCTGGCGAATTTGCTCTACACAATCCAAAGAAAGTAATAATGGTTATCTCTGCAGTAGAAAGACAAGCAGCTTTGTTATTCGAGAAAATTCTAGCATATATTTACCAAAAAAACAAATCTGCAATAAAAACTGGAAAGGATAGACCAACAAAACACAAACTTCAGTTAAAGAACGGAGCAACTATTCACTGTCTTCCAACTGGAGAATCAGGATATGGAATTAGAGGATTTACTATTAATATGCTAATAGCAGATGAAGCAGCATTTATTCCTGAGGATGTTTGGTCTGCAGTAACTCCGATGATGGCAACTACAGGAGGAGACATTATCCTACTAAGCACTCCCTTTGGCAGAGAAGGATATTTCGCAAGATGCTTCAAAGATAAAAAATTCACAAAGTTTCACATAAGTAGTGAAGATTGTCCTAGAATAGATCAAGACTTCCTAACTCATGAAAAAGAAACAATGTCCAAAATACAATATGCTCAAGAATATCTCGGAGAATTTGTTGACGAACTAATGCAACTATTCCCAGATAAATTAATAAAAGATTGTCAAACTCTCTCAAGGAGCAACCCTATTTCTATATCATCATGCTTCTTGGGAGTTGATGTTGCAAGACTAGGAGGAGACGAAACCACATTTGAAATAGTAGATAGAAGAGACAGATTAAAAGTAAACCATATAGAAAATATCACAGAAACTGAAAACACAATAACAGACACAGCAAGACAAATAATTAAACTAGACAATAGATACCATTTCAAGAAGATATATGTAGACAGTGGAGGATTAGGAATTGGAGTAGTTGATGTATTAAGAGAAGGTCCATCAACAAGAAGAAAGGTTGTTGAAATTAACAATGCGAGTAGGCCAATAGAACATGGAGATAAAGCAAGAACAAAGAAAACTCTTAAAGAAGACCTATACAATAATTTGCTAACACTAATGGAGAAAAAACAAATAAGATTACTAGACGACCCAGAGATATTTCAAAGTCTAAAATCAGTGCAATATGAATACGTAGATGGTGGGAAGTTCAGAATCTTCGGAAGATACACGCACATAGCAGAAGGACTAATTAGAGCAGCATGGTGCAACAAAGACAAAAGTTTAAATATTTACATTTACTGAAAAAGCAATGGGAACATTCGCAGCAAGTGGAGCAATAGTTGCAAAGGCAGGAAAAAATGTAAGCGTAGCAATTCCAGAGTCTGCATTTAATGACTGGATACAAGAAGCAGAAGCAGAAGCGAGTTTATTCTCTAGATTTGATTGGGTTGCAAGTTCTGCTGCAATAACAACAGTAGGAACAAGAGTTTTAAACGATGCAGTTTCAACATTGGCAGCAATATCAGCAGTTAAGTTTGATATGTCTGGATACACTAGCAGAATAGAGGCAGAAGATGTAATTAATGTCCTCAGAGATTCAGCATTAAGAAAAATGCAATTAATAAGAGATCAAAAAGGAGTGAAATTCTTAAAAGATGGTGCATGATTTTAAAAGATTTCCTGAACTGACAAACTCCCAAATGCAATTCTACTATTTCGACAGTCCACATAAACAAATCAATGAAGACTTCTTTGGCACAGTTGTTAAGATAACAGATGGAGATACAATTCATGTCAAGTGGTCAGAAAGAGAAAAGCCAGTAGTTGTTCGTTTCATAGATACTCAAGCACCAGAACGAGATGAAAGAGGAGGATTGGAAAGTGCAGCATGGTTAGAAAGACAAATAATGGGAGAATACGTTAGAGTTCAAATAGAACCCAAGTTAAGAGTTGGAAAATGGGGTCGTATTATAGGTAGAATCATTCACTTCGGTATAGATATAAATTCAAGCAGCATAGATAATGGGTTCGCTGTGCCCTTCACAAGATAATGGTGTTAGATTTACCGGGAGGATTATTCAAACAAACTGATGTTAGAGAAACATCAGGGGTAGAATCAACTCCGAAAATAGGAGACTTCACAGATTCACAACATACTCATGCAGATGCTACAGGCGGAGGATTGACAACTCATAAATCAGGAAATGGAGCAGACCACGCAAATGTTGTATTGAACGATACTCATAGAACAAGCAATGGAACAAATCATGCTAATGTTGTTACAAACACTTCTGGCATATCAACTAATGTTACAGCAATAGGATTGAACACAACACATAGAGGAAGTGCTGGGGGAACAGACCATTCAGATGTTTCAAGTAATAATACTCATAGGGGAAGTAATGGAAGCGACCATTCATTAATCGCAAATAAAACTTCTTATTGGAGTGCGGCAGGAATCGCAGTTCAGGGTCCAGGAACAATAGAGGCACAGACAGGAAGTTATCTTGACGTAGCAGATGCTAATGAGGCATATTTACCAGTTAATCTTCCTCAAGGAGCAGTTGTGACACGTGTTGAAGCCATTGGACTAGGAAATACTCCAGTAGTCTGGACACTATATAGAAAAACAGGAAGTGGTTTAGGAAATACAATGGCTTCTGCCGGTTTAGGTTTAGGACCAGATGTTTCAATTAGCAATGCAACCATCGCTAATCAGACTTATTCTTATTATATTCGATTCCTGAGTATGGATGGGAGGATTGACCGTGTAGAAATACAATACACAACAGACTACATATAAAATGCCAGAAACAAGAATAGACGCAGCAGTATCAAGTAATTTGACAAACACAGTAAAAGACTTTGAAGTCGGAGCTCTGAACACAGAAGGAGCAACTGGTCAAGATGAAACAGAATTCATGAATGACAAGTGGGCCTTATGGTTTGGGTACTATAAAACAATTCCGGAACTAACCTCAGTAATAGATGCAAAGGCAACATGGACTGTGGGCAAAGGTTTCCAAGCAGATGAAATAACAACAATGCTCCTAGATACAATCAAAGGATGGGGTAAAGACACATTCAACACAATCCTAGAGAATATGATTAGAACTTACAACATCGGTGGAGATGCTTTCACAGAAATCATAAGAGATGATGAAGGAAATCTAATTAATCTAAAAGTTCTAGACCCCGGAAGTATAAAGATTGTTGTAAACAGACAAGGTATAATCAAGAGATATGAACAAGTTAATAAGATTAACAAGAAACAGAAAAAGATATTCCAACCAGAAGATATATTCCACTTAGCAAGAAACAGAGTAGCTGATGAAATCCATGGTGTCTCAATAATAGAAAGACTAATTCCAATAATCCTTAAGAAGAATGAAGCTATGGAAGATTGGAAAAGAGTTCTACATAGAAACATAGATCCTCTATGGGTATTCCATCTTGACACAGATAATAAAAGTGAAATAGATGCCTTCAAAGCAAAGTATGACAAAGCAAGAGCTAATGGAGAGAATATGTATGTGCCTAAAGATGTTGTAGTTCCAGAACTACAAGCTACAGCACCAAATGCAACTCTTAATCCTTTACCATGGATAGACAACTTAGATGCAAAGTTCTACGAAGCTGCACAAGTTCCTAAAATCATCGTCGGTGGTACTGGAGCAATAACAGAAGCTGCAGTTAAGATAGCCTATTTAGCATTCCAACAAACAATAGAAGAAGAACAACTCTTCGTAGAGGAAGAAGTATTAGCACAATTAAATTTATTAATAGAACTAGAATTCCCAGCAAGTTTAGAGAATGAATTATTATCTGATAAACAAAAAGATGGACCTCAGAATATAGACCCAAGCGAAACAACCGCAGGAGAAGGACAATAATGACAGGACATCAAGGACCAGCAGGAAGAAAAGGAAGAAGACAACCTAGAGGATTTGACCCAGTTATAGAAGAAAGAATCAGACAACAAAACCAACCAGTTCGTGGAACTGAAACAGTAAGTGAACAAACTATAGTAATTTCAAAAGACAAACAAGGAAGTTTAGTAGGAAGTTCAAGACCTACTAATCAACAACAAGGAATAATAGGAAGAATACTAGAAAACATAGGAGCAACTAGTAGAAATATTGAAGCAAGAACAGCAATAGGAACTTTAGGTCAATCTTTACAACCAAACTTAACACCAGAACAACAGACACAAGTAGACAGAGTAAGAGGTGCAATAGCAATATCAAGTATCCCAATAGCACTAGGAGCTGCAGGAGCTGTGGTAGCAGGAGCAACTGGAACAGCTGTATCTAACAGTGCAATTCCAGGAAAACTATTAACAGAACAATTCCCAGCTTTGGGATTAAAAATTGGGGGTTATGCAACAAATACAAAAACAGTAGGATTAACAGCAAAATTATTAAGAACATTAGGAGCACCAGCAACATTATTAGCAATAATTGGAAGTTATCCATTTGCAGGATTTATCAAAGAAGAAGCATTACAAACTTTAAGTTTTGCAACTAGCACAGCAACTAAGAATAAAGACCCAGAAGGATTAGCACTAGCAATAGCTGAACAAGAAGAAATACTAGACCCAACTGTATGGCAACAAATATTATCAAAAATCCCATTCGTAAATGTTCTAACTCAATTAAAGAATTTCTATGATGCTGCAAGAACAAAATTAGATATTGATAAAAAGACATTAGAAAATTTACAAATAGAACTAGGTGGAGGAATAGGAACTACTGAGAGAGTTAGTTCATTTGAACAACAAACAGCAGAAGGATTTATCAGTGAATTTGCAAAAGAACAAGCAGCTGCAAGAGAAGTAACATTACAACAACAAGCAGAAGACCAAATACGTTGGGATGATATTGCTGCACAAAGAGAAATAGATAAGGACCAAGAAAGAGCAGATAATGATGCTTACTGGCAAGAAGTATATGAAAGAAACCAAAAGAGAAAAGCAGATGAAAGAGCAGCTGATGAAGAATACTGGGCTGAAATTAAAAGAAAGAACATACAACAAGAACTAGATGACGCAGATAAACAAGCAATCAAAGATTGGAACGCTGGTAAATCAGCATTAAACTTTAAGTGGTTAGGTAGATAATAATGGAACTAATAGAAATGATTGGGAGCTTGGGTTTTCCAATAGCCGTATCTGTATATCTCTTAATTGAAAGAGGCAAGAGCATGAAAGAATTAACACACGCTATACAAGATTTAACAACACTAATTAAAGTTAAAATTAAATAATGAAAAACGCAAACTGGAGAAAAGCGGCAATAATTATGGGCCTGATCATAGCTGGAATGGTAGCATTTGGCGCAGGATATATTATAGGAGAAATAGATGCTACAAAGAGATTAATTACAATAGGAGTGGAAGTTTTAGGAATAGAAGATATAGGAATAGCAGATTTGTATCATCAATATAGACGACTGAAAGGGGGTGCATGATATGGTAGAAGAAGATAATGTGGAAACACAAGAAGAAACTAAGGGGGAAGAAGTCAAAGAGGAAACGAAAGAAGAAGTGGAATAGAAAGGCTTTTAAATATAATAATCCAATTATAAGAGATGATAGAGAAAAAAGACTGGGCAACAGTTCTAAAGAACAATGAAAAGCAAAAGTCGGATTTAATCCACAATCACGAGATGGCTTTGCCACAAGTTGAAGCATTGATTACTTTAGCAAAACATAAGATGTCTGAATTTCCTGAAGACCCTGCACCTGCAGAAGTTAAAGAAGTTGTTGAAGAACTTGCAAAATGAAAGAAGATAAACCAGCAGAAACAGTTGTAGAAAAAGTTGAAGAGATAGTAGAGTCTAAACAGAAAGTTGAAGAAGTCAAAACAGATGATAACCTAACTCTAATGCGAGAGAAGTTGCTAGAAACTAAGAAAATCAATGATGAAGTAGAAGCAGAGGAATTAAGAAGTGAAGAATTAAGAGCAAAAAAGATGTTAGGTGGAAGAGCAGATGCAGGACAACCAGAAGAATCTCAAGAACAGAAAGATGAAAAAGAGGCTACTGAGATACTCAGAGAATTCCAATAATGCACTTAGTATTCATGACTCGTGGAATTGACAAACAAGTTGAAGAACTAAAACATTTATTATTAGCTCAAAGATTTCCTTGGATAAGAAAGAATCTAAAGACTGGTAAGGAAGAACTGAAAATGGTTCAAGGAGCATTAAGACCTATTCAGATTTGGGAGTATGTATTCCCAGAAGAAAGTTTAAATGATGTATTAGTGGGAATGGATATTAAAGAACCAATACAAAGAAAAGAGATTAAGAACATTTCTTGGATGATTAGGAAGATGCTAAAACTAGACCAAATACCAGTATTAGGAGATGCAAAAGGTACAGGCTATTTCCCTCAAGGGAAAGTTAATGGAGAGAAAATGCCCCCATTAATAGTTCATGATATGAAAGTTGATGCCCTTGCAGTCTATCCTTTAGGAATTAAAAAAGACTTCAAGAAAGACCATCACTTCACACTAGAAGATGGCAGTGAAGTTGATTACTTTCAAGAAGGATTATGAAATTCTACAAGACTGCTCTATGGTATTCCTACTTCAATACAGGCTATTCAATAATGAGCTTACCAAAATGGATAGCAGCAGTATTTGGAATTGGAGAAGTTGTAAATAAAAACTATCTCGTGGTTCTTGGAGGATCAATATTATTCTTTATCTTATGTTTCTTTGCAGGATGGGCATATATTAAATCAGGTTTTCTAGAGGCGATGTTAGAAGTTAATAACAAACATAACCTTCTAGCCAAACAACTGAGAAACAGTAAGTTATTTAAAGAAGCAAAACCTAAAAAAAATAAGGTTGAATAAAAAGTAATGGCTAATGAGTGGACAATAGTAGAATTATATGGAGCGAATAACGATGGAGAACCAAGAAGGTATGAAATCGCTGATGGACTCTCTGTTTCTGTAGGACAATTACTAGCATTATCAGACCCAAGAACTGCTGTACAAGCAACTGCCACAACTGTAGTGTTTGCAGGAGTTGCATTAGAAGAACATATTCCAAATGTAGGAGTAACAACCATCTCTGCATGGACAGATGGTATTTTTGAAGCTGTAGCATCTGGTGCAGTTACAATAGGAACACCATTAACAGGAGTAGAAAATAATAATGTTAAAGATATAACAAATGATGCATCAGGAGCATTAACAACAGAGAAGTTAGCATCAATGATTGGTGTATGTCTAAATGCAGTTGGCGATACAGCAACAACACAAGTGAGGTTGAGATTATAATGGTATTTAGTTTAGGAATTGGTAGTGAAGGATTAAGAAAAGAAGTTATTGATTCTATGGTTAAACAAGTTGCAGCTAGAACTTATAAATTCAAACAAGCAGTTGCTATTGTACCTACAAGTGCATGGACTAATACTTTCTTTAGAGAAGACTTAGCAATCTCAGATGGACCTACCGGTAACAAGTTTAAAGGTATTCCAAGAGGAGCTAACTTTCCACATGGTAGTACTAAGTTCCAAGAAATAAGTGTTAGAATTGTTAAGTATGGTTCAGAAGTTAATATCCCATGGGAAGATATCTTAAGTAATGACATTAATATTCAAGCAAGAAACATAGTAAGAAGAACAGAAGAAGTTGTTAAGTCAGTAGATGATACAATCTGGGATGAACTAACAGAAGATAGGTCAGGAACTGGGATTATTCAAAGCTTCGCAATAGGAGCACTTGGTCTAACTAGAGGTGGAAGTTGGAATCAATCAAGTGCAGCTATCATAGACAATCTAATGGAAGCATCACAAGTTATAGCAGAGAATGGAAACTATGATGTATCAAACTTAATGTGCTTTGTATCTCCAAGAGATAAGAGAAGCATTATGAAATACTTATCAGATAAAGGAGCTCAATGGGATTCAATAGCTACAGACATTGCAACTAATGGAAGAATTGCTAAGGTAGCAGGAATTACAATAGTAGAATCTACATCAGTAACAGCATCTTATGCTCTAGTAGTTAAACCAAAGACTTGCGCAACATATAAAGAACTAGTAAGTCTAAGAAGCACAACAATAGATGATCCTTACAAGTCTCTTAAGATTAGAATTGTAGAAGAAGGAACTATAGAATTAACAGACCCTAAGGCAGTAGTTCTTATCAGCAACACTCAAGCAGCATAAACATAATTCTTTAAAGTTTGATTTCTAAATTAATTCATGTGGATTTGTCAAAGATTTAAAGAGATTGTTAAGAATGCTTCTAAAGAAGAATTAGATTATATGATAGAAACCATGGAGAAATGGTTAGAGGAGAATAAACCATAATGGCTGGTTGGACATGTAAAGATAGAGAAGAAATAGAATGGGATGGAACTATTAAATCTAATTTTCTTGGAACAACTAAAAGAACTCCCACAGAAGAACTTCATCTTGTCAATAAAGAGTATGTAGATAACGTTGCAACCAAAAGCGTAATAGATTTATTCTTAACAGAGAACGCATCAGATGTTGGGGGATACTTTGACTTAGAAGTTAATGTGGTAACAGCTGCAAAAGAAGATATTACACAATCAATCACAGCAAACTCCACAACTTTGATAGCTTCATTTGTCTCAAAACTAGCAGAAGATTCTATTAATGAAATCAGTATTTTAGAAAATGGAGTTTATAATCTGCACATTCATGCAAGTGGAGCAATTGCCAAGAAATTATTTGTATATTTTGAGTTCTACCATAGAACAGCAGGGGGAACTGAAACTCTATTGGGAACAAGCCATGTAAGCGATGAACTAGGAACAAGTGAGACACAGAATTCAACTCATGCAGTTGTAAATACTGAAAAGGCTTTCATTTCAGGGGATAGAATTGTTGTTAAGGTTTATGGAAGAAATGATAGTGCAGCTGCAAGGAATGTTACAATCTATATGGAAGGAGACACTGCATCGAGGATTGAGTTTCCAGCTGTGAGTAATATTACAGCTGGAGTAATAGACCACTCAGCTTTAAATGAATTAGACTTCGCAAGTGCTGCACATACTGGCTTTGAGCCAGCAAAGGGTGCAGATGATAACTTTGTGACTGATGCTGATGTTACAAACATAGCAACCTTAACAGATAATTCTATGGCTGATACATTACATCGGCATTCAGAGTTAAGTGCGAATGATGGAACTCCAGACCAAGCCCTAACCGTCGATGCTATGGGACGAGTGAACATATCTTATGATTTAATTGTTGATTCTGATTTATTATTTGTTGATGTGGCTCCAGGATACGTAGGCATCGGAACTAATACACCAGGAGAAATGTTAGATGTTGTTGGTAATGCAGAAATTAATGGGAATATTATTGTAACTGGAACAGTAGACGGAGTTGATATTGCAGCAAGAGACCACGCAGAAAGTCATACAGTTGCTTCTCATAATGATACCACAGGAACAGGGGCAGAATTGAATACTCTTACAGGCGGGGGAGAAACAGCTTTACATTCTCACGCTGGGGGTGGTGGAGATGTAAGTGCAGCTGCTAATCTAACTAATAATGCAATAGTTCGTGGAGATGGTGGTGCTAAAGGAGTTCAGACAAGCACAGCAATTATAGATGATAATGGAAATTTGCTAATAGAAAATCTTGATGCTTTCTTTGGATTAGCACAAATAGAAGTTAAAGATAAAAGCGGCTCTGGACACATGGATACACTCTTTGGTTTGTTTCATTTGTATAATTCAAATTCTTCAACTGGAATAACAATAGATGGTTCTGATGATGTAGGAATTGGAACAGCAAGTCCAGGAAGTAAATTAGAAGTCACTGGAAATGCAGCATACACAGCTACAACAGATATGGGTGCTGATGATGAAGACTTTGCAAGTAAGAAATATGTTGATGACCAACATTTAGTTTATGATACAGGTTGGATAAACAGAAGTTTATGGCTAAATAAACATCTTGGTAGCAATACAACATTAAATACTGATAGCAATGTAACTCATAATTTAGATGCTCCTCTAGCTGACTTATTAGTTAAAGTTCTTATATCCACAAACGGAACAGATGCCAATAGTTTTCAAACAGAAGGAATAGCTCTACAGTCTGGAGTTGCTTGGTATGGAACACAAATAGATGAAGTTGATAGTGATAATATTTTAGTTCAAACTGGAGCAGGGGGAATTTATCATCTCAATACATCAGGAAATGGTGTTTTATTAGATACTGAAAGTTGGTATTATAAAATAGTAGTTTATAAAATAAGATAGGTTACAAAGTCGGAGAATAGCAAACATATATAAAGGTAAGTTAGTTAGTAAGTGTATGGCTATTAAAGATGAATATAAAAAAGAAGTTGAAAATCTTAATTGGTTAAAAATGACTCTAGCTATGAGTCCATCATCTAAATTAAGACTTATAGAAGAATTAGAACTCAAATTAACTAAACCTTGTCCTGTATGTAAAAAACCTTATATACCAAAATGAAAACACTAAACATTACATTTACCGACGAGGAATTTAAGAAGTTGTGTAAAGCAAAGGCAGAAGATTTGTATATTTACACTTGGCATGATTTTGTTATAGAGGAATGCACAAAAAAAGAAATTGTTAAGAGGAGATTTAAAAAATGACAAAATTAACAAAGATGGATTTGCCTAAATCTTCTGCAAGAGGAGGACCTGGAATGTATTATTGTGAGATTTGTAGAGAGTGGGTTCCTTCTAAAAATAAACACAATAGGAAAAGACATACAAAATGACATCAGAAATATGTGCAAATTGTGGGCATTCAAACGAGTATCATATCGGTTGGAGAGATAATTTTGAAGGAGCAAATCCAGAAGAAAATCCAATTGGGATTTGTGATTATCCAAAATGCCAATGCAAAAAGTTCATACCTCAAAAAAAAGAATGGAATGATTTTTATGCACCTAAAAGCAGATATATACCTCAAAATAATAATCCTCAAAAACGGACGGTAGGTGAAAGGGCATTTGATAAATCGAGTAACCGGGAGCAGACGTGCAGTGGGTTCGAATCCCACACCGTCCTGAATAATCATGGTTCGGATGATGCGAGTAGTTTAAGTGATAAAATAGAAGAACTTGAAAAAAGATGGAAAGAACAATTAAAATTAAATGAAGCATTAATGGAAGGTTTAAGATTATTAACAAAATCTTTGGAGGTAATTTAATATGAAAGATGATGCGAGTAGTTTAAGTGATAAAATAAAATTAATTACAGATAAAAATAACCAAACACAAATAGT
>SDBT01017321.1_pt1 | contig 11385 bp, 9 predicted proteins | sample 2277101 | NCBI WGS metagenome assembly SDBT01 (sample SAMN10404973, study PRJNA504765) | marine sediment metagenome | isolation source: marine sediment core GS10_PC15, 103 cmbsf | place: Arctic Ocean: Southern Knipovich Ridge | collected 2010 | reverse complement strand
CTTTTATTCTGCAAGGAGGACACTTTCATTTTTGGAGCGTTTATAGGACTTTATGCTTTCTTTATTTTAAAAGAAAGGAAATTCGGACTCTTTATTATGATAATAAGTATTTTATGGGGTTTCAGTGTGATAGAAATAATTCAACCACATTTCCGGGGGGATAAAGACGTAATGCTTCACAACTATTTTGCCCGAAGATATGGGTATTTAGGTCAGGACTTCTCGAGTGCTTTGAAAACATTATTTTTCCACCCTATTTATGTCCTAAAGATCCTTTTTACTCTTAACCGTTTCATAAAGTTGAGGAGCCTCTGTTGTTTATTTATCCCGGTTGCTTGTCTGTCTTTTCTTGGCATTCCTCAGTTTATCTTTCTTACTTTACCACCCCTTTTAGAAATGTTCTTGAGTTCTAATAAGGTCATGAACGGATTATTGACCCATTATTCGGCTTTTGTTTATCCATTCGTTTTTGTATCGGCTATATATGGAGCAGTAAAAATAGTTGATAAATATAAAAGAGCAACTATTATAGGAGGGGTTATTTTATTTACTGGAATAATGAGTTCTTATTACTTTGGCCCTGATGTTCTTCCCCTTGCAAGGAATTTCAATTTTAGTAAATATAGATTTAGTAATGAAATTCAAACGGCGCATAAGGTTCTCGGGTCAATTCCGGAAGGCTCTTCAATTTGCTTGAGAAAACCTTATGTTCTTTATTTAGTACAGGGGCATAAAACAGTTATGTGGCGTGGACGTGGGATTCCACTTGGAGCAGATTATCTCCTGATTGACGAACGCGATCATTGCTCGCCCGATTTAGTGCGAGTTTTACATAAGGGAGAGTACGGTGTGAAAATGTTTGAAAATGGGTATATACTTCTTGAAAAAGGTTATAATAATGAGAGAAATGAAGAAGTGTTTGAAGAAGTATATGGAGAAGAAGTTTTTGAGCCACGTGAGTTGCTGCACAGGATAGGGAGAAAAGCTGATAGTGCCTGGGTAGGAGAAGTGTCGAAAGATCAAGCCTGCCATTTAGCTTACGGGCCATATCTAGAACGCTTGGCGGGGGAATATCAAGTAAATTATACATTAAAAACAAATGATAATACCAGCTTTGAAATAATTGCTAAGATAGATGTTTGCAAGGATGAGGGGAGGATTATTTTAGAAGAGCGGGAAATTAAAGGGGTGGATTTTAAAAGCGCAGGTGAATATGAAACTTTTTCTCTTTCCTTTTCCCATTCAGGGCAAGGCAGATTGGAATTTCGTGTGTTTTTTGCTGATAAAGCAGATTTGTGGATAGATAGAATCACTCTTTCTCATGCTGATTTGAGTTTGGAGGAAGTTTATAATTCACTTTAGAGATAGGCACAGCAACTGTTTAAGGTGTTTGTAAGATACGGGGACACAATACCTATCTCGCTTTTCCTAGTTCCTGACAGGTTCAGGAATCAGGGGCTGTCATGAATAGGTTTATCGCACGACTATAGTTCCAAACGTTTTCGGTCATGCTGGAACTTAGAAATGAGCGAAAATAACAAAGGGTTCAAGAATTTAGAAGTAGAGAGATGGGATAGTCTCTATGGGGATTCTTCTAAAAGGAAATGGGCGATTTGCCACTGCTGTGCGTTAGAAAGAATAAGGAGGCGGAAAGAACTTTGTTTAGACTGGCTTAATGTTCAAAAAGGAGAACTGATTTTAGACCTTGGTTGTGACGGCGGACATTACGGATTGGAAATTGTTAAGAAGGGAGGCAGATGGATTGGGTTAGATACTTCTTTAGATATGCTCCTTTCGGGAAAGCAACGATTTGTTAAACAAAATTGTGGAGGTCATTTCATCAATGGTGATATGTTCAATCTCCCTTTTAAGAAAGAAATAACTGATTCTGTTATTTGTATCGGGGTAATTAATTATTATACTTTAGGAGAGACGAATTCAATGCTGAGAGAGATAAATCGGGTAGTGAGATTTGGCGGAAGGCTTATTCTCACGAATCTTAGATTCGATTTTTTAACCTATGTCCGGAGCAGGCTTCCTCAATTTTTCCCCCGTCCCTTAAGACTTCCCGGGCCTTTGTATCCTCATAAGGAGGTTAATATGATTACGCTTCTTAAAAATAATAATTTTTCTCTGAAGAGGATCCAGGAAGTTAAGAAATACGGATTTTTGCGTTATTTTACAATGATGGAAGTTGAGAAAACATGAAGCAAGGGAAAAAAGTCCTTATTTTGCTGAGATTACTGGTAAGCTTAAGTTTATTGGCTTTTTTGTTTAAAAAAATATCCTGGGAAGAGATTTTAAGTATTGTAAAAAATATAAATTTCTTTTATCTTCCCTTAGTTTTTGTTATTTCCTTTTTTCTGATAGGAATTAGTTGTTTAAAATGGCAGATATTACTGAAGGCCCGGGGTATTAAGATCCCCATTTCTAAACTTGTTATCCTTTATGTAATAGGCTATTTTTTCAATAATTTTATGCCGGGATCAGTGGGGGGGGATGCAGTTAGAGGATTTGTTTTAGGGAAAAGAATAAAAAGCCAAGTTGAATCTTTTGCTTCTATTTTTATGGAGAGATTTACGGGTCTGGCTGCCCTGGTGGGAATAGCTTTCACGGTTTCTCTTATTAATTATCGGATGTTGAAGGAACGATGGCTCGCTTGTTTTTTGACTATAGTTTTTATTAGTTTTCTTATTTCCCTTTTATTGATATTTAACAGAAACTTATTTATTAAAATAAAAAGGAGCTCCCTGTTCGCACGTTCAGGAAACATTAGGCAAAAACTTGGTGAGTTTTATGAAGCTATCCATTCATTTAGAACGAGAAAAGTTATGGCCCCTGCGCTTCTAATTTCTTTAATTTTTTATCTCGTGGCTTCATTAAATGTCTTTGTGGTTTCTTTAGCCCTCGGTCTTAATATTCAGATAATTGATATTCTTTTGATAGTTCCCCTTATTCTTTTGGTTACGATGGTTCCTGTTTCCATAGCGGGATGGGGCTTGTTTGAAGGAGGGTTCGTCTATTTCTTTACCAGGATGGGCGTTCCTGCTCCGGCGGCCCTTTCCATTGCGCTGGTTTTGCGAGGGAAAAATCTTATTGTCGCCCTGATTGGTGGTATAATCTACAGCCTGCAGAAGGAGTGATTGAAATGGCTAAGAAACAGACTGTACAGGATGTTCTTTTAGATCCTCAGGAGAGCGCCTTTAGAAAATACAGGAAGTTTGTAGTTGGCAATAGTAATCTCTATAGTCTAATAAAGTATGAGTTGATTACTTCTCTGTCTTCTTTACCAGGAGCCCTTGGGCTATTCCTGCGTAAGAAATTGTATCCCTTTTTGATCAAGAATATTGGTCGGAATGTAGTCTTTGGAGAAAATGTTGTTATAAGAAATCCTCAGAGAATAAAGATTGGAGATAATATCTTAATCGATGATAACTGCCTCTTAGATGCGCGTGGAGGAAAAGGAGAGGGAATCATAATTGGGAATAATGTCTTAATTGGACGAAATGCTATCTTGAGTATGAAGGAGGGGACTATTGAGATCGGGGACAATACAAATATTGGAGTTAACTGTGTTCTCCATACGAGCAGTCAGGTGATGGTGGGGAAAAATGTTATTGTGGGTGCTTATACCTATCTTGTTGGAGGAGGAACTCATAGTCTTGAGAGGACAGATATTCCTATTATCTCCCAGGGAATTGTCTCCAAAGGAGGAATTGTTGTGGAGGACAATGTCTGGTTAGGTGCGGGTGTAAAGATTCTTGATGGAGTTAAAATAGGGAGGGATTCCGTTATTGGAGCAAGTTCTCTCGTTACTGAGAATGTACCTGAATTTGTAATCGCCTATGGGATACCGGCTAAAGTGGTTAAGAAGAGGAAATAACCATGCGGAGAATGAGACTAATTATTGGCACTCTTATTCTTCTTACTTCTCTGGGAATTGCTCTTATTCTAGCCTTGAATCAACCGACGAAGTTTGGTTTCTATTTAGCCGGGCTCCTTGGCAACAAATCAAAGGGCTATATCGTTAAAAGGGTAATTTTTAGGGAAGAGAAGTTTAGGCTACCCGGTTATCTCTTTGCTCCTCGTAGCTTGGGAACCTTTCCTGGTATTGTCTTCTGCCCGGGGAACCTGCCTACAGGTAAAGATACAGCCCTGTACCTTGAATTTTGCCAGAAGCTTGCCGAAAGGGGTTATGTAATTCTCAGTTATGATATGAAGGGGTACGGGGAGAGCAAAAGAGTGGCGAAATTCGAGATTTCCAAAGACCTTGATTTTGTGGCAGATGCTCTTGCGGCGCTCTCTTATCTCTCTAGGGTGAGCATAGTAAGTAAAGAAAAGATCTCTATTATTGGGCACTCCTCGGGCGGGAACATAGCATTTGCGGCTGGAGCAAAAGATGCCCGGGTGAGAGATATAGTCTCTCTCTCCCCTGGCGATTTTGACCCTCTTCATCATCCTTTAGGATTAAAAAGACATTATAGAAACAGATTGGCTAAAGGGCTGGAATATGAGATGCCTATGGAATATTATGATAAAGTGATAACTCCTTTGACTATGATGAGTTATCTCCCTTTACATAGTCCTAAAAGAGTTCTCCTTGTCAATGCCGAATTGGAGAGCAGGCACCAGATTAGGTTTGCTAAAACGTTGTTTGAGAAAATCAGCGTTCCTAAGGAATATATTATGATTGAGGGGGTAGAGCATACTTACGGGGCAAGGCTGGTAGATGGAAACAAGATTCTTGAGCCTGCTAAAATTGAAGAATTAGTAGATGCCATAGACCACTGGCTCAAGGAGGAAGAATGAAAATTGCTATTCTCGGCGGGGGCTTAGCTGGATTGACTGCAGGTTTTTTTCTTAAACAAAAGGGATATGATTTTGATCTTTTAGAAAAAGATACCAGGACTGGAGGACTCTGTCAAACAGTAATAAAGGATGGCTTTGTCTTTGATATCGGGGGAGGACACATAATCTTTTCCAAAGATAAAAAGGTATTAGAATTTATGTTAAGTTTCTTCAGGAAAAATGAGCTTGTTAGAAATGTCAGGAATACAAAGATATTTTATGAGGGGAGGTATGTAAAGTATCCCTTTGAAAACGGACTGGCTGACCTCCCCAAAATGGTGAATTATAGATGTTTGAAAGGGTATATTGAGGCTTTCCTTAAGAGGAAATCGGAAGAATATGAACCATGGAACTTCAAAGAATGGCTAATCTATCGTTTCGGAAAGGGAATTTCTGAAGAATATCTTATTCCTTACAATGAGAAGATCTGGAGCTTTAAATTGGAGAATATGAATTTCGACTGGATCAAAGACCGGGTTCCTGACCCTCCCCTTGGGGATATTATTAAGTCCTCCCTAGGCATGCCAACAGAAGGGTATAAACACCAGTCCATATTTTATTATCCCTTAAATGGAGGAATCCAGGCTTTGGCGGATAAAATAGCAGATGAAATTAAGGAGAAGATAAAACTAGATAATCCGGCGGAGTCGGTTGGGAAGGAAGGCAATAAATGGTTGGTAAATGGAATTAAATATGACCGGGTCATTTCAACAATGCCTCTTCAAGAGTTATTCAAGATATTGGATGATATTCCCGCTGAAGTTCAGAGAGCGGTTGATGATTTGATCTACAATTCTCTAATTACATTTCTCGTAGGTTTGAATCAGGATAATATCGGGGATTATTCCTGGGTTTATTTCCCCGATAAGAAAGTGCTTTATAACAGGGTAGTCTATCAGAGTAATTATAGTCCCAACAATGTTCCCACTGGTAAAAGTTCTCTAATTGTAGAAATAACCTATCTCAAAGGGAAGGACCTAAATATCGATAATAAATTTATTAAGAAAAACATAATAGAGAGTTTGGCCCGGAAGAATATTATAGATAAAGACAGGGTGTGCTTTGTAGACTGGAGAAGGATGGAGTATGCTTATGTGGTTTATGATTTAAATTACAACAAAAACATTGAACTCATTTACAATTACCTGAATGAAATGGGAATCCAGTTTCAGGGCAGGTTCTCTCGTTTTAAATATATAAATATGGATCAGGTAATAAAGGAAGTAAGGCAATTTGTTGAAGAGAATTACTAAAAGCGCAGGAATTTCAATATAATGCTCTCAATCATCATCCCGACTTATAATGAAAGAGATAACATATCTCCTTTAGTTAAGGAGATTTTCTCTATCTTAGAAGAAACAGGAATCCTCGCTGAACTCATTATTGTAGATGATAATTCTTCTGATGGAACAGGTGAACTTGCTGAAGAATTGAAGAAGGTTTATCCACAGCTTCAGGTTATTCATCGGTCTGGAAAACTCGGACTTGCCTCTGCTGTTTTAGACGGTTTTAAAAGAGCAAAGTTCGGAGTTTACTGTGTTATGGATGCAGATCTGAGTCATCCTCCCCAGGTGATTCCCCTGATGCATAAATTGATTGCTAATAAGGAGGCAGATCTTGTAATCGGATCGAGACTTGTAAGAGGAGGAAGGATGAAAAACTGGCCCTTAAAAAGAAAGTTGGTTTCCGGGTTTGCCCGAGTTCTTGCCCGACCATTAACTTCTGTTAAGGACTCTACCTCAGGATTCTTTATGTTGAAGAGTGAAGTGGTGGAGGGAGTTTCCTTAGCTCCCCAGGGATTTAAGATTTGCCTGGAGATAATAGCCAAAGGCAATTACAGAAACCTGAAAGAAGTCCCCATAATCTTCGTTGATAGGGAAAAGGGCGAGAGTAAATTAGGGAGAAGTGTTATCTTTCAATACCTGAAGCAACTAATGAGTTTATATTGCTTTAAGATCAGGAGGAGGAAATGAAATCTGGTACGAAGCTTGTAGCGGTCGGATTTATCCGGCGAGGGTAGGACAAAGGAAATGAAAATATCTGTGGTTATGGGAACGCTTAATGAAGAAAGGGCTATAGGAAAAGTTATTGCTGATATTCAAAAGGTTACTGAAGGCAAAGCAGAAATCGTAGTAGTTGACAGTAGCATTGATAAAACTGCAGAAATTGCGCAAAAGCTGGGGGCAAAGGTGATAAGGCAAGAACCAAAGGGCTACGGTATCGCTGTGAGGACCGCCCTTTTAGCCGCCATGGGGGATGTAATCTTTACTACTGACTGTGACAATACCTATCCTGTAGAAGCAATCCCCGAGTTTTTGGAATGGATTGAAAAGGGTTATGACATAGTGAGTGGTTCAAGAATCCACAGGAGAAATAAGGCTATGCCCTTAAGTAATAAACTTGCGAATTGGGGGTTTGCTGCTCTCACCCGCATACTTTACGGGATAAAGACTCATGATGTTGCTACCGGGATGCGAGCTTATCGGAGAGAAGTAATTCACAATATAAAATGGGAGACTAACTTCGCTCTTCCTGCAGAATTGGTGATTAGACCTGTACTCGCAGGTTATAAATTTAAGGAACTAGAAATCGATTACCGGGAGAGAATAGGGGAAATAACTCTCCACAAGTTCAGATCCGGCAAGGCATTCTTGCGCTGCATTTTCAAGTATAAGTTCAATTTAAAGTATGATGAGAGCCTTTTGTGAGGACTAAATTTTTCTCCTCTTATCTTATATATATCCTAATAGCCATTTACGGAGTTACTTTTTCCCTTATTACAACACGGAACTTAGACCTTTTCAATTTACACGCAAAAGATATGGGGCAGTTTGATAACATAGTCTGGAATACAAGTCAGGGAAGACTATTTATGAGCACCATTACCGAGTTTTGTTGGGCCAGTTGGTTGGGAAGGCACTTTTCTCCAATTTTCCTCTTTATTGCTCCATTTTACTATATCTGGAACAGCGCCAAGATGCTTCTTGTAATCAAGTCTTTTTCCATAGCTTTAGCTGCTCTTCCTCTTTACTGGTTAGCCCGGGATAAGTTAAAAAGTACTTTTCTTGCTCTTTCTTTCAGTGCTGCCTTTTTAATGGCTCCGAAATTGCACAATGCCAATATCTTTGATTTTAATGTGGAAGCTTTGGAAACTCCTTTAATAATCTTCGCCTTTTACTATCTTACAAAGAGAAAATTCGCAATATACGGTGTTTTCTTGACTTTGCTCCTATTTTGCAAAGAAGATGCTTTTTTGTACAGCCTAATCTTTGGCGTCTATGCTTTCTTATTTCAAAAGGAAAGAAAAACAGGACTTTTGAGCATTGGAGCGGGACTTCTCTGGGGATTTCTAACTATTAAGATGTTTATTCCTTATTTTCGGGGAGACATAGAGCTTAGTTATAGATTCCTGGAAAGATATTCCTGGTTGGGAAATAGTTTTGCCGGGATAATAAAAACTCTTCTCTTCCATCCTTTTTATGTTGTTGAAAATTTGCTTGATCCCTTACGGATAAGAAGTTTAGGTGCTTTGCTTCTGCCCCTTGCCTTTTTGCCTTTATTTAGCCTCGGGGGTTTTATATTGATTATACCCGTAACCTTAGAGATGCTCCTCTCAAGTTTTAGACCTCAATTTGCTATAGTAGCGCATTATCCTCAGGTAGTTATTCCGTTCTATTTTATAGCCAGTGTTTTCGGAGCCTATAATCTAATCTATGGAAAATCAAGGATATGGGGAAAGTTGAGGAAAGTAAGAATCTCAAGGAAAGCTATTTCCCTCAGCCTGGTCCTTTTATTAGCCGGTTATACAAACTGTTACTTTTTTGGTTATGCCCCCAGGGCTAAAGGCACTCCTTATTCTCCCCTGTCCCGGGGATTCAAACTGAGAAGGTATAGGATGACACCCCATATAAAGACAGGACATAAATTTCTCAAACTAATTTCTCCTGATGCTCTCACTTCGGCGCAGTGCTGTATGGTCCCACATTTGACTCACCGCCGACATATTTATCTATATCGGGGAAACAGAGCTACCCCTTTAGAGACGGTTGAATATATATTTTTGGATATTTATAATGAATGCAGACCTTTTTTCTGTGGTTCCTACGAAGAAGATGTTCTTAATCTTCTACAGGAGAAGAAATATGGTGTTTTAGCCTATGAAGATGGTTGGCTCATTCTTAAAAAAGGTCATTCATCGGAGTTAAATGAAAAAGTCTTTAGTAAGATTATTGACCATTTCTTCGGTGTTTTAGAAGGAGAAAGTCTCTACCGGACGGTAGGGACAAATATGGAGGATTTAGAAGCTTTCAATAAAATGGCCAGGTTTGCTGATAGTTCTAAACACGAGACCGGACACCTGATTTTCGGTCCCTACAGGAATTACCCTCAAGGAGAATACCGTGTAGATTATAGATTAAAGACAAACGATAATAAGACTCTGGAAGTGGTTGCCCATATTGATGTTTGCGCAAATAGAGGGGAAACTGTCTTTGCTGAAAGGGATATCCGCGGGATAGACTTTTTGAAAAAGCGCGAATATCAGATATTTTCTCTCAATTTCTATAATACTGATTCTAACAATGGATTAGAATTTCGGGCCTTCTTTACAGGCAAAGCTGACCTCTGGGTAGATAGAATAATAGTCAATGCTCCCTGGTTAACTGCTGAAGAAAAATACTCAGTATTTAATTAAAATGCGGAGAATAAGAATAATAGTATTTTTGGTGAGTCTCGTAATTTATCTTGTCTTTAAATCGAGTTTCATTCCTTTTGGAGCAAAAGGGGAAGAGAAATTCCGCTTCTTCACAGGGGATGAACCTCACTACTGTTTGATTGCTCATAGTCTTGTCTTTGACCACGATTTTGACATAAAAAATAATGTTGAAAACAGAGATTACGCTAACTTCTACCCTCAGAGAATGACCGGGCATGTATTCAGGTCCAGAGAAAATCGTTATTCCTCTCATCGACTGGGACTTCCCCTGATAATCTCTCCTGCTTATTATATCGGTTTTTCGAGCGGAATTGGTGTACGTCTCTCGGTAGTAACATTTATGAGTTTATTGACTGCTCTTTTGGCAGTCAACATTTATTCTTTAGCCTGTGAAATCAGTGAGAATAGGTTTATTTCTATCCTGACCTGGATTTGTGTCTCCTTTACCTTGCCAATCCTGCTTTATTCAACTCAGGTTTATCCCGAGATTCCTGCGGCTCTTTTAGCAATTTATGCCTTCAGGAAGATAAGGAATTACAAGAAAAATAATATCCGGGATGCTTTAATCATTGGCTGCTGTTTAGCCTGTTTCCCCTGGCTCCACGAGAGGTTTCTTATCTTTACTCTTTCTCTATTCATTTTCTTCCTTTTTACGGTTTCACGCTCACGCCAGTGCATTGATGGTGGTGCTAAATTCAGGAAGAAGGTCCTCCTCCTGTTTTTCATTCCCCTTATCATTTCCGGAATATTACAGGTAGGCTATAACTATCTTCTTTATGGTCTTCCTATTCCCATTCAGGAAGGCTGGTATGAAGGTACTTATGATGTTGAATTTGGATTCTTTAATAGGGAAGGAATATATGTGGGAATGTTAGGGCTTCTCTTTGACCGGGCTGAAGGACTCTTTGTGTTTTCTCCCCTTTATATTTTTATCTTCTTGGGAATGGTGACGTTATGGAGAGATAGAAGAGTTGATTTCTGGTGGTTTATTCTTGTCTTTTTCTCTTATTATCTCACAGTTGCTTCTTTTGGTTCCTGGTGGGGCGGAGGAGGACCCCCTCCGCGTTTTGTTGTTGCTGCAGCTCCTCTCCTGACAGTTCCCCTTGCTTACTCTTTAAAGAAAGTCACTTTAAGCTCGTTTAGAGGGGCTTTCGCCTTTCTTTTAATACTTAGCCTTTTCCTCGGTTTTTACTTGATGAGAGACCCTTCTCCCTTATATATTTTTGGTCCGGGACATCGTCATGGATTTGCTTTTGAGAATGTCTTCGGCTTGGCAGGTTTGGAAGGATACCTTCCGTCCTTTTACGAGAATAGAGGGGCAGCTCTCTGGTTAACGCTTTTCTGGTTTTCCCTTATAATGGGAGTTTCTTTATATTGTTATAGAAAAAGTTTAAAAGGAAAGTAGGAATGTTATTGAAAAAGCTTAAGGAAGTTAAAGAGAACAATTTGTGTACAAGGAGCGGGACCTGTATCGCTATCTGTCCGGAGAATGCTATAAACTTAGATGAACAGAATTATCCAATAGTCGGGCCTAATTGCAATGACTGCGGACTCTGTCTTGCCGCATGCCCCGGTTGGGAAGTTGATTTTCCTCAACTTTCCGCTCGAGTTTTGGGAAGAATTCCTGGACCCGGGGAGTTGGAAGGAATATCGAGAGATATCTATCTTGCCTCTGCCAGAAATGAAGAGATAAGAGAGAGGGGAAGCGGAGGAGGAGTTGTGACGCAGCTACTGGTCTACCTCTTGAGAAAGAAAGAAATTGATGGAGCAGTAGTAGTGGATATGGATGAGAAAATTCCCTATAGGGCAAAATCAGTTTTGGC
>SDBT01017320.1_pt1 | contig 11386 bp, 8 predicted proteins | sample 2277101 | NCBI WGS metagenome assembly SDBT01 (sample SAMN10404973, study PRJNA504765) | marine sediment metagenome | isolation source: marine sediment core GS10_PC15, 103 cmbsf | place: Arctic Ocean: Southern Knipovich Ridge | collected 2010 | reverse complement strand
GAGGTAGCAGAGGTAGCAGAGAAAAACAGAGAGAAAAAGCTGAAAACTAAAAGCTGAAACAACGGCAACCCTTCGACAAGCTCAGGACAGGCGGCAACAGACTTAACACAGAGAGCACAGATATTCGTTATTCAGTGTTCCTGGTTCCGTGTTTCTTCAGACCGACGGGATTCCGCATTAACGGAAAGTGGGGACAGGCACCTTCGTGTTCTTTGTGTCCTTGCCCTGCGGGGAACCTTCGGTTTGTGGCAAATCTATTGTTGTTGCCGTTGCTGTTTCTGCTGTTCCGGGTTCCTTGTTCCGTTTTTCTTTTCAATTGGAAATTGTAAATTGAAAATCGGAAATTAAATCACTTGCTCCAGTCGATCAGCACCATGCTTAGATCACGCCCGCCGGTGCGGGTAGGCTGTCTACGTCCATGTCGTCGGGCGGTGTAACGCCCAGGCGCCTCAGTATGGGTCCGGCGAGCTGGCGGATTTCAATATCGCCTGCGGGCATATCGACGTCGCGCGTCACGAGCAGCGCGTCGTGATATGTATGCATGCCCTCCAGTTGCGTCTTCATGAAGACCTCTGGAGCAGTCAGTCCGAGCTTCAGGTCATACCCGTCGAAGGGCACGGCTACGAGGTCTGGTGCTGTTCCGTAAGGCGGTAATCCGGAAGTATCGGGGATTTCGCCGGTCGGTCCGCTCTTACCCGGAGGCCAGTATATGTCCTCACGCTTGAGGACGGTTTTGATAACCTGGTTACCGGACGGATCGCGAAGTTTCATCAGATCGTCTGTAACCGCTTTTCTGACCTGGTCGTATTCGCTCCGCCCAACGCAGCCGGCGGCTTCGCGCCCCTGCAGGTTCACGTAGATGCGTCCGGGAATTAGCGTAAAGGCTTTAGTCGACGCAGGATCGAATGACAGCGGGCTGACGACCTGCTCGACCGGCTTCGTCCAGCCGGTATCGACCATGTACTTCGACAGCTGCACTTCATACTTGATCGGGCAGAACCCGTGATCGGAGAGGATAGTCAGCGGCGTTTCCGGGCCGATCTTCTCGAGCAACTCACCGATTACATCATCTACCTTGCGGTAATACTCCCTGAATGCCGGGGCGAACTGGCTGTCGCCTTCGGTGAACTTGCTCATCAGGAAATGGTTGATCCGGTCGGTGCCCATAATGTGAGTGTGGAAGAAATCCCAGCTTTCGGTTTCGAGGAAGTGGAACATCGCCTCGGCGCGTTTGGCCAGCGTAATATCGAGATCGCCGAGCATCTTCGTCTTTGATTCGCGGGCAAGCTGGGCGTCTGAGTCCACGCGGTAATCGATGGACTGCAGGTACTGCCCCGCCTCGGGTGGCCAAGCTGCCTTGAGAGGCGACGGTGCGAGGAAGCCTCCGATAAGCACTCCGTTAACGGGCTTGGGCGGGTAGGAAGCGGGCACGTTCATGCCGAAGACCTTCTTACCCTTCTCGGAGAGAATTTCCCAGATACTCCTGGCCTTAAGATTCGCCGCGTTGGGGAACGACATATCGTACGAGCCGGGCCTGCGGTCGATAAAACCGAAGATGCCGTGCTTGCCCGGATTGACTCCGGTGGCGTAGCTCGCCCAGGCTGAACACGAAACGGTAGGCTGCACCGATCGCATCATTCGAGGCTGGCCGGACTGCTCGCAGAGGCCCGCCATGTTTGGCATATAACCCTGCTGCATCAACTCGACCAGCAGACCGTGCGGTACGCCGTCGATGCTCAAGACGACAAATTTGGGTGGATTCTGCATATTCGTTCTCGATTCAGCCTGAGGAGGCAAACTTCTGTTGCAAGGAGCGGAAATGATACACACTTGTCCGTATTCCGTGCAAGTTTGAAAAAAGTATGCCTCTCCCTTACCACTGCCCCTTCCGGGCCTGGCGCGGCCAAATACCCGCAAGCGATTGTTTGAGCGAAACTTTTGAACGCACCGGTTCGGTGTCCTTTGCAGGCAAGCAATTGGTGCAGGCTCCAGCCGGTCGCCATGCCCGCGGATATGGGTATTGGAGCCCTAGAATACCGTGTGGCTCCGCAAGGGGCGGGGCCGTTCGAAGGACATTCTTGCGGAATAAGGAGCTCCTCATGAAAGCTTCCGATCTAATGACTGAACACGAGGTATGGGCTTGCGCCGAAACTGCCGACGCCCAGCAGGTGGCACAGATGATGTGGGACCACAACGTCGGGGCCATCCCCGTGCTGGACTCCGATGGCAAGTTGGAAGGAATCGTCACCGATCGCGATCTGTGCTGCAAGATCATCGCAACAGGCAGCAGCTATAACACGCCTGTCAGGCAGATCATGAGCGGGCCTGCCTACTCCGTCCAGCCGGACAGCGATCTGGAGACAATCGAATCGATCATGCGGGAACACAGGATTCGCCGCGTGCCGGTTGTGGACGGCGATGACAAGCTCAAGGGCTTTATTTCGATGGGCGACATCGCCTGCTACGTCCATACCCCGCTTGAAGAACACGAGCTGATCGGCGTAATGGAAGCCGTGCGCGCCGAATCCAGAGATTGACTCTTAGCGGCGACAAAACGCCTCAGCCGTTGCGATTGACTTGCTCTGGGCGCAAGTTGCGGTAGAATGCACCGCATGAGTGACGCACCAGGCAATGAATTGACGTTTAGTTTGATCGTCCCGGTCTGCAACGAGCAGGAAGGCCTTGGGGGCTTCTACACGCGCCTGAAGGCTGCTGCCGACGAACTTGGCGAACCGTATGAGATTCTGTTCGTGGACGACGGTTCGACCGACGACACGGGTCTGCTTCTGCGCGGACTGACAGGTGCGGACGAGCGCGTCAAGGTGATCGAGCTTTCCCGCAACTTCGGCTATCAGGGGGCGATAGCGGCAGGGTTGGATACCGCGTCAGGCCGGGCCATCGTAACACTCGACGGCGATTGCGAGCACCCGCCCGAACTGATAGGCGAACTTGTTGCCCGATGGAGGGAAGGCTTCGAGGTCGTCTCAACCACAGGCAAATCCGTAGCTGGCTCGCGGAAACAAAAAAGCCCCATGTCCCTGTCATGCAGGCTCGTCTCGCTGCTGACAGGCAGCCCGGACGAGAAATCCGATTTCCGCCTGCTCGACCGCAAGGCGGCAGACGCTATCCGCCAACAGCGACATACCGGGCTCTCGGTCGATAAATTGGTCGATATGATCGGATTCAGGCGAACCACGGTCCCGTACGTCGCCGAGAACCGCGCCGCCGGAAAAAGCAGCTACACCTCCAAGCAGCTCAAGGCGATGGCAAATGCGGAAGTGTTCAAACTCTCACTGCGCCCGTTGCGAATCGCAGCCGTCATGGGAACGCTCGCCGTGGCGGCGGCGGTGCTTTATGCAATTACCTGCCTGATGCTCTGGCCGTTCGGAATACTACCGAGCGGATACACGCACCTGACAATGTTCATACTCGCCATGTTCGGTTTGCAGTTCGTGCTACTGTCGATTCTCGGACAGTATATCGAACGCACATTGGACCACTCAAAGCAGCAGCCGCTTTATATTGTTCGGGAAACGATCGGCGTAGCTGGCGAATCCGAATCCGACGAGCCCGCCAAGAGCGAATCCGAAGAGCCTGTTCAGTACAGAATCTTTACCTAAGCAATTCCCAATTCACCAAAACAGATAACGATCCGGATACAACAATTACCAAGTACTCAAGTAGGAAAGTGGGACAGGCCGCCTCGCTCACTACAAGCAGCTATCAGCGTCTAGCTAAACCGCAAGCGGTCTTTCAGTTTTGAGCTTTCTCTCTCTGTGTCCTCTGTGTTAAGTCTGTTGCCGCCTGTCCTGAGCTTGTCGAAGAGTTGCCGTTATTGTTTCTGCTGTTCCGGGTTCCGCTGTTGCTGTTATTTCTGTTGCTGTTACTAGTCCCAGGTCCCTAGCCCCTGCTTGCTGTTGTTTCTGTTTCAGTTGCCGGGCCAAGCGTCCGATAAAGTTGGTATAAGGCGCGCTATCGGTGAGGATTCATGGCTGATAAATCAGGAATGAAAAGAACGACGTTAAAGCTGACCAAGCACGGGCGGCAGTATATGTTTCGATACGTAACCGGCGATGAAGACCGCATTATCGGCGAGATTATGCGCCATGCCGATGACGCCCGCAGTGACGTCAACTGGATAGACGCAGCCACCCTGAGTTGCCAGGTTGCCAGCGCCGCGGCTGTCGATTGCCTCGAAGCATGCGGACTATGCGGCGATAGCGAAGGCGAAACTGAAACGGAAGCTGTCTGACTTGACACACGCACACACGGTGAAGGATTCACCGCAAAAGAGAATCACGGATGACACTCGAACTGCCTCTGATATCAACGTTTCTGGACTACCTCGACGCCGAGCGGAACTTCTCCCGGCACACGATTCGTTCCTACAGCGCCGACCTGCTGCAATTCAGCCAGTTCCTGGCAGCGACAGAACAGGCCGTCGCCAAGAACGACTTTGAAGCGCCGCGTCTCGAAGATTTGCCCGCCCCGGGAGTTTTACCTAGCCTGCCCCTCGAAACCATGCTCCTGGCCGTCGGAATATCCGAGGTCCGCGGATACCTGGCGATGATGCGCAACACGGGCTATTCCAAATCGACGATAGCCCGAAAGCTTGCGACGCTGCGAAGTTTCTACAAGTTCCTCGTCCGCAAGAAAATGATCGATGCTTCACCGCTGGCGTCAATTCGCACGCCAAAACAGGACAAGCGCCTGCCGAAATGGCTCGACGTCGAACAGATCGACGCCCTGCTGTCCGCGCCGGATACAACCACGTTCACAGGCAGCCGCGACAAAGCCATAATCGAGACCATCTACTCGGCAGGACTGAGAATAAGTGAACTGATGTCACTGAACATAGAGGACCTCGACGAATTTTCCGCGGCGATCAGGATTCGCGGCAAGGGAAAGAAAGAACGCCTCGGTGCTCTGGGTTCCAAGGCCATCGCGTCAATCGACGCATACCAGGCAAAGCGCGCCGGTGCGTTCGGAAAGGCTTCTCGCGGCCCGCTGTTCGTCAACAGAACCGGCGGGCGCCTGTCCGATAGATCTATCCGCAGATCGCTGAAAAAGTACCGTTTGATGGCAGGTATCGGATTCCACGTCAACCCGCACATGCTGCGGCACAGTTTCGCAACGCACATGCTCGACGCCGGAGCGGACCTGCGAAGCGTACAGGAAATGCTCGGGCACGAGAGCCTTTCCACAACGCAGATATACACCCACCTTACAACTACACGCCTCAAGCAGGTGTACGACAAGGCCCATCCGTTGGCGTCGAAAGCCTAGTTCACAGGCTAGGTCCCCTTGCCCCAATCGATAAGCACGGTGTTCAGATCGATAATATCAACATACCCGTCGCCGTTGGCGTCTCCGTATGACTTGTCACCCGGGATCACCACCCATCCCCAGTGAATGAGGATGATGTTCAGGTCGATGATATCGACGACCCCGTTTTCGTTCATGTCGCCCGCAAAATAGTCACGATAGGTAGCCGTCACAGTCGCATCGCCGGCGGACATGGTAAACGTGGTGTTCGCGTCGAAGACGCTCCCAACGCCGCCGGTCTCGCCCGTCCACTGATCGAAGACCATGTCTGTTGGTGCAATAGCGGCCTCGATATCCACGACCTCGCTGACAGTGTATGTACCCGAACCGCTGCCGCTGAGAACCGTCAGATCATAGGTGGGGATCAGTACATATGTAGCCGTCACGGTCGCATCAGCGTTGACTATGATCGTAGTGTTGGCGTCGTAGGGGTTGACCACGTCGATGGTATCGCCAACCCACGCGCTGAACACGAAACCGGGCACGGTATTTGCGTCGATCGCGACCACCTGTGACGGTGAATACGCGCCGCTGCCGCTGCCGGAAGCGACCGTCAGGCTCACGGAAGCTACTCGCTCGACCGCGCCGATATCCGGCGATGCGCCTCTAGGCCGTCCCAGAATATCATCAGCAGGCATGAAGAGCGGATTGGCCGCATCGACCGCCGGGCTACCCGAACCAGGCAGGCCGTAGAGATTAACCAATCTGGTGAACTCGCCGCGAATGCTCGTCTGGCCGGAGAGGAACTGTGCGGAGTTAGCGTCCCAGCGTTGAATCGTCATCCCTGAAGGGTTGCCCAGCAGCGGGTTGGCGAATACACCGTTGGCGTCGTTCCTGTTTGGGTCGCTCGAGTCCGGATCGAAGATACTGCCCGAATCGGCAGGGATACTCGAACCGTTGTTCCAGTACAGGTTATTATCGAGGACGCAATCGCCGGTAACATCGGCGGTTCTATTGCCGTCTGAAAAGTCCACCATCCCGCCATTAGGGTCGCAGAAGATATTGTTGTAGAAATATAGATCCTCATTTTTCATCGAGTTATTCTCGGTCCAGATTCTCGCCGAAAACGCAGACCCGCCCTGCGGATGCCCGACGGCAGTATTGGCCCGAACGAGGATGTTCTTGCACCCGCCCTTGATCGTCACCATTCCAACGTGGTTGAAGGTCGTGTTATTGAAGATGAACAGATTATTCTCGACGATGCAGTCCTGGGCTTCGTAAAACGGTTTGGCGTCCTCGGCAAACTGCACGTAACTCTGGTCGTTGGCGCTCTCCCAGTTGGTGAAGATGTTGCGACGGACATAAATGCGCTTGGTAGTATTTGGATTGCTGTTGCCGGAATTCTTGATCGTAAAATAGGGATGCGTCTGGCCACCACTGGCTCGGTCCCAGCCAGCACGATCACTGGTCAGTATGCAGTCCTCGACGGTGATATCCTGCACCGTGTTAATGTCAAAAATATCGTTCCCGCCACCGTCCTGGTTGAACAGGAGACAGTTGCGAAACGTGATGTGATGCGCACCGTCGTTGATCTTGACCAGGTCATTGTCATAGCTATCGTGAATGATGCAGTTTTCGAAGATGATGTTGTTGGCGCCCGCAGAAATGTGCAAGCCGTATTCCACACTCGATGCGGTGCCCATGAACTCCACACCGACAATCTTGAAATTGGCACCGCCGTAGGTCGAGAACGTTCGCGTCGAGTTGTTGGCTATTACTCGCGCACCGTACGGGGTCTCTGAGCGTATCGTAACCATCTGCGTAAACGCGCGGCCGCACGATTGGCGGACCGGGTAGACCCCGTCCTTCATGATAATCGTCGAACCGTCGTCGGGTATCTGGCTGGCGGCGTACCAGAGGTTGTACCACGGATTGGCGTACGTCCCGTCGCCGCTCGTGTTATTGCCATCCGGTGCAATGTGGTAGGTTCCCGCCTGACAGATGCCCGAAAGAACAAGAACGGCGGCGGCGCAAAGAAATAAATTCGTCCTGAGTGGGCGCATAGATCCGGCCTCCAATGCGTAATCAAAATTGTATACATCGAGCCTGCAGACGAAACTCCCGGTGTCCGCAAGCGCAAAGCACAAAGAACGTTCCATCCTCCTGATTATACAATAAGTTTAGCAACACAAGGCAAATGCGTCAATGAAACCACGCCTCTCAGCAGAGCGTATCGGCCCGGATTTTGGCCCGGCGTGGGAACAACTAAATTCATAACCCCTTGCAAGGCCCTGTACAGGCGAACATAATACCCCCTCAAATGTATGCCCTTAGGGAAAGGAGTCTTTCCATGAAATTCAGTAAATCTCTCCTGCAATTCACTATCCTGGTATCCGTTGCAACTATTCTGGCGACCGGTTGCAACCGCAAGTCGCGGGCGCCCAAGAACGACCAGGGCGATCGGGTAAAGGTTGTAACGCTTTCTCAGGACCGCCCTGAGGAACTGGAGCACGTTACGAGCCTCGAGACCGCCAGGGTCAACTACCGCTACCGTGTCCAGGTGCTGCAGGCGTACTACGAGAACGTCGGCAATATGGACAAGTTCCTATGGACCGAGCGGGAGATGAAGAACCTCGATACGACGATGACCTTCGCATGGGCGGGACTGCCCGAAATCATGCCGCCCAAGGGTGAAACCGTCGTCGAAGTCGACGAGCAGGTTCTCGTCGAATACGTCGTCGCCGCCCGGACCAAATACACCACCACCGCCGAGACGCTGAGAGCTTTCTATGGCGATAGTGACGAAACGTTCATTGCCAGTCTCATCGCCAACATGCAGGACCGTCTCGACCCGATCTACGTGTACATGTATTTCCTCTCGGCCGAGATTCCACCGGCCGACCTCAAACCGACGGCCGTCATCCCCGAAGCCGACCTCGAATACAAGGCAGCCCTGAAGCTCCACAAGCAGGGCAAGGGCCTGCTCCGCATGGCGATGACGACCGACTACGACAAGCAGCGACTCGCGCTGGTGAAGTTCCGAAATGTCGTCGAGAAGTACCCCACCAGTAACAAGATTCCACTGACAGCCTACTACATCGGCGAAATATACAAGGAATACTTCAACGAGAACATCCGCGCCGTCGGCTGGTATCAGCGGGCATGGCAGTGGGATCCGAATATCGAAAAACCCGCCCGCTTCCAAGCCGCCGTTGTGCAGGATCTGCGCCTGCATGATTATGGCAAAGCCGTCGAACTCTACCGCGAAGTGATCAGGCATGAGCAGTTCAACGCCAGCCATGTCAGCCACGCACACAATCGCATCGGAGAGTTGACCGGAAGAAAGTAACACCCGGCGAATCGACACACACCACCAAGCCCCGGCCGAGATCGGGGCTTTTTTTTGCGCCACCGATCGAATGCAGAGACGCTTGAAGCGTGAATCAGGGATCAGAGCATCTGAAGGATGGGTGCCCCACCTTTAAGGCTATGGCAGTCGGTCAAGCTGCCACGGAAACGAGATCTTGTGGTACACGGGAATCAGCCCCGTCACCAGGTGGTAAATAGCGCCGTGAACCATAAATATCAAAGCCGACATCAGGTCGCCGGCGATCAGACCGAGCATGAGCGGTTTAGCCTTGCCATAGCTTTTGGTCCCGCCGAGATGTGTGATCACCCCCTTGAGAAACCATCCAATGAGGAACGAATGGCTGTATGCCCTCATCGGCCAGGTGCCCCAGACCAGAACCAATACCGGATGAAGGGGCCACCATGGGAATCTCATCCGGCAAATGCTCAGCACCAGCACCAGCACAAATCCCGCCCCGGCGAAGATGAGGAAATCCTCACTGACGTTCATGTTCTTCAAACGCTCCAGACCGGTGTATGATATGGACGCATCTAGCTCTCCAGATGTCTGCAACTTAGTGATTTCCTGGGCGGCCGTGTCGTAAGTGAGCTTCGGTGCGCTAAGGCTTGCCCATATATCCTGCGACGGCGAACCGTAGTTATAATTCGCCCACAGGAGCACGGGGATGGCGACGCACAACGCCACCAGGAACACCGTCGCGGCAGACCAACCGGCCGAAGCCGGCTTGATTTTGTGATCGTCGCAGAACTTCAGACCGTTGATGACATAGGGCATGAGAGCTTCGCGACAGCCTATGGTCAGCACCACCGAGAGCAATCCGACGATTATCAGCGATTGGGGACCAAGCGCCGCCGCACCGAACAACGCCACTACGATACCAATCGGCTGCCAGAGGGGCATGACGTAGAACAGGCCCGTCTCGGCGATGATTCGCGACATGACGAGAAAGCCCATCATAATCAGCAGCACGGTTATGATCGCTACCGGCCGGGACAACCCGACGCCGCACAGCACACACGTTAACGCTGCGCACGCCAACAGGAACAACCGGCACGCCCATGCCGCATAAGGTTCCACACCCTCTCGCCGGCGGAAGGTTAGGGCCTGACTCAGCAGATCCATGTAGTATCGCCGCCCTATATAAATCAACAGTAGCGTCATGGCAAAATAACTGCCGAATATCATCCATGAACTTGGCCCGCCTGTGGACCAGTTGTAATTAAATTTCACCCCGTTCTCAATCAAGACCGCGCCCATGAGCACGAAGAACAATTGCGAAATGCCCAGCGAAAGACTTACGTCCGAAGCGAGCAGATAACCTATCCCCACCGCCAGAGGGACAATCGTCGGGCGAAACAGATCGTAGCTGCCCGAGGCCCTGCCGAGCCACCTCAAATTGATGTTCGTCACAATGGGAGCATACCAGTCCCATAACAGTGGAATCTTGATAAATCCCGGATTCCACGCGTGTACGCCGTTAACGCCCCTGATGAGCACTACCACTGTCAATCCGCCCCAGAACAGCCTGTTGCGGAATATGGAGCCGAACATGCGGTCAGGCTGCTGTGCGATGATCGCATCGGCGAATTCAATGACCGGATAGCGAAGGCGTTCGCGATAGGCCCATTGGCGATGAACCATCAGCGCCAGGCAAATCACCGCGATGTTCATCAGGATGATGATCGGAATCCAACTGGCAAGGAAATCGGTCCACCCATGCCACGGCACATCCCCAAGCGATATCTTCCCATGTTCGCCCATGCCGCTGACAAAGTTACCTATGATTTCGTCGTCGTATTCTCCGCCGGCGGGCATGAGCGATGGTGGCGTGTAGCTGATAACATCTTTGCTTCGCCAGCCGGTAAATTGCCTGTTGAGGTGAATGGGCATCCCCGTCGCCTGCGTAAGTGTTCGAAGCATTCCGCTGCCCGAAAGACTGCAGGCAACCATCATCAGCAACGCCGCGATCGCCAGTTCGCCTGGCTTCAGACGCCAGGACTTCTTGAGGGCGAACAACAGCGGATTGAGCGCCATCGTCACGACCATGAGCACACCGAAAACGGTAACAGGAAAATGATGGCCGGCCAGAAAGTTGAGTTGAAGCGTACTATCGTTGAGATAGCCGAACCCGGCTATCAATAACGCTCCTGCAAATCCAAGCACGATGGCACGAAAAGTCATCTATCCCTTCCCGAATGATTGAGACTTGAGCCTCCCAATATAGCAAAACGTTTCAGCTTCCGTCAGATCAAACTTTCCGGCGGGCATGACTATTGAAAATAACCGAAAGTCCGGATTCCCGAGCCGGCGAAATAACCACCAGCCGCATGGGTTGTGAAGTTGGAAATGCGCGACCCGCGGCGGCCCGTTGTGTGCCAGCGAGTACCGGCTGTGCCCAGTTCTTCCCGGCTGTGCCCGCTGCTTGCCGGTCTGGCCCGGTTCGGCCCGGAACGGCCCGGTGTTTTCGAGCGACTTTTTCGCCATCTGCGCGCAAAGGTTCTGTCGGCCGATGGCATGGTGTTTGGGGGAAATCCGTGAGGTAGTTTCGGAAAACTTGGGGACAGGTCCCTGTCTTTTCAGTTGTCAAAGAAGTTGAGGCGCCTGCTGATCGGCCTCGTACTCGGCGCCGCGGTGGTCGGCTTCCTGCCGGCCGGCGATAGCGCGTCTGCACCCTTACGCTCACCTACGCGTTTTGCGCGCGCATTCGGCACGACATTGCATACGAACCTGCCCCTTTGGGGGAACACAAAG
>SDBT01017319.1_pt1 | contig 11386 bp, 19 predicted proteins | sample 2277101 | NCBI WGS metagenome assembly SDBT01 (sample SAMN10404973, study PRJNA504765) | marine sediment metagenome | isolation source: marine sediment core GS10_PC15, 103 cmbsf | place: Arctic Ocean: Southern Knipovich Ridge | collected 2010 | reverse complement strand
GTATCCTCCATGGAGGTGGCCAGGGGGATGACCTTGGTCTCGAAGGGCACGTGCTTCGACCTGGGCTTCATGCGAACCGTGGTCGGTGGCTTCTTCGTCTTGGCCAGCTCCTCGCAATACCGCTGGTGCTTCGACTTGAGCATGTTCGTGGTGGGCTTTGGCCGCGCAGCTTCGGCAATGGTAGCCCCCCTCGGCAACTTCTTTGCCTCAGCCATCTCCTGCAAAATCCTCTTGGCTTTAGAAGTCCCGGACTCCTCACCGTTGAGGGAACGCACCAGGGTCAAGAGCATCCGGGTGGCCGGGACCACGTACTTCTCGCTGACCTCAGTCGTGATGGTGAGACCTGCCCGCAACAGCGGAGCCCCTGCCGTGATGAGGTACTTGTTGTTCATGGGTTCAGCCCTTCGATGATCTTCCTCGCGGTTGCCCTGCGTAGGAAGTTGTCCGCCCGCCACGTCGCCAGGATCGCAGCGAACGAGCTATACATGAGGAGGCGAGCCCGGAACGTCGGCTGCATGGCCTCCCCGAACAGAGTGCGCAGCATGTTGTGGCGGATACGTGCGAGGGAGACACGGGGCAGCTTGAGAGTGGGAGCCGTGGGCTTGGTCATGCCACCCTCTGCGGACTGCAACGCAGCCATCGCCTCGGGGCTCATGTTAATCTTCTTCATGACTTGAATTCCATTTTCTGTTTGACCAGATCGTCCATGGCTATCAGTAACGGATTATCCTCTGATTCACGCTGGATGACACGCCACGTAGTGCAGCTCTCAACCGTGTGGTGGTTACCTGATATAGGTCTGCTTGTGAACGGGTGGAAGATCATCTGCTGCCACGTGTACGTGATCCGAATGCCCTCGGGTAACACGATAATTCTCCAAGCGGGGTCACCCTTCTGAGCCTTGGCAGCCTCGATCAGCCTTCCTTTAACGTCTTCTTCCATTCCCAGTCTCCGATCCAAACGAGGTGCCGACTGCGCCACCAGATCGAGAACCCGAAGGGGCGCCAGTCGAGGGATACGAGGAGGACAGCCTTAGGTGCGCTATCCTTGTCGGTCACGCCGGGGATGTTCCCGACGCTGAGGCTGAACCCCCTCCAGTTGGTGAAGTAGCTCCAGTCCTCGTAGTTGAACCAGAACATACGACGGCTGATGTACCACTGTCGCGAGGGCTTGTTGAAAGCCGCTCGGATTGCCTGCTGCTCTGGGGTGCGCTTCTTAGCCATGGGAGTATTATACTCTCATGTGCCCTCAAAGTCAAGAGAAATCATACCTTCTGGTACCGGGTGATCACACCACCCTCGACGGCTACGGGACAGCCACGGGACCACGGCGGGTTCTCTGCCATGATCCGCTCGAACTCCTCCTGGCTGCCGAAGTCCTTGTCATCCTCGGAGACGATCTCACCGTGAACCGTCAGCACGATCTGGTAGCCAGCGATCTCGACCCGGAACATAGCCTCGGACATCAGGTCACGAGCGATGGCCTGCACCACGTTCTCGCAGAGCATCCCCCCATAGGTGCGCACCCGAGACCACGCGCCGCCCTTCTTATTGTCGCGGCCCATGTAGGTGAGGCTGTCACGCTTATCACTATCCTTGATGTCCTTCGGCTTCTTCTTGACCCACGGCGGAACGACCCGCTCGATGATGGGCTTGTAGTACCAGATGCGACGACCGCTAGGCAGCAGGCACGCCAGCCACTCACCAGCGTTGTCGTTGATCCGCTCGTAGACGATGTTGTTGTAAAAGTGGGACTTGCCGGTCTTGACCGTAGCGATGGCTGCGTCCTGGAGCCCGTACCAGAGCTGCTTGACCTCCTCGTACTTCTCGCGGTAGAGGTTCACCATCCCCTCTGACTCAGCGGCCGACAGCACCACGCCGTAATCCTTCTCGGCCTGATACTGCAACTTAGGGGCGCCCATCTGATAGCCGCAGCCCAGCACGGTGATCTTCCCAAGCTGACGCTCGTGGCTATGCTCCGCCTTCTTCACCTCGAAGCCAACCAAGTCGGACGCGGTGACGCAATAGATGTCCTCACTCAGGCCCGCATCGGACTTGGCGAACACGTCGAGCCCCGTCTGGCAGTTGGCAACCCAGAAGGTCACCCGTGCCTCGATGGCGCTGAAGTCACACACGTGGTAGACTTTGCCGGGGTCCGAGATGAACATGCCACGCAGGGCACTGGCGATGGCCTCCATGGGCTTGTCGTATCCCCCCAGGTCGTCGTTCATGATCTGCTCGATCAGGTATTCCATATCAAGATACTTCTTACCCTTGGCATTCTCCTTGTTCGTGACCGTGGCACGCGGGAAGTTCTGTGGCTGCACGAGGCGGCCAGCCCAGCGACCGGTGCCTGCGCCATGGTACTGGAGGAGCCCCCGTACCCTACCGTCGCCGCCAACACAGTCGCGCATCTTCTCCAGCTTCTTCGTGCTGGCCTTTGCGAGCTGCGAACGGATGACCATGGCGCGGAGGGACTCGTCGGGAATCTTCCCCTTCATAAGGTACTCGCCGTAGCGATCCTTCAGCGTCCACTCTGCGACGGTCTCCTTCTTCAGGTCGGTCAGTGCCTCCAGTCCGTTCGCACGGAACCACGTCAACAGCTTGTCCCTTTGCGTGGCCTTCTGTACCGCACCTCCCGTGATCTCCTGCAACTCACCGTTCAGCTTGGTCGTGATCTTGTTGGTCAGTTCGAGTGCCTGCTCCACTGCTGGCATGTCAAGCCGCACACCACGGAAGTTGATCTTCTGGTCGAGTACCCACAACGCCTGCTCCGGCTTGGGGAGAGGACCTACCCTATGCGACAGGTTACGCTCCGCATCCGAGTCGGTCATGCAGTAGTCGTACAGCTCGTCCATCAGGTCCCAGTCCTCGCGATAGATGCGGTTGGGTTCCTTCTTGGTTCCGAACTTCGGCTTGCTGAGAGTGTTGATGAGGTAGGACCCTCGCTCCTTGTCCTTCTTGATCTCCAGGTTCAGGCACTCGAACGCGCCTACCTTGTCGAGGGCCAGGGGGAGACCACGGTACGCGCAGGCGGCCAGGGTGCAGCGCCACTTCTTCGGCATGGGCACGTTGTACTGCGGGCGCAGGATGAACATCCAGATGGCACGTTCGAACTGCACGTTATGTGCTTCGAAGAGACCCCCCTGCTCAATATGCTTGAGGACTTCTGGCGGGAATTCCAGCCACGGTACCCACAGACCCGTCTTGCCATTGCCGATGTTCCACGACATGCACATGATCTCGGTCGTCCAGTCCTCAGCGTAGCGCCAAGCACCAACGTCCCGCACGTCCAGGAAGGAGCGGGTCTCGAAGTCAACGGTGCAGACGGGCAGGCCGTCAAACACTAAAGGCTCCTGTCGAGTTCCATATCCTCGGGGGAGCACTCGGCCTCACGATTACCGTCGATGCTGAATGGCTCGTTGGCGTCCAGAATATTCTCAACGGTGAACTGCAAGATGCCCTTGGTGATGAACCCGCGTACATGCTCGGGCAGGTCATCGAAGTTGACACCGGTCACGAGGTACCCTTCCGGGCCAGCCATCGTAGTGGTGTCGGTGAAGAGAGCGCGGGCGATGGTGTGGACCTCACTCAGGCTAATGTGCTGGCCGACCAGAAGGTCGTGCAACGTCTTCGGCTTGTTCAACATGTGGTTCTCCAATACCCAAAAAAGTTGGGTCAATAGGGCCTATACAACGGGGGAAAAGAAAAGGGGCAGACGGGATTTCACTTTCGACTTGCGGATGCCTCCGCTCCCCGCCGCCTGCCCCCAGAAGGGAGGGGTCTCGGTCGGATTCAATGGCCTCACGGCTCGCCCGACACGCTGCCCTCCCCCTAAGACCTATAACGGAATTTCGTCGTCCAGTTCGTCGCCACCCTTCATGCCCTCACTCGGGTCGTACTTGGTGTCGCCACCCTGCACGCCGCGCATCCGTTCGATCTTGGTCAGACCGCCGATCCGCTCGCCGTCGTGCTCGAACAAGAGGCTGTTGAAGTAGAGGGTGATGAACTTACCCTGTGGCGTGGTCATTGCTACCGCGCTCACCTCGGCAGTGCAGACCGCACCGCTGTAGAACAGCTCGTTGATCCGTGCCTTGCCAGCCTCGGTGGACCGCATCAGCTTGATCGTACCCTCACTGCCCATCTCGAACAGGGCAGGCTCGTTGGGGCGCCCGTTAATCTCGGGCTTCGCGTGGGCACGCCAGGACTTGCGGCCCCGGTAGTGCTCGGCCTTGCCCGCCTTGGCGTCGGCCTTGGCGTCTCCCGACTTGAACGGCCACGTCAGTTCCTTGGACTTGACCGCCGCAATCACGTCGAATTCCTTGCCCCACTTCTCCTTCGCCAGCTTGACGAGGCGCCGCTGCACATCGCCGGGTGCATCATCACCCGACTCACGGTCGAAGATAGTCCACGCCGTGAGGTTGTCGAGTTCCGAGATACCCTCGAAGGAGAACTCGGGCTCACCCTTGGGCTTGGTCGCGCCCTTGGGCTGATATGCCTTCGGCTTCAATACCTCAGGCCAGGCGAGGGTGAACGGCTGAGAGATCAGCGTCACCGATACGTTTTCGTCAGTTGCCATTGCGCAAACTCCCTTGCTTTTCTTTGGCTTTTCCTACAGGGTCAGATCGTCTTGGTTACACGTCCTCGGACGCGCTCCATGTTCGACATGACCTTACTCCTCTTATCTGAATTCTTGGCCATTGTAAACCCGTTATCAGGGCTGTATGCCCACTTGGCCACGAAATCGCCACCTCCATCCAGGTCTTCTACCTGCTTCGGGGACTTCAACTTGGGGTTGGTGTAGGCGTCAACCCCAAACTTCCGCATGATGGCGTCGTCCAGATGCACCTCGATCATCTCATCAGCGTTGTCTGGATCGGGGACGGCCATCGAATCCTTGAACTTCCTTTTAGACATCTTGCGTACCAGCTTGTAGCCAGGAATTTCGCTGCCGCTGCGTGCCCGTCGCAATGACTCTGCCTCCATCACCTCCTGGAGCACCGAGATAGCGTTCAGCTTGACCAGTACCGCCCCCAGCTCCTCGTCACTGAGGTGGGTGACCTCAATCCCCATCGGGAACTCGAAGGTCTCCTGCTTGAGCGCGGGGCAGTTGCCCTTGTTCGGACACCACTTGCAATGCTCACCGATTACGAGGGGCGCGTTCGGATCGCGGGTTGCCTCGATGCCGGGGAGGATGACGTTAAACCACCAGTCGGTCAGCTCCTCGACGTTGGTGACGTGACGGCGGATCGTCCCTTCCGGGTGCGGGATACGAGGCTGGGAGATGTAGCTCTCCACCACCTTGAGGCTCGCCGGGTCATCCACGAAATTCTCGATACCGAGGTAGCCGTAGTATGCGTTCTGGTCGCTATCGGGCTCGACGGTGATCCCCTTCCCGTACTTGAAGTCATTGACGATCAGGCGGTCGTTGATAACATGGATCAGAACGTCGCCCGTCCCGTAAACGTCAGGATCGGTGAAGGACTCCATGCTCTTCTCGATATAGACCTTGACCTCGAAGCCAGCCGCCTTGGCCTTGGCTACCTTAGCACGTACCCAGTCAAGGGTCTCCTGCACACCGGCAACCATCTCCTCGTCAACAGTGAACGTCCAGTCCTCGACCACGATCTCCATCCCGGCCATCGAGTAGGCGTCATCGCCATCTTCGAGGCAGGTCGAGAGCACGGTATGCGCAGCGGTCCCTTCAGCAGCCGGACGACTGGAGCCGGTGTTGATCAGCCCCTTTTTCGCCAGCTCTTCGGTCAGGTTGATCTGACCCGGACAGTTGAGCCACCGGTAGGCGGAGGAGGCACCCCGCGAAGAGTGCTTCCCCGGCTCTACGATGATCTGGTTGGAGTTGGTCATTTGAGACTTAACCCGGTATACCATTTGATATCAGCAACGATGTCGTCCACAGAATCCCCACTGGAACACTCACCCTGCGAGCACCAGTTCTCTACATCTCCGGCATCCTCTCGCAAACTGTCCAGAAAGAACTCAGCCAATGTCATTATCAGAGCCCTTTCACGCTTACTTTCTGCCATGGGGTTAGCCCGCCTGCTCTGCGTCAAACTCGGCAACCATCTGCTCAACCATGGTCCGTCCTTCGAGCGCCTGCTCCTGGGTAAGGTCGCCAGCACGGGCTACCTTGAAGTGGGCGAGCACCTTCTTGGCGTTGAGGATGGTCAGCCTCCGAGGAGGTGTCCGGATAAGGTCTGTCATCATGTCGTGGAGAGACGTAGGAGTAAACTCCTCGTCGCCGGGCACCGCATCATCGTCGCCGGGGATGCCATCGGCATCATTGGGATCGACCCGCTCGCCGCCCGTGCTGATGTTCGGGGTAGGCTCGTCGCCGGGCACGGCATCGTCGTCCTCAGGCTGGCCAGCCGCAGCATCCGATACCGCGAAGTTAGCCGCCGCCAGAGCAGCCTCGGCAGCCAGTCGTTTACGCTCGGCCTGCATCTCGGCGTCCTGAATCTCGGTAGCCCTCTTCGCCAGCCGCTTACGCTCGGTGGCCTTGGTCTCCTTCTTGGGAGCCGTGTTCTTGGACCCCACCGGACGACCCTTGGCCTTCGGCTTGTCCTCAGGCACCTGCCCAGGCGTCTCAGGAGCCGCTGGAGCGTCCCCAGTGGTCTTGGTGGCCACCGACAGCTCGGCCGGGGCCTTGCCATTGGCGAGCGCCGCAGCGACCCTCTCGGGCACGTCATATCCGATGCCAGCGTACACAATGGTCGCCGCGTCGGTCATCAGGGCACGAGCGGTGGAAACGTGGTCGTCGCCCTGGTCCAGGGTGGCCACGAACTCTACGGCCGGTGCTGCCTTCTCGTACTGGGCGGGCTGCTTCTCCCGCAAGAACGAGACGCGGACATTGGTTACCTGCATGTCATCTCTCCTCATTTGATAGCTATAATTATACTCTCATTGGCCACGAAAGTCAAGGATTATTTTTCGTAGGGACTGAGAAAACCTTCTGACTGTGACGGCCTACCCCTCCGGTGCGATCCTCCGCCCGATCTTGTTACGGGCAGCCGTGAGCAAGTCAATCTGCCACATGCAATCGGTGACCGGCTGGTGAGCCTTGCCATGGATAGGCACGGTCGGCTTGTGACTGTTGGCAGAGTAGCTGGCCTCCGCTACCACCGTCCGCACGTCCCGCACCTGCCGGTAATGCCACGGCTCCTCGATCCCCGCCATCTTGCTGAGGCTCTCCCAGATCGGGAAGTCGAACGTCGAGGGACTGGCCCAGTACGCATTGACACCCAGGTCCTTGCCGAACTGTGCGAAGTCGTCGAACTGCTGCATGACCTGATGAATGGGTGTACGCACTGAAGCGAATGCTTCGGCCTGTGCGTCTGCGTCCTGCTGCATCCACCAGAGCAAAGTCCTCTCGCTCATCGTGCGGCCCCTCTCCACCTGAGACTGGATGTTAAGGGTCCGCATGAACTGGCCGTCCATCTTCCGCACCTGCCACTGCAAAGGCCCATCGTCAGGCATCTGGCCCGTCTCCCAGATCACAGCGCCGACAGACAGCACCACCGCACTCGGCTCGGTGTCCAGGGTCTCCAGATCGAACATCATTTCAAACATTGTCTTCCTCCTTAGTAGCAGAACCAGTATTTACAGTTGGAGCACTTCACGCCGCTCCACTGTGCCTTGAGGTCGTGTCCACATTCGGGGCACGGGTCATCCGCCTCGATGAACTGCATGTAACTGAGAGGCTTGGCCCCGTGCTTCGAAGGGTGGAACACCCCACGAGCGGGGTCGTAAATCTTGTTCTTGCGCCAGACTACCCAATGGTGTCCGCGCGGGTCGCCATCGTCCCTCTTGATCTTCACGAGACTATTGGCCGGGATGAGGTACCACCAGTCAGAGGTGTTAGGCGCACACCTGATAGGTGCCCAAATCTTCGGGGCGTGTACCACCTTGAGATGGTTCTTAGGAGTGCTCTTCGTCCGGTACCCCAGCAGGATGGCTGCCACCCGAAGCTGCTTAGTGTAGGTGTCGAAGCCAGAGTGCTTCTCCCCCCACGTGATGGCTTCCTTAGCATCCTCGTATGTCACGTCGCACAGCATCGCCAGCGCAGCGATCCCGCAGTCTGATTTATGCGTCTGTCGGACGAATGCCATCAGTCAACTCCAGCTTGATCATTACTACTTCCATGTCCTCGGCCTTGCGGTCCACTCGTTCCTGGGTGTCCCAGTCGTAATTGAGGTCATCATCTGCCTCACCAAAGGCATTCAGATACATGCCACCGGACCAGCGAGCACTGGTCTCCCCCTTGAGCCACCACGTCAGTGCCGTAGCGGCGTCCTGCGCTCGACTGAACAGCCTCGGACAATGGTTAGCACCCATGTGAACAGGCTCATCGTGCGTGTACCCGTGCTTCTTGTTGCTTGACTGGGGCATGAACTTCCCAGACTTGTGCATGATGGCCCATCTAATCACCCTCCGTCTCCCCTTGGTATATCACCACAGACTTTAGACAGTTGTCACAAGTATGGACCATCCGCTTGTCCCAGTGAGCATACACCCACGTAGCAAACCTGTGGTACGTGTCGCATTCCTTGCAAGTGTAACCTTCTGCAAGATCAATCATGACACCCACCTCCGTACCGTCCATCCCATGTTCTTAACTCCCTGCACGGCCCACTGCCATGGCGAGCGGTGCCTGAGGTAAGTGATCCGACCGGTACCACACACCATCATCTGGGCGTTGCCCGGCAACATCCACGCCAGCCGGTGCATCCTCTTCTTCCACCACTTCTTCATACCTGACACCCCCTAAGGATTACCGACATGAGAACTAGAAGACCCCCCACACCGATAGCTACACAAAGGTACTCGAAAATCTTGTCCATTAAATGATCCTCCTGTCCAAACTCTCATGGATGTCGCCCGCCTTATCGAGGACGACGTTCAGTACCTTCTCGTTGAAGCTGCCTTCTACCAAGAGGAAATGAGCCACCACATTGTCGTGCTGTCCAATACGGTGAGCACGATCCACACACTGTTCATTTCGACCTGGAGTCCACGCGGGCTCAGCGAACACAACGTCGCCGCAAACGTGCTGAAGTCCATCTACTCCCTCCATCGTGTCAAGTTGGCCAATGAACAGCCGAACTCCTGGGTCCCGGATAAAGTCAAACTTCGCGGTCTCTTTCGCGCCCGTGCTCATGCCCCCCTGGTGGATGACCGGCCGGTACTTCGCCAGCATGGCCATCAGGTCAGCCGCCACTGATCAGTGATGGGTGTAGACGATCAGCTTCGGGTGCTCCACCACGTCCATCATATAGTTGATGTACTCGACGACGCGGGGCACCATGGCCTCGCCCATCTCCCGGCGCAACGTGCTTACCGGCGTCCCGTCCATCGTGAAGTCTTCACTGAACAGGTCCCTCGGGTTGAAGTCGATCAGCGCCTCGCGCGCCAGCACGTCCCGGATAGCGCCGTTCGGCTCGATGTAAGTCATCTCATACCGCTTGTCCGGGAGCTGCGGCAACACGTCTGACTTGTGGCGACGGACCATAAGGTTGCACCGGAGCCGTGCGTTCAGTTCAGGCAGCCGTCCCTTGATCTCATCCTCATACCCCAGTTCCTTCGGTGGGTTGAACCGGGACTCGAAAGGTGCTTGCGCAAGGTAGTCGATGCTCTCCCAATTCAAGCCACGGGCCAGTGTGTATGCCTCGCGGGGGCGATTGGGTAGAGGGGTGCCAGTCATGGCCACCATTCGCTTGATGTTCCGGTCCAGCCCGTTCTCGAAGAAGCTGTAATCACCCGGTGCCTTGGCTGGGGTACCACCTCCGAAGATGGCCCGCGTGCGCTGCGCTTCGACAGTCTTGAGGTAATGACCCTCGTCGAAGATGGCGAGGTCCCACTCCTGCGCGCGCAAGGCTGCGTGGATGCCCTTGTTCCGCAGCAGGTCGTAGGACACGATGGTGTAGTTCGCGTGGGGGCTCACCCCGTCCAACCCCTTGAGGATCGGGTAGCTGGTCACTCGCTCCAGGGTGGACCAGCTATGGATTTCACGCCGCCAGTTGAGCCGGATGCTCGCCGGGCAGACGACCAGGACTTTGCGTGCGTCCATGGCGTTGGCGAGCCCGACAGCCTGGATGGTCTTGCCGAGACCGGGCTCGTCTCCGATGATGGAGTGGCTCCTGCCGAGACAATACTCGATGCCCGCTCGCTGGTAGTCCAGGTAGGCATAGGGCTCCTTGGTCTGCGGGTTGATCCTGTTGGGCACCGGGATGTCAAGGCTGCTGTTGTCCGCCCAACTCTTCTTATAATCCTTGAGGAGGGGCGCCAGCTTAGCACGAGCCTCGTCGTCAGCCTGATCGAAGAACTCCAGCGCAGCATAGGGATTGAACTCGGGCTTATGCTGCTGGTTGGCCGTGAAGTAGACCTTCTCACCCTGGGGACCACGGATACTGGTGGACAGGGTGAGCCCGGCAGCCATGGCCCGCTCAGCGTCGTTGGTGTAGAGGAGGAAGGCTCCCGTGCTGTCATTGTACTTTAGCATTAACCACTCCTCAAGATTGAAGGTACATTCTACAGGAACATGCCCTCCAAGTCAAGGAGTTTCTTCGATTGCTGGCTGTGGACCACGGAACTGGTCCTGATACTTCCCGTCGTACGGCTGCTCGGTAGCGTGATCGAGGAACTCGAAAGAAATCTGTGCGATGGGGTCTCCCTCACACACGATCAGCTCCTCAGTTCCATGGTAGATCAGCTCCAGCGTGAGGTACCCAGACCAGCCGGGCTCGATCACCGTGTTCCCAATCGTCAGGCCCCGTCGAATCCAACTCGACTTGTCGTGGACCACGCCCCGAATGTTGTCGGGCATAATGAAGTGTTCCATCGTACTGGCCAGCAGGAACGTGTGGCCGGGGTCATACTCACCATTGCCGTGCCGCGTCGGTGCGCGGAACTGAGCGACCATGAAGTCCTTGAACTCGACGCGCACGTCGTATCCGGCGGCGCTGAGCCCGAACGTCTTACCGTTGACCACCGTCCGCTCATGGAAAGGATGCACCATGTGATTTTTATAACAGAACTCGCGGATCGTCTGTGCTGAGAGGATCATCGTCCCATCCTATCTATCTTTAGGCGCGTAACTATGCTCTGACGCGCGGCTGACTCCATCATGGTTTGCTCTTGCATGTGGTGCATGGTCTTGAGTGCGTCTTCCAGTTCCTCACGAGAGAGTTCCGAAATTGGAACCCCTTCCCAACAGATGATAGCGTCACTCATGCCCCCTCCTCCTTCATGACGGGGCGGATCAACAGCCCGACGTTCTCTCCCTTGCGCCGAACGCCACCGTATGGCAAGTTGGCATGGGTATCGACGCCGCCACAGAGATACTCCCTGTCATCGACGCGGACCCTGTTTCC
>SDBT01017318.1_pt1 | contig 11386 bp, 11 predicted proteins | sample 2277101 | NCBI WGS metagenome assembly SDBT01 (sample SAMN10404973, study PRJNA504765) | marine sediment metagenome | isolation source: marine sediment core GS10_PC15, 103 cmbsf | place: Arctic Ocean: Southern Knipovich Ridge | collected 2010 | reverse complement strand
GCGTTCAAAACCCAGAACAAAGTAGTGCGAACGTCCGGGGCTCGGACAGTAGATCCGCGGCTGGCCTTCCATGGCCTCAAAAGTCGCTGCGAAACCGAGGTGCAGCTTCAAGTACCCGGGTCCTCCGATGCGCAGGAGCGGATTCTGCCGGTCTAGATCTGTAACGTTGCCGGCATCGATGGTCAACAACGGATAGCGTATGCCCAACACCGAACCCAGTAGGTACCGGTATGCGATGCTTGTTGATTCAAGTTCGAACAAATCTGCCAGATAGCGGGCGCCGAGGTGAAATGACAACAAAATAGCGAGCAGGACTGGAAACACGAAGAGCAATACCTGGGGGCTAAAGAAGGAACTAAGAACCGCCAAGAGCACCGCTGGCCCCACCGACATATTGGCTAGAGTCTGTTCGGGAATGAGGGAAGGAAAATTGCCTATTAGGGCGACCGCGAACCAGTAGAGACCGAATAGCGTCGATATCGTCACGAGCCGCAGCCGACTACCAACCCGGCCTCGATCAAGGAGGAGATTGAGGGGCGAGAACCTGGGGCCATCTCCCACGTGCACGCCTGTTACGTGGCTCACTGGATTCCCCCGGGGTCCCCACACTCCGAATCTCTTGCCTTGACTTGTTCGAGTACTTCTCGCACTTGAACCGATAGCGTAGACAGCCGCGGGACCTCCGCGCAGAGCTGGGCCGCGTCCTCCAGGATCAAGATGATCGCATCTCGCTGTGAGAGCGAGCGGTCTAACCGGAGCTGCTGGGACATCTTGTGAGTGAGCCGCTCTATCAGCAACGTGCTGGCGTTCGCCTCACCTCGGATTCCAGCCTCCCGCACCAAATCGACCGATTCGTCCAGCTCCTTTCGAATCGGTCCTGCCCACTCATCAAACCATGCCTTGAGTTGCTCGGCTTGAATGTCGCTTGGAATTTGCAGGTCTGTAATGGATACATCCAGCACCCGAATTCCGCGTTCCTGGATCAGCTGAAGGTCTGAATTATCGGTTTCTTGTGTAAGCCGGACAAGAATGGCAGCCTCAATTCCGGCCAACACGCCGGAGTGGTCAGCGAGAAACTCATCCAGGTTCCGGTCTTTGACCTCATCTCTCCAAAGCTCAACTACCAATCGGTGTGGGATATCGCTCCATGACCAATTCTGCTTGCCTGATACCATGATCCCGTAGGCTGCTGCCTGAAGCGCACCAATGGATGGGACGATGGGAGGCGCGTCTGCGATGTCGCTGCGATCGACCGAAGTGCGACGCTCAAGAACAAAGGTGACTGAGAGTGAAGCCGAGACCGGGATCCCATCCAGGGTGAGCGCCATCGCGCTCACTTCTTCCGCGCTAGCAGCAGATCCGGTTGGAGGTGTTGAGCCAAAGAGCGACCGCTTCTGTCGGCGGAGATCGAGACCCTCCGCGAGCCATTCGCCGGGATCGGTAAAGGCCAGTCCTCCTGGCCCGACGATGCGGGTCATGGCGGTGTCCGTACGCAATAGTGCGGCGCTGAGGTGATCTGCCCAGATCACGCCTGCACCGCGCAGCGCTCTTTCCTCTTTGGCTGCTTGTGGTTTGCCGTCGCGAATGAACGTAACAGTTCCACGTTCTCCAAGTAGGTAATTTAATAGCCGTCCAAAGACCGATCTGCGGCCGGCACGGTCACGAACCGGAAGAACAAATTGTGCAATGAGTGCGAGAGTTGGGAGCAGTGCGGCCAGGGCGAGCAGGGCGCTTCCACTGGCGAGCTTAAATGCTTCTCCAGCGGTAGCGACAACGCTTATCAACAAAACCAGATAGGCGAGCACAACCAGGAACACGAGAATACCCAGACGTGAGCCTCTCCGGCGGAAACGTGCCCTTCGGTTCATCGAGCGGGGATTTTAGCTCAATCAATGAGACCCGCCAAATACAGGTCTTGCTTTGCGCGGCTTGAAAGGATACTCTAAGGATCGGGATCCTCCCCCTTGTTGTAAACTTCATTCGACATGGCAACCAGGCAAGATGAGCTCCTAGAAGTACTTAGCCAAATGGCCGACGAGATGCCCGATCCCGACTGGGTCGCCCTGGTCGATGGCAACGGATTGATCGTCTCGTGCATCCCAGAGACACCAGTCGTCGGGCAAGATCAGATCTCTGCCATGACTGCCGCTTCCATCATCATGGGTGAGCGCGTGCTCGAGGAGATCGAAGGCGGCCAAATGAGATACACCAGCATAGCAGGCGCGAATCGGCAAATGCTCAGCGTGGTCTTGAGCAGTGATCGGGTGCTTGCAATTGGGCTCGGACCGGAGGTACCTGCGCAGGCAACCTTTGCCTCGCTGACACGCTGGGTGCCCGAAATTCTCCAGGTCTTGAGCAAGAGCTTCGTAACTAGCTAGTTGCCGGACGACTCCCAAATAATCTGTAGCTATCGACGGCGAAGGCGGGGGTTCAGCACGTCATCCAGCGCTCGGCCCACGAGATAGAAGGCGCTACATAGCAGCATGATCGCTAAGGCGGGCGCCAGGATCGCGTGCCATTGTCCCTCCATCGTAAAGGCCCGAAAGGTTTCCTGACCGATCCATATCATCGTGCCCCAACTCAAATCAACCTGTGTGCGGTTGAAATACGAAAGTAGCGACTCGGTGAGGATCGCACCAACCACGGTAAAGAAGAAGTTCACCGCAGTTAGGGGCAGGATTCCAGGGAGCAGGTGGGTGCGGAAAATATGTCGGTCGCTTCCGCCCACCGATTGGGCCGCCTCCACGAACGGTTTCTCACGAAGGGTCAAAGTGTGTGATTTAACGATGATCGCCAGTGCGCCTGCACCGGTCAGAAGTCCGTAGAGCACCCCCAGGACAATCCATTCCATTCGAACTAGCAGTCCGAAGATTAGCAGCACCACCGGCGCCGGGAGAAGCACCATAATATCTGCCACACCCATAAAGAGGTGATCGATCCAGCCGCGAAAATAGCCGGCCATTCCACCACTTAAGGTAGATACCACGGCCGCTACAATCCCTGCCACAATTCCAACTCCGAAAGAAACCCGGGCGCCATACAGCAGCTGGCTCATCACATCTCGGCCATAGTTATCCGTTCCAAGTGGATGGGTGGTCGAAGGGCCGGTAGGGTGCGGGAAGTACACCGAATCAAAGCCAACAATGGGGTCATATCGGGCTCGATCCAATATGGTGGACATCAAGATGGGGTGGCTGATGGCCATGATTCCAAAGATCACCAGCATTGCCAGGCCGAGCATGCCATAGCGATGGCTGCGGAAGATTCGCCACGATTGACTGCGCGGCCGAGTCGGCGCTACGCTTTTCATCGCTGTGGCGTCATGCATATCGCAGCCTCGGATCCAGGGCTACATACAGGACATCTAGGACAATATGGGCTACCAGCGATATAAGGCCGATCATCGTTAGGACCCCGACGATGAGTGGAAGGTCCTGGAATTCGATCGCGTTGAAGACGACCTGGCCCATCGCACGCCAGAAGAAGACCCGCTCGATCACCAGGCTTCCTACCAGGACAAAAGGCAAACTTAGCAGGATGCGAGTCAGGACAGGCAGCATGGCAATGCGCGCAACGTGTCGATCCCTTACGACCTTATCCGGTAGACCTTTGGCCCGGGCGGCGACGACGTGGTCCTCGCCAATGGTCTCCAGCATTGTGGCGCGCATGGTCATCATCGTTTCGCCGAATGAGAGCAACACCACCGTGCCCAAAGGAAGCATCAAATGTCGGAGCACGTCCAGTGCCAGAGGCGAGTAGCCTGAGCGCTCCCATAACGCTACAACAAGTAGGACCGCCAGAAGGAAGATGCTTGCACCGATCGCTCTTCTCGCTCGTCCACCTTTGCGACCGATCAGTCTTGAGAGCAGAAACACTCCAAACAGGGCAAATCCGCTAATCACAATACGGAGCAGAATTTCATCCAGTCCGATATCCACCCGCAACCACACATTGAAATTAATTAGGTTTTGATATGGCAACCATCGAAGGTTCCAGGCGAAAAGCCCAAGACCCAGGAAAGCAAGCCAGGGGGCAAAGGAAGTGTGTGCCGCAACCCCGACGCTCAACGCTCCGAATTCAAACAGCCCCCCTCTGCGCCAGGCCACGATCTTTCCAAGCCAGATACCCAGAACGTAGGACAGAGCTGCTGCAGAGAGAAAAAGCAGGAGGGTGCGCGGAGCGCGATCCAACAGAATCCCAGAGACCGTTTCTGGTCGATATAGGAAAGACTGCCCGAAGTCCAGCTGAACAAACCCCTTAAGCCATTCGAAATACTGTTGGAGCAGGGGCTGATCGAGTCCCAGCTGCTGCCGCATGAAGGCTCGCCCACCTGGCCCAGAAAACGCGCCAGCAATCGAAGCGAAATCCCCGGGCAGGGAATGCACCAGCGCGAACAGCAAGAACTGAAAGACAAGCAGCGCTACAAGGCCCCGAATAACGCGGCGCACAATAAATCCAAGCAATTAGTGACTCCTATTGCAAACGCAGCAGGCTAAACTCTCTCGTGATCGAGAGCATTCAGCATTGCACGATGGACATATCAATTACTGGAAACTCAGAGGAAAGGGTTCATCTTATCACCCACACCGGTCCCCTCTTGTGGAGCGTTTTCATGACAGAAAAGACAGGATCTGGGGATCTCAATACGGACATCGAATGTTGGCCGAAACATAATCTTAGGCGCGGATCATGATTCAGAAGGTTGAAGCAGCTTCTCTATTATGGCGAATGGCACGCCCGAGGCATCTGCTGCTGATCGCATTCGTCTATCTGCTGAGTGCGACCATGGCCATGGCGCTGGGGGCTGCATTTGACGCGCAACTGCTGCTCGTTGGGCTAGTGGTTCTGCTTTTGGCGAGTAGCAGTGTGCATTACGCAAACGAGTACACCGATTATGAGACGGACGCTTTGACGCAGCGGACATTGTTCTCGGGATGCAGTGGCGCGTTGCTTGGGTCAACAGTGCCTAGAAGGGTTGCGCTGCGCGCGGGGTGGGTCGGTCTTGCAGCGGGCTCTACACCCGCCCTTTTTGGATGGGCAACTGGCGAACTAAACACGACGGCTCTGTTCCGCTTGCGCTAGGTACCTTCCTTGGCTGGATGTACTCGCTGCCGCCACTGGCGCTGGCATGGAAGGGGTGGCGGGAGTTGGACAACGCGGTGATGGCGGGGATTGCGCTTCCCTTGTTCGGCTTTGCAGTGTGGCGGGTGCGATCGACCTTCCTGTTGCGGCTGCCTGAGCTCCATTTGTGGCGCTCGTCTCATTGAACCTGCCTGCCACGACCTGGCCTGATCGCGAGGCGGATGCCGCGGTTGGCAATCAAATGCTTGCTACAGGTTGGTCGCCCGCACGTCTCCGGCGAATGTATTGGGCGGTGGCCGCTGTATTCTTCCCGATGTTTCCGCTGTTGGTAGGTTGTAGCATCCCACCCTGGGTCCCGTGGAGCAGCTAACTGGTTGCATCGCTGGCCATTCTAGGTGGATATTTCCACACAAAATCGCGCTCACCGCTTCCTTCGGTTGCGGCGATGATCACAATGGCGGTGGTGCAGTTTGGGGAGTGGTTTTCTCTGCCCGCGGTTTAAGTAGCCTAAGGGTTTTCAAGAAAGAAATCGGGCCCAAAAAGGGCCCGTCCAATGGTTATTGTGAGGAATAGTAGCGCTTACTCGCTGTCGGATTCTCCCTCAAAAAAGTCTTTGAAGACTTCCAGCCGTCGTTCTTCTTCGGGATCATACTCAATAGGACCGTCTTCGGGATTCCCGCTCAGTATGCGAGGCAGCTCTTCTAATATCCCCGAACGATACAGAACGAAGAAGAGAACTGCTAAGCTTAGGCCGATAAAGGCGATTATCAAGTTTCCTCCAACTGTCTCCATTATATCGCAGAGGAATTCGGATTTGAGAAGATGGGGGAGATGGTTTGCTAGTACATGCGACTTCCTATCGGCCGACTTTCATAAGAAGTATTGTGCCGGCATGCGAATTGAGTGGGCGGGAAATCTCGAGTATGATCGAATTGCGAACTAGGGGGATTGCGCCCAGGGCAAGATGATTACCTTTGATCAAACGTTGGACTCTGTCGAGCGAATTCTCGAGCATCTAAAATCAGTTGCAGAGCTCGATAACATGATCGACCATCTACAAGACAACCTGAACGATTTTTCGGGCATGCTTGAATATGCGCATCAAAGAGAGTTCAAAAGCACTGAAGAAGCGCTGGAATACATCGACAAGATCTTGCTCCTACGCCTGCAAGGAATTATTGATGCTCTGGATTCAGGCACCACCGATCCGATGCGACGTCTGACCGCGGCTACGGAGCACACGCAGCGTTTGCTGGCTAACCTGGAGTTGGTCACCGGCGATGCTGCGGACGACTTCACGCCGTAGCATTCGGTCCATCGAAGGAGCCAATTTTGGATTACACACTGATCGTCGGCGCTGCTGGAGAGGGCCTGCGGCTGCAGGAGGTTTCACAGGAGATCTCGAAACCGCTGACCCTGGTCGCAGGACGGCCGATCTTGGGGTGGGCGCTTTCATCGTTAGAAGAGAATCCGCCCGAGCGAGCGGTAATTGTGGCGACCTCCGAGTCACTCCCCGCGGCCCAGGAACTAGCCGCTCTGGAGCTTCCGGATACCGACATCGTGGGTGTGGTCCAACCGTCTCCGCTGGGAACGCTTGATGCACTTCGAAGCGGATTGTCTGCTATCGTAGCCGAAGCTACCGAGAGTACGGTAGCTTTTCTTCATGGGGATAACATCCCTCCGGCCGGCCTGATCGAAATGGGTATGGCCGCACTTGACCAGCGTGGGGCTACCTTTTTCTCCCGGCGCACTCGAAATCCCGGCTCGAGCGCTAAGCTAGTCCGGGAGAGCGGCGGCCGACCGGTGGCGCTGACCGATGCCGAGCCGTGGGCCGCCGAATCCGAAGTCGAAATTATCGGCGGACTGTTCCTGTACGGGCCATGGATTTGGGAGCGATTCGGCGGGGATCAGCCTGCCCGCGAAGGCGAGACCGAGATCAACTCCTTCAACGACGAACTGCTGCGAGCCGGCCTCGCAAATGTTGTAACCGTCGAGGGCACTTGGCTGCACATCAATACCCCCTCCGACTTCGAGGAAGCTGAATCGGTACTCCTGGCCGCGCGCTAGATCCGACCCTTTTGTTGACCCCCCTGACCGCATAACTTAGACTGAAACCATGCTTGCCAAAGTGCATACCGCGGTGGTGGTGGGGCTCTCTTCAGATTATTTGGCTGCCACCGACAGTGATCCGTCCTCGCGGTCGCAGACAGAAGCAGCGGTCGACCTCCCAACCTTTTCAATGACCAAAGTTCGCAGCCGTTTAAGGAGGTTCTGGCCGAATGCGCTGGTCGTCCTGGACATCCTTCTTATTGGAACCGCCTCCTATGTGGCAATCTCGCACCTTCTTAGCGACCTGAGCCTCTCGCCTGATTCGAGCACCTATATCACTGCTGCCAAGAATATTGCTAGGACGGGTCGACTGGTATCCTTTGCCAATTCGCCTTCGCGGTCGATGATTCCGAAGGTTGAACGCTACACCGAACAGCCGCCAGGGCTGCCCTTTTATTTCGTCCCCTTCATGCTCGCATTCGACGATCCCGTCCGAGCGGCGGTCATCGCTCAAGCAGTGGTTATCGTTTTCCTATTCCTGTTCCTCTACTTGCTAATGGACCGTCTGGGATTTTCACGTCTCCTTAGAGCGATAGCGTTCGGATTTTTCTTAATGTTGAGCGGCTTTCGAAGTGTTTACATCGATCCTGGGACAGAAGCATTGTTCATTTGCCTCGCCGTGGCAATCGGATGGCTGTCGATCCGACTCTACCAGGGGGGCCGAGAGAGATGGGTCTGGCCAACCCTGGTTCTGCTAATCGCGTTTGCGAGCAGCGTCCGATATACGGGGGTGGCCAATATTGCGTGGCTGATCCCAGTTCTCTTTCGGAGGAAGACAATCGTGAGCTTACCGCAGCTGATCACACAACGCTCTGTGATCATACTCGTAAGTGCGGGAGGCTTCGCTTTGGTGACATTCTCTTTGCTTGCCGACGCATTAGGCCTTACAAAGAATCCGGGGATCGGACCTGTCCAGACGTGGGGGATCGCCGTGGGATTGGTGTCCCTTGCAATTGGGATGATTCTGTTGGCGATCCGTCAACGATATAAGCTTCAGGCCGGAGCGAAGCGACCTGACACCGCGTTTGCGCCCAATGCCTATTGGCCGATCATAGCTGCGTTCGCTGCCGTTCTTCCGGTTGGCCTCTGGCTTCTGCGCAATCGGCTGACAGTGGGTAAGCTTACGCGCACGGGTCGATTTGATTCGTTCATGCCTGAAAATTTACTTACCCCATTTGAATTCATCGAGTCCAGCGTGTTCGAGCTTCGCTTCATCCCCACGATCGTCGTTGTACTGGTTACGGTAGTAATCGTCTCTTTGCCGCTGTTTCTTAGCCAACCGCAAGAAAGGAAGGCACACCTCGTGCTCATGGCGGCATGTGCAGCGCATTTCGTGGCAGTCACGTTGGCATCGACAGTTGTTCGCATTTCACCCCTGTACTTCAGACTGCTCTCCCCCGTGATTGCGCTGGGCATCTTGGTTGTGTTGAATGGAATTCAAGCAGGCGTTGGCCATGAGCACTCGAAAGCCTGGCGACAGGTGCTCTATGCATTGCCTATTGGCTTTCTTGTCCTGGCAAGCAGCGCTTCAGCTGAACTATTGGTGCCGGGCAGATTCGAAATCAACTACCCTAGGGAGCGGCAGGTGTGGTTGGAGATCAAGGAGCTCGGGATCTCGGATCAATCAAGTCATTTCTACTCCGATCGGATATTTGAACATCAAATTTTTTACGATATCCCACAGCGGATCTTCTGGAACCTTGATTTGGTGGAGGATGCAACAACGGTAAACAATTTGCTCGCGACCGGGCGGAACCCATTCATCTTGTTTCAGAACTGGGGGCCCGAAGCAAAGGCTCTGGATGACCATATCGCGAACGGATCGGTGAAACTCGAAGTGGTCGAGTTCCCAACCTATGGCTTCACGCTGTATTACCCGCCCGGATAATTGCGTTATGCCTGTGTCCACATTGTTGACCCCTCAAGCTCCATAACTTAGACTGAGCCCATGCTCGCTAAAGTGCACACTGCGGCAGTGGTGGGGCTTGACGGCGAGGTGGTCGAAATCGAGGTCGTTACTTCGCTGGAGCGCCCTGGGGTCGGAACCGGACCCGAATTTAGCTCTACGTGACTGAGCAGTCCCTTTGGGCCGGACTTAAATACGTTATTAATAAGACCAATGCTGCCATCTCAAATTTTAATAGGCCGATCGCAGCCACACCGATGGTGTCAATCCTCCTTGTTGGCCCCTAAGCCGCATAACTTAGACTGGATCCATGCTCGCCAAAGTGCACATTACGGCGGTGAGGCCTGCAATCTGCAATCCAAAACGGATCGAGCCTACTCAGTCTGCCTAGTAGGCTGGCTTTTGACAGCGAATTCCTGAAATGAGATATGTGAAACGCTTTCCAATATCTCCTCTGCTACTCGCGCTATATGCAGTTTTGGCATTGCTTTCTAACAACATTGATCAGATCAGCGGAAACCAGGCCATTCGGTCGCTTGCTATCTCACTCATCGGGGCGGCGGCATTGATCGGTGTCTTCATGGTTGCGTTCAAGGATTGGCACCAAGCAGCACTAGCTGCCTTCTTCACGGTCTTACTCTTTTTCACATATGGCCACGTTTACGACTACCTAAAGCAGGTGCAGATATCCTCAGTATTGATCGGTAGGCATCGCTTCCTAATTCCACTCTGGATTGGGTTGCTAGTACTTGGCTTGTACTGGGTGAATAAGCATCTCAAGGATCCGACTCCGTTATCCGGAGTCCTTAATTTGGTCGCCGGAATACTGATCCTTGTCCCCATATCAACCATAGTCATTTTCTTGCTGCGCTCCCGCAGCATCCAGTCTCCATCAGAGCCCCAAAGCCTTGGCAACTGCGATCTGGCAGTTCCAACGAATGATCAGGCCCCGGACATCTACTACATCATTTTGGATGCATATGCACGCGCGGATGACCTGTGGGAGGTGTATCAATTTGATAACTCCGAGTTTTTAGAGAATCTCAGAGTAATGGGGTTCTATGTCGCCGAGTGGAGCCAGAGCAACTATAGCCCCACGCTTTATTCCGTGACCTCTTCACTCAATATGGACTATCTTCAGTCCCTCGATGAGAGCATTTATGATGGGGCACCTTTTGATGTCGCTCCGCTTTGGCACTTGCTTGGCAATAATGTCGTCAGGCGAAATCTAGAGTGCATCGGCTACGAAGTCGTCGCATTCGATAGTGGTTTCGAGGCGTTCGGATGGAGAAATGCCGACGTTTACATCAGCCCCGAATCGACAGCTTTTGTGAAGGAGCTCGAGTTATCCGGAGGATTAAACGCCTTTGAATCGATGCTACTCCAAAGCTCCGCCGCATTAGTCCTCACCGATGCGGCAACCATTATGCCGGAGTTTCTTGAGATCGACACAGGTGAACCATTCCGGAATCATCGACTCAAGATGCTCTACCAGCTAGATTCGCTTGAACGTGTAGTCCCGGCAATTGAAGGACCGAAGTTTGTCTTTGCCCATATTCTGGCAACACACAAACCTTATGTATTTGCCCCTAATGGAGAGGCGATTGAACTCGAAGGTCGGTTCACCTTCGCCGACACAGATAAGAATTCAATAGATGATCAAGAAAAGGCGAGATACCGGGATCAAATCACATTCATAAACCTGCGGATAGAAAACGTGATTCGTGAAATCCTTGAGGTGTCAGAAACTCCGCCAGTAATAATTGTCCAGAGCGATCATGGATCTGCTCTGGGCCAAAGATTCAGAATTCTAAATGCCTACTACTTGCCAAATGGAGGAGATCAGCCCTTATACAATACGATCTCACCAGTAAATTCATTCAGAGTCGTTTTCAACTCATACCTGTCGGGCGATTACGAGATTTTGGATGACATCAGCTATGACTCAGCCTACTACTCATACGATTTCACGATTGTTCCGAACGAGCACTCGACGAATTGACGTGAGACGGTCCTTATCGATGATCAATCCACCCGGGTTGTATTCTCCTCAGCGCTGCCAAGACTGAGCCCATGCTTGCCAAAGTGCACACTGCGGCAGTGGTGGGGCTTGATGGGGAGGTGGTCGAAGTCGAAGTCGATACCTCTCGCGGGTTGCCCTCCTTCTCCATTGTTGGACTCCCCAACAAAGCAGTTCAGGAAAGTCGCGAGCGGGTGCAAGCGGCGGTCAAGAACGCCGGGTTCACGTTCCCCCGCCAAAGGGTCACGGTAAATCTTGCGCCGGCCGAC
>SDBT01017317.1_pt1 | contig 11386 bp, 8 predicted proteins | sample 2277101 | NCBI WGS metagenome assembly SDBT01 (sample SAMN10404973, study PRJNA504765) | marine sediment metagenome | isolation source: marine sediment core GS10_PC15, 103 cmbsf | place: Arctic Ocean: Southern Knipovich Ridge | collected 2010 | reverse complement strand
GTGTAGAGGAAAGTTGCCGCTACGACGCCGAATATCTGCGAGGCATCTTCCCGAAAAAGGTATAGCGCCACAGGGCGGACAAAACCCGGCCCAGAGCGAGGGATTGTCTCGGGATTGAGTCTGTGTTTTGTCATTCCTGCGCGAGCGGGAATATGAATGGTTGAATCACTCGAAAAATAGAGAAAGGACCGGATATGAAATCGCATTACTATTCCACCATTTTGGCCGTATTGGTTCTCGCAGCGGCCCAGTTCGCTTCGGGCACACCGTTGGACGATTATGTCGCAGCGCCGGATGACAGCTACACTTATAGCGTTGTCAAGACTGTTTCCGGCCCGGGTTATACCGCTTATATTCTGGATATGACCTCGCAGTCCTGGCGAACCAAGGACGAGGTCGACCGCCCGCTTTGGAAGCACTGGCTGACAATCGTCAAGCCCGCCAATGCCACCGGCGATAAAGCGCTGCTCTGGATTAACGGCGGCAGCAACAATCGGTCTGCGCCCGAGACGCCTGACAAAATGCTGATCGGCATAGCCCTCAGCGCCGGCTCGGTTGTTGCCGATCTGAAAATGGTGCCGAACCAGCCGTTGATGTTCCCGGATGGCGGCAGGCCCCGCTCGGAAGACGGGATCATCGCTTACTCTTTCAGCAAATGCATGGCTACCGGCGATAAGACCTGGCCGCTGCTGCTGCCGATGGTCAAAAGCGCCGTCCGCGCGATGGATACGGTTCAGAGCCATCTTAAATCTCTTGACTCCGGCGCGCTCGATATCAAGCAGTTCGTAGTCTCCGGCGGCTCCAAACGGGGCTGGACGACATGGCTGACCGCCGCGGTCGATAAACGTGTGGTCGCCATCGTCCCGGCGGTCATCGACGTACTGAATATGGATGAGCAGATGAGGCACCATATTGCTGCTTACGGCTTCTATTCCGACGCTATCGCCGATTACGGCGAAATGAAAGTTTTCGAGCGGCTCGACACGCCGGAAGGCCAGGCGCTGACGAAATTTGTCGATCCATACGAATACCGTGACCGCTATGCCGCGATACCCAAGTGCCTGATAAATTCGAGCGGCGACCAGTTTTTCCTGCCGGACTCGGCACAGTTCTACTTCCACAACCTGCCCGGCGAGAAATACCTTCGTTACGTCCCGAATACCGACCACGGCCTCGGCGGCTCGGATGCCATGCAGAGCCTGCTGGTGTTCTATCAGTCCATTTTGAAAAATGCGCCCCGGCCTAAGTTTTCCTGGTCGGTCAAGGACGACGGCTCGATCGAAGTCAAAACGACCACGGCTCCGACGGCGGTCAAACTCTGGCAGGCCACGAATCCCAAAGCGAGAGATTTCCGGCTCGAAATCATCGGACCGGCCTGGAAAAGCTCGAATCTCCAACAGCAGGGGAGCGGTAAATACCTCGCCAAAGTCCCCGAGCCGGATAATGGCTGGACAGCCTTTTTTGTTGAGTTGACGTTCGACAGCGGCGGCCCGATTCCATATACATTCACAACCGAGATCCATGTCGTACCGGAAACTCTGCCCTTCGCCGACAAGCTCAGCTTCGACGGCGCCAGCAGCGTCAATTCGGCCCTGGCAGCCGCCAAACGGTAGGGTGGCAGGAGGTATTATGAAGAAACTCGCAACGTTTATTTGTCTGGCTTTCATTTGCTTGAGCCTGGTGATATTTTCCGACTTTGGGCAGAAAGTAGTTGGGGCGTCGAATTCCACCTCCGTGCCGGTTGTCAATAAGCCACCGGAAAAGGTACTGTACGCGGAACTTACGCCCCAGGAATTCCGGGACAGGTTGGCCGCTGCGCCCATCGCTTATCTGCCGCTCGGGACGCTCGAATGGCACGGCGAGCATCTGCCGATCGGTTCGGACGGTCTGCAATCCTACGGCTTTTTCACCGGCCTGGCCCACGAAGCCGGCGGTATCGTCCTGCCGATGCTGTTCTTAGGTCCCGACCGCATGCAAGAGGTGGACGGCAAGGAACTCTACGGGATGGATACGCTTGGCGAGGGTATGCCGGAGGGCAAACGCTATAAGAACCAGCAGCTCGCCGGCAGCGCCTACTGGGTACCCGAGGAGACGTTCCGCATGATTATCGAAGCGACGCTCAAGCAGCTTCGCCGGGCAGGTTTCAAAATTGTCGTCGCACACGGCCACGGGCCCTCAACCGGCTTTTTTCAGAAAAACGCCGGCCAATGGAAGGAAAAGTTCGGCCTTGAGACCTTCGTCTGCTGGGGCAGCGAATTCGACCGGCAGGGCATGGGCATCCAGGTGGACCACGCAGCGATGAACGAAACCTCGCTCGTAATGGCCCTGCGGCCGGAGCTGGTCCAGATGGAAAGACTGCCGGAAGACCCGAATTCCTGGCCCGTCGGCGTCGGCGGCAAAGACCCGCGAAAATTCGCCAGCGCCAAGCTCGGCCGCGAAATCCTAAAAATCCAAACCGAACGAATGGCAAAAATCCTCCGACAAGCACTGGGAAAAATAGACAAATAACTCAACGCAATAACAGGCTTTGTATTTATACAAAGTTCGTAGTCCTTTTGATTAATCAGAAAGACTACGAGCCTGTCCATGATTTGGGATACTTTTTCTAATATATATTTTCGTTCATTAGCCTGCTTTGAAATTGGGATTATTCAGGGGCTGTAGTAGTTGTGGCATTGTTTCAGGCGACGGTAGTTGCGGTTTGCCCAAAGTCGTTTATGGTTGGGACGCGGGTTGGGGGCTTTGTTCGTGTAAATGTGGAGTTGGGAGCCGTTCAGGACTACAATTTCTTCCCGCCAGTCGCCGGTGGTGTCTGCGACGTAGAGGCGGTCTGCTTTCTCTGGTAACGTGAGGACGAATTTGCCTGTTAACGGTGAGAAGATGCAGACGTCGCCGGAGGTGTGGCGTTCTTTTGCACAGGCGAGTTGCTGCTTTCGGCCGGTCCAGTCGATGGTGTGGATCACTTCGACTCCGCTTGCAGTCCAGCCTTTAGGGGCTAAGTTGTCCATTTCGTAGTCGAAGACTTTGTTTCCTTTGGAATCGAAGACGAATGGTTTCTGGTGCTCGTTGTATCGAGACCGGCACCAGATGAAGATTTCGTCGGAGTTCTTTTTGAATTTACCGACGGCGGCGTTCTGGGGCTCCTGCTTTTTGAAGTGACTCCTCCAGATGGGGCCTGTGAGGGCTATTACCTGGACCTGGTTTGCGCCTTCTTCGAGCATGATGAGTTCGAGGCCGGGCAGTTCGGGTCGGACGTCTGCGACGAAGACGCTGTCGGCGTGGTAGCGGCCTTCGATTGCGCGGGTGATTAGTTTGCCGGTGGGTGAGAATATGGTTACGCCGAGGACTTCGTCTTTGCCGTCGCCGTCGAGGTCGGCGAGGCGGGCTCCGCTGTGTGCGCAGGAGACGAATCTGTTCGTTGTCCAGAGTGGTTCGCCGCCCTTGAGGAGCGTGTCGATAGCGTATGCGGCGAGATATTTTCCGGTTCGGTAGCCGGATTTGTTCGTGGCTTGCAGGAGGATATCGTTGTCTTTGCCTGTGCCGCGGAAGTCCGCTATCATTGCGAGTTCCCAGCGGGAGGCGTCTTTGGGGTGTGGGGGTTTGGCTGTGGATTTTTGTTTGCCGGTGGCGCCGTCTACTATGTGGAGCGTGGAGTCTTTTGTGAGGTAGATAACTTCGGTTTTGCCGTCGTTATCGACGTCCGCGGCGGCGGTTCCGGGGCCGTGGTGGCCGGGCAGGCCCTGGTTTTCGCTCGAGCCTCCTACAACGATGTCTGTTTTCTTTATCCAGAGTTTTTTACCGGAGTTGTCGTATACGGCGAGGTGGCCTCGGACGGTGACGAGGTAGTCCGGCTTATTGTCGTTATTGACATCCGCGGCGATGATTCCACCTGCGGAGTCTTCCTTGTCGGGGGCGGGGATGTCGAGTTTGATGACTTGCGGCGTGGGATTCGCGGCGTATGCGGTTGTTATGGAGATTGATACTAATGTTAGTACTATGAGGGTCAATGTTCTTCTATTCATTGTGTTTTCTCCTATATGAATTCCCGTATAATTGAAAACCTATAATACAACATCTCATTGAGAATTCAACAATTTACCAAATCATATCCGACGTTACTCCATACATTAGGTCAAGATGGCCGAAGCACGAGCATTTGTTTGTGTTTCATAAGCCGAGAGTGGGGGAGGACTTGTCGCGGATAAATATATTTGAGGGGGTTTTTGGGTTGGCTTATGACAAACGGTCGGCTATTATGTCGGCCTATGAAAGATATAATTGCAGACAGAACAAAACTTATCGACGCCAGCGGGATTAGAAAGGTCTTTGCGCTGGGGGCATCTCTGGAAGATCCGGTGAATTTTTCGATAGGGCAGCCGGACTTTGATGTGCCGGAAGCATTAAAAGAAGAAGCAATCAAAGCCATTCGGGCGGGGCAGAACAGCTATTCTCAGACGGCTGGCGACGAGATGTTGAGAGAGCGAATCGCCGAGCGGATCAGCAACGAGTTCGGCTGGGAAAATCCCGCCGTGCTGGTAGTAAGCGGCGTGAGCGGGGGGCTGCTGCTGGCTTTTATGGCGCTTGTAAATCCCGGCGACGAAGTAATCATACCGGACCCTTACTTCGTAATGTACAAGCATTTAATCAATATATTAGGCGGAAAGTGCGTCTTCGTCGACAGCTATCCGGATTTTGAGCTGCCGGTTGAGAAAATCGCTAATGCCATCACTGACAAAACGAAGATGATTATCCTCAATTCGCCCTGCAACCCGACCGGCATGGTTTACTCGGAAGACCCGGTCAAGGCAATAGCAGAGATTGCAGCCGAAAAAGACATTCTCGTGATGACCGATGAGATATACGAGAAATTCTGCTATGACGGCGAGTGCCCGAGTATAGCGAAGTATTACGATAAGAGCCTTGTGCTGCAAGGTTTCAGCAAGTCTCATGCGATGACGGGCTGGCGGTTGGGTTATGTCGCGGCACACGAATCTTTAAGAGATGTCATCGAAGAGATGACCAAGATACAACAATATACGTTCGTCTGTGCTCCCACGCCTTTCCAGCAGGCGGCGCTGGCGGCCCTGGATTATGATGTGAGCGACCTGGTCGATGCGTACCGCAAGAAAAGAGACCTGCTTTATGACGGTTTGAGCGATAAGTTCGAGCTTCTCAAGCCGGGCGGGGCGTTTTATGCTTTTATTAAAGCACCCGGGACTGCTGGAGCAACGGAATTCGTAGAGAAGGCAATCAAAAATAACGTTCTCATTATTCCCGGCAACGTATTTAGTGAACAAGATACGCATTTCAGGATAAGCTATGCGACCACGGATGATAAAATCCGGCAGGGGGTGGAAATTCTTCGCAGCCTGGCGTAGGTCGAAGGGACTTTCGTTCCTCGCCTGATGTTTTTCACTTGACCCCTCAAATGAAAACGGATAAAACTGCCGCGCAATTGTGAAAGTGTACGAGAACGGATGATTTATGCATTTAAAAAACGCTGTTTTTGAAGGAGAGAACAATGGGAGTTTTAGATAGATTTTTTGCCCCATCGCCTTTTGTACAACTGCATGAGCATGCGAAAAAGGTTCACGAGTGTGTTGAGCTTATTCGGCCGTTGGTGAACGCATTGCTGGCGGAAGACTACAAAAAAATCGAGGAATTACACTATGTGATGTCCAAGACCGAGCATGAGGCAGATGAAATCAAAACGGAATTGCGCGATAAACTTGCCAAGGCGTACTTTCTTTCGGTAGGACAAAATGAGTTAAGCCGGTTTTTAGCGTATCAGGATGACATTGCAGACGCCGCGGAGGATTTCGCCGTCGTGCTGCTGCTGCGCAAGACCAAAGTTCCAGAGGTACTCAAAGCCGACTTTCTGGCCTTTGTTGAGCAGGTCATCAGCGTCAGCGAACAGTTAATGGATCTGGAGAGCGAGCTTTCGACGCTCGCGGAAGCGGCATTTACCGGCGAAGAAGCCGAGAACGTGCTCAAAGGCATTGAAAAAATCGGCGAAGAAGAATGGAAGGCAGACCGTCTTGAGAGAAAATTTGCCCGTAGTTTCTACGACATGGAAGATAAGCTCGATCCTATCACCATTATGTTCCTCGACAAGTACTGTAAGACCCTAAGCGCTGTATCCAACAACGCCGAGAAGACCGCCAAGTACCTGCGTCTAATCATTCGCAAGAAGTAGCCCGGCCTCGACTGAAGGACCATTGCGTCTATGGAAATCATTGTTATCGCAGCAATTATAGTTGGCTTCTACATGGCGTGGAATATCGGCGCCAACGATGTGGCTAACTCCATGGCTTGCGCGGTCGGTTCAAAGGCGCTAACTGTCTTCTGGGCGGTGCTTCTGGCAGGCCTCTTCAATTTCTTTGGAGCTGTGTTGGTGGGCAGCAACGTTACCGATACCGTTCGGCAGGGAATAATTGACACGCAGGCATTCAGCGACGACCCCCGTATGCTCGCCCGCGGCATGTTATGCGCGCTTTTGGCCGCGGCGGTATGGTTGAATCTTGCCTCGTACTTTGGCATGCCGGTTTCCACCACGCATTCTATCGTTGGAGCCATCGTCGGATTTGGAATTCTGGAAGCCGGACTGGGACACGTTCACTGGGCCAAGCTGGGGCAGATTGTTGCCAGTTGGTTTATCTCGCCGTTAGCCGGGGGGATAATGGCCTTTATCATATTCAAGTTGATCCTGCGTTACATCCTGTCTACTGAAGAACCTGCGGTGGCTGCGCGAAAAGGCGTACCGGTTTGCGTTTTTGTCGTGTTTACTACAATAATTCTGGCCATTATTTACAAAGGCTTGAAAAACCTGCATCTCGATCTTAGCGCCCCCTCAGCGATTGCCCTGAGTATTCTGGGTGGACTTTTTGCTGCTGGAGTTTCCAAATTGCTTGCCAGGAGGAATCGCGATTGCAATAGTGAATCACCGCTGGAGGAGCAGTTAATGCAAGTGGAGAAAACCTTTGCAGTGCTGGTAATCATTAGCTCGTGTACCGTAGCATTTGCGCACGGGGCCAACGATGTGGCCAACGCTATTGGGCCACTGGCAGCGGTAGCTGAAATTGTCAAGACTAACGCGATCCCCGGAAAGGTACCGGTGAGCATATGGTTCTTAGTCCTCGGTGGCCTTGGCATTACAATTGGCCTGGCTACTTTCGGCTATCGGGTAATGCGCCTGGTTGGGACGAAAGTCACCGAGATTACGCCCTCACGCGGTGTTGCCGCGAACTTGGCCGGCATGATGACAGTTCTGGCTTGTTCGAAAATGGGTTTGCCCGTATCCACCACGCACACCATGATTGGCGCTATCTTAGGTGTGGGATTGGCCCGCGGTATCACCGCTATTAACCGTGAGGTTGTTAAGTCAATCTTTACGTCCTGGCTGGCGACTGTTCCGATTGCCGCGGGATTGACCGTACTGTTTTACCTAATCGCAAAATTGTTAATATGGTAAGGAGCCGTTGATCACTTCGGAGAAGCGCTCGCTCAATACGCCTGTAACAACACCTCATTCGGCCACCACCTCACGAATATCGCACAAGCAATAATAAGCAGCTTGCAGCGGGAAGAATTCAAGTTGAAGTTTTCATACCCCAGGTTGGATTCCGACAAACCTTAAAGTCATATTTTGCGGTAATTACAAAAGAACTCTATTGACCGGCAAAACAAAAACCGCTAAAACTGGCGCGCATTCATAAATGGATTAATTTCCAATGCACTATTAAGGAACAAGTATGGTCAAAGACATGATTTTTGGGACATTAGGGGGATTAGGCCTGTTTTTATTCGGCATGGGTCTGATGTCGGACGGCCTGAAAAAGGTCGCCGGGCAAAAACTAAAAAGCCTTCTCGAAGCACTGACTAAACATAGAGTCATTGCCGTAATCGTCGGGGCGCTGACGACATGCCTGATTCAGTCGAGTTCCGCTACTACGGTGATGACGGTCGGATTCGTAAATGCCGGACTTTTGACCTTAAAACAAGCGCTATGCGTAGTTCTTGGCGCCAACGTTGGCACAACAATCACGGCGGGACTCGTTTCTATTCTGGCCGTCTTTAAGATTACCAATTATGCGCTGCCTATGGTGGGTGTCGGATTCCTGATTAGTGTCCTTGGAAAAACGCAAAGGACCAGAAGCATCGGTCAGGTGATGATCGGTTTTGGAATCCTGTTTCTCGGCATTAATTTTATGAAAGAGGCTTTTGATCCTCTCAAAGACAGCCAGGGCGTGCAGGAGGCACTGATATGGCTTGGCCGCAATCCGCTTCTGGCGGTTCTGGCCGGGACGATCATCACAATGCTTCTGCAAAGTAGCTCGGCTTCTATCGCCATTATCCAGATGCTGGCCTTTCAGGAAGCCTTTGGGACGGACTGGTCTTTAGTGCTCCAGGTTACTATTCCGTATATTCTGGGCGACAATATCGGCACAACAATCACGGCTCAACTGGCGGCAATGCGGTCATCCAGAAACGCCAAACGAACGGCAATGGGGCATACCTTTTTCAATGTGATCGGTGTTGCTTATATGCTTCCCCTGGTGTGGACCGGGTGGTTCAGCGGCGCAGTGGAATGGCTCTCGCCCGGCCAGTTGGGGAAGAACACGATTATGATCAACATATTCTTTGCCCATTTCATGTTCAACACATTTAACACGATTTTGTTCCTTCCGTTTATCCAGGGACTCGCGGCAGTGGTTGTAAAAATCCTGCCGATAACTGAGATTGAGCTTGCACAGAAACCTGTGGTTTTGGAAAAGCACCTGTTGAATACTCCCGTAATAGCATTAGAGCAGACAAAACGGGAAATCGTTCGTATGGCTCAAACGGCAAAAAAAGCTCTGATGCGTTCTATCAGCGGAATCATCGATAATAACAGAAAAGATCTCGGATCCGTCAGAGACATAGAAGACTTTATCGACATATTGCAGCTCGAAATTACATCTTATCTCTCGGCGTTATCACGCAGGAACCTGTCCGATCAAGTCTCGACCGAGCTGCCGGTGCTTTTGCATACGGTTAACGATCTTGAGCGTATCGGCGATCATGCTGTCAATATTGTTGAAATTGCCGAGCGAAAGATCGGCCAGAAGCTTTCGTTCAGCGATTCGGCTCTTGACGAGGCCAATGAACTTAGAAAAGAGATAGAACAGATGTGTGATAATATCATCACAGCTTTAAAAGATAACGACATAAAGGAAGCTAAATTGGCCCTGATCCACGAAGATAACCTCAACAGGATGCAGATAGAGTTTCGCCGCAGCCACGTGGAGCGGATGAGTGGAGGTGTCTGTTCAGCCCAGGCGGGCTTGATATTTATCGACCTGGTTGACAATATCGAAAAGACCGGCGACCACCTCACAAATATCGCCCAGGCAATCATAGGCGGCCTGCAATGGGAGGGAGTCAAACCAAAAATTTCTCCCGATTCCTGACTATATATTGGCATCTTGTCAATTTGAAAGGTATAATTGGTCATATGGTGTATCCATTTCGGATAATTGCGGTTGGTGTGCTGTGCCTGATATTACTCGCGGGACTGAGTTTTGCTGTTGAGCAAAACGACGCCGGCACGGATTTACCCGCTGTCAAGGCAGCGGTCATTGTCTGCAAGGGCATGATAGACGATGGGCTCTATAAATCCATCCAGCGAAGGACGCAAATCGCACTTGATGCCGATGTGGAATACATCATCTATGAAATCAGCACTTATGGGGGGCTTCTGCAGTCTGCGGATGATATTTCCAAGTATTTCATACTCGACATAGGCAAAAAAGCCCACACGGTCGCCTACATAACCACCGAAGCGATATCCGCCGGTGCGATGATAAGCGTCTCCTGCCGGGATATTATCATGCTCGAAAACACCACCATCGGCGATTGCGCTCCGATTGCGATCGGCACCAAACTCGAAGGTGTTGAACGCGAAAAAACCGAGAGCTTTACTCGCGCGGCCTTTTCGCGGGCGGCAGAAGCAAACGGCTATCCGGAGGCGCTGCTAAAAGCCATGGTCACTATGCAGATGAAAGTCTACAGAATAAAAAATCTGCAGACCGGCGAGGGTGAGTTTTTCGAAGATGAACGACTGCCGGATGATCCGAATCAGTACGACCTCGACAGTAAAATACTTATTGTTAACGATGATGAGCTTTTAACGTTGACCGCTTCCAAGGCTTTCGAATATGGGATAGCCAGGGCACAGGTCAAGGACCGGGCAGGGGCCCTTGAGTTCCTGGCCGAACGCGATGGCGTGACTTTCGCCGGCGAGCCGGTGGTGCTCGAAACCTTATGGTCGGAAGAGATGGTCCGGTGGTTAAACTCGCCGGCAGTGATGGCTATACTTGTAATGCTTGCCATGCTGGGCGTCTATATCGAATTCAACACGCCTGGCGTCGGACTTCCCGGGCTCGCGGCGGTGATATGCTTTGTAATCATCATCGGCAGCAAATACATGGTGGGGCTTGCAAACTGGGTGGAGGTCGCTTTATTTATTGTGGGGATACTCCTGTTGTTGGTTGAGTTTTTTGTATTGCCCGGCTTCGGCATCGCGGGAATGATGGGGATTACTTGTGTCCTGGTCGGCTTATTCGGCATGCTCATCAAGAATCCTCCAAATAGGATTCCCTGGCCTGACGGCCCTGCAAATTGGGATATATTCATAGATGGCGTTCTGGGATTGTCGTTTGGCTTTATGGGATTTGTTGTCATGGCGTGGGTGCTGACGAAGTACCTTCCTAAACTCCAGTTCCTCAGCGGGTTGATTCTGGTGCCGGCAGTCGCAAAGCAGGGCACGGAAATGGAAATCAGTATGACAGCACCGCCCGAACTTCAAACCATCGGCGTCAACGTAGGTGACATCGGAAAGGTGGTTTCAAGACTGAGACCCACCGGAAAAGCAAAATTCGGCGGTGCAATCGTAGATGTCGTTGCCGAAGCTGAATTCCTTGACAAAGGTATTAAGGTTGAGATAATTGAAATACACGGCAACAGAGTCGTTGTCAAAGCAGTTTAATAGAAATCGTTGGAAGAAGTGAATGGTTTGGTGGCTTATTTTTGCTGTTTTTTTGTATTTTGCCTGTGCAGTGCTGATCGTTGCTGAAGTATTTGTACCGAGCGGCGGCCTTATCAGTATCTGCGCGCTCGCCTGCCTGGGAGGCGGTATAGTGTTATTTTTCCAATACAGTGTGACTGCCGGGTGGATCGGCATAGGTATTGCGGCCATAATGATTCCATCGGTGTTAGTTGTTGCTTATAAGATATTCCCAAAAACCAGGTTCGGCAAAAGCGTAACGCTCAAGCCCCCGGAACGCCGGCAGGGCGATGCCATACCCGACACGGACAAACTCAAAGATCTGCTCGGTGCCGAAGGCGT
>SDBT01017316.1_pt1 | contig 11386 bp, 11 predicted proteins | sample 2277101 | NCBI WGS metagenome assembly SDBT01 (sample SAMN10404973, study PRJNA504765) | marine sediment metagenome | isolation source: marine sediment core GS10_PC15, 103 cmbsf | place: Arctic Ocean: Southern Knipovich Ridge | collected 2010 | reverse complement strand
CCCGCTGCGATGCATCGCCGAGTGGGCGAGAGCGAACCTCGAAATCTCCGTGGAAGATTCTCAAATCCGCTCCGAGATCATCGAGGACCTACCCGCGCTCGAGGATAACCTGCGAACCCGCGCCAAGGACGAGGCCGCCTCCACCATCTCCATGACGCTCGGTGAGTACATGGACGAGGAGCTCGACTCACGCGAATGGGACCTTCGCGGGCTGAGTTCCTGGGCGATGAGCAGGTTTGGAGTTTCGCTCTCTGGGAACCAGCTCCGCAAAATGCCCCCGCGCGAGGTCGAGAGCGCTCTGACGGAAGCGGCGGGGCAGAGAATCGACCAGATGGAACTCGCTCCACTGGGGAAATACCTGGAAGCCGACTTCGCCCGCATCGCACTGCGAGATTGGGTGAAGGCGAAGTTCGATATTGACGTGGAAGTTTCCGACCTTACCGGCCCGCCCGAGCAGGTGCGGGACCTGTTGATGGAGAAGGTTAACTCGGTGTATCGGCGAAGGGAGGTCGAGTATCCCGTCGAGTACGCCCTGGACATGACAATCGCCCAAACCGGGACCGAGAACGTCTACGCCGTCGGGAATCTGGTGGAATGGGCGAATCGGAAATACGACGCAGGTCTGACCGTCGAGAACCTGCGCGGTGAAAGAATTGAGACCATCCGCGAGTCGCTCGTGGGACTCTCCGAGGAATGGTTGCGCGGGGACCAGCTCGAAAGGACCATCCGCGGGAGGCTCGGAAGCGACGGAGACGTATCCGCCGCGATCGACCTCGCCCGCACGCGATTCGATACCGAAGTCAAACCCGAAGACTTCGACTCCGACGTGCGCGGAACGCTGCTGTCAGTGGGTAAGCAGTTCCTGCGACGCGAGATGACCGAACTCGAGCGCTACGTGCTTCTGCAGATATATGACGTGGCGTGGAAGGATCATCTTCTGGCGATGGACCACCTCAAGAGCGGGATCGGATTGCGAGGATACGCCGAGCAGGACCCGCGAGTGGCGTACAAGCGCGAAGGGGCGAAGTTATTCCAGGAGATGGTCGCCGGGGCGCGCGAGAAGGTCACCGACATGATCTTCAAGGTCCGCCTCACCGCTGGGGCGGAAATGGCGAGCGTGTACCGGATATCCAACATGGTGCACTCTCAGCTGTCGGCGTACGACGAGGTCGCGCGGGAGATGGAAGCTGCACCGGAGCGGGCGGGAGAAATGCAGAGGGTCAAGACCATCATCCGCGGGGTCCCCAAAGTCGGGCGGAACGATCCCTGCCCCTGCGGATCAGGTAAGAAATACAAGAAATGCTGCGGTCGGGCGACCTGAAAGCCCCGCCTGCGCACTGGTTTATGACAATGCTAAGATGAAAGGATAAACTCCCGATGGTAGACGATCCGATCTCCTCTAGATTCACCAAGAGAACGAAACAACGCAAGCTCGACGATCTTTCAAAGAAGGCGAGACGCAAGGAGGACGTCGACGCGGAAACCGAACTCATCAAGAACACTGAGAAGGTCGAGCCCATCAAGGCGGGCAAAGCCCCGGGGCGAAACGCTCCCTGCCCCTGCGGATCGGGTAAGAAGTACAAGAAATGCTGCGGAACCACCTGATCACGGTTGCCATCGTCGCGCAAGGACGCTTGCGTTTAAAGCTTCTTATCCCTCAGACCTGCCTGCCGGTAGGCAGGTCTTTGCCATTCGGGCGGGTCCTTGAGCCTGTAGAGCATCTCTCCCGCCTTCGGTACGTACAACCTACCGTCCGCCTCGTGACCCTCCCAGTGAGAGATGTCGATCGACTCAGGGTCGCGGTAGCCGAGGTTGACTTGCTCGCAGACTTCCCTTGCGATCCCCGTCGCGAGCGTAACGTCAATGCGCGGTTTCTCCACGTCCCCGTCCATTGTCCCTATCCCGCGGACGTGCGTGGAGTGCGCGACAACCCCCCAGGGGTAATCCTTGAACCGGTCCCACTGAGCGAGAAAGTAATCGCGCGTGTGATAACCGATCTGACGTATGACTTCCCCGTGCGTGTAGGATATCTCGGTGATGTGCGGGGCGTAGATGATCAGTTCTCCGGCGTCTGCGACGATAGGTTCCATCTTGTACATGCACTTTCCGCCCGTCCATATGTCCTCGTACATCAGAGGGGCGCGGGAAAGGACCGACTCGAACGGTTTGTCGACGTAGATGATGTGGACCTTGGCGGACAAGTCCGCCGCTGCGGACCACGCCTCCCTGACTGGACCGAAGTACAGCCCGCAAAGGTCCTCGCCCTTGACCACCATGCAGAGTGCGAACGCCTCGATCTTAAGCATATCGGCGGCGGCTTCCAGTGTCGCCCGCACTGGTGTGTCCTTGGTCCCAATGATCCTGGGATTCGTGATAACCGCACCGACCCAGTGGAAAAAGTTCAGCAATTGCTCCCCGCAGATACCGGGGAAGAAATACTTGGTCCCTCCCGAAAAACCCGCGACCTCGTGGGGGAAGACCGGGCCGGTGATGAGGACGACGTCGTAATCGAAGATGAGCTTGTTGATCGTCACGTCGATGTCCATCGCGAAGCGCCCCTCCGTGATGCGCTCGATCAGATCTGATTTGAGTGTCCCCACCTTCTCGAGCGCGGCCGGGTCGTTCCACGTGTGGTTGAACACCTTCGAGTTTCCGAAGACCTCACCTCGCTTCCCCGCCTCGACCCCCAAAAGCTCATCGATCATCTCCTCGCTCATCGGGGGGTGGGTTCCCAGTGCGATGAGGAAGTCCAGGCGTTTGGCGCTGCCGCCCAGGACCGCGTGCAGTTCGCGGGCAATTTCACCGAGCGGGCACGTCCGCGTATGGTCGGGAATTATCACCAGGATGCTCTTACCCTCGGGACGGATCTCCTGGGCCCCCGCGGCGATGGTCTCGCGCATCTGCTGGTGAGTTAACGCCTTATCTATGTAGCCTGTTCCCAGTACGCTCATTTGGACCTCCCGGGGATTGCAAGCCCATCCGGAAGTCTTCGCAATCCCTTGCGATTCCAGATCCAATATTCGCCCGGACATGCTTCTTGCTTGCTCATTTGGTAATCCTTCCCGGCCGATTATACTATAGTGAAGTGAAGGGAGTCATATGATTGTCGTACACGTAACGCACGAAGCGGTTGAAAAGGTCGGGGGAATCGGGGCCGTCATCGCAGGTCTGATGACCGCCGACGCCTACGCTGAAAAGGTCTCGCGAACCATCCTTCTTGGTCCCCTGCTCTCGACCGATCGCCCGGTGAACCTCCGCCTGGGCGAGGGTGGAAAGGTTGTCTACAGTTCACTGGACGCCCTGGAGGGCCCGCCCTGGCGGGAAAAGTTTCGACCCATCGAGAGAACCTACGACGTGGGGATCATTTACGGGACGCGAAAAGTGGACGAACCGTGCTCCGGTAGGGAAGTCGAAGCCGAGGTCCTGCTCATAGACGTCTTCCATTCCAACAGGGACCGGCTGAACCTTTTCAAGGCCGAGCTTTTCAAGAAATTCTCCGTCCCCTCCGCACAATTCGAGGACACCTGGGAATACGAGGAGTACGTCCGCCTCGCCGAACCCGGGTTCGAGGCGCTCAAGGCGATAGGGGCCAACGGTGGGGATGAACAGCTCGTGCTTCTTTCCCACGAATACATGGGCATGCCGACCGCCCTCAAAGCCGTCCTCGCCGGCGCGAAAAACACCCGGACCGTCTTTTACGCCCACGAGGTCGCCTCCGTCCGCGCCGTCGTCGAAAAGCTGCCCGGGCACGATACCATGTTCTACAACGTTCTGAAGATCGCCAACCAGAACGGCTGCACCTTCGAGGATGTCTTCCCCGTCGCCGCGGACAACTACAAGCATGCGCTGGTCAAGGCCGCCAGATACTGCGACTGCGTCTTTGCGGTGGGGGATTTCGTCACCGAAGAACTGCGATTCCTCGATCCGCACTTCAAGACGATGAACCTGGACCTGGTCTATAACGGGATTCCCGCGATATCCCTGACGCTGGAGGACAAGCACACCTCGCGTTCGCGGATGCAGGATTATTCAGAGAACCTTTTCTCCCAGCGGGCGGATTGGATACTGACCCACGTCGCGCGTCCCGTAATCTCAAAGGCCATTTGGCGGGATCTGCGGGTATTGCATGAAATGGAACCCCTGCTCAAAGATCGTGGGGAGAGCGCGGTGTTCTTCATGCTCGGGACCCTCGCCGGGCAGCGCCGCCGGCAAGACGTTCGTCACATGGAGCGCCTGTACGGGTGGCCGGTCACGCACGAGAAAGGCTACCCCGATCTCTGCCAAGGCGAAGAAATGCTCGGAGATATCTTTGAGCACTTCAACCGCGAGCATGAGGCGGTCAGGGTGGTGTTCGTAAACCAGTGGGACTGGAGCAGGGAGATGTGCGGACTGCGAATGCCCGAGGATATGACGTTCGCGGACATGCGATGCGGTACGGACGTGGAGTTTGGACTGAGTATCTACGAACCGTTTGGGATCTCCCAGCTGGAACCGCTCTCGTTCGGTGCGCTTTGCGTGGTGTCGAACATTTGTGGATGCGTAGGCTTCGCACGCTGCGCAGCAGCCCAGGAGGGAATTGATGATGGTATCATCGAGGCCGATTTCCTCTCGCTCTCGGTACCTCCCACTTTGGATGAGTTGAAGAACCTCCCGGCGAGCAGGCGGGACGAAATTGAATCGCTGGAGGCCGAACGCCTCGCCAACCTCATCGTCCAACGCCTCCCCCGCGATGATCAGACCCTGCAAGAGCGCATGCAGACCGGCTTTCAACTCGCCAAGCGAATGAGCTGGGAACATGTTGTAAAAGATTACTTTCTTCCGAGCCTGGCCCAGGCGGCGGATAAACAGTAAATTCACCTTCAAACTCCGCAGGGGCCCCGCTATCTGGGGCGAAGCGCCCCGACGATTCTCCAATAGTGCGTTGAATCTACCGCTGTTGTGGGATAAACTTGAATGTGGAGTGATGATAGTACTGGAGTTGGAAGACGATGAAACTCTCACCTGCTGCTGAGTTGGGGGTGCGGGGGGTGCTGGTTTTGGGCGAGAACTACGGGAACGGCCCTGTTACGCTTGATACCATCTGCGCCCGCCGTGACCTCCCCAAGCAATATCTCGTAAAGATCTTTGCCTCGCTCGCTCGCGCCGGGCTGGTTACGCCCGTTCGCGGGAAGGGCGGTGGGTACATGCTCGCGCGGGACCCCAATGAGATCACCCTCCTTGACGTCATCGAGGCCGTCGAGGGTCCCATCCACCTCAACTACTGCCAGCACAACCCCTCCCAATGCGACGAATTATCCTGCCCCATTCGCCCCCTCTGGAAAGAGCTTCAGGAGACCGTCCGGAAAAAGCTCGGGGAAATGCGGGTCTCGGACTGCCTCAACGGCCACACTTCCGATAACCCCTGACCGTCCGGGGTGTAACTGACTCGGTGCGTCAAATACTCACCGACTCACCAGGTTGCAGGAGGTGGACTTCGCAGCCGGCTGCATCCGCGAACGCCTGTGCGTCGTCCGCCGATCCCACGATGTCGCCCCAGTGATAGGGAATCGCCGCCTTGGGCTCGATCTGCTTGCACGCCGCGCCGGCCTCCTCCCCGTCCAGCGTGTACGTTCCCCCGACTGGTACGAGGGCGACGTCCACCTCGCGCAGGTCGCTCATCTCGGGTATCAGATCGGTGTCCCCGGCGTAGTAGATTCGCTTGGTTTCGATGGTGAAGACCGCCCCGCACCAATCATTGTCCTTCGGGTGGAAGGACTTACCGATGTTGTACGCAGCGACCGCTTCGATAGTGATCTGCTTGACGCTGATTTGCTCTCCGGGTGCGATGCCGGTGGCGGAGGCGAGCTTTTCGAGAGTCTCCGGCGGGGCGACGATGGTAGTCTCCCCCTTGGAGACCTTCTCTATGTCCGCAGGGGAACAGTGGTCGTAATGGGAGTGCGAGACAAAGACTACGTCGGCGTCGTGGGGCGCGGCGTGGAGCTTCCAGGGATCGATGTAAAGGACAGCTTCCGCGGCAGCGATTCGGAAACTGGCGTGGCGGATCCATTGAATTTCGATGGGCATGACTGGGCTCCTTTCTTTCGGCGCTGCACGGAGCATTCTAGGTATAGCTCACTGCGGTTCAACATCGTAGGTCCTTGAAGGGAAATATTTTGATTTGCTGTTGAAATGGTACCATATTAGTGCTATATAGAAGTGGACGAACATCATGCTCGCTCTAACCAAGAAAACAGGCTATGGACTAATCGCCATGACGCACCTGGCGCGGCTGGAAGGCGACTCCGTGGCATGCGCGCGGGAGATCGCGGGGCTGTTTGGGGTTCCACCCCGCCTGCTGATGAACGTCCTGAAGGAGCTTTCCGCTGCCGGATACGTCGAGTCGGTCCGCGGGGCGCACGGCGGATATAGGCTCGCGAAGCCCCCCGAAACCATCAACCTCGCCGATCTGGTCACCGCCCTGGAAGGCCCCATACGTCTCTCGAAGTGCCTCACCGGTCAGGTCAGCGACACCGGTGGGGGCGGGTGCGACGATATGGATCATTGCCCGATCAGCGATCCGGTCCATCGCGTGCAGCGAAAGCTGAGCGATTTCCTCCGCACATTGACGCTCGCGGAGATCGTCGATACCTCTCCGCTGCTTGCAAAGAAATGAAGGAAGATTCCATATGGCTCTTAAGCTACCTATCTACATGGATTACAACGCCACCACCCCCGTCGATCCGCGCGTGTTGGAGGTGATGACGCCCTATTTCTCCGAGGTATTCGGGAACGCAGCCTCTCGCTCCCATTCGTTCGGGTGGGCTGCCGAAGCCGCCGTCGAAAACGCCCGCGCACAAGTCGCCAAGCTCCTCTCGACCGAGCCCAAGGGGATCATCTTCACCTGCGGGGCGACCGAGTCCGACAACCTCGCCATCAAGGGCGTCGCCGAGATGTACAAGGACAAGGGGCGACATATCATCACGTGTCCGGCGGAGCATAAGGCCGTCATCGATTCGTGCAAGCGCCTCGAAACTCAAGGATACGAGGTGACGTGGGTGGCGCCTGACGAATACGGGCGCGTCTCTGCGGACAAGATCGCCGAGGCGATCACCGATAAGACGATACTTATCAGCATCATGGCCGCCAACAACGAGGTCGGGACGATAAACCCCATCGAGGAAATCGGCAAGCTCGCCAAAGACCGCCAAATCCTCTTCCACTGCGACGCCACACAAGCCTTCGGTAAGATCCCCCTCGACGTGGACCGGATGGGCGTTGATCTTCTGAGCCTCTCCGCTCACAAGATATACGGGCCCAAGGGCGTAGGGGCATTATTCGTCCGCCGTCGCACCCCCCGCGTCCGCCTGACCTGTCAGATGGACGGTGGGGGGCACGAACGCGGGCTCAGAAGCGGGACCCTCAACGTCGCAGGAATCGTCGGTCTCGGTGCTGCCGCCGAAATCGCAGGGGCGGAAATGGACGAAGAAGCCTCTTACCTCCGCGCACTGCGCGACCGCTTCGAAAAGAAGATCAGGTCACACCTCGACCACGTCAAGCTCAACGGTCACCCGACCGAGCGGCTGCCCGGTACGCTTAATCTGTCCTTCGCTTTTGTGGAGGGTGAGTCGCTGATGATGAAGGTAAAGGACGTGGCCGTCTCCTCCGCATCCGCCTGCACGAGCGCTTCACTGGAACCCTCGCACGTGCTTCGGTCCATGGGCGTTCCGGACGACCTCGCTCACAGTTCCATCCGTTTCTCACTGGGGCGGTTCAATACGCAGGAGGAAGTCGATTACGCCGCCGAACAAATGGTCAAGGCCGTCAACGAACTACGCGAATTGAGCCCGCTCTACGAACTCGTCCAGGAGGGTACGGACACTAGAGAAGTGAAGTGGGACGCGAAATGAGATGCGCTGCATCGCAGCGGCGTTGAATATAAGGATACTCTCAATGACATACAGCGATAAACTGATCGAGCACTTCAACAACCCGCGGAACGTCGGGTCACTGGACAAGAATTCCGTGCGGGTGGGGACCGGGATCGTCGGTGCCCCCGAGTGCGGGGACGTGATGAAGCTTCAGGTCGAAGTCGACGACGACGGGACGATCCTGGATGCCAAGTTCAAGACATACGGGTGTGGGTCGGCGATTGCGGCGAGTTCGCTGGCGACGGAGTGGCTGAAAGGTAAGAGCGTCGATCAGGCGGGGGAGTTGAGGAACACCGATATCGCGACCGAATTGTCGCTACCACCGGTGAAGATACATTGCAGCGTTCTCGCCGAGGACGCCATCAAGGCCGCTATCGAGGACTGGAAGAGGAAAAACGGAAGAATGCAGGACCAGCAACAAGCGGGGCTGCAGGAAAAGACCTGAAGAATCGAACCGCGCGCACCGGCAGCGGTGCCCGCTGTGAAGGTTCATGGGAGCGCGATTATGGCGATTATATTGACCGAACGGGCCGCCGAGAAGATGAAGAGCATCTTCAAGCGAAAGGAGATGCCCTCGACCACCGCCTTGCGCGTGGGGATAAAGGGCGGGGGGTGCAGTGGATTTTCCTACACCCTCGGCATTACCGATACCCCCACTGACGACGACGAAGCCTTCGTCTCGCACGGTGTCAAAGTCGTCTGCGACCCGAAGAGCTATCTCTACCTCAACGGGACCGAGGTCGACTTCAACGACGACCTGCTCAAGGGCGGGTTCGTCTTCGACAATCCCAACGCCTCGGGCACTTGTGGGTGCGGGGCGAGCTTCTCGGCGTGAACCTGGAGTCCGACGGGAAAGATCGACATGTCCGACCAATCCGACCACACACTTCCTACCAAGTGCACACAGTGCGAAAAACCGATGAGCACCCCGCTCGTCTGTGATTACTGTCATTCCCTCTTTCCCCAAGCCGCAGCCGCCAGCGATTACTTCACCATGCTCGGAATCGAGCAGCGATTCGACCTGGACGAGGAGTTGCTTCGCGAGAAGTTCCTTGCGCTGAACCGCCACGCTCACCCGGACTACCACACCGGTGGGACCTCGGAGGTCCGCGAGCTTTCGCTGAGAGTCTCGGCGACGGTCAACGATGCGTACCGCACTCTTAAGGACCCCGCCTCCCGGGCTGCGTACCTGCTCGAACTGCTCGGTGGAAAAAGCTCCGCTGCCGACAAGTCCGTTCTCGAGGGATTTCTTCCGACCATGATGATGATGCAGGAGGAGATCGAGGACGCCAAGGACCCCCGAAACGCCGACGAACTCGCACGCCTGAGCGAAGTCCTCAAGACGCAGCATGACGGGCTGCTCCACCGAATATCGCACCTGTTCGGTGAACTTACCGAGGCGGCCGCCTGCGAGGCGGTGCGGACCGACCTGCTCTGGGAGGTCCGGAAGCTGCTCAATGCCGTCTCATACGTCAAGAAGCTGCTCTCGCAGGTATCCTGAGGCGAGCATGGAAACAAGAACTATACGCTGAAAGAAACGCCGAATGTCTCCCGCGTTGCAATAAGGAACAAACATGCCCTTCATCCTTGGAATAGACCTGGGAACGACCAACTCGCTTGGAGCGTACATGACCGAGGGCGGACCCGTCCTCGTGCAGGATTCCAGCGGCAGCGCACTGGTTCCGAGCGTGATCGCCTTCTCGCCCGACGGTTCCGTCACCGTCGGTAGCGACGCCAGGGCGCACGCTATCGAGAACCCGCTCTCCACGGTCTATTCCGTCAAGCGGCTGATCGGAATGGGAATTGGGGATGTGGAAGAGGACCTGAAGTTTCTTCCCTATCCAATCGTCGGCGGTCCGCACGATACCGTGTGCGTGAAGGTCGCGGGAAAAACCATCACCCCGCACCAGCTCAGTGCGATGATCCTGCGGGAAGTGAAGCATCGCAGCGAAGCCGCAACGGGGCACAAGATCACCGAAGCGGTCATCACCGTTCCGGCGTACTTCGACGACGCCCAGCGTCAGGCGACCCGCGACGCCGGGCGCATCGCCGGCCTGAACGTCCGGAGAATCGTGAACGAACCGACTGCAGCAGCCCTCGCCTACGGACTGGACCGACAAGAAGACCAGACCATCGCCGTCTACGACCTCGGAGGTGGGACCTTCGACGTCTCGGTCCTTCGCGTATCTAATCGCGTATTCCAGGTGCTCTCCACAAACGGGGACACGCATCTGGGAGGGGACGACCTCGACCGCGAAATCATCGCCCTGATCACATCCGAGATCCGCTCTCAGTTTTCAGATCAGTTGAGTTTTCCACCGGCGACGAAGCAGGCGCTGCGCGATTTCGCCGAGGCTACCAGGATAAGACTCTCCGATGACGCCCAAGCCACCATCGAGGTGGACCTCGGTAAGGATCGAATCTACCGGCGGACGATCCGGCGTGATGAGTTCGAGTCCCGCGCGGAAAAATGGATCGAGCATACTATCGAGCACTGCGCTGGGGCGCTTAAGGACGCCGAACTTACCCCACAGGACATCGACGAGGTCATCCTGGTCGGCGGGGTCACGCGGACACCAATAGTCCGGAGGAAAGTCGCCGAGTTCTTCCAGCGAGAACCTTACACCGCTATCAATCCCGAGCAAGTCGTCGCGTTAGGTGCAGCCGTCCAGGCGGGGATCCTATCCGGGATCCAGCAGGAAGCACTCCTGCTGGACGTCACCCCTCTTTCGCTGGGGATAGAGACGCTTGGTGGGGCGATGGGGAAGCTTATCATGCGTAACAGCACCATCCCCTGTCAGGCCTCCGAGACCTTCACCACCTACCTCGACGGTCAGACTTCCGTCGATATCCACATCCTTCAGGGAGAGCGCGAGCTGGTCAGTGACTCCCGCTCGCTCGGTAAGTTTCAGCTGAAGAATATCCCCCCCATGCCGGCCGGTGCCCCCCGCATCCGCGTGACCTTCCTCATCGACGCAAACGGTATCCTCAACGTCTCCGCCCGCGAGACGAGGAGCGGGAAGGAGGCCTACGTGCAGGTCACACCGGCGCACGGACTGACCGAAAACGAAGTCGATCGAATGGTCAAGGAATCTTACGCGCACGCGGTGGAGGACCTCACCGCCCACCGCCTGATCGATCTGCGCAACGAAGCGACGCGGGTCCTCCGCGCTATTGTAAAGGCCCGCGCGGACGCACCCGAGGCGTTGACGGACGATCAGAGAACCGAACTCGACGCCGCCGTCGCGTTCCTCCAGGTGGCGATGAAAGGTGACGATCCGGACGCGATCTACCAGGCGATGCTCTCAGCCAACGAAGCCGCCACCCCTCTGACCGAAATTCAGATGAAAGAGGTCATAGAAAAGACTATCAAGGGAAAGAAGATAGACGAACTGTAACGATTGACGAGCGAATAACGGAATGTAGTGATGCCCAAGTATGAGGTTACATTCGAACCGGCGGGAGTGACTCTCCAGGTG
>SDBT01017315.1_pt1 | contig 11386 bp, 11 predicted proteins | sample 2277101 | NCBI WGS metagenome assembly SDBT01 (sample SAMN10404973, study PRJNA504765) | marine sediment metagenome | isolation source: marine sediment core GS10_PC15, 103 cmbsf | place: Arctic Ocean: Southern Knipovich Ridge | collected 2010 | reverse complement strand
TCCGCCACCACCTCCGGCTTGTTCTGAGGTAGCTCCAGTATCCAGTGCCCCACTTCCGCCACCACCGACGATCTGAATGTAGACAATATCTCCGGACTCAGCATTGGTCGGCTTGACCCACGGGCCAGTGCCTGATGTAAACTCCTGAAAATTATAAGCGTTGCCAAAGATTTTCGGCGCCCCGGTCGCCCGCTGAGCAATCCCTTCTGGATTATCCCTCAACGCAATCATCAACGCCGTCGTTACAGGCGAGTCAACGTCAACATCACCTGCAGGAATAGTGGTCCATGCAACTGCCATTAGTTTATCCTCGCTCCTTTATCACCGTTAGAGTAGTTCCCAAGACTATCGGAAATCCAAGCCCCGTTGAACTGATCTGATCCATCACCCACGTAGTCGCCTTCAGAGTTGTCTACGATAACAAAAATGAAGCCGCTCAGTGTCGTGTCACGGGCCGTGTATTTCACAAAGCCGGACAGATGATTTTCCTGTGCCGCCGTAACTACGAAGATGCGTTTAGTTTCTTTCAATCCACGAGCATCTACAAACTTATGATGATCTATAAAGAACGTGTCGCTGACCCAGAAAGTTCGATCCTTGCTGTCGAGGCTGAAGGAAATCTCAACCGGAACGTCCTCATAGCGGTTGATGAGCCGAGAGGCTGTCTGCAGCGCCTGAGCCTCCGCTGGAATCCATCGTGAAAATATTTCCCTGATCTGCCGCTGGCGATATTTGGTCTGACTTTCCGCTTCAAGATTAGCATTGACGAAGACATTTCGGTAGTTAGTCCGCTCGTTTAACTTCTTTGTCGGATCAGCTTGGTTGAAATAGAACCAAACCTGCGAAATGCGCTCGTCCGTCTGTTCTTGAATTGAAATACTATCTGCTAAGAAATGCTTGTCATCTCCGAGTGTTGGAGGCTCCACGACCAACCCACGGATAGCAGCGAGTTTAATTATTTGATCCCGTTCATCCCACCACATATAGAACGAACACTGTTCCATAATTTCACCGATCAGCCGCTTGACTTCAATTGGCTCCGTAATCAGGGTTGTTAAAGTATAAGCGGAGAGGAAACTCGTGATTTCACTTTCCCAACCAACTAGGTCCATGTATTGATATTCGATCTGAGCGTATTCGCCAAGCAGGTCGCGAAGCACGGCGTCGATCCGTTGAGGTGCATAGCGGAGACAAAGCTGAACGGAGTCGTCTAGATCATGTTCCTCGGCCGTTGAGCCATCTGTGCCACGGAGAATAAGAGTAAAGGTGAAAGTTCCGTCTCCGTTATCAAGGAAGGAACTATAAGTCATAACCTCCTTCCCGATGCGAAGCGTGCCAGAGGCTGGATAATCATCCTCTATCATACTGGTCAAGGTGATTGAAGTCACAACCTCGTCAATGTCTGTAAACAGAATACCAGGTGACGCAACAGGTGCCTGTGCTTTGTTGATCTCAGATCGAGTGAGAACGTCGCGGCAATATAGCCTTGCCTTCCCGTTGCCGGGGAAATCAATCCGTTCGAGGAGATAGGTTCGAGTATCCATGTCGGCCAGGGCGTCACCTACATAGCCTTCAAAGATAACAAGGAGCGCTCCGAGCTTACCGAACTTTTGCCGGTTCCAGAACTTCAACCAGAACGTCGATCGTGTCAGTGGGTCATAGGTCCGATCAACAATATACTCATCAAGCAAGATATCGGAACTCAGCCCATCCGTCATTTCAATATCAACCGTGGCGCGATGGCCAAGCGGCTCAAAATTTCGGTTCCCACCTGATATATTAATCTTCGATCCAACAGTCGAGATTGACGTAATCATCGGAAAGACTGTGATAACGTCAGTCGGCTTGGCTTGCTGTTTCCGGCCGAAGTAGAGATCAAGCCGGAAGTCTGCCTCGCCCATGTCAGCCAAGGCCGCCGTGCTATCGTAAAACCGGACCTCGGAAATCACACCATTGAAAGCGCCTCCGTCCTCACCCGTAGCGATATTGGAGCCGCCGTCAAGGCCGATGGCTCCTCCGTCTGTCCCTGCCCATGTTGCGAAGGAACCAGAGGCCGTGTCCGTGCCCAGCAGAGTCAGGCTCAGCAGCACCGGATCAAAGGCCCAGAGAGTGACTGAGTCTGCACTCACGTCAATCTCCGCCAGCAGAGTCAGGGACTTACCAGCTACGTTGGAGAAGGGCGTGGTGACTTTAGCGGCATTGGCTGGAGCCGAAGCTGTTCCATCACCCGCTCGGAATACGAGATTGGAGCCGGTGATACCGAGATACGCTGCGTTGTCCGCTGAGCCGCCCTGTTCCCAGATCGTGCCTACGGGTGTAATTGGGAATCGCACATCCAGAGCCACGAATAGATCAGCCGTCCGAGTCAGATCGCCCGACGCAATAGTCTCCTCATCCCGTTTGATCAAGTCCGGCACGGCAAGTCCGCCCTCCGGATTGCTCCGATAGTTCTGTGCGTCATTACAAGTCGCTCGAGTGTTAAAGCACTTCGCATCGCCCGTCTGCGTTGCCGTGCAAGGAGCAGTCCCGTGAGTATTCGCACACTTCGGCAAACGCAGGCGGACGATCTGGATAGGCTCACGACCGACTTCGGTGTTACTCATAACCGTAAGCCTCGGCATCGAAGGAGAAGCTCATCAGGTCTCGAGGCCCAACGATGGAGGGGGCACCAATCACACTCTTACTCCATCCGAAGTCACAATCCTGTTCCGAGGCCGAACGCCAAGCAAGGAAGAACGGCTCGGTTTCAAGGGACTGAATAAGACCAGCCGTGCCGTCCAGGTTCGCCCGCACCCAAGCGTAAGGGAGGTTCGCCCAATTATACTCTGACGAAAGTGATGTCCGAATTTTGGATCGGCCAAGAAACTCTCCACCCTCACTCATGTTTCCAGTGATAGTAGTTCGGCGAGCCATTCGAGTTGGGTCGAAACCTTGATAGAACGGCCGGATAAACTGCAGAGCCGTAGCTACTTGCATGACTCCAATCTTTGGTAGAGCCGCTCGATCAATCGTAATTCTCCATCGGATTGAAGTCACCGGAGCGAAGATAAAAGCCACCGGACTGTTATCAACAGGACTGCCTGAACCAATAGAAGTCCAAGCATCATTCTCGTCACTGTCGTGCTCGAAGGTGATTCGACCCAACCCTGTTCCAATATTATGTGCAGCCAATGCAAAGATATCAGCAGCCTGGGCGCCATAGAGATCGAAGCGTAGAGTGGCTGCAGAAATATGAACAACAGCTTCCAACCATTCCATACTGAAAGTAACAGCGCCGGTGTAACTGCTGTCCATAGCCTCATCATGCAGGTTGAATTGAATATCACCCGCCACAGCGATTGGTGTGAAATACATTCTAATCAGATACTCATTGTTTCCAAGAGCCTTCACATCTCCAACGCCGTTTGTATCCGTAGTAGTCTGATCCCGAAGGTCTGCGACAACCGTGAAAATTGTCGTTCCATCATCAGCTCGGATACGAAGCATCCAGCGGCCACCTGGAGTCAATTTTACCTTTATCGCTGCCACATACTCTACAGCCGTCCAAGCGAAAGATTGCGTAACACGATGAAGTCCTGTGGAAGTGTCTTCCGTCACGACTGTTCCATCTGCTGTCAGACCATCCAGTGTCCAAGCCGCATCTTCAAAATCCGAAGGCCCTGTTAAGGCATTAGCATAAGGTATCCACGACTCATAAGTAAGAGTGTTATTGGCTGCCGTTCCGAGAGACCCTGCAAGTTCTGGGCTTCCAATAACTGTCTTAACCTGCACCTTGTTTCCGGCATGAACAACTCGAGCATGCTTGAGCGGCTCATCGCCACCGGGAAGAGAGTAACTACCTTCAAAGAAGACACTCATACCGTTCTTATCCTTGCTCCATCGCCCACGGCCTCGTTGATCTGTTCGATCAGGCCAATGACCGCGCCCCGATCAAAAACCTGGCCGCGAAGGGCGATATTAACCGAGGTTGTGTTTGAAGTCTCAGGCGCTGCAACTGATCCAGCATTTGCAGAGGAAGCGGCTCCGGTTGAGGTCGCACCAGAACCTCCTTTGCTTGCACCTTTGATGGCATTGACGGCTGCAAGACCTGCCGCTAAAGTTACTAAGGCCAGTGGTATTCTCTCCCACCACGACAAGGTCGGGTCTGCCAAAACTTCAGAGAAAGCAATCCAAGCATTGATTAAGGCTCGAGCTGCTCCAAACACCTTGGCAACCCGGAACATTTTATCTCCACTTTGCGCCAATATAGCCTCTATTCCACCCATAACTCCAGCGGCGGCTCGTAGTCTTTCTTGTCCAACTTGATGTTCAATTTTCGCTATCGCATCATTATGTCGTTGAACTTCCCGTTCTCTCAGCGCCTCAGCCTGTGCCTCATTCTCTTCCCGTTCCAGACCAAACGCAGTAATGATCGACAAACGATCATCATGGAATTGTTCCTCGGCCTCCAACTTATTAAAGAAGCTCTCTTGGATTAGTAGGAATTCCTCTTCGTTAGCACGAGCATTCATCTCCGCTTCTTTTCTAATTCGTTCTGCTAACCGTTCCAATTCTTTTGTCTCTTTCTCTCCTTCTTTATCTCTTGCAGGAGTTACTGCAGCTTCGGGTGGAATAGCCAAAGCAAGTTGTATGGCTCGGGCTGCTTCAAGAGCAGAAATTGCATGATCCCTGGATTGTTTTATGATATCAAGAACATTACTAGGCAAGTCTTCCATAGAAACACCAAATTTATCATAAGTATTTATTAAAGTTTCTATTGCTCCTTGTTGCTCCTCAAACGTTCCTGTGCCACTTGCAATAGTCGTAAAAGACTTAGTAATTGGATCAAGAAAGCCACTAACTCTAACGGCTCCTTTTATTCTGAGCATACCTTTTCTTATTGCTACTTCCATTCCACCGGAAAGACCTCGACCAAATGTAGGACCAATTGCGTCTCCCAGAAGCGCAAAGTTTTTCTTAAGTTCTTGTGTCAGTTGAGCTTGAGTAAGCAACGCTATATCACGAGATAATTCTCTAGCTCTTAGACCCGCTTCTCCAAACTTGTCTGCGAGTTCTTTCGTATCTAAAGTTAAAATATCAAGAGCGCCTCCTGCATCTGAGGAGATGTCATCCAACGCAGAAATGGCGTCTTTCAATTCATCCGTATTATCTGCTGCACCAAGGGACTTCAAGCCGTATCGTGCTAAAACTACACCGAGGGCGATGATACCTACAACAGCAATCGCCGTAGGACTGATCATAGCTCTAAACGCCGTTATCAAAGCCCCGACTTGTTCTCTCGCCGTTCCTCCCATAGTCTGCAGGACCTGCGTGATCTGCGTTCCCTGCTGGATAGCGAGAGTAAAGGGTGACTGGCCAGAGTTCAGCATGACTCCGATGTCATTGAACTGTGCGGTAAGGTTAGCCGTGTGGAAACGACTGGTTTTGATTTGCGAGCCAAGTTTAACTACTTGTGTCCCCGCACCTGTGAAGGCGCCTCTTGAAGTATTTAAAGCAGCGTTTAAACTTGTTTGCGCTGCTTGACTGGTTGCGGCAGCAGAGCCAAATGCCCTTAACACTGCGTTATGGCTGGTTGTAGCCGCTGCAGCAAGTTTCGTGCTGGCCGCAACCCGACGGAAAGCAGCCGTCTGTCGCACAGTAGCGACTGAGGACCTTGCAGCCGATGTTTCTAATCTCTTAGTTGCGAGCCCAAGCTTGGCAAACCCAGCAAGAGCCGTATTACTTGCCGTTACAAGACTCGTAGAGTCTCCTGTAATTTTGGTATGAAGACTGGCTAGTTCAACCATCTCATTTTCTCTTTATGGATTTTCCGAGCCTCTTGCCACTCTGTTTGACTGAAGTGGCCAGGACCGGGACCGACAGCAGAGTCGGACTTGTCTGTTTTATTCTGTGAGACACGGGAGTCAAACTCCCACCAGAACTCGGTGAGAGAAAGTTCCCAGAACTCGCTCGGCTGTATTCCCCAATCTCGGGCCAACTTGTAAGCCGATTTTACAAAGTCGGCCCAAGTCAGTTTCCCTCCGTTTTCCCGTCAGCAGAGTCTTCCACTTCTTCCTCCGGTGCCGGACCGACAATCAGAGACAAGTATTCGATCGCGTGATCCCGAGAACTGGCGAACCCTTCATCAAAGACGAGTTCCTGAACTTTCTTCAACGACAGCTTCGAGCCATTGGCCTTCAATCCGATATGCAGAAGTTGCGGAACGTTCTCGACGGAGAACGCCCAGCGTGGATTGTAAGGAAAGCTCTTGGAGATCATCATGGCCTCGAGAGCAGCCTCACGAGCAATCATCAGTGGATCACCGATCTCTTTCGCGATCTTTATGGAGGCCGCGAAATTGGCTACAAGCTCCAGCTCCTCACCTCCAAGAGTGCAATTATACTTTCTCATCCTTCACCTCACACAGTAGCGGTATAAACAACGACGCCGTCAGACATGAACGTGGCTGAGAACTCGACTCCACCATCACTCTCACCCGTTTGCTCGAAGCTCGAGACCATGAAAGTGCCAGCCAACTTACCGGGCGTTGAGACACCGGCGGCGGTGCCTGTCGGCAAAAGAATGTCGAGCGGTTCTCCAGTGATCGAGGCCTTCAGCATTTCGGCAACGAGTATCTCGTCCGAGGCGATTCCGCCAACTGTGACCTCGATCGAGCGAAGACCTGGATCAGCCAGAAGCTTTCTCCAGCCAACGTCGTCATCCGTAGTTACATCGACGTGATCGTTCGTGACAGTGAAGCCACGAGTTTTGACAACGACTAGGGTCACTGAGTCCCAATCAAGTGTCAGTGTCCTTCTATTCAAGCCGGCCAGCGGTTTTACTACTTTTCAACCGTGAGCTTGAATCGGCATACTCCATGCCGAGTTACACCGTCGTTCTCATCGAAAACTTCGGCAAAGTCGAACAGACAGTCTGTGAAACGGAAGCCGACGGCCACCAAATTCGCAGCCTGTCTGTTCAGTGCGTTGTATATGTCGGCCGAAATCGCTTTGGCTTCCTTCTTCCCCTCATATCGAGACCAGACATGCAGGGTGATGAAGAGATGAGAGCCAAGAGTATCATCTGTATCATTCGGTGCTGCAGTATCTTCACCAATAACAATGTAGGGGAAATCAGCGTCTGGCTTTCCTTCAGGAAGACCTGGCACATCATCGAAAATCTGGGCCGAGGAGATTTGAGATACGAGCCGGTTGTAAATGGCCGTCTGAATTGGAGTGAGGAAAATACTCACCGGCCAGCCTCAAACTCTTTCTTTAGGACTTTTTCGGCCTGAGCGGTGGCTTCCAGGAAAGCAGGAAGGAGAACGGGCCGAGCAGCGACCCAAAATCCTTCGTCGTTCAGACCGCCGAATTCGAGTGTTTTGGCATAGGCTAAATTGCTTCCAGTTGTAGCGAAAGAACCGGGTCGTTCAGTCATCCGTGTCCATGTATAACTGTTCGCAAGGGCGCCAGAAAGGGAGGCTGGAACTTCACCCGGTGCAGAAGCCTGATGTGTGCGACCGCCAAAAGAATAGACTTTGCCCGATCGACCAGGTGATCTGATCTTAAGCTTCACCCTCAACCCTGTCGATTGGGCTACAAAATTCCCTGTCCGAGCAATAGATGCGTTGGCCTTCTGCGGAAGATCAGCCAACTCCTGCATCAGATCAGAAAATCCCCTCACATCAAGTTTGAATTTCACGACGGCTTACTTTCAAAAAGGTCCATCTTCAACCACTGCTGTTGCATTTCAACATCCATGATTGCTAGGATACCGTAAATCCGGCCCCGAATTTTGATTCGATGATTGGCCGAGGTCCAATACGGTGCGCCGAGTGGGTCCCCTAAGAATCGAAGCGTGATCCGAATAAGGTTTCCGGGCTGCATTCGCATTGCTTCCCAACGTTCTGTTCCGGCCAGATTCTGCACGCTTATCCACACGCCTCCTTTCGGGTCTTCCGCCCAAGTCTCTGTGCTGCCGCCCATGTTATCATCTGTCCTGACCTTCCTTTCAATGAAAGCCTGAACGTTAAGCATTCCGCTATGAATATCACAGCACTTCATATGGTCCTTCGCCTTTTCTGTATCATATCACAATCCTCTTCCCGAGTCAAGAGGGCTGTTACAGCCGTGCCACTTGATAGCGTTTGACAGTAGCAACGGCTCCAGATTCTTTATAAGCCGCTGCCGGAGTGCATCCACTTCCCCGATGGTCATACATGTAGCCAGCCATGTTTCGCACTGCTCGCGCCAGCGGAGTTGGAACCGCAGAGGCCGCCGCTCCATAGCCCGCCGTGTAATTAATCTCAATCGAGTTGATGGAACGAGTAGCGATCGGCCACGTAGCTCCGCGTTGGAGGGAAAGACGGCCAGGCCTCGACAGAAGATCAACATCGAAAACGGAGGTAATGGTGACGGCCGTTGCGTTCGAGTCTTCATCATACACGTTGATCGTGTCAACGGAAATCAAAGGATAGCGAAGCACCTCGATGACTGAAGGAAAGCCCCCATCGAGTTCTGTCACGGCTATTTGTCGAGTTCCGTCCCACCACTGATCACGTTGGTTCGGCCACCGATCGAGCATCATTTGCCACGTTTGACTGATCAAGGCTAGGCCGGAGATATCTTCGATCTCCTCCCGAGCTTCGACAATGAGTTTAAGAAGATACTCATCATCGTTCTTATGGATGACTCGAGTATGTTTACGGAGGTCTTCCAGCAAGACGACCTCGACAGAAGGTCCAACCACTCGCACGTTGGCGTAGTGCTGAGAGTAGGTTACGTTACCGCGTAGGGTCATCACAAGTCCTCATAAATATAAACGCGTTGATATTCGTAGTTGGGGAAGGTCTCGATCCGGCCGGTGCTGAAAGTGACTTCGAACTCGGAGTCGTAGAAACCCTCTGTATCTGTATCTCCAATAGACCATTCATACTGAACGTCCCCATTCGCACCGTTGTTTATGACGGCAGCGGAGTTAATCTTAGACACTTTATTCTGATCGGACATCTTAAAAAGGATGGTTGCTCCTCCCACAGGAACTACGTTATCATTTCCGTCCTTCAGGATGGCCCGAAAAATAGGAGATGTGTCATTCCGTTTGATGAAAAACGTGCTCATTCTGTTACCTCACTTTCTTCAGCCGGTATCAACATCATTGTGTTTTGACTGGCTACGGGATCAAGAACATTCGGGCCGACTATCATATCAAGTTTGTTTTGACTTGCTCCGATGAAGGAAATGCGGAAAGATCCTAAATCAGAAACAACTTCAAGGTCTAGGCCCGTTAATGTATAGACTCCAGCATCCATAAGAATCAAAAGACTTCGGATAATGCCTGTTTCGTTACCAGTCAATACGAATGTAGCCAAGTCCATAATGATTGGAACATTACGGGAAAGAACTGGATCAAGACCGACGAAACTGTAGGTTCCTGTATCCATGTTAATGAGGATTTGTCGAGTTGTCGCTGCGTCACGACCAAGGAAGGTGAAGGTGCCAATGTCCATATTGATAAGGAGATCGCGGATAATGTTCGGGTCCTGACCAGCGAAATTAAGATTTCCAGTGTCCATATTGATAAGCAGGCTGCGAGTCAAAGTCAAATCACGACCGAGGAAAGTAAAGGTTCCAAGGTCCATGTTTACAAGCAATTGACGGAGTAGAGTTGGGTCACGACCTGTAAACGTGAAGGTCCCTGTGTCCATATCAATGACGAGTTCAGTGACGAACTCCATGTCAAGGCCAGCGAAAGTAAAACCGCCTGCATCCATAGCAATTGGGACTTGTCGCTGAATTATATTGTCCAGACCGACGAATGTGAACGCGCCCGTATCCGCGAGGAAAGGAACGTTGCGAGACAGAACGAGGTCCAGACCGGTGAAGGTGAAACTACCGGCATCCATGAGAAGTAAAAGATCACGAGTAATTGTGGGGTCTAGGCCAACGAAAGTGAAACTAGCTAAGTCCATCAAGATTGGAACAGTTTTCAAGACAATCGGATCAAAGCCGGAGAACACAAACGTCCCCAGATCGGCGTTGATAAGAAGTTGCCGAGTTATGGTATGGTCTTTACCGGAAAGGGAAAAGCCAGCCAGATCCATAAGAATCGGAACATTTCGAGAGAGCGTTAAGTCTAGTCCAGCAAATGTGAAAGTTGCAAGGTCCATAGGAATTGGGACACTCGTGACAAATTCAAGGTCCAGTCCGGTAAAGACGAAGGCTCCGATATCCATGTTAATCAGAAGTTGACGTGTGAGGTTAAGGTCTTGACCTGTGAAAACAAAAGCGCCCGTGTCCATATTTATCAGCAGGTCTCGGGTAATATCGAGGTCCAATCCAGCAAAAGTAAAGGCGTTCGTATCCATGAGAATAGGAATCTGACGGAGAACGGTGGGGTCCAGTCCAACAAACGTAAAAGCTCCGGTGTCCATATTTATAAGAAGGGCTCGTGTGATCGCTGGATCAAGGCCCACGAAAGTAAAAGTTCCTAGGTCCATTAAAATATTTACACTTTCAACAATAGTCAAATCTTTGCCGGAGAAAGTAAAGGTTCCCAAATCCATAGGTATTGGAACTTTACGAGTAAGTGTTAGGTCTTTGCCACTGAAGGTGAAAGTTGCAAGAGCCATATCAATTGTAATACCAGTATCGGATTGATGTATCGCAAAACCGATTGTCGCCCAGTCTTCTGTTGCGCCGCCGTAGGTCCAGGTGCCGCCGGAAATAGTGCCGGTCGAGGCCATGTCGGCGGTTTGAAAAGATAGCCCAGCATCACCTTCAAGTGTTGTTACGTCGTCGTTAAGTAGCGTTAGGTTACCGCCGGTCTCTCCTGTAAAACTGGCGGCTGTTTCATTGTCATTGATACCTGTAACGGCAATAGCCAGACTATCCGCGACGGTTGTAACTATGTCCGGATGACCGGGGCTCTTACTTGACGCAGAACTTGAGTCAACCGCTTCGACGGTATCTGCATCAGTTGAAATATAACAGCGGCAAATTTTTGCAATGGCATTCGTCAAGCCCGTAATATTTATACTGTCAACGCCCGCAATAGTTGTGCTTTTCCATACTACTGTTACCACCTCATCTGTTATTATTTCTGATGCTACGAGGCTAAAGTTAGTCGGCGCAGAAGGCACCAAGCTGTCTTCTGCGGTATAGGTCAGAATATATAAGTCGCCGGTGTCTCCAAGGGGTTTGTTGACGGATAAACTGGTGCCACTACCCGAAGTAGCATTTGCATCCGAAAGTGTCGGGATCGCCATTACGCACCCCTGTCGTAATCGTCGACAGCCTTTGGCAGTTCCCGATCAACATAAGCCGCATTACGCTTGGTGAGAGTCAGCACAAATATCATCGGCCTGCCGCCTGACGTTTCAAGGCACGTTACCGTCAACTTGTTTGGG
>SDBT01017314.1_pt1 | contig 11387 bp, 9 predicted proteins | sample 2277101 | NCBI WGS metagenome assembly SDBT01 (sample SAMN10404973, study PRJNA504765) | marine sediment metagenome | isolation source: marine sediment core GS10_PC15, 103 cmbsf | place: Arctic Ocean: Southern Knipovich Ridge | collected 2010 | reverse complement strand
TCCCACATTTGTTTGGGCAATGTCACCGCCCGGCTACCGCTGATGAATATAGCAATAACAACTTCATCAAAAGAAGTAATAAAGGCAAACAGCGCCCCGGTAATGACCCCTGGCCGGATCAGGGGAAAAGTCACTTTCATAAAAGTGGTCAACCGGCTGGCCCCCAGGCTGAGGGCGGCACGCTCGAGGGTGATGTCGAATCCCTGCAGAGTTGCCGTCACATTAACTACCACAAAAGGAATCGCCAGACAGGTGTGAGCCATCACAAGACCCCACATGGTTCCGATAATATGGAGCCAGGAAAAAAAATAATATAGAGAGACACCGACAATAATAACCGGAATGATTAAAGGTGAAAGAAGCATAGCATAAATCAGTTTTTTTCCCTTAAAATTCCCGCGAACCAGGGCCAGCGAAGCCAGCACCCCGAGAAATGTTGCAAAGAGCGTGGTGAGGATGCCCACCTGAAAACTGAGCAGGGTTGCAGAAACCCAGACCCGGCTACCAAAATAATCGGCGTACCATTGCAGGGAAAACCCCTGCGGCGGAAACTGAAGGAATCGAGCTGAACTGAAAGAGATCGGGATAATTACAAATACGGGCAGAATGAGGAATAAAAAAATGAAGGCGCATAGAATATAAAACAACCATCTCCAGGAAAAAAAATTGTGGTTAGCAGGTTGATTTTTATCCATTATATCACCCAATTTGTTCCAACTTAAAAAAACGAGAATATATAAAGAAAAAAATAGCAGTGGCCAGCAGCAACATCAAAGCCAGTGCCGCTCCGAAACCCCAGTTTAGGAGGGAGCTCACTTGTTCATCAATCAGCATTGAGAGCATAACATCCTTTCTCCCGCCGAGAAGTGCAGGGGTAATGAAAAATCCCAATGAATATATGAAGACAAGAAGACAGCCGGCGCCAATTCCAGGCAAGCTGAGTGGTGCATACACGCGAATAAAAGCTTGAAATTTTCCGGCCCCAAGGCTGCTTGCCACACGGAGCAATCCGCGATCGATACCTTTCATAACACTGAATAGTGCCAATACCATAAACGGAGTCATCATTTGAATCATACCTATATTGACAGCAAAGGTGGTATAAAGCATTTTAATCGGTTGCTCAATGATCCCCAGATTGATGAGAATCTGGTTAATGACGCCCTTTCTGCCCAACAAAACCATCCAGGCATAGGTTCTCACTAAAAGACTGGTCCAGAACGGAATGAGTACCATGATCATCAGAAGATTCCGGACTCGCTCAGATACAATAGTTAAAAGGTAGGCGATTGGGTAGCCGATCAAAAGGCATGAAAGGGTAACCGTAAAGCTAATCTTAAATGTAATCCATAGAACTTTGAAAAAAACCGGATTGCTGAACAAGTGAACCAAATGTTTTAGGGTAGGTCCTGGATCAAAGAAGCATTTCGACAGAAATAGAGAGATCGGATATATATAAATTACACCCAGAAAAACAACACTGGGGATAACAAATAATAAACTAAATTCAGTCGGCACCCTTGAAGACCGTATCATAATTCTATCACCTGTTCGCTGTCGTTTGACTTTTTTTCGGGAATCTTTTCTTTCATTTGCCTGAGGATCTTTACAAATCCAGGCCCTCTTATAATCGAGGGCCTGGTTATTCCGTTAGATTTTCAGGTCCCTATTTTAAGATCCAGCTTTTCCATCTCTCTGTGAGTTTCTTGTCTCGTCCAACCCACCACTTTGCATTTGGTATCCAGGTCATGCCCTTGTAGTTCGGGGACGACGGAACACGATCGGCAACCTCTTTGGGCATATAATCGAATGCTTTTTCATTAATAGGGCCGTACTGCATCGCAGTATTGAAATCGGCCTGAGGTTTGGCGCGGGTACAATATGCGATAAATTGCATCGCTTCCTTGACATTTTTGGAGCCCTTCAAAATGACAAGCCATTCCGGATTAACGCTAGCCTGGTTAAACGAGATCCCAGCCGGAATGCCGTCTTTCATTATATTGGCTATTCTCCCGCTGTATGCGTATGTCATATCCACTTCCCCATCGGTCAAAAGTTGAGCCGGTTGCGCGCCCTTAGTCCACCAAACCGAAACGTGCTGTTTGATCTTATCCAGGCTCCTAAAAGCTCTGTCCACATCCAGCGGATAGAGTTTATCCATGGGAACGCCGTCGGCCAGCAGAGCGATTTCAAGCATGTCATAAGGGCCATTAAAAAGGGCGCGAGGGCCCGGAAATTTTTTCACATCCCAAAAATCAGCCCAGGATTTCGGATGATTATCTCCGGGATACTTTTCGGAATTGTAGGCCAGAACCCCGCCCCAGAGCTCGATCCCCACAGCATGGGAATGCACCGCACCGGGAAGCAGGTTGGTTTTATCGATGACCGTATAATCCAGTGGTTCATACAATCCCTCTTTCATTCCACGGTAAAGCATCCGATCCTCGATATCCACCACATCCCACTCAATATTGCCGGTATCCACCATGGCTTTCATTTTGGCAAAATCGGCATAAGAGGTAACGACCACCTTAATGCCGGTCTCTCTTTCGAAAGGCTCAACCATTGCTTTCCGAAAGGCTTTTTCATATGTTCCGCCCCAGGAGCACACAACGATTTCCTTTTGAGCAGCATAAGCAGTACTGGTGAACAAAAAAAGAACCAATATCAAGCAAAATATCAATTTCCATGTGTTTCGTGTCATTTTATCCTCCTTTTAAGCTTAATTTAATTAATTAAAATAAAAGTCCTATCGATTATGGTTTTTGGATATCACCTCCTTCCATTGTAAAACGTTCAATAAAATCTAACGCAATCAGCTTTTAGGAATCCAGGATTCAATTTTAATATAATAGTGAGTAGTCCAGCCCCAGTTCCTTCAATTCTTTCCTTATTTTGTGATAGACCGCCAAGTATTCGTCAGTAGGAGTTACCCTTTCAACATTGTAGATCTCACTGAATTTTTTCCCCATAGGTGCATTTGGAATTTCTTTTTCATAGCGGGATACGATCTTTTTAATAATTTCGTTGGCCTGATCGCGTTTCATGCCCATCCGAGCCGTAATATGAGCCACCTCGGCACCCGCTCTTAATTCCAGCGTGGAAGTCCGCTCCGGGTATTTATCCCTGGCAATTCCGCCCTGGACGAGATTAGCACCCGAGACGGTTGAAGCGATGGCATGGGCTGCCATTTCATAAAAAAGCATTTCTGTTGCCGGGCCGGCTGCGGCCATGGTAACAGACATATTCAAAAGATGCGTGTTCCTGCTGATCGCCTGGCAATACACACTGGTCAGCCACAGCATTTCGGAACTCGTATTACATACCTGGTGAAGATCAATGGGAAAGGGAATATGATATTCAGCCTGGAAAGCAAATAATCCCAGGAAAAAATGGGCTATCGTGGTTACCATGGTGCCTTCGGGACCGCCGGCATAGCCCCCCATAAGCGGACCATACAGGCCTGCGCAGCCAAAACCGCTCTCAAGCAGGTAAGCTACTTTATTCATTCTGGCAAAATCGACTTTTAGTTCTGCAATGGCACCGCTCTGAACCACATCCCTTTTCAAGCCCCAGCGGGTGGCGGCGATGATGGATTCGGTGCTCTCGCCGCAAGATACGAAGGCATACAGACCCAGCCCCGGCCGGCCGGCCAATCTGGCCGCTTCCCGTCTTTTAGTGGCATCCCAAATGGTAGCTGCAACTTCGATGGGGTGGCCGGACCGGATCGGAATGCCTCGAAAGGTTGATAATAAAGAAGGCCCGCAAAAACTGTCCGCCAGCGGTTCCATGGCCAGGGCTTGGCAAACTTTCATGAAAAGCTCTTCCGGGACCGGAACTCCCAATGCGGAAAAGGTGCAGGAAGGATCGCGGCTATCTTCCACTATTCTGCTAACGGTAACTCTTTGATCTTTGCCCTCGCCCCAAACATATTGGGACGGCGCCGTACTTACGGCTTCTTCAATTTCCTTCCGGGTGAATCGAACCATCCGTCTTGTATCCAGGCAATAAAATCCCACATTAACAAACAGCTCCAAAGCGGCTTGATAGGCCCTGTCCGCCAAGCTATCATCATTCGGAATGATCTGATTTCGATCAAAGCGTATATCATATTTCTTGAGAACTTCGGTTACGTGTTCGTACAGGAGAAGATCGTAGTCAGACTCCTTCATACGCTGGCCTTTGTCGCACCGGTCGACAACTTCCCAAAAATCTATCATAATTAAACCCTCACTTTCCAATTTTATTTTTTATAAGTTCTCTGGCTACTTTTACAGCTTCGACCGCATCTTTGGCATATCCATCGGAACCGATCTGTTTAGCCCATTCTTCAGTGACAGGCGCACCTCCTACAATTACCTTAAAATCCTGTCTAAATCCCATTTCAGTTAGTTCTTCGATCAAAACCGGCATATACCCCATGGTAGTCGTCATGAGAGCGGAAAGTGCGATAATGTCCGCTTTTTTGTCCTGGGCCTCATCGATAATTCTTTCAACTTTGACATTTCTTCCAAGATCTATGATCTCAAAGCCGGCTGTAGACATAATCAGTTTGACAATGTTTTTACCGATATCATGCATATCCCCTTGAACGGTCGCCAGGATGATTTTCCCTTCTTTCTTAACCGCTTCAGGGCTCTTTGTTGCCAGGGCAGGCTCAAGAACCTTAACACCAAGGTTCATGGCTTGAGCAGATGACATCATTTCAGGGAGGTAAATTTTTCCGCATTCAAAGTTGTTCCCTACAACTTCCATTCCTTTGGCAAAGCCTTTCTGTATCGCCTCAATTGGATCAAGGTCTTCTTTTATGGCCTTTTCCGCTAATTTGGCACACGCCTCTTTATCGCGATTTATGACAGCATCAGCCATTTCATTCAAAATTCCCATTTGCTATTCCTCCTTATCTTTACCGTATTTATACTGAAATACCTCGCGGCAAGCTCCGAGCAATTAACAAGTTAAAAAACAACTCTTGCATCATTCCACTTCCATCCAACTTTAATAGTAGTGCCCCGCTTATAAATCTCATCCACGCCTGCGGACCGCATGCGGTTGGAATATTTTACGGTTAAAATCTGGTCGCCGGCGACTTTTACTTCATATCGGTCCAAATCACCCACATATATATGCCCGGTGATGACGCCATCGAGGCAATTCCATTCATCCGGCGACTTTTCAAAACCTGAAATAAAACCTAATTTACCCGAAACAAAATGTAATTTTTCCGGCCGGATAGCTAAACAAGCCTGAGCGTCCACAGACAGGTCGTTCTGCTTTGGAACCTTGAATTCATCGCCATGATCGGAAGTGATATAAAACGCATTTTCATCTTCGTGAATCACCCGGCCTTCCAGGAAATTCGACTCTCCTATAAAGCCGGCAACAAATCGGTTGGCAGGATATTCGTACAAGTCACGCGGCGTTCCGATCTGTTCCACCCCTCCATTATTCATGACGACGATTCGGTCTGACATGGTAAGCGCTTCCGTTTGATCATGGGTCACATAGATGGTTGTGATGTGCAGCTTTTCCTGAATCGACTTTATTTCCAATTGCATGGCTTCCCTGAGATTTTTATCCAACGCTCCCAACGGCTCATCCATCAACAAGATAGGCGGCCTGAACACTAGGGCCCGTGCCAAAGCCACACGTTGCTGCTGGCCGCCGCTTAACTGTTTGGGATAGCGCTTCCCAAAATCGCTCAGGTGTACCAACTCGAGGGCATCTCTGACCTGGCTCTCGATATCATCGGCATCGAGTTTTCTCATTTTTAATGGAAAGGCAATGTTTTCAGAGATCGTCATATGGGGAAAGAGAGAATAGTTCTGAAAAACTATACCAAGGTTTCTTTTATTGGCAGGCATGGAAATAATCGATTCATCACCGATGCGGATATCGCCCGAAGTCGGGTAAAGAAAACCCGCAATGAGCATAAGGGTGGTGGTTTTGCCTGAACCGCTGGGGCCAAGGAGAGTAATGAACTCACCTTTATTAATTTGTAGAGAGAAATTGTCTACAGCAGTGAATTCACCGTATTTTTTTGTTAAATTTTCTATGCGAATTTCAGATGCAGTATCTGAAATCTGATCTGTCAGGTTCTCTTCACACTTTGGCGGAGTAAGTTGTTCCATAATGTTTCTTTCCTGAAATTATTAAAATTATTGCCTTAATAATGGTTCCGTATCGGGGTCTATTTTTTTCATCAGCAAGCGAACCCCAAGCCCCTATCCGCCAAGGTTAGTTTCTATATGGGACTTCCGGAAACCTGCTGACCTTTACTTCCTTGATGCCCAGATTGAGTTTCAATAGTTTTCCCGTCACTGCCTTCATGTTTGCCTCCTGTCTTTCAACAAGAGTTTCCTCCATTATGTTGTCATGGCTTTAATCATCCAAAAGCTTCATATGGAATTGCAGATGATTTGCCAAAATCTTTAGTGCCTGCAGCAGCTTTTGATCGCTTTGACGATCCCATTATAACCGGTGCAGCGGCAGATATTACCTTTTATATGGTGGCGGATCTGGTCTTCACTGGGATTGGATGTTTTTTCCAGGAGATCACGCCCAACCAGAACCATTCCGGGCGTACAGAAGCCGCACTGGATGGCATTGGTATCCATAAAAGCCTCCTGCAGTGGATCAAGAGTACCGTCCGGCGCAGCCACACCCTCGATGGTGGTCATCTCGGCGCCATCCACGGTAACAGCCAGGGTCAAGCATCCCAAAATCGGTTCGCCATTGACCACTACCGTGCAGGCACCACACTGGCCCGTGCCACAGGCATATTTGGTCCCCGTCAGTCCCACAGTCTCGCGAAGCACATTAACCAGCAGCTCATTAGGGGTCACATGTAATTCGTATTTCTCCCTATTGATCGTTACATTAATGGCATGTTTCTTCATTATTTTTCTCCTCCAGCCTGCTTCCAGGCCCGCCAAAAACAATCCCTGAACATCACCGCCACCATGTGCCGCCGGTAGGCCTGGCTGGTACGGCCATAGGAGGGAGGGTCGATATCCTTTCCCACTTGAAGTGCTATGCTATCGATCAAATCTGCATCCACCGTCTTACCATTTAGCATCTCCTCGGCAAGGGGCGTTCGCATGGGTACCGGGCCAGCCGCACCACAGGCGATACGGCAGGAGATACAAACATCATCCTCTCGCACCACGGTGACGGCGCAGGTAATTTTGGAGATATCGGCGCCCACCCGGGCGGTTTTCTCGAAAGCGCTGGAAGTGCCGGGGGGCAGTGCATCGAATTCAACTTCCGTGAGGATTTCATTTTCGTTAATCACAGTCTTGTTGGGTCCTATATGAAAATCTTTGAGTTCCAACGTCCTTTCGCCATTGAGACTGACCAGTTTGACCCTGGCATCGTAGGTCAAAAGCGGCGGGGCGGTATCCGCTTTGGGCGAGCCGTTGGCCAGGTTACCGCCCACCGTACCCATGTTCAACACCTGGGTTTTGCCTATGGAGTAGATCGATTCGTATAATCCGGCATAGGTGGTTTTGGGGGCGAAAAAGTCCTGCACACTTTTAAAGTTGCACCCGGCGCCGAAGCTTACCACGGATCCTTCGCGGATGAACTTCAGCTCTGGCAGCTTCTTGATATCGATCACGTGAGCCGGGGTGCGCTTGCCGAATTTGAGATGCCCCACCAGATCGGTTCCACCGGCTAGGACTTTAGCATCTTCCCCAAAGCGGGCCAGCAATTCGAGCGCATGGGGCAATGTTTCGGGAGCATGGTAGTCAAATTCATGGGCTATCAATCGTGTATTCATCGTTTAATTCTCTTCCCTCTCTCTTTTCTGCAAAGCTTCCATGACGACTTCAGGGGTTATGGGCGTATGGTGGAACCGGATGCCAATGGCGTTGTAAATGGCATTGGCAACCGCCGCCGCCGTGGCATTGTTGGCGGCCTCGCCAACTCCTTTGGCGCCGAAGGGCCCGGTGGGTTCATAGGTGTTGGCAAAAAACGTTTTAACGTTATCCAAGGGCGGCATATCAACGGGAGTATATAGCTTGTAATCGACAAAGGTCCCCCCGCAGGTGAGTCTACCGTTCTCGGGGTCGTAGTCCGTATCCTCCAGGAGGGCCAGTCCGATACCCCGGCAAAGACCGCCTTCCAGCTGGCCGGCGGCTAGATCCGGGTTGATGGGTGTTCCACAATCCACCGCCGCCACGGCCCGGGTGGTTTTAATTTCACCGGTATAAGTATCGACTTCGACCTCGATGAAATTGGTAACAAAACAGGGGGGGCAGTTGACCTGACGATGGCTGGCCACCCCGATAGCAGTGCCCCAGCCTTTGAGTTGAGCCATCTTGGCCACCTCGCCCACGGAAATGTTTTTGGCCGGAGTGCCGGGCAGGTGGATAATCCCCTGGTCCGATCCCTCTATAGGAAATATTTTTAAGGCTTCGGGATTTACATCGTTTAGGCGCGAGGCAAACTCCAGCAGCTTTTTTTTGGCTTTTTGGGCGGCGCGCTGGATACTGGCGCCACCACAGTACACCCCGCGGGTGGCGTGAGTGCAGACATCGTAACCGGTAGATTGGGTATCAGAGGGAGAAATCCCCACTTTGTCAATGGGCACCCCCAGTTCTTCGGCAACGATTTTAGCGCCTGCCTCAAGAGTTCCGCCACCGTGGCACATCAGGGCCGTAGAGAAATCCACCGATCCGTCTTCATTGACCTTGACCATGGCGGTTGAATAATCAATGACTTCACCCGGAGTCGGCGCACCGGTGCCCGAAGTATGAAACCCTCTGGCCACGCCGACGCCGAGACGATAGCGGCCTGACTTCATGCGGGGCTCGATCCGCTGGTCCCACTCGATCATGTCCCGACCCTTGAGCAGCATTTCTTCCACCCCGCAGCTGCGGATAACCGAGCGGACCGTAGGACCCTGCCCCCAGAAGGTTTCCCCCAGGCCAACATAGTTTTTCAGCTTGAGCTCGATGGGATCCATCCCCATCTCTTCGGCAATGATGTCCATCAACGATTCCACGGCGAAGGTTACCTGTGGGTTGCCGTAGCCCTGCATGGCGCAGGCCGGCGCCTTGTTGGTGTAAACCGTCGTCCCTTCAAAGCGAAGATGGGGCATGCGGTACAGGGAGACAAACCATCCGGCCATGCACCCCAACAGGGGATAAGCCTGAATATTATGTCCACCTATATCCACCACCGTTTTCATTTCGCCGGCGGTAATGGTTCCGTCCTTTTTCAAACCGTATTTCAACTTGATAATGGCGGGGTATTTGCAGTGATCGTACATATCCTCTTCACGCAAGAGAACAAGCTTGACCGGCTTCTGGGCTTTGAGTGCCAGAGCCACACAAATAGGAACACACGTGTTCATCTGGATGCTGGATCCGAAAGAACCGCCAATAGGGACGCGATGCACGTTGACCCTGTTCAGGGGAATATCGAATATGCGCCCCAGTAACTGGCGGGTATTGTGAATCGACTGTGCCGTAGGCCAAACCGTGATGCCGCTGTCGGCTTCCGGTCGACAGACCACCGACTTGGTCTCCATCTGGGCATGATATACTCTCCCGGTGGAAAATTCCTTTTCAAAAATCAGGTCTGCCTCGGCAAAGCCCTTTTCAACATCGCCCTCACCCACCTGCCGGTGGCAGGCGATGTTGTTCTCAATGGGTAGTTTCTTCTCACCCAGAAGAATCTCATCGTAAATGGGCACCGCGTCGGGGGCCATGGCCTCGAACGGGTCGAAAAGTGCTGGCAGTTGTTCATACTCCACCTTAATGGCCTGCATGGCCTTTTCGGCCAGGGCTGGGGTCCGGGCGGCGACAGCCACTACACCTTCGCCAACATGTCGAAGCGTATCCGATAGCACCCGACGGTCGCGATAGGTCTTTTCGGGAATAGAGACCTGCCTTTCGTTGTAGACGATATCAGGGACATCCTCATGGGTGAGGCAGACAGCTCCGAGCGCTTCAGCCGCGGATATGTCCACCGAAAGAATTCGTGCATGGGGATAGGGGCTTCTAAGAACCCTTGCATGTAACATATTGGGAAGGGACACATCTGAGGAATAGATTTCTCGACCCGTCACCTTTGCATAGCCATCCTTGCGCCTGGTAATCCGTCCGATCGCTGAAAATTTCTTTTTTTCCATAACTAAGTACTATATCTCATAAATTCGGTAAGTTATTTTTTCCAGGACACCTATGCTGTACAAGCTAAGACCCTAAGAATATAAAGTTTGGTGTCCCTATCCCTGATAAACCTGAAGCATACACAAGAAATTTATCACGAAAGCACGAAATTACAAAAACACGAAAAATATATTTTTATTTCGTGATTTCAATCTTTCGTGTTTTCGTGATTAGTTTTAAATGCTTTACAAGGTACTTAAAATCCTCACCACACAGGAGGTGTCCAAACGAAAAGAACTTCGGCTGTTTCCTTTCCGTTGTTAATCCAGCTATGAGGCTGATCACCGTTAAAGTAAAGAGTATCTCCTTCTTGAAGTGTTATGTGATCTAAATTAATTTCAAAGTCGATTTCACCTTTTAAAACAAAAACGAATTCCTCGCTGTCTTCCGGATGTAGCAATTTGGCCGAACCATCTGAGGTTCCACCAGGTTCGATGATACTGATTAAAGGTTGCATTTTTTTTTGGAATATTGCTCTTGTCAATAGCTGGCTTGAAACTTTTTCATCGGGATAATTTATAGTCCTTCGATCGGTTTTACAAAGTTTCCATTTTTTTTGCGCTTCGCCATTTTCATTACGAAAAAAATCGCCCACCTGTATATCAAGGGCTTCTGATAGGCGGCCCAACATTGAAACCGAAGGGGCATTTATCCCATTTTCGAGTTGGGAGATATATGATTTTGTGCAGCCGGCTCTCTTAGCGAGCTGATCAATAGTCATTTTTTTATTCTTACGAAGTTCCCTGATTTTTTTTTGAATTATCTTTATTTTTCTCATATTTTTAAATAAATTTGATTTTTTGTAATATTTTAGCTGTTTGAAAACAAGACCGCTTGAAAGATAATTAAATTTTAACCGTGTAAAACTCGCGCATAAGTGAGTGTAAAGAAAAAACAGTGCATGTCTTTTAAATAAAACAGCTAAGCTATTAAAGCTAATCAACCTTTGAAACACACCAATGCAGATCCCTGTTCTTTCTTAACACTCACTAATACCCTCAGACAATTACACGGTTGAAAATTTAATCACCTTTCAAGCTTATTTGTATAAACTGGCTTCAAAAGGCTAAAGTGTTACGATTTTTTAAACAATTAATCTTTTCCGTTATATTGAACTTTATAAATTCTAAATTCATTATTAAAGTTTTGAAGATACTAAATGCGTTTGATTCAATTTCGAGGTGACAAGAGTCCAGCTTTAAAAATAGC
>SDBT01017313.1_pt1 | contig 11387 bp, 8 predicted proteins | sample 2277101 | NCBI WGS metagenome assembly SDBT01 (sample SAMN10404973, study PRJNA504765) | marine sediment metagenome | isolation source: marine sediment core GS10_PC15, 103 cmbsf | place: Arctic Ocean: Southern Knipovich Ridge | collected 2010 | reverse complement strand
CCTTTGTTTTCCCACCAGGATTTAAAATGAAGCTTGCCATTCTGCTGCACTTCATCCGGATAACTGAATCTTCTCAAAACAAATCTGTAGCCCATTTTCTTCAACCAGTCATCGACCAGGTCCTTCCATTCTTCAGGTACGGGGGAAGATTTGGCATTGAAGGAGGACATATGCCATTTTAGGGTTTCATTGAAGATATACATTACATCGTCCCTGTCAAAGTTTCCCCTTTCCTTCCAACCGCGGAATGTATAACAAATTTCAAAACTAAGGGGCGATGTTTTCCAGTCATCTTTTACGCCGGCATTGATAATTTCCTGCGGGTAAAAATCATACATATGCGACCAGCCATTTTGATCATCCGCCCAGAATCCTATGTCACCGATACAATCCACCCTCCATCCCACCGGTATTTGAGAATTCGCGTATGTATTTGTTTCCTTATCCATCAACAATGCAATGATGGGAGTCTTTTTGAAAACATCAGTATATGCATCAACCAGGGCTTCTCTTGTCTTCTGAGTAAGCAAATGGGAACCTGCACCTTCTCCCCAGGCCCCGACGATGGAGAGATCAATAGCTTCAAAATCAGGGTGGCCATCATATCTTTCCCCTATAGCTCTTATCATTCTCCCGAAATATTGGGCATAGCGCGGATCTTCAGGATCAACGGCCCATTTGTTTACCGGACTGTTATATTTCCATTCCTTGTTCGGACCAACCATTTCACGGTACCAATCCGGCACATCCCTTTCATCACCGGTGCCATATGGTGCTATCCTGAGCAGCAGTGTCTGCCCTCTTGATCTGGCTGCTTCAAGGGCCTTGTCAAGCATATCCCAGCGATATTTGCCCTGCTCAGGTTCCATATACTTCCAGTAGATCCGCCAATAGGCGATAGTGGTTGCAGGATGATCCTTATTTGTCAGATCCCCGTCAAACTCCTGGTAATCGAGGGGAAATCCTTCCGTCCAGCCACTTCCATCATTCAGTTCATCTCCATTGAATCGTTGAAAAGTCATGAAACCAATGCCAGGATTGGTCAATACATCATAAATTTCCACAGGCCGTATTACAATTTCATTATCTGCAATTTGCGAAAAGCCATTGTAGCAGGATACAGAAAGGAGAATGACCATCCAGTAAAAAATCTTCTTTTTTTGTGTATTTCTCATTAGATAAAAAGAATTATTAATGGTGCTATTATACTCAAAAATAGATAAATTATACCATTTCATAAGGTTTTGATATAGTTATTTTATATTTTTATTCCGCCCTTTTAACATAGATAATAACGTAATGAAAGTAAAACATTTATTTTTGGCTGCATTTATAATGCTATTTGCTTGCAAAAATGCAGAGTACACCGTTGAACCGGTGGACAATCCACCATATAAACCCAATGTTGAGTTCCTGGGATTCGAAGATCTAAACCATCCCGGTTTTCAAAATTTAATCAATAAGTATAAGCTGGATACCATTTTTCACGGGGAAACGGATGAGCTGCAGAGGATCTTATTACTCAGGCAATGGATCAAGTCCGTTATTAAGATCGACGACTTTGGTGATCCTTATCCCGGGGGCGGTTCCGCGGAAGGAATTTTGGATGCAGCCCTGGAGGGAACGGGATTTCATTGTGGGCATTTCATGAAGGTCCAGAATGGCATCATGAATGCCTATGGGTATGTTACCCGTACCCTGGGTGCCGGTCCCGGTGTAATGGGAGGTCCTGACGGACATCATGGAATCAACGAAATATGGCTGAATGATTATAATAAGTGGTTTTTATCCGATGCAAAATATGATCATCATTTTGAAAAAGACGGGATCCCGTTATCTGCCCTGGAAATTCGTGATGAGTTTTTAAAGAACAAGGCAGCGGATATCATTAAGGTAAAGGGTCCCGGCCGCATACCTACGGACAAAGATCCCGAAACAGGAACAAGCAAGGAACGCAGTGCACAGACCTATACCTGGATTGAGTTTCATACCCATAATGATATGTTTACCGCCTGGCCGGATCATGAAACATTGTTAAGCATGTTTGCAGATGATTATTTTAACAATAATACATGGATATGGGGTGGCAATCCCCACTGGGCCTATGATAAGCCCGAATTCATGAGGTTAGTGCAGGAGCGTGATGCCATAGACTGGACACCCAATACCATTGCTTCGGAGATCCAGATCGAGGGTGATGTTGCCATGATCAAGCTGACCTCAGAGACACCCAACTTGAAAGAATACCAGATGATGGAGGGGACATCGGGGGACTGGCAACCGGTTGATGAGTCTTTCAGCATAGATCTGAAAAGGAAAAGACATGAATTGTATTTTCGAACCATAAACCTGGTGGGGGTATCGGGACCAGAACATAAAATTGTGATCAGTCAAAATTAGGTCAATTCAACGAACCATAACCATGATTTTCCCGTATGTATATAATAAAAAAAGGCCATGCAAATCAGGGAAAGATCTCAACAAAAATCCATTTTTAAGATCATGACAGTATTAATTTTTTCTTTAACAGTCCTGTGTATGTTTTTTACCAATTGTAATGACGATAAAGAGACAAATCAGTATCCTGGCAATCAATCAACGATTGCCGACTACAGTGTAGCCAAGGAATCCGTTCTAAGGAGCATCCCGAAGGAATATATTGATAAGGCAAGAACTACCCTGCACATAGCCTACCAGCACACTTCGCATGGTACACAGGTCGCCAGGGGTTTATTTGGTTTACCTGACTACAAACAAGGAGATGATGTTTCCTTTGGCATAACAAATAATTCTCCCGAGGCTGGCAAACTGGACTTTCATGACTATGCCATAGGCAGTTATGCTGCCCCCGGGGATGATGCTTCCGATTTGAGCAGGAACGAAACTGCCTTCATCCAGGCCACAAGGAACTTTCTGGACGATGATGCAAATGATGATATCAATGTAGTCATGTGGTCCTGGTGCAATATTGCCGGTCATCTTCCTGCTACAAATTATTTACCGGGAATGGATGAATTAATATCAGAATATGGTGAAGGGGGAACAAAGATCGGCAATGGAGCAGGCCAGAGACAGCATCCCGTGACCTTCATTTTTATGACAGGTCATGCCAACCAGGGAAGCAATACAGGAGACGGCAATCCGAAAAACCAGGCAAAACTAATTATTGACCATTGCATGAAGAATGGATATTACTGCCTTGATTATTACAGCATTGACACTTATGATATGGGGGATAATTACTGGGAGGACACGGGTGATAATGGCAATTCGGATCTATATGGCGGGAATTTCTATATTGACTGGCAAAACGCCCATGCACTCGGCACTGATTGGTACGAGAATAAGAGTTCACCCGGCGGATCAGTTGAATTCGGGGCACATAACACCCAGCATATTACCGCCAACAGGAAAGCCTATGCGATGTGGTGGATAATGGCCCGTGTAGCCGGATGGGACGGGATGTAGATCAAAATGTCATGCATATTACTGCTTGACCCATTTTATTTTTGCCATGCGAATTCCTTTCAGGTTGGGTAAAAGTGCAGCTATATAATATTCCCCCCTGCTGTAAATAATCTCCGGTGCTGCAACAGGTAATGTACCAATTAAATAGCGGTCATCATCAACGCCAAAATCCTGTGGGTCCGGTGAGCCATATTGAGTGTTCATGTTATTTTCTCCATAACGCTGGTTGCGAAACAAATAAAACAATCCATCCTTATTTACCACAAAGGGACATTCCGCATCTCCTCCATACCAGTTATCTTTCTCTGCGGGACTGCCACCACCGGAAACCATAACGGGTTCACTCCAATGATGTATATCTGCAGATGTGCGGCAAAAAATGGCAGAATTAGGTTTTGAATTCTTAGTATGTCCCATATAGTAGCAGTAAAATAAATCATTGTATTCAATAACCATGGGATCGCGGGTATTACCATAGGGACCGGTGAACAAAGCTGGTGTCCCATCATTATTCAGTACACGCATAAAGTTTTTACCATCTTTACTTTCGGCCAGACAAATATTTCCCCAATCGCCATAAAACATGTAATATGTATCCTCCACTTTAATTACGTGCGGCGCCTGCAATCCTCCTTTTGTTTCCCCAAGTGTTGTGTCTGCCTCCATGGCAATACCCATCGGTTTCCAATCAGGGTCGATCAGACTTTCACCTTCCCACCGGTAGAATAATCGGGTATTCCCGCCACAGTTAGTATGTCTGATACATGACCAGAGCTGCCAGGTTCCATCGGCTGCCTGCCAAACTCCAAAGTCTACCGGTTGCTGCTTGGATGAAGTGTATTCCCCAAGATCAGGGTCACCTGCTACCTGCCACCAATCGCCATCAATGGATGGGAGCAGAACCTGGTTCTTTTCCTGGCAGGAGTTCAGGATAATTGTAGAAATAATCGCGCATAACAGACTTATATTTTTCATTTGATTGGTTTTAATATATTTCCAGCTTATCCAGGGTATACCATCCGTCAGGGGTCCTGCCTTCGTTGGCTAAACTGATACGGGGCTCTGACAGTAAGGGATCAAGGATGCCAATTTGCAGCTCATATATTCCAGGCTTAATGTCACCAGGGATAAAGACAGCATCTTCATATACAATGTCTCCGGGGAGCCATTCTTTGATCTCTGCAGTGGTCGGCAGGATAATTTCATGATCCCCATTTACAAGCCTGAGTGCAAGAACATAATTTCCATAACAGGGGGCAACTCCCTTATTTTCCCACCATGACTGAAAAGAAAATTTCCCATTATGCCGGACTGTAGCCGGATAACTGAATTTCCTCAGCACAAACCTGTATCCCATCTTTTTCAACCAATCATTGATCAATGGTTCCCATTCCTCCGGCACCTGAGAGGACTTTGCATTAAAAGAGGAAATATGCCATTTCAGGCTCTGCTCAATGATATATCTCACCTCATCCGGTCCATATCCATGGGATTTTTTCCAGCTCGGGAAAGTCCCGCAAATCTCAAAACTCACATGTGATTTCTTCCAGGCATCCTGCATGTTATAATTGGCAATGGCCTGTGGATAATAATCATACATATGGGTCCAGCCGTTTTGTTCATCAGCCCAGAATCCGAGATCACCCAGGCAATCCTGCCGCCAGCCTACAATTGCCTTCGAGGTGATATATTCATTGGCTTTTTCACCATGTAACAGAACGATGAGGCGTGTTTTCCTGAAAGATTCAATATATGGATCTATCAGGTTCTGCATCGCTTCAGTGCTTAATAATTCGGTCCCGCCACCTTCCCCTGCCCAGCCAATAATTGACAGATCAACAGCTTCAAGATCAGGATGACCGTCATAACGTTTCCCCATTTCCCGGATCATCTTTCCAAAACACCCGGCATAAAGCGGGTCCTCCGGATCAACCACCCATTTTACATGCCGGAACTCTCTTTCATTGCCAACCATCTCACGATACCATGAGGGAACATCCCAGTTGGCTTGCCTTTTGTATGGTGCGATGCGCAGGATCAGCGTTTGTCCATGCGCATGTGCAAGTTTTAGCAATTCATCAATGTAATCCCATTGATATTCCCCCCGTCCGGGTTCGATTACCTTCCACAGGATCCTGAAATAGGCCAGTGTGGTGGCCGGATGATTAATATTTCGAATATCATTCATATCGTTCCTGTACCTTTCCAGGTCAGCGCTTCCAAGTACATCCTGGTTCGCCTTGTGATTGTCACCATTAAACATCTGGAATGTACTGAACCCTATCCCCGGATTTATAAGCACATCATCAATTTCAACCGGTCTCACAGTCCGGATGCCCTCAGGTATTTGTGCAAATGACTGATATGGTATCAGGCTGAACATCAAAATGCCGCAAAAGATTAAGATTGATGCCCTTATTAAACCAGAAACCAGGCTTAAATGAGGATTCTTTGCAATCATAAATATATGTTTTAACAGGTTTGGATCCTGATGGAAGTATACAGGATAAATTTAATATATTTGCCTTTAAAACATTATAAAATAATGATATGAAAGCAAAATTTATAGTAATAGGCCTGGCAATCTTAGCACTTTCTTGCGAAAGCAGGCAATATTTTATTGCGGAAGTTGATAATCCGGTATATAAACCAAATATGGTTTTCCAAACCATGGAGGATCTGTCAAACCCGGAATTCAGGCATTTGATTGAAAAATACCAGCTTGATACCATCTTTCATGGAGAGACCGATGAATTTAAAAGGATATTATTACTGCGGCATTGGATAAAATCCGTGATCAAAATTGAAGATCACAGCCCCCATTACAGCGGAGAAGGATACGCCGAGGGTATTCTCGATGCTGCGCTGGGAGGAGAAGGGTTCCATTGTGGCCATTTTATGGTTGTACAGAATGGCATTATGAATGCCTACGGATACCTGACAAGAGCTCTTGGTGCGGGACCAGGGATCCAGGGAGTGGAAGGGCCGGACGGGCATCATGGCATCAACGAGATCTGGATAAACCAGTTTAATAAATGGGTATTGTTTGATGCCAAATACGATCATCATTTTGAAAAGAACAGTATCCCGCTCTCTTCACTGGAAATACGGGATGAATACCTTAAAAATATGGGGGCAGATATTTTGCTTGTTCAGGGACCGGAACGCAGGAGTATTGATTTTAATGAGGAGATGCAAAGGCCAAAGGTAAGCTTTGCCCGCACCTATACCTGGATAACCTGGCAGGGCAACGGAGATTTTTTCAGCGCCTGGCCCGATCATAGCGGGAAAGTGGTCATGTATGAAGATGATTTCTATACTGCCAATATTTGGGTCAGGGATGGGAAACCTTGCTGGATCTATAATAATATGGATGTCATGAGTCTTATCCAGGATCGGGACCATATTGAATGGACTCCCAACACCATTTCAACAGAGGTAGATATTGAAGGAAGCAGTGCAAGCATCCGGCTGATATCTGACACCCCAAACCTGAAAGAATACCAGGTAAGGGAGTCTTCTTCGGGGGACTGGTCCAAAACAGGTGAAAATTTCACCCTCGATCTGAAAAAGAAAAAGTATGAGCTGGCCTTCCGGGCTGTAAACCTTGCCGATGTTGCTGGACCTGAACACAGGGTTATTATTGACATCGAGTTATGAAAAGGTCATATACGCTCGCAACCCTACTCCTAATTTTTGTCTATTCATCTGCTGCAGACAATACTGGCTTTGAATTAATCCAACCGAATATCTACAGGTTGCAGGATGCATGCAATGTTTATTTGCTGAGATCCGGAAGTTCGGGCATCCTCATTGATGCCGGTTCGGACAGGTTGGCCGGGGCTCTCGGAAGCCTGGGTGTGGAACAAATTGACTGGATATTGCATACACATTATCACAGGGACCAGTGCCTGGGAAGTGCAGACCTGAAAAACACCGGTACAAAAATAGCCATAGGCAAATCGGATGCTGATTACCTGCAACCGGCTAATATAGAATCACCAATCAACATCTCCGATAGATACCTGCTAAGTGATGATTTATCCGATTTTGGAAGGCGCATGGAACCCTTTCAGAAACCTGGTGTTGACCGGCAATTAACCGATGGGGAGGAAATCAAATGGAATGAGTATACCATCCGGGTAATTGATACACCCGGACATACCAAAGGCAGTGTATCTTACCTGGTTGAGGTGGATGGCAGGCTGATCTGTTTCAGCGGTGATCTGATCATGCAGGGAGGCTATATCCACAACCTGTACAGCATGCAATGGATCTACCTCCAGAATCCCGGCATTGATTCTTCAGTTAATTCCATTGACAAGATCAGACTGTTGGATCCGGAGCTTATACTCCCGTCCCATAGTTCTCAGATAAAAGAACCCCAGGCAGATCTCCACAGGCTCAGATCACGACTCCTGGAATTTCAGAACAGGTTCCACATTCAAAGGGCTGGCCGTTGGAACTGGTCTGGTTTTGTGCAGGTCTCGGAGCATGTCATACAGGACTGCGGCACTACATCCCAGCTGGTCATTTCGGAGTCAGGTGAAGTGCTCCTGTTTGACTGCGGCGGGAATTTTACATCTGAACGATTGGCTGAAGCAAAGCAGAAATTCGGGATCAAGAAAATAGATGTTATCATACCCAGCCACTGGCATTCTGACCATATTAATGGCATCCCTGCCCTGGCAGCATCAGAAGGAGCGGAAATATGGGTCTGGGAAGGATTGAGAGAGCATGTAGAACATCCTGAGAACTTTATAACCACCTGCTGGACAGACACAAAATTCAAGGCAGATCGCATTTTGGCTGAAGGGGAGATATTTGAATGGGGAGGATATTCATTCCAGGCATTTCACAACCCTGTTCACATGGAAGAACAAATGGGATTGGCAACCCGGGTTGATGGCATTAAATTTTATTTTACAGCCGACGGCAGTTCAAGCAACAGGGAGGGATTTATGCGTTCCTCAATCCATTGCTACAACGGCATTTCAACCCACACCGGATTGATCAAAACAGCCCGGTCTTTTCATGATGCAGATCCATATATTTGTGTGCCGGCCCATAGCAATTGCTTTGCCACCCATTCTGATACCCGTCTGGAATTCATAGAATGGGCTATGACCATTACAGATATCATTACAGCCCTGCTGCCTCCCGGGCATTCAGAAATTGGATTCAATCCATACTGGACCTCCTTTTACCCGGCGAAAAAAATCATGACCCCCGGCGAGAAAAAACAGCTTGTACTGCGCATCAAAAATACCGCCAGCCATCATGTCTCGGGCAAGGCCTGGCTGAAAAGTCATGATGATATCATCTTTGCGGAAAAAGCATTGAATTATGATCTGGGACCGGGAGAAGAGGGAGAAATTCCTGTCGAGATTGAAGTTCAGGCAGACTGCCTGCCCGGCACCTATATTATCACCGCAGATATCGAGTTTGACCATGAGTTTTTCGGGGAATACCCACAAGGATATATTATAATTGATGAGTAGTTTAGTTTCACCAGACGATCACTGGGTCATCTGGACATTCCTGGTCGGAATGGCTGCCCTGAGCCTGTTCCTGGAACAGAAATTCAAGATTATCAGGAAATTCACCGGCGCTGCAACTGCCCTCTGTGCAGGCATGCTGGTATCCAATATCGGATTGATGCCTTTCGAGTCACCCTCCTATGACATTGTATGGGAATATATAGTCCCACTGGTAATCCCCCTTCTACTGATAAAAACAGATTTCCGTGTAATTTTCAAGGAAACGGGGCGATTTGCAGGAGCCTTTCACATATCTGCACTTGGAACGGTTTTTGGAAGTTTTTTAGCAGTGGCATTGCTGTATACCCTGATTGATGATCTTGAATTAATTGGACCGGCCATGACCGCAAGTTATATCGGCGGATCAGTCAATTTTGTATCCGTTGTCGCCATGTTCAATCCACCAAAGGACCTTATGAATGCTACACTTGTAGCGGACTCCGGGGTCATGATAATCTATTTCCTGTTCCTGATCACCATGCCAGGCATGTACCTGGTGAGGCGTCTCTTTCCCATTTCTGAAAAATCGATCCAAATAGCCGGAACAAACAATTCCGCTGCACAGGGAGATTACTGGAAACCCAAACCCATCGGACTGGTCGATATAGGAAAATCACTGGCCATTGCATTTGCCATTGCCATGATCTCCGTCAAAATAAGCAGGTTTTTCAATGGACCGGAAATGCCTGTTATTCTTAAGATGGCACTGGGACAACAATACCTTGTCCTGACAACATTGTCCGTTCTTTTCCCTATCGTCTTCCACAAAACAGCAAAGAAACTGGTGGGCAATGAAGAATTAGGCACCTTTTTCATATTCATTTTCTTTGTCATGATCGGCCTCCCTGCGAGCTTTTCAAAAGTGATCCTCGAAGCACCCGTCATGATCCTTTTTTGTGCCATAATACTTTTTGTTAATTTCCTTTTTACTTTTGGATTGGGTAAACTTTTCAAGTATGAACTGGAAGAAATGGTCCTGGCTGCCATTGTAACATCAGGAGGTCCTATGAGCGGAGTTGCAGCAGCCATATCCAAAAAATGGCAAAATCTCATCTTTCCATCACTAATGTTAGGTATCTGGGGATATGTGATAGGAAATTACATTGGCTACCTGGTTGGTATCTTATTGCAAACAATATTATAAGTCCGGGATTAATCGAGTTTAATATAATCAATATGAAACGGATGAAAAATCTGAAAATTGACAAAATTGAAGTAATCGAGCTGAATATTTCTCTGAAGGAGCCCATTTCAATATCACTGGGGACACACTATCTTGCGGAGAATGTCATCATCAAAATCTATGCTGATAACGGATTGGTGGGAACCGGGGAAGCAAGTCCGGAAATCAATATTGTCGGGGAAACGCAATCAGCCGAGATTGAAATAGCAAAGTTAATCGCAACCGGAATTAAAGGAAAGGATCCCCTGGCTATCGAAGACAGAATACAGGATATGGACCATATCATTGATGGGAACTACACCATAAAAAGCGCTTTTGATATGGCCCTTTATGACCTGCTGGCCAAGCAAGCAGGGCTTCCGCTGTACCAGTTACTGGGAGGCGGGAACACCAGGGAAATCTATACGGATATGACAGTTTACCTGGGAACTCCCGGCAGGATGGCTGAGCAGGCACTCGAGTATAAAAATGAAGGGTTCCCTACCATCAAAGTAAAATTGGGCACCTCTGCAGAAGAAGATATTGAAAGAATTCGCGCCATCCGGGAGGCTATTGGTGATGAGATCCCGCTGCGCATCGATGCGAACCAGGGCTGGGATACGGTTACAGCCATCAAAATACTGAAGGCATTGGAACAATTCAATATTGATCATTGCGAGGAACCCATCCCAAAATGGAATAATACTGATCTTCGAAGAGTAAGGGACAACAGCCCCATCCCAATCATGGCTGATGAATCTGTATTCGATCACCGGGATGCGTTTCGGCTGGCCAGTATGGGCGCCTGTGATTATTTCAATATCAAATTTGCCAAGTCGGGCGGGATCCATAATGCCATTAAAATAAATGCCATTGCAGAAGGGGCAGGTATCAAGACCCAGGTTGGCTGCATGTCGGAAAGCAGGTACGCCTTAACAGCCCTGACTCATTTTGTAGCTGCCAGGAACAATGTAGTCTGGTTTGACATTGACTCTTCCCTGTCCCATGCTGAAGATCCCGTTACGGGAGGGATCCAATATAGGGGGAAAGGTAAATGGGAGCTGCCCCAGGTACCCGGCATTGGTGGAGATTTTGACCCTGAGTTCCTTGAGAAAATGAAAAAATCGGTCATATAAAAATACCCTGCCATGCATAAAAGAACCAATCCGGTAACACTTATTTTAATATGGACAATAGTCTTATTCATCCCGGGTCAT
>SDBT01017312.1_pt1 | contig 11387 bp, 9 predicted proteins | sample 2277101 | NCBI WGS metagenome assembly SDBT01 (sample SAMN10404973, study PRJNA504765) | marine sediment metagenome | isolation source: marine sediment core GS10_PC15, 103 cmbsf | place: Arctic Ocean: Southern Knipovich Ridge | collected 2010 | reverse complement strand
GGCGTTCGCGACAACGGAACAATGGACCCATCGGTCTGGCAAAGGTACTCGGCATATATCTCATATACCAAAAACAAGCCTATATGGGTGACACCTGAACAGACGGCTGACGGTTTAAAAAATCTGCAAAAAAAAGCTCTGAGGAGTTTTTATTTCCGTCCCCGCGCCTTTTGGACTCAATTGAAGCGGGTCAGGCTTTCCAATCTTGACATGCTGCTAAAAGCTTTTAAGGATACGTTTTTCTAAGGTATGCGTATGGACTATAACAAAACTGATGTACGAGAGACTGTTTCAGAAGAAAGGCTAAAAAAATATCACGAGGATTTCGAGCGCGTAAAGTCCAGCGAATGGCGACAACGCTTTGTCTTATTGCGGATGCACATCAATCGAATTATCCAAAGCGCGTTCATCATTTTGTCAAAACCTTTCATTGGGCGATATGTAATTCAGGGCTTTTTCAATGCGGTTCGTGGAAATAGAAATCTACTTCGATCCCTAGAGATAGCAGTAACCTATAGATGCAACGCAAAGTGCGGGCAGTGTTCATGCCGTTTAGAATATGACAAGGAACGGGAAAAAACTGAAAAAATGACGATTGACGAATTCAAAAATGCTGTCGATCAGGCTGTGGGCCTCGGAGCATTTGAGTTTGCGATTAACGGTGGTGAGCCTATGCTGGAAGAGAATACAGTTTATACATTAATTGAGTACATTAAAAAATATCACGGCCGTTATGCACACCTCTGTACTAATGGCACATTATTAACCGAAGAGAAAGTAGCAAAACTTAAGGAATGTGGGTTAGATTCTATTGAAATGGGTTTTGATTCAGCCTTTGAAGATAAGCATGACAAAAACAGAACAAAAGGCAGCTTTAGGCATATCTTCCAGAATATTCGACATTGTAGAAAGCACAGAATAAAAGTTGTGTTAAATACCATTTTGACAAACGATAAGGTTCAGTCTGACGACATAATATATACTTTTCATATTGCAAAAAAATTGGGTTGTATGCTTCAGATAACACCATGCTGTCTAACTGGGGCTTTAAAAAATCGTTTGGACCTTATGATGAGTGTGGAGACAAAGCTTTATTTTCATTGGTTGCTTTCTAAAAGCTGGAATAATCGTTCTGATTTATATTCTAGCTTGACCCGCATAAAGTGTCCTGCTGCAAGAGAAAAAATCGGGTTGCAACCTTATGGTGACGTAGTTGCTTGCCCCCTTATTCAGATTAAATATGGAAACATACGAGATAACTCATTGAGGGAGATCCAGACCAAAATGTTGGAGAATCCTTATTATCTGTTGAAAAAGACCCAGGGTTGTTTGCCTGCAATGAGCGAGGAGTTTATACTGGAGTATTTATTAGACAAATGAGTTCAACCTGTCCCCTGTGTAATGATAAAGAGTTAGTTCTAACCTTAAATGATCTAAGAGACTTGGAATATGGAGCGAAAGGTTCTTTTTGCTTTAAATCATGTCCCGCCTGTGGTCTTCACGTTCTCTGGCCCATGCCTTCATTGGAGGATTTAAAGACATATTATCCGCCTGATTATCACGGATTCCATACATCTGAAGCTGGAATTATTTCTTATTTATATCGACTTGTTTACTACTGTAGATTTAAGGAATACGAACGTCTTATTGGCAAATCTGGACGATTAATTGATGTAGGGTGTGGAGATGCTCCTTACTTCGACCTTCTAAAAGAGCAGTGCCCCAAGATAGATTCGACTGGGGTTGAATTTAAAGATGAAATTGCCACAAGAGGCAGGGAAAAAGGACGAAATATAATTACTGGTACACTGATGGACATAGATGCAGAGGAGACATTTGATTTAGTCATTATGAATAATTTAATCGAACATGTAATTGATCCTGTTGAAGAATTGAAAAAAGCTTGGGCCGTATTAAAGCCCGGTGGCTATATAATTTTGGAAACACCGAATATCGCTAGTTTGGATTACAAGCTGACAAAGAAGTTTTGGGGTGGATTACATGTTCCGCGACACACATATCTTTTCTCGCCATTTTCGCTTAAGCTTTTGGCTTCACAAACAGGCTTTAAAATAGAAAGAACATTATTTTTATTGAATACAGACCATTGGGCACTGTCCGTGCAGAATTATTTGCAAAGTACGAGCTTATTTTGTACTACCTTGAAAAATGGAAGAACCTGGTATTACAAATATCTACTATTTGCATTTATACCACTTAATTTCATTCAACTCATATTAAAAAAGACAGGGTCTTGCTCATATATTTTAAAAAAATCCTAGTAGAAAATTATACTTACCGGATTTTATTTTCTATGCTTTGTTAATTTCCTGAGTGAAAGGTTAGTAAGCGACTATGACTATATGTGAAAGCTGCAACTCGTTGAAAGTAATATCATATTCATATCCTGAGGGAGACATTTTTATATGTAGGCAATGCAAATTGCAATGGGCCAATTTATCAAAGCATTGTAAGATAGATTCTATCAGTCGCGTCGATTCGTTTTATATGCAAACTGAAAGTATCACAGAACCTGAAAATTACGATCCGTTTTCCGATTTTTTCATATTTATAGATAAATTAGCTGCCGGTCAGAATTTGGGTGCCAACGGATATATAACAATACTGGATATCGGATGTGGGAACGGTATTTTCATATCTGAGTGTTTACGCAGAGGATTCAATGTAATGGGGGTCGAGGCAGATCAGGCGATGATTAATTATATGCCTAAGGAAGTTGTAGATAGAGTTATCTTTAAGCCGATTGAGAAAATTGACAGGTTTGATTATAGTTTTGATGTAATAACATTTTGGGATTCTTTTGAACACTTAGAAAATGCCTTTGATATTTTAGATAAGGTGAGACTATATGTTAAAGACAACGGCGTTGTCTATCTTAGAGTGAATAACAACAGAGATATATATAATTGGATAACCCAATTTATCCTTAAATTATCTCCGCAAATGGGCAAAAAAAAGTTCCTGAAAAAATGTTTTGGTTTACCATGGCACCGGTGGAACTTCTCATATGAAGGCATGCGTAACTTATTGCAAAAGAAAAATTGGCGAATAATCCACTTTTCTCCAGGTGAAACACCTGCATCAAGATTCACCTCCAATGTTTTTATAATTGTACATATAAAGTGCGCATATATTTTCAACAAACTAATTAGGGGCGGAAAAATAGGAAATTATTATATAAACAAATTATAGAAACTTGACAGTTGTTTAAATTTAAGGTGTCAAAAAATTTAGGACCAATCCAAAACATAGTAATGATTATCGATACGCTGTCGAACGATTAGCAGCGATGACTGAGAAATGGCTTCTCATATCTGTCCCATGTGGACCGCTGTTCGAAATAGACCGGAGAGTTGGCCATACCCGGCACTTTAGATCCACAAATGGAATGTTACTTGCTCCTGAAAATGCAGAAAAACTGCTATGGTAGTGTAAAATATCTTGTGTAAATTCATAAAGGTGTAGAAAAAAGGCGCTTTTCCTTTAAAAAGGGTTTGACCCAAAACCTAAATAGAAAGGAGAAAGCGCCATGAAACTGGAGATCGCTGTAGATGGTTATGATAAACTGAGCCAAAAATGGTCATTTAAAAGTGAGCCACTTAGGTAGCGTTCTTGGGAGAAAAGCTTATAGTATATAGGTTTTAATCTCAAGATAAGCGAGGTGGAGGATTTGAAAAAAAGGGATACTGAAAATAGAATTTGGTGTTTTTTAAAAAAATTGGGCCTTTTTCTATTCACTTACTATAAGAGTTTTACAATTTATCACTATTTCCTTCTAATAATACTTGGTGGTTATTTTGTAATTCTTGCACCTCGTGCGTTCCATGCAACGCAAAGCTTTTCTGAAATGTGGGCATATGATATGCACGAGCCCTATCTGGTCAATGCTTTTAGAGAGTTAGTCGTGCTAGGAAAGATATCAAACTCGTTAGAAGGTTATGGTTATTTCCCAACGTTATTAACTGCTTTCTTGTCTTTGCCTATAGTCCTGGCGATTAAAACCTTAAATATTGTTGCCCCTTTTCAATTTTATGCGATCGCAGTATGCTGGACTCAAATCATTGTTGCTATTATAGGCGGAATCTATACCTACAAAATGACCGTACTTTTTGCAAGGCCAGTGTGGGGTTTATTTACTTGCTTTGCAGCACTATTTATGTACGACTTTGTATCTCAGGTTCTAGTTGTTTCGCCTGACATCCATTTGAGTGTTTTGATTTTAATATCGACATATTATCTTATATTGTTTTATGAGAAGAAACGTACTTTGCTGTTTTGTACTTCAGCCTTTTTTGCGGGACTAGCAGCGGCTACAAAATATATTGGTTTTTTTTTAATTCCAGTTGCTGCCATAACTTATGGATTGTCAATAAATACCCATGATTACAAAGCAATATTTCGGAATGTGTTTTTCGGAACGGTGATTTTTTCAAGTATACTGTTATTATCGATGATTTTATTTTTTCCACAAATCATATTCAATTTCCAAGATACTGTTCATTGGTTATTTGGAAGTTCAAAGTATCCAGGTTCAATTACAAGTATCTCTATTGTGAACCAATTTCTACCATTTAAAATTCGTATCCTTTTTGCTGAAAGGATGCTTGGTTCAACTTTTTTCGCTATCTTTTGTGTGGCCTCAATATATTTCGCTTTGCATGACATTTATAAAAAAAGACTTAGTGCCCCAAACATTATTAATGGAGTAATTGCTACTTTCCTGGTCTTTTACTTTTTTATTTTCAATTACACTTTTAACTTACCATCCTTTAGGCATGCCTTACCATTCATTCTGTTAACTCCGCCAGTTGTAGCTTGGTTTCTGGACGAATGTCTCCGGTCTCAAGGTTGGAAGCGAAATGTGGGAATTGCACTCAGTACAGTTGTTTTGCTAACCCAAATTACTAGGGTAGTTGGTTTAGAGACTTGGAATCTCCCTATACCGATATTTCGAGATGCAATTAGTAATCATGAGTTTTATGGGTTGAGCCGCTCGGTCAACGGCAACATGCGCAAATTACTTGAGAAATCGTATGTTGAGGAAGGTGTTATCCGGAAACTCCGAAGGGATCTACCAAAAAAAGATATCGGTAGTCTCGGAACGTTTTGGAAATCGTATTATTATAATTTCGGAAAGGTGCCACACGGCGGCATTTACAAATTACTAAAAAATATTATGCTTAGAGATAAAGAAGGAACTATCCAAGTAAGAAACTGGATAAAACAAAATGTTCCGGCCAATAAGCACATATATGTTCAGTATTATATGAACATAAGGCCATTGGGGAAAGATACACCAAAAGAGATGAATGCAGACTTGCAACGTCTTGTCATCGAGATGGAATACGTCATTAATACATATTTTTTAAATAAAAGTGACCCTGATTATGTATTTTTGCATTTACCGAGAACAGTAAAAGAACTTACAGTTAATCCGCCTCCCTGGCATCTATATAATTACAGGTTAGTAGCCGTCTTAAGTGGCGGGACAAAAACTAGAAACGTCTATGTTCTACAAAAAATTAGTTAACCATCGATGGAAGCCGATTCCTATTTAGGGATCATTTCTCATGGGGAGAGCTAAATAAAAAGGAAATGAAAACATGAAAATACCATTTGTTGATTTGAAGGCGCAGTATTATTCGATCAAAGATGGCATTGATAGGTCGATTAGTAGTGTTATTCAAGATTCGGCTTTTATTGGAGGAAAGTATGCAAAGGCTTTTGAGGAAAGCTTTGCAGATTATGTTGGCGTGAAAAACTGTGTTGGGGTTGGTAACGGGACAGATGCGCTTTACATTGCGCTGAAGGCGTTGGGGATTTCTGAGGGTGATGAAGTAATTACCGCTGCAAATACCTTTATCGCAACATCAGAAGCGATCACAATGACAGGCGCAAAAGTGGTATTTGTAGATTGCGACAAAGATACTTATAATATTGATGTTGATAAGATTGGGGACGCTATAACTACCAAAACAAAGGCTATTATCCCAGTGCATATTTATGGCCAGCCAGCTGAGATGGACAAAATAAAGGATGTTGCAAAGAAACACAATCTGTACGTTGTTGAAGATGCGGCCCAAGCCCATGGCGCGATATACTACAGTGGTCAGAAGTCAGAGATCAGAGATCAGAGGTCAGAAGGCAGAAGTCGGAGGTCAGAGGTCAGAAAGGAAAGAGGAGAGAGGAAAGGGTCAGGGGAAAGGATGATCGGGTCGATTGGTGATATGGCGTGTTTTAGCTTTTTCCCTGGAAAAAACCTGGGGGCCTATGGTGATGCGGGCGCTATAGTAACTAATAATGATGAACTGGCAAGAAAGGCCAGAATGTTTGCTAATCACGGGAGAATAGAAAAATACAACAATGAGTTTGAGGGGACAAACAGCCGTCTTGATGGCTTGCAGGCTGCAATCCTTGATGTTAAACTAAAGCATCTTGATGGATGGACTGAGCGAAGACGAACAATAGCCAGAATGTATGATGAGGGCCTGAAAGATATCGTTATTACTCCAAATGTTCTGCCTGATTTAAAACACGTCTATCATCTTTATGTTATTCGAATAGAAAGCAGAGATAGGGTAAAAGAACTTTTAGCGGAGAAAGGGATTGCAACAGGAATTCATTATCCGATTCCACTTCCTTTTTTGACTGCATATAGCTACTTGGGACATAAACCTGCGGATTTTCCGGTTGCCTATTCTCTAAAAGATGAAATTCTAAGTTTACCGATACATGGCGATATGACGGATGAACAGGTTGAGTATGTCATATCCTGCCTCAAGGATATTGTGAGTAAGGTGTAGATGTAAAAAGGAGAATGCATGAAACATGATCAACATGAAAAAATCAAATTTGCTTTAATTGGTTGCGGAGCTATTGCCAATAAACATATGACAGCTATCAATAGGCTTGATAATGCTGAAGTTGTTGGCGGTTATGATATCGATTCTCATGCCGCAAGAGCGTTCGGCGAGAAAAATTCAATTCTGACATTTACTGATGTTGAGGCAATGATAGAAAAAACGGAGCCGGATGTTTTAAATATTCTGACGCCATCAGGTATCCATGCTGCGAATGTAATGGAACTTATGCATTTCGACAGGCATTTTGTTGTGGAAAAGCCGCTGGCGCTGAGGCTTGATCAGATCGACAGAATAGTTCAAGAATGCGATGCAAACGGAATCAAAATCTTTGTGGTTCAGCAGAATCGTTTTAATCCGCCTGTTCAAAAGCTCAAAGAAGCACTGATAAAAGGCCGTTTTGGAAAACTTGTCTTGGGCACTATAAGGATCAGATGGTGCAGACATCAGGCCTATTATGACGAGAAATCGTGGCGAGGAACATGGGCATACGACGGTGGCGTGTTTACTAATCAAGCCAGCCACCATATTGACATGCTGATATGGTTAATGGGCGATGTTGAAAGTGTAATGGCAAAGACAGCCACAAGACTCGCGAATATAGAGGCAGAAGATACAGGCGTTGCCATTTTGCGATTTAAAAATGGCGCATTGGGTATACTTGAAGCAACAACAGCGACAAGGCCAAACGACCTGGAAGGTTCCATAAGCATACTTGGCGAGAAAGGTTCGGTTGAAGTTGGCGGGTTTTTTATGAACGAGCTTAAGACATGGAATTTTGAGGAAGCCGATGACATGGATGCTGAAGTGTGGGATAAGTTCTCAAAGGTTCCAAATGAACCTGCGTGGAATCATTCTCAATTTTTTAAAGATGTGACAGATAGCTTGATAAATGGGAAAAGCGGCTTAATTGATGGACTTGAAGGCAGGAAATCTGTCGAGCTGATAAACGCAATATATGAATCAGCAGAAACTGGCAGAGAGGTCGCATTGCGATTTACCCCTAAAAAATGCAAACTCGGAATGGCCACTGGTAAGTAAAACAGCAATTATTCATCCTGGTGTAAAATTGGGCGAAGGATGTGTAATAGAGGATTTTGTGATTATCGGGGCTCCTCCAAAGGGATCTGTTCCGGGCGAGCTTGAAACCGTTATCGGCGATAATGCTGTAATCAGATCGCATATGGTAATATATGCCAGTAACAAGATCGGGAATAATTTTCAGACCGGCAATAAGGCTAATATTCGGGAGCTAACCGAGATTGGGGATAATGTCAGCATAGGAACTCTATCTGTAGTTGAACATCACGTTAAGATCGGAGATGGGGTGCGAATTCACAGCCAGGCTTTTATACCTGAATACAGTATTCTTGAAGATGGAAGCTGGATTGGACCAAATGCAGTTCTGACAAATGCGAAGTACCCAAACAGACCTGATACCAAAGAACATTTGTTGGGTGTGAGAGTTGGGAAAAGAGCAGTTATTGGAGCGAATGTTACTATCCTGCCTGGCATATATATTGGTGAAGGGGCTTTGGTTGGAGCAGGGACGGTAATTACAAAAGATGTTCCTGATGGGGCAATTGTATATGGGAACCCGAATGTGGTCAAAACAAAAACGGAGAGATGAAAGTTCTGTGCCCAGTTTTTAAACCCCGTTATGATGGCGGATGGAGGTGTGTCGTACACTGGCACAAACGGTAACATCCTATTATGTTTGCTTCGCTTTTTCCTCACATAATGCCTTTCTTCAAACACCGATTGCATGAAGGAGTTTTGCAGTGAGTGTTTCAAGTGTTCACCGTGCACAGGTTAAGGCTGTTTTTAAACGTGTGACGTTTCCTCCACCTTTGGTCTTGGTTTATATTTTTACCGCCATGGGCTTTGTGATCTATATCCCTGTGTCAATTCTTCGGTCGAATATTCCGTTGCTTCTTCAGGACGTCTTGCTTTTTGCTGCTCTGACTATGACAATGGGCGGGCGGCCAAAACGGGCTACAAGAATACTGGGGGGAAGCCGCCTCGTACTGTTTTTCTTTACGATGTATCTATTTTCAGTATTCTTTGGTGTACTTGTGGACCTTAGCACTGATGTGCCTTTGCAAAGCACGATTCGGGGGGTGCGATCGCTGGTGTTTGGGATGGGGTTTCTGATTCTAAGCAGTATCTGGATAAATTCTCCTAAACGTGCATATGTTTTTTTCAAGATATATCTATGGGGAGCGTTGATTGCTGCACTGTACGGCTTTAGGCAGCTTTTGTTTGGGTTGATGCCCTTTGAATTGGAACGTCTATCTTTAATGGGTGCCGTTGTGCAGGAAAGCGCGACCTTTGGCCGCACCCGGATTTCTTCGACCTTCGGTGACCCGGCAACATTTTCCTTCATCATGATGAGCGCAATGTTGATGCTGCCACTCATTAGACAGGTGCCCGCTTGGGGGGGGGTCATCCAACGACATTACTGGATAGTTTTGGGACTCTTGTGTGCTGGTTTGTTACTCTCATTCGCTCGCATCCCGATGGTGGCATTGGCTGTTGCCTTGATGTTTTTGTTTATCATTAAGCGGAGGCTCATCACCACGAAAGTTTTACGGCTGGCGTCATTAACTGCCGCCATTGTTGTACTGGTTTTTGCGTTAAATTATTTAGTTTTCAACCGTGTGCTGGTGCAATATGATAATAAATTAATCCGGGTGGGTGATGCTGTGCTAAGTAGTGTGTGGTCTGTGCTGCCCGCTACGGATGATATTGACTTATTGCCGTGGCGAGTCAAGGCTTTAAAAGTGCTTAGCGGCAGTCGCCGGAAGGCCGCGTGGGGAGAGGGCCTTAATTATTTGTTTCAAAATCCCCTGGGAGTTGGAATAGGCAAAATAACCGAAGGTGGGCAAGATGCGATCACATTTTCACCTGTTGATGTCGGGGTCCTGCGCTTTGGTTTGGAAGTAGGGATATTGGGGTTTGTTGCGGTTTTGGGTCTGTGGTTTTCTGTTGCCTGGGTGGCTTATCGGAAAATGAAGAGAGTTTCAGATCGGCATACGCTGATGATGGGGCGCCAGCTATTCGCCTTATGGGTGGCTTTTTCTGTTGCATTACTTGGCAATGCTTACTTACATGTTGAGATATTGAGTGCGACTGTCTGGGCAGTCGGTGGCATTCTGCTCAACTTGGATGTGATTGCCGAAAACAAAAAGATTTTCATTACCAAGGGAAAACTGGCAAGCAAAAGGGAGATTACAATATGAAAGTGGTCATCCTGGCCGGCGGTTTTGGGTCCCGGATAGCCGAAGAAACCGAAATAAAACCCAAACCGATGGTGGAGATTGGCGGCCGGCCGATTTTGTGGCATATAATGAAATATTATGCCCACTATGGACACAAGGAATTTTTCATCGCTTTAGGTTATAAGGGCGGAGTGATAAAACATTTTTTCATGGACTACTGTGCTTTCAACAGCAATCTGATAATTGACCTTTTCAATGGGAAGGTTCAGGTGGAAAATAATGGAGCTGAAGACTGGGTTGTACACTTGATTGACACGGGAATAGAAACACAAACAGGGGGACGATTAAAGCGCCTGAAACCGTGGCTTAAAAACGAGACGTTCATGCTAACTTATGGAGACGGTGTGTGCAACGTCGATCTGGAGGGACTGATTCAATTTCACCGTGCCCAGGGGCGAATCGGTACAGTGACCAGCGTGCGCCCGCCAGCTCGCTTCGGGGGTATTGTGTTAGAAGGTGGTTTGGTCACCAAGTTCACCGAAAAGCCGCAGATCGGAGAGGGATGGATAAACGGAGGCTTTTTTGTGTTTGAACCCGGAGTATTTGACTATCTGGAAGGCGATCACACTATTCTTGAGGCTCATGCATTGGAAAAGCTGGCGGCTGACACCCAAATGGCCGGGTACCGGCACGACGACTTCTGGCAGTGTATGGACACTCTGCGCGATAGGAGGCTGCTTGAGAAGCTGTGGCAAAGCTCGCAGGCGCCATGGAGGGTGTGGAGTTGAATAAGGGATTCTGGCTTGACCGTCCTGTGTTGGTGACGGGCGCCACCGGCTTGGTTGGGGCATGGCTGATCAGACGTCTGAAAGATGAGAGGGCCGACGTCGTTTGCGTGGTGCGCGACTGGGTGCCGCAGTCGGAGTTGGTACGTTCTCGGCTGATTGACCAGATAAAAGTGGTCCGCGGCGATTTGTGCGAGCAAGCCCTTCTCGAACGAGCCTTGGGCGAGTATGAGGTCGACACAGTCATCCATTTGGCTGCCCAAACCATCGTCGGCATCGCCAACCGCAACCCGGTAGGGACATTCGAGAGCAATATTAAGGGCACATGGGCTCTACTGGAAGCCTGCCGCCGCAGTCCTACTGTCAAGCAGATTGTAGTAGCTTCCTCTGACAAGGCGTACGGCCACCAAGAAAAGCTCCCATACGACGAGAAAACGCCCCTTCAGGGCTGCCATCCGTACGACGTGAGCAAGTCATGTGCCGATTTGATCGCCCAGACC
>SDBT01017311.1_pt1 | contig 11387 bp, 6 predicted proteins | sample 2277101 | NCBI WGS metagenome assembly SDBT01 (sample SAMN10404973, study PRJNA504765) | marine sediment metagenome | isolation source: marine sediment core GS10_PC15, 103 cmbsf | place: Arctic Ocean: Southern Knipovich Ridge | collected 2010 | reverse complement strand
CGACGGCGCTCGTTTGACGTTGCCCTCGACGATGATTCCGCGCGACGCCAAGTGCGTGCGCAGGGCATCGCAGAAGAACGCCCCGGGGTCACCGACTGGCTTGCTTTTGAGCGCGGTCTGCTTGCTGCACGTGCCGTAGAGCCGGTAGATATCGCCTTCGGGCAGCTTGGCGATGTTCGGGTCGTGCTCGGCCCCGGTGACGCACTCGTTGATCACGGTGATGTTCGCAACCGGCGGCATCACTTCGTACCGAACCAATTGCCCCTCTTCGGTCGGGTGGATCGTGATATCCACGCAGTTGTCGTTGAAGTTCAGCCCGGTGGTCGGCGTGGCGTACCAGTGCAGCAGGTCGGCGGCCACCCAGGAAGGATGGATCCACTCGTCGTCGAGCGCACCGTCATAGTAGTACAGATCGCCGGCGATCCGGCTGATCCCGCGCTGCTGGAGCGCTTCGGCCCAGTCGTCCAGCACGCCGGTGGTGGTGGAACCGCGTCGCTTCGCCAGCCGCGGGTCGCCGAGGCCCGGATCGCCCGTGCCGATCACCCACAGATCGTCGCCGTCGATCGCCAGGTAGGTCTTGAACGTGTGCTCCAGGCCGAACATGTCCAGCCCGGCGGCGCTCACCGCGATTTTCGCGTTGCTGGCCGGCGTAAACGGCACGTCGATATCCCGGGCATACAGCTCGCGACCGGTCTCCAGCTCCACGACGCGCGCGGTGACCGTCGCGCCCGTGTCGGATAGACGATTGAGAATCTCGTCGAGCCGCGCGGCCAGCGCGCGGTCCTGTCCGGCGTGAGGAGTGACGCAACCAGCCGCGATGACCGCAGTGAGAACCAGAGCCAGTCCGATCGACCATTTCCGCAAGTGATTCATGTTTCCGGATCCTCTCTTTCAGAGAACAACTGCTGGATGGGTGCCCCATGGCTTCAGCCGTGGGGGACGCGAATGGAAACGCTATTCGCGTCCCCCACCTCTAAAGAGGTGGGCCACCCGTCCTTGTAAGGGTGGCACAGGCGTCCCGCCTGTGTGGTTCCTGGCCGGCATCCTCCACAGGCGAGACGCCTGTGCCACCCTTTCTGGTTGTGGCCGAGGGCCGCTCCAAGCTACCCGCGGTGAATCAACGCCGCTAGAACACCGCATGGCATATCCACACCGCCGCCAGGATTCCCGCCAGATCCGCGATCAATCCGGCCACCATCGCGTGGCGGATCTTCTTGATCCCCACCGATCCGAAGTACAACGCGATGATGTAGAACGTGGTATCCGTGCTGCCGAACATCGTCGAAGCCACCTTGGCGCTGAACGAATCCGGCTCGGCCTGTACGATTTCCGCCACGAAACCGAGCGCGCCGGACCCCGAGAGTGGCTTCATCAACGCCACCGGCAGTACATCCGGGGGCATGCCGATCCACAGCGTCAGCGGCGCGAGGGTGTCGGATATGAACTCCAACGCCCCCGAGACACGGAACAAGCCGATCGCCGCGAAGATGGCGACGATGTAAGGCAAAATCTTGATAAAGATGTCAAACCCTTCCTTGCCGCCCTCGATGAAGGACTCGTACACCTTGACACGCTTGATCATCCCGTAGCCGATGATCACGAAGAAGATCAGCGGGATGGTCCACAGTGAGATCTGATCGATAACCAGCTTGAAGATCGAGGTGTCTTGCATCACGCGTCCTCCCCGGCCGTATCGTCGGACACCCCGGTTGCGGTGCTCGCCGCCGGCTTCTCTCGGAGCTGTTCGGCGACAGCGGCTCGCACGGAGAAGATGCCCAGCTTGCCGAGCACCTTGACCATGACGATCGCCACTACGGTCGCCACCGCGCCGGCCAACATGCAGGTCCCGATGATTTCGAACGGGTCGGTACAGCCGGCGGACTTCCGCATCGCCAGCAGCGTCGTGGGCAACAGGGCCAGTCCGGCGGTGTTGTAGCCCAGCAGCATCACCTGCGAATCGCTGGCCACCTCGGGATGTGGGTTGAGGCTCTGAAGCTCCTTCATTGCTTTGAGCCCGAACGGCGTGGCGGCGTTGCCCAACCCCAGGAGCGTGGTGGTCCAGTTCATCAGGATCGCCCCGTTGGCCGGGTGCCCCTTGGGCACGTCCGGGAACAGGAAGCGGATGATCGGATAGAAGACCTTGGCGACCAGTTGCACGATGCCGGCGTCCTCGCCGACCTTCATCAGCCCGAGCAGCAGCACCATCGACGCCACGAACCCCAGGGCGATCTCGAATCCCTTGGTCGCATAATCGAAAGCGGCGTCGGTCAGCGACTGAAGCGTCACCAGCCGACCGTCATCCACCAGCCTGCCGCCCACGCCCACCTCGTACGTGCCGTAGTCCTGATGGTCCCACTTTAGCGCAAAGCCGGCCTCGAGGGGTGTGGCCGAGATCAGCCACGGCTTCTCCCCCTGTCGCTTTTGGTCTTCGGGCTGGATGGTCAGCGTGCCGGACTGTCGGGTCAGCGTATACTCGAAGTCCCGCGTTTCCTCGTCGGCACCCAGCACGCGGATCGTGACCGTGTTGTCCCCATCCGCGAAGCAGTCGGCCGGTATGCGCGTCGTCGTGGCCTGGTAGTGTTGCACGACGCACAGCAGGAACGCCGTCAGAATCATCAACCCCCAGATGGTGTTGATGTTCAGGACGAATCGCATGAATTGGCCCAGCACTTTCATCCGCGCGGTACCTCCTGAGAGACTAGAGCATTTTTCATCTTCATGTAGCGGCCGACGCCCCTGTCGGCCGTAGGCGTTTCGACAATCCTACGTCCGGTACGGGGCCCGGACGCTACGGGGTAGCGGCCGACGCCCCTGTCGGCCGTAGGCGTTGCGATAATCCTACGTCCGGTACGGGGCCCGGACGCTACGGGGTAGCGGCCGACGCCCCTGTCGGCCGTAGGCGTTTCGACAATCCTACGCCCGGTACGGGGCCCGGACGCTACGGGGTAGCGGCCGACGCCCCTATCGGCCGTAGGCGTTTCGACAATCCTACGTCCGGTACGGGGCCCGGACGCTACGGGGTAGCGGCCGACGCCCCTGTCGGCCGTGGGCGTTTCGACAATCCTACGTCCGGTACGGGGCCCGGACGCTACGGTCTAATGAAAAACGCTCTGGTCGTCGCTCGTCTGCGTCATGGCAGCCGTTTGGCGGCGAAGAACGTCTCGTCCCGGTATTCAGAGTACAAGCGGTCGCCTTCTCTCAAGCTGTTGATCTGCACCTCCGGCGGCGCGCTGTGCACAAAGTGCGTACGTGACAGCGCGATGCCGACGTGAAAGATCTTGCCGCTCTTGCTGATGAAATACAACAGATCGCCCGGCCGGATGGCGTCGCGATGCCAGCGCGTCGCAACCAGCTTGCCGTGCGAGAACTGCTGAGCCGCGTCGCGCGCCATCATCAGCCCGGTCTGTGTGCACACGTTCCTGACCAGCCCGCTGCAATCCAGACCGATCGGCGAAACCCCGCCGAACACGTACGGACGGTGCAGCAGCCCCAAGGCCCGGCTGATCCGATCCGCCGCGGCGGCCGAGTCATCGTCCAAACGCACTTCGCCGGCGTCCACCTCGAACGTCCCGCCCTCCGGGTGCATGAGCGTCACCAGGTCGGACGTAGCCGAGGCGATCGGCAGCGTGGCTCCCCGCACGATCCGCCGGTCGCTCGTCTCCACGTCTCGCAGCAAAACCGCCTGCCGGGCCGCCGTGTACCGCATGAATTCTTCGTCAGGCACGACGCGTACGCACTCCTCGCGCACCCATCCACAGTATCCGTCGCCGCCGTGCAGCAGGTAATAACCCTGGTCGCGATCGAGCAGCAGCAACGGCTCTCCGAAGAGCAGTTGCGAGCACAGCCCTCCGGCTTCGGACGGCTCGCCAAACGTCAGCGCCATCGGCGCGACGCAGACGCCGTATCGCTCGCCATCCAGGCGCCCCTCCTCCGGCAATACGCGCAACTCGTTGCGGACTTTCCTGACACCGACCGCCCGCAGCGCGTCGGCCAGCGTCTCGCGCATGATCGCGATGTTGGTCGCTCCGCCCACGACTGCGCCGTCGCCGTCGACGCTGATCCGCGGTTCAAGATAAACCGCCGACCGGTCACTGAGCGCCGTTCGCAGGAACATGTCGCAGAACCAAGCCGCTCTCTCGACCGGCAGGTCACCCACCGGCCAGACACGGCGAGCCACCCGCGCCAGCTCCTCCTCCCAACTGTCATCCGGGAGATACGGAACCGCGCGAATCGTCTCGGGCTCGGCTTGTCCGCCACTGTGCACTCGGATGGCTTCGATCGCTTCACGCTCGGAATCCACGAACGAGGCGATTCCCCGGTAGATTCGCTCCGCGCACGCACGATGAAAAACCCGCCGATCAAGCTCATCCGCGTTGTCGCTCGGCGTCTTCAGGCACACCCCGGCGCCGGGCACTCCCGGCCCGGTCGGCGCCAGGCTAGCCGAGTTCTGGTGGCCTCGGGCCTCCGCGCCAACCGCTTCTCTCAGACGTCGTACCAGTGACTGCGACAACTCATCGCCGGAGAGCGACGCCACCTCGTCACCGGCCGACGGTGTAAACTCGATCGTGACGGCCAAGTCGGGCTTGTATTGGGTGCAGATCGACGCGAGCACCGCGGTCGCCCCGGCTTCGTGTCCGGGCCCGGGGCGGTCGTCCGCGCGGGTCATAACCGGCACGCCGCCGGCCTGGCGGATCAGATGGTACAGGTGGCCACCGGTCATCAACGCCAAGTCATCCAGCCGGCGCCGATCGGCGTTTTTCGTGCCGCCACCAGCCGGGTCAATGACCACCACGACGCCCTTCAGCTCGCCGGGTTCCGGCAGCCAAGCCGGCTGGTACTGCTCGATCGCGTGTTGGATGGTGGCGTCTTCATTCATGGCGGAATCAGCCGCACAAGATGCCGCGGGGCTTTTCGAGGAGGAAGATAACGCAATCCGCCGACCGATGCGTGCAATCCGAGCCGGATTTTGCACGGGACCCCGACGCGATTCGGCCCCCGCTCGCGGAAGGAGGACCCCACGCTCGCCAGCCGCCGCCTTGCCCATCGGCCCTGCCAAGGTTAAGACGTTCGCAATGGGGGCGGGCGGTCGCGCCCGCGGAGCCGCGCGCGGCAATCGAGACTTCACGCATGACGCGGCGAAGTTCAAAACGTTCGAGCAGTCACGAGCGGTCTGCGGAAGGCCGACCCGGCCGATCGCGAGCGTTCTGGTACGTGATCCTGATTTCACTCGCGTTGGGGATCATCGCCCGGATCGTGGCGGTGCTGATCGCCCCACAGACCTCGTACCTGCCCGACCACATCAGCAACATGGGTTGGTCCACCTACGCGGTGCAGCACGGCCCGTGGAACGTGTACGATCTGCCCCAGAATCAGCCGCTGGTCGTACGCGCGCGTGATCGCAGCGGGCGCGTCGGCCAGACCGTGCGCCTCAACGCCCACGCCTGCAACTATCCGCCGCTGAGCGTCTATCTGTTCTGGCTTCAGGGCACCGTCTGGCACGCCCTAGATCGCGAGGTCGTCACGTTGCCGCCGCCACCACGGCTGGCGCGTGATTTCAACGTCAGGCAGCCGGTCAGCTCGCGCGTGATCGACACGCGCGCATCGCGCTTCGCCGACGCGCTGCCCGGGATTATCTTCGACATCCTGCTCGCCTGGGGGGTGGCCATGCTGGTGCGCGCCCTGCGGCCCGAGCGTCGCAGCCGGACGCTCGAGTCGCTGGCGTTCGCGATCACCATCCTGGCGCCGCCGATCTTCCTCGACTCCGCCTTCTGGAATCAGGCCGACTCGTGGATCACCTGCCTGCTGGTGTGGTGCCTGGTGTTCCTCATGCGCCAGCGCCTCGTCGCGGCCGGACTGATCTATGGCGTGGCGATCATGACCAAGCCGCAGGCGATCCTCTTCGCTCCCGTGTTCGTCTACGTCTTTCTTGCACTGCGCTTCATGTCCGGCGGCACCTGGCGACGCGCTTTGGGGCTTTGGAAGACCGCCGTCGTCGCGCTGCTAGTGGTGGCGTTCGTCGCCGCCCCGTTCATGATCGCCGACGCAAACAGCGAGGCGAATCCGGATGGTGCCTTGCGCTGGTTCAAACGCAGCTACCTCGGCACGCTGGGTGCCGAGGGTTATCAGCGAACGACACTCAACGCGTTCAACGTCTGGTGGCTCGACCTGCTCTCGCAGGGCTCGCCACCGACCGATCGCGCGGGACAGCAGGAGTTCTTCCGGAAGCTCTACAGCCCCGACGAAACGCTGCTGGGAATCCGCAAGGGACTGCTGGGCAAGCTGCTGCTCGGAGCGGGCATCGTGCTGGCGTGGCTGCTCTGCGCCAGAAAATGGCGCTGGGCGCCGCAATCCTGGCCGGCGTGCACATTCGTGATCCTGCTGGCGGCGTTCACGCTGCCGATCAGCGTGCACGAACGTTATATCTACTACTGTATCCCATTCCTAATCGCGCTGGCGGTCCATTCCCGAAACTGGATCGCCCCGTTGGTCGTTCTGCTCGTGGTCGCGACGTTCGAGATGACCTCGTTTCGTTGGGCGGGCTTGCAGGAACTCTACGCGCCCGAGAGTGTGGCCCGCGGTGCGTCCGGCTTGTTGGCGGTGCTGACGGTGCTCGCGCTGCTCTATTCGTACGTCGTGCTGATTCCGCGCATGAGAGATTCGAGTGTTGATTCGACGGGTGAGAGAATCGAGCGTTGACTGACGTCGAAGGGTGGCCCACCTCTTTAGAGGTGGGGGACACGAATCGAAACCCTATTCGAGTCCCCCACGGCTGAAGCCATGGGGCACCCATGCGGCCGATGTCGAAGGGTGGCCCACCTCTTTAGAGGTGGGGGACACGAATCGAAACTCCATTCGCGTCCCCCACGGCTAAAGCCATGGGGCACCCATCAAATGATGCGTGACGCAGCGCCGACGGCTGAAGCGACTTTTCGAGAACGGTTCACATGCAAGATGGCTTGATACTCCGACTGGCACTCGCTGCACTGTGCCTGATCGCCGGTTGCGATCGGAGCAGCGGCCCAGCACGCGTCTCCCGCGCCCGCGAGATCATGGGCACCTTCGCCACGCTGACCGCAATCGCGGCGGACGAAGCGACGGCGGCGGCGGCGGTCGAAGCCGGCTACTCGCGGCTCCAGGACGTTAACCGCCTGATGAGCGACTACGTCCCGGACAGCGAGATCGGCCGACTGAACCGACTGCCCGCCGGTCAGAAAGTGCGTCTGTCGCCCGAAACGTTCCACTGTCTGCAAAAGGCGATCGAAATCTGTCATGCCAGCAGCGGCGCGTTCGACGTGACCTGCCGCCCGTTGGTGTCGCTGTGGAAGGAAGCCGGCCAGGCCGGCGAGCTGCCGTCCGAGGCGGCGTTGGCACGCGTCAGAAAACTGATCGGGCCACAACGAGTGCGGCTCGATCCGGATGAGCGCACGATCATGCGTGACTCCGACGGCGTGCAGGTCGATCTCGGTGGGATCGCCAAGGGTTACGCCCTCGATCTGGCCGGCGAGGCCATGCTCAGCGCCGGCGCACACGGCGCGCTGGTCGACGTCGGCGGCGACGTCCGGGCGATCGGAACGAACGCCGCCGGCCGGCCCTGGCGCGTCGGCATCAAGCACCCTTTCCATCAGACCCTCCACACGATCCTGGAGTTGTCCGGCCACGCCGTCGCCACCTCCGGCGTGCAACAGCGATTCCACGAAATCGACGGCGAGCGTTATTCGCACATCATCGACCCGCGCAGCGGCCGCCCGGCCGAGCAGGCCCCCAGCGTCACGGTCATCGCCGCCGACGGCATTACCGCCGACGCCTGGGCCACGGTCTTCAGCGTGCTGACGATCGAGGAAGGCCGGCAGCTGATCGCGGCCGGCGCAGCGCCGAAGCTCGAAGTCATGTGGATCGCCGGTCCCGCCAACCAACCGATCGTAGACAGAACCCCGGGCTTCGATGTCTACGTGGCCGAGTAGCGGCCGCAACCTCAGGGTGGCACAGGCGTCTCGCCTGTGGAGGGCGCTGCCCGGGAACAACACACAGGCGGGACGCCTGTGCCACCCTGACAAGGGGTTGCGAGCGAACGGGAGCGCATCTCGGTTTGGCAGAGTGTGAATTGAGTGGATCGACCCTGTCTTTGTTAAGTCCCAGTCTATCCTCTCTCTGCGATCTCTGCGTGCTCCGCGGTGAATCAGCCGGATCAGACGTGCCGGAGGTGATGCCCCATCTTTTGCTTCTTCGTCTCGAGGTACCGGCGGTTGGTGTCGTTCGGCAACATTTCCAGCGGTAGCTGCGCGACGATTTCGAGGCCGTAGACTTCCAACCGACGGGTCTTCTTGGGGTTGTTGGTCAGAATGCGGATCCTGGACAGGCCGATGTCGCGGAGAATCTGCGCGCCGGTGCCGTAGTCGCGGTGGTCGACCGGTAGCCCCAGGGCCACGTTGGCCTCGACCGTGTCGAGCCCTTCGTCCTGGAGCCGATAGGCCTTGAGCTTGTTCGCCAGCCCGATCCCGCGGCCTTCCTGACGCAGGTACACCAACGCCCCGCGGCCCTCCTCGGCGATCATCGCCATGGCGGCCTCGAGCTGCTCCCCGCAGTCGCAGCGCATCGAGTGGAACACGTCCCCGGTGAGACATTCCGAATGTACCCGGACCAGGGCGGCTTCGGTGCACTGCTGGGGGTGGCCGGTTTCGTCCAGATCGCCCAGCCCGCCCATGCACAGCGCGACGTGCGTGCCGCGCTCGGCATGCGAGCGGTAGGCGATCATGCTCCACTCGCCCCAGGAATTCCGCAGCGGAATCGTCTCGATCCGCTCGACCAGCCGCTCCCGCTTCATCCGATACTCGATCAGGCCCGCGACCGTGCACATCTTGATGCCGTGCTTCCGGCAGAACTCCGCCAGTTGCGGAACCCGCGCCATCGTGCCGTCGTCGTTCAGGATCTCGATGATCGCGGCGGCCGGCATCAACCCGGCCAGACGGCAGAGATCGACCGAGCCCTCGGTCTGCCCTACACGCACCAGCACCCCCCCGTCACGCGCGATCAGCGGATTGACGTGCCCGGGGCGGATGAAGTCCTCGGGGACGGCCTCCTCGGCGACGGTATGGCGGATCGTGGCCGCCCGATCCTTGGCCGAGACACCCGTTGTGACCCCTAGCTGCGGCCCGCCGTCAATCGTCACCGTAAAGGCGGTGCCGAATTGGGTGTTATTGACCGGCGACTGGGGCTGAAGCTGCAGTTGTTGGCAACGCGAGTGCGTCAGCGGCACGCACAGCGTCCCACGCCCGTACTTGAGCATGAAGTTGACCTTCTCCGGCGTGATATGCTCGGCCGGGCAGACCAGGTCGCCCTCGTTCTCGCGGTCCTCGTCGTCGACCAGCACGATCAGCCGGCCGTTGCGAAGATCATCGAGAATCTCCTCGATGGGGCTGAAAGGATGATCGGCGTCGTTGCGAGCGGCAGCGCCTTGCGGCATCGGTGCACTCCTGCGAATCCCCCCGCCCCGGCGGCACCCGGGCCGCCGTCCAAAACTCAACCCCGTAATATAGCACATTACGGGGCTCGGCGACAGGCGCGAACCGGGCTAGGGCGCGCCGGGTGCATGACGAAGTCGGCGGGCTGTAATTCGCCGGCGAGCAGCACGTACGGCGGTCAACGAGTCGGCGTCATGTCTCCGAGGTGGGAGCCGCCAACTTCTCGGAAGTCGATTGCCCCAGCCAGCCGACTCCCGTCTCAGACCGCACCTACCGCAGCCCTGAAAGGGCGCAAGTTAATAGCCGGGGGCGTCAGCCCCCGGTAGCGGTCGGCGCAAGAGCACAAGCCCCGGAGGGGCGACAGAGGCCTGAGGTGAGCGAGCCCTTCTGTCGCCCCTCCGGGGCTGTATGTGTTGTGTGTCCGCGATCCGGGGGCTGACGCCCCCGGCTACTAACCATCGCCCCTCCGGGGCTATGCGTTCCTCTCCACAGCGCCGGCCCGCCGATCGTCTAGACGGGCCTCCGGCCCGTTCAGATCGTCGGGCACCTTGGCAGGTCAGATCAGCGTGCCGGCGGCAACTCCACGTCCAACGTTTGCACGAGGAAGGCCCATTGGTCGGCGAGCTCGGCGATGAGCTTGGCCGTCGGCTCGCCGGCGCCGTGGCCGGCCCGCGTCTCGACGCGAATCAACACCGGCGCGTCGCCCGTGTGGGCGGCCTGCAGGCCCGCTGCGAATTTGAAGCTGTGGCTGGGGACCACCCGATCGTCGTGATCCCCGGTCAGGATCAGCGTCGCCGGATACTCGGTCCCCGGCTCGAGGTTGTGCAGCGGGCTGTAGGCCCGCAGCACCTCGAACATCTCCGGCTCGTCGGGTGAACCGTATTCGTAGACCCAGGCCCAGCCGACCGTGAACTTGTGGAAGCGCAGCATGTCCAGCACCCCGCGATCCGGCAGAGCAGCGCCGAACAGGTCCGGCCGCTGCGTCAGGCAGGCCCCCACCAGCAGCCCGCCGTTGCTCCCGCCCCCGATCGCGAGCTTCTCCGGGCGCGTGTACTGGTTGGCGATCAGCCACTCGCCGGCGGCGATGAAGTCGTCGAAGCAGTTCTGCTTGTTCTTCAGCCGGCCGGCTTCGTGCCAGTCCACTCCGTACTCACCGCCCCCGCGGATGTTCGCCAGCGCGTAGATCCCGCCCAGCTCCATCCAGACCACGTCGGCGATGGAGAAGTACGGCGAAACCGAGATCCCGCCACCGCCGTAGGCGTAGAGATACGCCGGGTTGCTCCCGTCCAGCTTCAGGTCCTTCCGGCGGGTGACGAACATCGGCACGCTGGTGCCGTCCTTGCTGGTGTAGAAGACCTGCTCGGTGACGTATCGGTCCGGTACGAAGTCGATCTCGGGCCGGTTGAAAACGGTGCTCTGGCCGGTCGGCAGGTCGTAATGGTAGATCGTGGTCGGATAGGTGAAGCTGGTGAAGGCATAAAACGTCTCGTCATCACTGCGCTTCCCGGTAAACCCGCCGGCGCTGCCGATGCCGGGCAGCACAACCTCGCGGACCGGCGCGCCGTGGAGGTCGAACATCTTGATCTGGGAGCAAGCGTCCTTCAGGTAACTGGCGACGAACATGTCGCCCACCGTGCTGACGCCCTGCAAAATCGCCTCGCTCTGGGGAATTACCTCCGTCCAGTTCTCGCGCTCAGGCTTGCGGATATCGATCGCGATCAGGCGGCCGCGCGGAGCATCGATGTCCGTGAAGAACCAGAAGATCGGCCCGGCGTTGTCGACGAACGTGTATAGCCCGTCGAACTCGTCGATCAACTCGACGATCTGGTCGTCGCCGGCCTGGAGGTCGACGTAATAGACCAGGTTCATGCGGTCCATGCCCCGGCCAACCCAGATGATCAGGTAGCGGTCGTCATCGGTCACCCCGCC
>SDBT01017310.1_pt1 | contig 11388 bp, 20 predicted proteins | sample 2277101 | NCBI WGS metagenome assembly SDBT01 (sample SAMN10404973, study PRJNA504765) | marine sediment metagenome | isolation source: marine sediment core GS10_PC15, 103 cmbsf | place: Arctic Ocean: Southern Knipovich Ridge | collected 2010 | reverse complement strand
CATCTTAACCTGATTTAGGTTAATTATCCTGGACCTCATGTCAATGTAGAGGTGAATATCCCTATGATGCGTCGGAACAACCTATATATTCCGACTTTGGGAGGGGGGTCCTAGGAATATATTCGGCCCGGAGGGCACTCCCACATCGATTTTCAAATTTTCAAAAAAAATAAAAGATTAATCATTTTAGTCCTTTCCAAGTTATTGATATATAAGGGTGATTAACATTAAATAAGGATATTGTTATTTATCAATGACTTATCTATATTTATTATCTTTCCTTTAATATCAATAGGTTGCTCATTTAATGCAAAATAGTTCGTGAGATAATGCCTTCTCAAGCGATATATATAGTATAGGCATATATAGAATATAATACATGTCGAACACATACCCCCATATCTTCTTATATTTCTATTCTAATGGAGGGGCATATGATGCCAGGATTTCCACAAACTAAACAGCGATGGCTTCGAGCCGTAAATCCAACCAAGATGCATTGGTCAACCAGATTGAGGTTGCTCTTGCTTATACCTGGATCATGGAAATGGAATGCTTGGGTGCGTGACATGACTGCGGGACTAGAGCGGTAATGCCTAGTCCGAATAATCTTACTGAACTACAGCGTAAATTAGTCGTATCTTATCTTAATGGGAATACTAAGAAGCAGGCTATGCAGGATGCAGGATATTCAGATGATGCATCTCATAGAGCATTCGAGGCTCCTGAAGTGATAAAAGAGATTAAGCGGAGACAACATCAAATGAGCACGAAGGCAGGAGTGACAGCTGATTGGATAATTTCAAGATTGAAATTGATTGCGGGGGCTGATCTGGCGGATATGCTCGTCATCTATGAAGATGGTACGGGGGTACCGGATTTGAATAAACTCACACCAGGGCTCAGGGCTGCTCTCAGCAATATTGAAACTGAGCGGTTTGGTGATGTCGTAAAGATGAAGATTAAGCTCTCAGACAAGCTGAGGGCTCTAGAGATGCTAGCTAGGCATCTGGGTATGTTCAACGATAAACTAGAATTAGCGGGAGAGCTTTCCTTAGAGGAGCGTCTCCAAGCTGGAAGGAATAGGTTAGATGGCAGCGAGAGAAGCTCTAGCGATGGCGAAGCATCCAGTCAAGAAGCCGATTAAAAGGAAATAAGGATGATCGGAAAATATGAAGTGGTTCTGTCTAAAGATAATCATCCTATATTAAAATCTGGATGGATTTATCATAAGGATAGTATGATTGAAACGGTTCGTAGGTTCTCGGAATGCCTTCGAGAAGGAGAAGATATCAGAATTGTACAACCAAAATTTCTTAAGAATGGTCGTCTTGATCCGTTTAGGAGCCTTTAGAAATGCCTATTCATACACCAGCTGAGCGGAAGAAGCGGAAGAAACAGATAAGAGATTTATTTCAGAACATAATTCCTGGGCAGCTATCCAGAAACATATTGGGGAAGGTTAATAAGAAGCTTAAGGATGTAGGAAAGAAGAAGAAATGAGATGGTTTCTTTTCTCCTGTCTTTTCTTGCTCTCTTCTTGTGCATCAATTGAAGCAGGAAAGCAAATCGTTGCTCTTAAGGGAGCAGAGATTAGCGACAAGGCATTGACAGATGCTGTCTGGTGGACCTGCCAGGGGAGCAGTGTAGGCGCTGTGAAGCGTATGTATGGCACCACAGCAGAGCGCGCTGCCCTCTACAGGGAGTTCTGTAAGGGTTCTGGAACAGCTAATGTTGTGTTACCCGCAGTAACACAATGACAGTTTGGTACCAAGGACGCACTCTTCTCTCATGGGAGGACGATGCGACAGAGTTTGTAGTGGAGGAACCGTTTACAGCGATCTGGGATCGAGGAATAGGATATTGGAACCTACAAGTTATCGTCCCCCAGGGCTTCACCACAGACCTAGCGTCCGTCCCGCGAATCTTCCAATCCATAGTCCCTAAGATGGGTCACCACATCAGACCTGCAATTGTCCACGACTACTGTTACGAAGGATTCACAGACCTGAGCCGGAAAGAGGCAGATGAGATGTTTCTTGATGGAATGAAGAGCACGAAGGTGTCCTGGCTCCGCAGAACCGCCATGTGGGCAGCTGTTAGGGTTGGCGGAAGAGGGCTTTGGGACTGATGAAGGCTGATGCACAGATAGCAGATGATATTGCTAAATTCTATTCAGATCCTCTTGCTTACGTCATGTATGTATTTCCATGGGACAGTGAACCAGCTATTCAGCAAGTGCCATTGAATGAAAGATATAAGGATAGGTTCTCTTCTGAATACGGGCCAGATCTATGGGCCTGTGAATTTCTAGATGATCTAGGAAAAGAAATAAAGGAAAGGCAATTTGATGGTCGTACCTCAGTCGCACCAATTAGATTCTCTACTGCGTCAGGCCATGGAATCGGTAAATCGGTCCTCGTGTCCTGGCTCATTAAATTTATCCTTGACACGCGACCCTTTTCTAAAGGAGTTGTTACTGCAAATACGTCCGATCAATTACGAACAAAAACTTGGGCAGAACTAGGTAAGTGGCACAAGCTGAGCATTACGGAGCACCTATATGACTACACAGCCGGAAGAGGCGCTATGGCGCTTAAGAGAAAAGGCTATGGAGATAGATGGGCAGCAACGGCTCAAACCTGTAGAGAAGAAAACTCAGAAGCTTTCCAGGGACTCCATGCTGCAAATAGCACTCCCTTCTTCATCTTCGATGAAGCCAGTGGTATTCCAGATAAGATATGGGAAGCGAGGGCGGGTGGAGCGACGGATGGCGAACCCATGTCTTTTGATTTCGGGAATCCCACTCGTAAGTCTGGGATGTTTTTTGAGAACTGTATTGGACAATATAGACATCGATACAATGTACGAAGCATAGATTCAAGAGATGTCAGTATTACCAATAAAGAAGTGTTTCATGAATGGGCGGCTGATCGAGGAGAAGAGAGTGACTTCTTTAAAGTTAAAGTTCGTGGCGTATTTCCATCTGCTGGTTCTTTGCAGTTCATCAACAGTGATCTTGTGGAGTCAGCTACAAGGCGAGATCGTATCATCGACACACACGCTCCTCTCCTTATTGGTGTTGACGTTGCTAGGTTTGGCGATGATGATACAGTTATATACCCTAGAGTCGGATATGATGCTAGAAGCTTCCCGTATAAAAGATTTAGTGGACTAGACACTGTTCAGGTGTCAGGAAAAGTTATTGCGACTATTAGAGAGTTTGCGCAAATTGGAAAGCCGTGTACTGGACTGTTCGTAGACGGCGGGGGTTTGGGGGCCGGAGTGGTGGATCAACTCCGGCATTTGGGATATAATCCAATAGAAGTTCAGTTTGGGAACAAAGCAATTGATGGAATCACATATCGATATCGAGGAGATGAGATGTGGGGGCGTATGCGAGAGGGAATGGATAAACTTTGCATTCCGAATGATGTAGATCTTAAGGCACAACTAACCCAGCGAGAATATGGCTATACTCTGGCCGGTAACAAAATCCATATGGAAACCAAAACAGAGATGAAGAAGAGAGGGCTTCAGTCTCCCGACATGGCTGATGCTCTTGCTCTTACATTTGCAGAAGATCCAGCTATTGTTACAACGGGGGAATTCGCTCCAGCTGTTAAAGTGGCTCTTCACGACTACGATCCTTTGGCAATGAGGAATTAATTATGTCTAATGATAGTCAATATTTAACAACTATGGACCCCGCATTATTTTATGAGGTCGTCACGCCCAGTGACACTGTTAATTTCACAGGACCTATTGTAGCTGCAGGACCGGGTGGTGATGTTTTGGCTAATTCTATATTTGTAGGAGTTGCAGGTGTTGTAGTGGCTATTCGTGATGATGACACTGCTATTACATTCACTGGGGTCCAGAATGGACAAGTTTTACCTATCAAATGTAAACGTATTAATTCCACTTCTACCACTGCAACTGATATGGTGGCTTTATTCTAATGGCAAGTGTTAATACAACCCCCCAACCTGGAGCTTCATTTCTCCATACTTGGATTCTTACAACGGCTGATGCAACAGGAGATGCTATCTCTTTTCCTGGCGCTTCTGATCGTACTGTTCAATTTGTAGCTGCCACGGCAGGCAGTGCCACTATTATCCTTGAAGGTTCAATGGATGATGTGACATATTTTCCGCTGACTGATGGCCAAGGAAATGCCATTTCTTTCACCGCTTCAGGAGGTGAAATGGTAGCGGAAAATGTATTATTCTATAGACCACGCCTCTCTGTAGGTGGTAGTGTAGCTGATTGGACTGTTCGTATGTTATCTCGGAGCACTATGCGATGAATGCAAAGCAGGCTGCTGAAAAAGCAATGAATCTAGGAAAACAATTGCAGGCTGTTATTGAAGTAGGTGAAGTGTTAAACGAGATTGGTGATATTGAATTAGCTACAGAGAAAGCTAAGGAGGATACATGCGCTGCTCAAACAATTCATTTTGATACGGAAGTTGCTTTAAAAGCGATTCAAGATCAAGTGAATATTGCTAATGTCGATTTTGAAAGAGTCAAAAGAGAAGCGAAAGACCTCAATGCAGATTCTAAGGCAAGACGAGATCATATGATAGGGAAGGCTCGTGAAGAGGCAAGCAAGATGGTTGAAGAAGCCACTCGGGGTGCTAATGATCTTGTTGCTAAAGCTAAGAATGATATCCATACGCTTCAGAATAAAAGAGATGCATTACTAAAAGAAATTACAGATTCTCAGCAAGCAGTGACAAATCTTGAGAATCAAATGAAAGCTTTAAGGGAAAGGCTTGGTTGATGTTAGCTATTGATTTAATGGAAACAGCTAGAGATAAAGGTTTTCAACATAGAGTTCATGGTGTGCTCTTTGATGTTGTAAAAAGCAAGGCTGGCAATGCTACTGGTGATGATTTAAATTTCATCAATGGTATCTTGAATGGTGAAACGTCTGTATTCCAAATGGCTATTGGAGTGGCGCTAGTCAGCGATGAAGCATTAACCGATGGCAATATAAAATCTGCTATTAACACTCTTTGGCCTTTTTATGCCAAGGCTTGGACTGCGAGGACTGTATAAATGGCATTTGGAACACGTACTGATTCGATTTTCATTACATGCGATGCTGCCTTTGAGTTTTTTGAGTCGGCTGCTGGAACAGCAATTGTTCTTACGTTAAACCCGCGTGAAACCGTTTCAATCCTCTTTAATGTTGATGCAGCAGGAACGACTGATGACTTAGAGATAGAGATTCTACAGGGTCACAGAATTAGCACTGGCAATGCTTTGGATGGTGCTACTGGTGCCGCAGATATAGAACTTGATACGGCAGCTGATGGATTCTCTACAGATGATGATCTGAACGGATTTTATATCATTATGACGAGTGGTGACGAAGCAGGTGAAGGACGTTTGATAATCGATTCTGTAGCTTCAGATGATGGTGTTGTTTTGAGTCATGATTTATCTGGAACACCGTCTGCTACTGAGACATATGATCTTTATCGTTTTGCCCCATATCGTTTTGTCATGGACCCTCAAACTACAATAAGCAGTAATAATCAGAATAATGATAGTATTACAGTGAATGCTATTAATGGAGAATTTGTAGCTATAGTGGCTAGAGCTGATGGCGCAACTGATGCTCATCGTGTGCAATTGAGTTATCAGGTTGATGGCGTAAGTGCTTGATGCCTACTCAGCTAAAAAAACCACGCAAGTGGGTATTTACACCGGCTGCTATCGCACCGGAGTGGCAATGGATTTTTAGAACAGCTGAATTAGCAACTCCAATGTGGGGTCCAGGGCCCGTCTTCGAGGACTTTGGCATCAATCATTTAAGATTCGCTCATGGGGGTACAGACACAGCAGTATGGCAAGGAACCACACGTGGACTTGCGGCAACATTTGATAATCCTGATTCGCTTGCAATAGACGATTTTTATGACCCTACCCCGGGATTTGTACCGAATTATGGAGGCGGCGCTTTTACCGCCCTCGCCTTAGTTGATGTGGTTTTCGGGTCTCTTGCTAGTGCATATGCTCATTGTCTAGCATCTGGAGAGGTTTTTAGTGCTAGTTCAAATTTTGTATTTGGCATTAGAGATCATTCCACCACCGCCTCTAATCGGCGACTTGTTATCTATAGTCAAAGTTCAGGTGGTAATTTGGATGGGGCTGAATCTGCGGCAATTAGTCCTCTTATTGTAGACGGTGTGCCAGTTGTTATTTGCGCTCGATGGACGAGTGGAGTGGCTCCAAACTTTTTTGTTGATGGTATTCAATTGGGTGCCAATTTATCTGGCTCAGGTAACACAATTTTTGGCGCTGGCAGCGATGTTCTCCGTATCGCTGCCCCTGTTGATCCAACATCGGTTTCTAGGGGCTGGCCTAATCCATGGAGAATTCATGGAGCATATCTTTTTCCGTCTGCGTTAACAAACAAGCAAATATTTGAACTTTCAAATAATTTCTTCGGCCCGTTTCGCATGGCAGACCCAGTTGGTGATGGTCTCATCACTCCCGTTGTTGTAGTTGCTGCCGCTGATAATATTTGGTCAATTCTCTGGCGACGTAGACGTAGATAAGAAAGAGATAAAATGTGTATTGGACCCTTTGCTCCTAAAGCGGCAGCTGCTCCGGCGGCTCCTCCTCCTGTTCAAAAACCGATTGCTGTGCCACAGAATATTGTAAGCACAACTGGGGTGGATAGAAGCAGGGATAGGAGACGTGCTGCTTTATCTGGTGGTGCTCAACAGAATCGTACTCTTCTTTCCGGTTCTCTTGTTTCTACTCCTAACTCTGGTTCTTCTCTCCTTGGAACTTAATATGTGTACAGGTCTCAATGCAGCAGGACCAGCTAGATCAGCACCTCGTGGTCCTGTTCGTTCTGCTAGAGCAGAGTTTTTTGCAAGGCAAAGACAAGGAGCTACACCACCTATTGGCAGTTTAAATCCTTCTGATAATCCGAGTTTAGTTACCAGAGGGATTGTACCTCCAACTGAACCGCCTCCTGGGAGTGGAATGACAGTACCAACAACTCCACCTCCAACTCAGTTTCAGGCTCCAGTTCCATCTCCTGTTCAAGATACTAGTAATATAGGAACAGGCGACCGGCGTCGTAAGGGGAGAAAAGCAAGGGCAGGTGGAGCAAGATCATCACCCACATTACTATCTGGTGTTTTGATTCCAGAGACAAATACTGGATCATCTTTATTGGGTTAAATTATGGCAGGACATGGATCACAAGGTTCGACAGGCGAGATAATTCCTCTGACTAATAGAAAGTATTTCGATCAAAGACTTGGAACTTTGAAGAAAGAGTTTCAAACTTTTGAAACTCATTATAAGGAATTATCTCAATTTGTCCAGCCAAGAAGAGGCAGATTCTTCACAGAAGACAGGAATAAAGGTGATAAAAGATATAGTGCGATCATTAATAGCCATGCTACACAAGCTCAGCGAACTGCTAGGGCTGGCTTGTTTGCTGGTACTATGTCGCCTACTCGTCCTTGGTTCTCCCTTATTACTCCTGATCCTGGTCTTATGGAGTTTCAACCTGTTAGAATTTGGTTAGCCGATAGAGAACGTACTATAAGAGCTATATTCAATCAGAGTAATTTCTATAATATGGCACCTGTACTATTAGGTGAATTGCTTCTCTTTGGCACAGGTTGTATGACGCACGTTGATGATTTTAATGATGTGGCTAGGTTTTATACTCAAACTGTAGGAAGTTATTATATCTCTCAGAACGAACGCTTTGAGGTGAATACATTGGTTCGTCAGTTCCAGCGTACTACTGAACAGATGATTAAACAATTTGGGCTTCTGAATGTCTCTATTAAGGTGAGAGATGATTGGGATAGAGGCAATTATGATCAATGGCATGACGTAGTACATTTTATTGAACCCAATCCTGATGAAGATAATAGTCAGTTAGAGGCTAAGTTCAAACCATTCCGTTCAGTTTACTATGAACCGCATAGTGCAGATAGAGAAAAGTTCTTAGGGTTCTCAGGTTTTGATGAGTTTCCAGCTTATTGTCCTCGTTGGGATATCACCAATGAAGATGTATATGGAACAGATTGTCCTGGGATGACTTCTCTAGGAGATGTGAAGGGATTGCAGATTGAAGAAAAGCGAAAAGCTCAGGGAATTGATAAGATGGTTAATCCTCCCCTCAGGGGACCTGCTGCTCTACGGAATGTTCCTATTAGTAGTCTTCCTGGTGGTGCTACCCTTTATGATACTCCTAACCAAAATAATCAATTAAGTCCAATCTACCAAGTCAATCCCCAACTCAATGAGTTGATAACTGATATTGATAGAGTGGAACGTAGGATTGATAAGGCTTATTTCGTTGATCTGTTTAATGCTATTTCCAATATGGAAGGAGTGCAGCCAAGAAACCAAGAGGAACTTCTACAGAGAAACCAGGAGCGTCTTCTCCAGCTTGGCCCCGTCCTTGAGAGAGTGCATGGAGAATTCCTAGCTAAACTTATCGACCGTACGTTCAATCAGATGGTGAGGGCGGACTTGGTTCCACCAGCGCCGCCCGAACTAGAAGGACAAGAGTTGGAAGTGAGATTTATCTCTTCTCTTGCTATGGCTCAAAAAGCAGTGGCAGTTGGAGGGATTGAAAGGCTTGCTGCTTTTGTTGGTGGATTGGCTGAGATGAATCCTGCTGTAGTGGATAAGTTTGACTTTGATCAGTCTGTAGATGAATTTGCTAATGCGATTGGGGTGCCTCCCCGTATCATTGTGACAGATGAGAAGGTAGAGGAAATTAGAGCAGAGAAGGCACGGCAGCAACAGATAGCAATGGCTATGGAAGCAGCTAAAGCCGCTGCTCCGTTAGTTGGTCAGGGAGTGAATGCTCAGAAGGTATTTAATGAAGGGCCTGAAGGTGGAGGCCAGCAGTAATGGCTATTCAAGAAGTAAGATGGTCTCAATCTGCCATCTTGAAGAAACTATCAGATATCTTGAATTCTGTTTCTTTGGCAGGAAAGACTAGCACTACTTCTGAGTCTGCTGCTACAGTTGTACGGAATGTTCGAGATTATGAGATTTTAGAAAGATTAGATGAAGTTGTTAGTGAATTAGGAAAATTAAATAGACAATTATCACTCATGACTGAAAACTATCTTGATATCGGAGAAACTAGTGACTAGCATTGTTGATCTTCTATGTAACAATGTTCGTATTTTAAAAGCCGCTAGAGATATCGCTCGGGCATTATCAGCTCCCGGTGTCACTTCTACGACATCTGATAGCAAGAGTGAAGTGGTCCGAGCAGTTGATAATGATAAATTATTAGAACAATGGGATGAAGTTCTTCTTCAGTTAAAAAGATTACATTTACAATTATTTTTACTGACTGGATTCGATGGTATTGAACTTGATGGAGCTTTAATACTCCCAGTTAAAAGACATAGGCTCTTGCCTTTAGCAGAAGTGGATGATGATTTGGCTGATTTGTTACATGTTAGAGAAGAGCAAACAAGCGGTACTAATGGCGGTACAGCTACAGCTGCTTCCGGTTGGGAAATAAAGGTATTGAACACTGTTGTTACCAACGAAATTTCAGGTTCTTCTCTCGGGTCTAATCAAATAACTCTGCCAGTTGGTACATATTTTATCGAAGCGACATCTCCTGCTACTCAAGTAGGCAGACATAAAGCTAAACTCTATGATACAACGGCAGCTGCTGATATTATAATTGGTACAAGTGAATTTTCTTCAGGAGTAGCCTCGGGTGCAAGCACTATTAGTTTAATCAAAGGACGATTTACATTAGGTGTGCAATCTGATTTAGAAATACGACATAATGTTGAGGTTGATAAAGCTACGGTTGGTCATGGAGTTGCATCGAGTTTAGGGACTGAAGTATACACTGAAGTCGATATAAGGAAAATATCATAATGGGAATTCAAATTGTTGATGGCAAAGGAACTGGTGGTTCTGTTGAGATACGTAACCAGAAAATGGTCACTCTTGCGAGTCAGTTTTCTCCTTTAGCCTGGGCTACCTTAGAGGGCAGGGCTTACAGTTTCAAAAATGTGACATTTGATCCTGATGCTGCTGATACCATCATCTTACTTAAGAATATTCACCCAACTAAGAACTTTCATATCTGTGATCTTGCACTCTCTTGTGATGCAGTAACACAGTGGGAGGCTCATATAATCACCGCTGTTTTCACACAAGCAGGAACTCTGGCCATTACGCCTGTCAACTTGAATTCCAACTTTGGTAACAACTCTTCTATTGATGCATTTGGAGATGAAACGGCCAACACTCAGGGATCTTTAGTTCATCCTCATTTCGTTACTACCATAGCTAATACAAGTATTCAGTATAATTATAACGGTGCTTTGGTTATCGGTCCCGGTCATGCTTTTGCAGTAGATTCAGTTCTTGCTTCTACTGCTGCCCATGTTTCCGTTACAGGTTATCAGGAAGAGTAATGAAGAGCACAAATAGAGAATTAGCTGATTGGATTTTAGAATTTCCTGAAGATGAAATGTCTTATCATATCGTTGCTTTTAATGGTTGTGGAGCTGTTGCTTTTAATTCCAATAGAGATTCTTTGGATGAAATGATTGATGCTTTTAAATATGCTGCTATGACGTTAGCTCATGACTGATACAGGTGACGTAAAACAAGTCAATAAGAAGAAGACTAAAACTCAATTACGTAGACTGAGAGAAAATGAATGGTTGAAAGAAATCCTCTCTAAGGAGAGAGGTAGAGATTTTATTTGGAGATTGCTGATCCAATGTGGTGTATATCATACTAGTTTCACAGGAGATGCTCCGCATACATTCTTTAATGAAGGTAAAAGACAAATTGGTTTATGGGCTCTTGCTGAGATTCATGAAGCCGATAAATATGCTATTGTCTTAATGCAAGAGGAAAATCAATGAGTGAAGATATTAAGCCAGAAGTGACACCTGAAGTAACCCCAGAGGTAACTCCTGAAGTCACTCCTGAAGTAACTCCGGGGGAGACTCTTATTACTCCTCCACAGGACCCTGCTCAGAAAGCCGAGGACACCACTGGTGACAAGGTTACGGACGGAGCGCCTGAAACTTACGAGACCTTTACACTGCCCGATGGTGTAGAAATGGATGAGTCTGCTAGAGATAGTTTTCTGCCAGTTGCAAAGCAACTAAATTTAACACAAACAGAAGCTCAAGCACTTGTCGATTATGAATCCAAAAGGGTAGCAGAGTTCACTACAGCTCAAGAAACTGCATGGAATGATATGCAGCAGGAATGGCGTACTTCCACTCAGAGTGACAAGGAAATTGGTGGGCCAGCTTTTGATCAAAGCTTAGCTAATGCCAAGAAATTCCTAGGTGCTTATGGGACTAATGAACTCATTGAAGCTCTCGATGCG
>SDBT01017309.1_pt1 | contig 11388 bp, 10 predicted proteins | sample 2277101 | NCBI WGS metagenome assembly SDBT01 (sample SAMN10404973, study PRJNA504765) | marine sediment metagenome | isolation source: marine sediment core GS10_PC15, 103 cmbsf | place: Arctic Ocean: Southern Knipovich Ridge | collected 2010 | reverse complement strand
TTTGTGATTTTTCTCCATTAAAAATATATGCATGATCATAATGATAAAAGGTAAAATCAGACGGTTTTTTTTGTGTATTATTGTTATATGAAAAATGGTAAACGAAAAGATTTGGTTTTATTCCTTGTTCAGCGTAAAAATGTAAACTGATAAATAAATCAATATTAAGACGATTAGCAAAATTAGCATTTTGCAGTTCTGGTACCACTTCACTTGCAAATCGTGTTAAAATAACTGAAATGCCGGGATATGTTTGTTCAAGTATTGTTTTTAGTTTTTCTGCGCATTGCAATGTGATACTACGTTCAAAACTATCACCAATATTTCGTCCAGTATGTTGTGCATCACCTGCTGGATTAATCATAATGGTGAATGTTGGTTTTTGGTAATAAGTTGGCCAATATGCATAGGTGCCAAAAAATGGTAAAAAAAACAGTATAAAAAAAAGAGTGCGCGTTATTATCGACATTGCAAATCACTCGTCAAAAATTCTTGTAAAAATGTATTTCGGATGCAACTTTTATTATTCTTAATTGCAATCGCAATCGCTTTCGGTTGTCCAATAAATATACATAATTTTTTTGCCCGTGTAATAGCAGTATAAATTAAGTTACGTTGCAATAATGCAAAATGTTGCGTAAAAATAGGAATAATTGCTGCGGTATATTCAGATCCCTGGCTTTTGTGAATAGAAATTGCATATGCAAGTGTCAGTTCATCTAATTCATTAAAATCATATTCTACTGGGCGATCAAGATAATGCACAATAATATGGCGATCAACGGTGTTAACATCTTTAATAGTGCCAATATCACCATTAAATACTAACTTGTCATAATTATTGCGAATTTGCATAACGCGGTCGCCAATTTTAAATGTCGTGCCAGTGTGAGAAATTTTTTTGGTGGTATCAGCAGGATTTAAAATGTTTTGTAAATCGTGATTTAATTTTTGGGTGCCAACACTGCCACGATTCATGGGCACCAAAACTATTGATTCATCTGGTTTAATGCCAAATTTTGGCAATCCATTGCGCATAATATTTTCCAAATGCGCTGGGACATTAACTGGATCTTGTTCTTTAATAAATAAAAAATCACGTCGCGCACCTTCTTGATACGAAGTTGGAAATTCACCATTATTAATACGATGTGCGTTTATAATAATTAAACTATCTTGTGCTTGTCGAAAAATGTTAGTTAACCGAATAGTGGGTGCCACTTTACTTGCAATTAAGTCGTTTAAAAAATCACCAGCGCCAACAGAGGGTAATTGATCTATGTCACCAATTAATACTAAATGTGCATTATATGGCAACGCTTTTAAAATTGCTTGTGCAAGAAAAATATCGATCATTGATGCTTCGTCAACAATTAAAAAATCAAGTTGTAGCGCGTGTTGTTCATTACGCGTAAATCCCATAGTGCTGACGTCAAATTCCAAAAGTCGATGAATCGTTTGTGCATTCCGTTTTGTACCTTCATACATACGTTTTGCAGCACGGCCAGTTGGTGCAGTAAGACGATAGGTGCATTTATTTTCATCGAGTACGTTTAATAATGTTTTAATTAAGGTAGTTTTACCCGTGCCGGGTCCGCCAGTTATAATAGTAATTTTATGTTGCAAGCAGGTTAAAATTCCTTTAATTTGATCGTCATTCAGCATAACGTTTCCGTCGCTTTTTGTTCGCAAGGTAGTATAAATTTTATCCAGATCAAATGTATGTTGCACCGGATAATCGATTAATTTCTTGATAAAATAGGCAACACTTTTTTCTGAAAAATAATATTGTGATAATGAAACATGATGTTTATCGTCCTGGGTAATTAATTTTATTTTGCCCTGGTTATACAAATCGTGCAGTGCTAGTTTTAGTTTTTGTGCAGCGGTCTCTGGTTCAATTTCTAATAATTGGGTGGTTTGTTCTTTTAATTCATCAACCAAAATATATAAGTGTCCATTGCTGACAATATTAGATAAACAAAATAACAGTGCAGAATAAGCACGTTTAACTGAATCGGGTGCAAAACCCATGTTTTGTGCAATTTTATCGGCAATTTTAAAACCGATTCCCCAAATTTCATCGGCAAGGCGATAGGGATTTTCAATGACTATTTCAATAGAACGGTTGCCATATTTTTTGTAAATTTTAGTTGCATATGCGGGCGAAATTCCCTTATCTTGCAAAAAAACCATGATGTGTGAAATTTCTTTTTGATCTTGCCATGCAATGATAATTGTTTCAGCTCGTTTTTTACCGATACCGGGTATTTCATGAAGTCGTTCCGGTTGTTTATCAATTATTTCCAGTACGTCTTGTCCAAATTTATTAACCAATTTTTCTGCATATACTGGGCCGATACCTTTAATTAAACCTGATGATAAATATTTTTTTAATCCGACAATACTTGTTGGTACTTGAGCGGTACATTGTTGCACTTCAAATTGTTTGCCAAATTTCGGGTGCATAACCCATGTACCATTTATTTGTACTTGCTGTCCTGCGTGAATATTTGGCATATATCCACGCACAGTTACCGATTTTTTTTTATTGAGTTGCAAAATAAAAACGGTAAAACCGTTTTGCGCATTTTGAAATAAACATTTTTCCACAGTACCGTGTAATTCTTCAGTGTTGTTCATCGTCTTCTATTATTTTTTTCGTAACAAATTGCATAATTAAATCTTGCACCGTTTTAGTGGTTATATTTTTCGATATTAAATTGTCGAGATGTTTTTCTTTGAGGTGGATAAAAAAGGCAGCTTCATTGCAGGGAAGATTGATTTTTTTGAGTGCGTGTGAGAATAATTTTTTTACTACATTAAATGTTGCAACGCGTTGACGAAATTGTTCCAGTGCTTTTGGGCAACTGTTGGTCAAATCGGTTAAAAAATGAGATAAGTCGACCAAAAAACTGACGAAAAATTTAATGGTTGGTACCTTTTGCTCAAAAATAAGATTTTCTTCTTTTGTATTATCCGTGTCTGCCCAGAGCATTAAAATACTGTCAAGACGATTTCGTTTTGTACATGATTCTTCAATTAACGCAACGGTAAGAGATTTGGCGCCACGAGCTTGGCCGCGAAATGCATTTGAATAACCAAGAAAATCTTTTTTTGCCTGTTCAAGTATACTATTAAGTTCTTGGCGCATGGTACGGTATTTTTTCGGTATGTTATTTGATTGTTCAATTATTACGTTGTCAACTTCATGTTCTATTTTAAGTAATTTATACAAGCTATATTTTTTTTTTTCAAATGTATATAAACCAACTCGTTCACCATTTGTAGTACGTTCGCCCAAAAGTAACGTATTAATTTTGTATTGAAATCCACGTATTTGCTCAATTTTATTTGCATCAAAAAAGGTACCGTCTGCTAATTTGAGTAGCGCTGATTCAAGTACTATTTTTGGTGCTTGTTGGGCACAATATATTAGTGGCATAATAAATAACACACTAATTACAGAAAAAGTTTTTGTCTTTTTCATATTCAGGCTCCCTTTTAAATTGATTGTATGGTACCACTACTATTTTATTTCTTACCTTATTTATCAACTTATTAAAACCGTTTTTCAAATTTAAAAAAAGCAGTGAAATCTTTGCCAATACCGGATCCTGACAAGAGAGTTCCGTCAACATTAAGTGATATAAACCATGGATTTTTTTGTTTTGTTTTATACGTAACACCGCCTAATAATCGACCACGATAAGCAAGAATTGGTTTTGCTTTTGCTTCATCAATGCGGTCAAGTGTTGTTGTTGGCTTACAATGAGATGGTATTTTAATTGTTTGCAAACGATCTTTTCCTTGCAACCAGGTATCAGAGCCAAGAGTCCATCCCCACCTTCTTCCTTGAAAACACATTTTACTTGACCAACGAAATATTAATCCTGGTTGTACACGTGTTGCAAAAGCAAGTAAGTATGCTTTGTTAATCAGTTCTTGCTCAAGAAATGCAAGATTTTCCATCGCTTTTGTTGGATCAGTAAAATCCCGTGATTTATATTCTTGCCGATTATCTTTTTCGATATAAAATCTATCTTCATGTGCCGGAAACAGATATTCTACTGAAATTTTACTGCTTAAATGTATGTTGCTTGCGCCACGACGTTTAATTAAAAGACTGAGTAAAGATTTTGTTTGTACAAAAAAACCGATACCCAGATGACCATCATTACCTAATTTTGCATCTAACAAATTTGCAGCAAGACGATCAAGTGCACCAAGTGAAAATGAATTAACGATACGAAACGCTTTTTCTTGTAATGCTTGAAAAATTTCTGGATCATCTTCTTCTACAATTTGACATCCCAAATCAAATAGTTCGTCAAAATCAAATAATGGAAACGTAGGAGGTCGCTCAAAAGTTGAACCAATAATACCTTTGACAATAGGAAATGCAGTCGGTATCGTTGTTTGTGTTCCGGCATAGACGTTAAAATCGGGGCTTTCATATACGAGTGTTTTTACTTCTAAGCGTGTGTCGCCAACGCCAAATTTGTCACTAATAAAATGTTCTTCTTGCAGTTTTTCTTGATCTTCGGGGTCAGAAGCACCAAATTCTTCTTCAACTGCTTTTTGTTCTTCATTGGTTAAAGAAAAATTACGCTCAAGATAATAGAGTGGTACTTTAACATGAAAAACAAAACGCTTCCATTGACGCATCCAAAAAAACATGCCACCAATGCGGCGTTCTTGTACGGTCATATTTTGAAACAAGTCAAATATTTTTCTGATATCTAGATTAAATATAGGATTTCCAAGTAATTCTTTCAATTCATCGAGTGAATTTTGGAGTTTATCTATCAAGCTATCTCGTTGCAGTGCGAGATAGGAACCTAAATTCGTTTTGCCGGGAGTAAAATTTGAACGGCTCGTTTGATTCCAGAACAAATCTATACCCGATACATTTTTATCAAAACTGACACATTGAGTATCACCCAAAATAGGCATATCTAATAAACTTTGCTTGTTAAGTGGGTATGTATGTAAAAAAAGATCTTCTTGCAAAATTCTGAGTGCATCAACTTCGAGCAATAATTTGATAATAATTTCTGGGTCCAGTTGTCGGGTTGTAAATGGAGCTGCTGGTGTTGAAAGGAAATCATCTAAAAAGGGATCGTCATCATCAAGAATATCGGTAAAAAATTGTTCATCATCTTCGGTTATATCGCGTGAGGTGTTATTCTGTGGTGTTATATTATCTGCATTAATATTTGGCGTTGTGCAAAAAATAATAGTGCACACAATATTCAATAATATTTTTTTTCTATACATAGATTTTCTATTTTAAGTTTTTAACGTGTTTAATTACTGATATTTACTCAGCATCTATACTGAGTAATAGCCCTATTTTGAGTACTTTTTCAGTGTATATAAATTTCAAACCTATGACAAATGTGGATACTGTTTTTTGTTTGAGCATTGTGAGCAAAAGATAACATAAACATAACATGTTATATTAATATTTTTTATTTGCGCAGAGTGTTTAGGTAATTAATTTAGGTAAAACTTTGTCTTTAACTTGTAAAAAAGGTAAAAAGTGAGGTACAATACTTAATAATGGGTATGTAGGTGGCCACAGGTAAATACCAACACGAAAATATTTTACATATTCATTATTTTAACATTGAAATAAAACATTTGAATTATTGAGTGATTAAAAGCAAAAAATAATATGTTACGTAAGGAATTGCTATGGCAGTAGAAGGTAGTGTGTTTTATGCACAAGCAGCAGCGTTTTTTGGTGCAGCACTTGCAATGGGTATTGGTAGTATGGGACCAGCACTTGGACAAGGTTTAATTGGTATGAAAGCGTGCGAAAATATTGGTAAATACCCAGATAGTGCTAGTAATATTCGTACCACTATGATGATAGCAATGGGATTAGTAGAAACGGCAGCAATTTATTCTTTACTTATTGCAGGGGCATTGATATTTGTTGGCATACGTCTCGGCGCGTAATAGTGAATATAAATGTAACACTTATTATTCAGGTAATGAATTTTATAGTGGCGTATTTTATACTTCGTTCATTATTATTCAAGCCAGCGGTTGCTTTGGTGCAAAAAGAGCGTGCGCAACGTGACGAATTACGTGATGACATTGAACATAATCATGTATTAATAACAAAAAAAATGGATAAGCGACAACAATTATGGCAACTGTGTCGTGAGGTGTATATTAATACAAAGCCTGTTGTTGATGATTCAGAATTATTTATTTTCAAGCGACTGCATATACCAATTGAATATCCAATTATATCTGATGATGTTGTTGAGCAATTAATTACGCAAACAACTGATAAGTTAGTAAAAAGGGTAAGTAATGATTACCTATGACTTGTTTGTTGATATTATATTTCGTGTACTCAATTTTGGTGTATTAATTGGTTTAGGGATATATATATTTAAAAAATATCTGAAAGATACGTTGTTAAAAGAAATGCTTAATAAGCAACGTGCTATGGATGGTCTACAGCAAGAGCGTGATGCATTAATGTTGCAGAATAAAAAAGTTAGTCATACTGTGCGCACGGAACAAAAAAAATATGAGGCGTTACAAAAAAAGATTGAACAATGGACTGATGTTGTTGAAAAAGAACGAGCAAAACGTTCGTTTGAAAAAAACGATCGAATACGTGTACTCAAAAAAAATGCACAGTATCGTGTTCAACAGATACGGCAAGAACAATTGGTAAAGCGGGTTATGCCACGTGCACTTGACGAAGCAAAAACAAAGTTGCAAAAATTATTTAGTACCAAAAAAGCACAGAATCATTTTGCGCAGCAGATCATACAACATATGCAAAAGAGTGAATCATGAAACAAGGAAATAGTCATGCAATTGCACGAAAATATGCTCACGCATTTGTGCGCGCGTTTTATGATGAGTTAAATATACAGATAATGGATCGTGTGTTACATGCAGCTGATTTTTTATCACAGCATCGACGCGCTCTTTTTTTTATGAAATTACCCGTAATTGATGTTAGTGTAAAAATGAAAGGAATTGAATTTTTACGTGAACGATTTGATTTAGGTGTTGCCGTTAAAAAATTAATGGTATTGTTGCTAAAACAGAAGCGTGCGTTTTTGTTAGAAAAAGTATTTCGTGCTATTGTTACATTATATCAAGAGCGAGCAGCGATTGAATCATTTTGCATAACCAGTTCTCATGAGTTATCAAAACATGAAATAGAAATATTGCAGCGTTTTCTTGCACAACAGACTGGTCACGATATTATATATAATTATAGGGTAGATAACCAGTTAATTGCCGGCATTCGTATGTGTAGTGATGTGCATCTGTGGGAATATTCGATAATTAAACAGTTGCATGCGATACGGTTACCGCTTATCCGCTAAGGGACATTATGGAAGTGAAAAGTACCGATCTAGTTTCCCTCTTTGAGCGAGCATTACATGATTTACCAGAAGAAAAGTTGGAAGAAATTGGTATTGTTGTGCAGGTTGGTGATAATATCTGCAAAGTACATGGTTTAACCAATGTTATTTTCGGTGAACAAATCGATTTTGAGGGTGGTAATCGAGGTATTGTATTTCAACTCGATGAAGATTCGGTTTCAATTTTTTTATTACATGGTACTATTCAAGTTGCTGAATTAGAAGTTGCACGTCGAACTGGAAGTGTGTTTAAAACCCCAGTTGGTATGAAATTACTTGGACGGGTGATTAATGCAATCGGTAGACCAATTGATGGATTGGGAAATTTAGAAATTGATGCATTTCGTCCTATTGAATCCATAATTCCTGGTATTATTGAAAGAAGTCCAGTTAATGAATCACTTGAAACTGGTATTTTAGTGATTGATGCATTGGTTCCAATTGGAAAAGGGCAGCGAGAACTTATTATTGGCAACAGAAATACTGGAAAAACGTCAATTGCAATTGATACGATTTTGCATCAAAAAGATAAAAATGTACTGTGTATTTATGTTGCCATTGGCCAGAGACAAGCAAATTTGGCGAGAATTGTGCGTATGCTTGAAGAAAATGGCGCGCTAGAATATTGTGTTGTTATCAGTGCTGAAGCTGGGCAAGCAGTTTTAAATCAATATTTAGCACCATATGTTGGGTGCACAATTGGGGAATATTTTCGTGATCAGGGGCGAGATGTTCTCATTGTTTATGATGATTTAAGTAATCATGCAATCGCTTTTCGAGAAATATCATTATTACTCCGACGCGCACCAGGGCGAGAAGCATATCCGGGTGATGTGTTTTATTTGCATTCTCGACTTTTAGAGCGAGCGGGAAAATTGGTAAAAGGTGGGTCATTAACGGCATTGCCGATTGTTCAAATTCAAAGTGACGATATTACGGCATATATTCCCACCAATTTAATTTCCATAACTGATGGTCAGATCTTTTTAGACACAAAATTATTTAACCAAGGGGTACGTCCGGCAGTGAATACCGAACTTTCTGTTTCGCGTGTTGGTGGTGCAGCGCAGACAAAAGCGGTGAAAAAAATGACCAAAGCGCTGCGGCTGGAATTAGCACAATATCATGAATTACTCGATTTTGCCCAATTTGGTACCGAACTTGACGAAATATCAAAAAATCGCCTTGATCGTGGATTTATTGCGGTTGAACTTTTGAAACAACCACAACATATCACCTATTCATTTGTTGATCAGGCTTTGATGCTTTTATTGCTCAAAGAAGGTTTTTTGGATAAAGTTGGGGCAAAAAATGTGCGAACTTTTGTGATGCAATTTGTGAGTTATGCAAAATCGGTATATAAAGATTTATATCAAGATATTTATGAAACGCAGGATATTTCTGACGATCAACGGGATAAATTAATTAATATCGCACGGGAATTTAGCACCTTATTTGTGCCGCCGAGTATGGTGAATAAATAGCAAAAGTGAGTATTTATTGCAGTTTCATGCAACTTAGCTATACTACTATGGGTATTCATTATATATATATACGTATACATACGGTCTCTATACAGTTCTGTATGTGCCCGTAGCTCAGTTGGATAGAGCGACGGACTTCTAATCCGTAGGTCGCAGGTTCGAATCCTGCCGGGCACACCAAAAAAACATCCATTTTTACCAAAAATTACTGTAAAAAAGCTATGTTTTTCTTGTTTTAATACTTTAAAGACAAGAAGTTTCCAAATCCTTCAAATCTACTTTGTTCCAGAAGGGATAAAAGGGGTTGATAAAAATCAATAAAAAGCACTATAATTTCGCCCAAAATGCCGTTTTTGGTTATTTCTGAGTTGTTTATCGGCTAACGCCACAATTTTGGGCCACTGGCCAATTATTTCAACTATTGACCATTAACTTGCTAAAAAGGGTTTTTTACGTGATTAAAGCCCATTTTAGGGTGAGTATGGTTGTCAGAATGGCACTCAAACCCGGTGAAAAAGAGATGATTATGACCTTAAAAAAGAGCCAATTTCGGTATTTTTTCATTGTTTTGGCTGATTTATCTCTGCCTTTTGAGTGAATTTTTTAATGAGCGAGGCAGATTTTTTGGCTATTTGTACCCAAATCTGATGATAATATTATTAATTTTGGCTATGTAATTGACCTTTTTTTGGTAAATAAGCCCTTTTTTGGTTTTTTTCTAATCGTTCGATTAGAACGTTGATTTCAGCTATTTTTTAATAAAACCCCATTAGATATATATTCAGATTGAAATTATAAATGTGCTCGATAACCAGATCTATTCTTATTATTCGTAAAAAGTTGTTGACAAGCTTTGAATTTAGCGTACACTTAAAACAAGATGAAAATCTTCTATTTGATATTAACATGAAATTAAAATTTTGTTGAGTTGACAAAATGCTTATTTTTGTTAGTTTGAATATTGAATGGAGTTTTATTTATTAATCTTTTTTTAAATGGAGGTGTCTTATGAAGACGCTAAACAAAAAAACATTGTTGCTTGCTGCCTTAGTTGGTGCAAGTGCAATTATACCAGCTGGGTTAAATGCAGGTGTTACTAGTATTAGTACGGCAGACATCCAACAAGTAACTCGTTGTACTGAGGCTGAAGCTCAACAAATAGCTAAAAATATGCCTCGCTCAAATACAACTAGAGAATGTCACGTGAAAAGAGCACAACGTTTTTACAAGCAAATGAAGAAAGCAACTTCTGCTCAAAATCAAAAACAACAAGTTAATGATTCAAAAGATAAATATGCTAAAGGTAAAGGTTTTATTAGCTTTTTGAAGAACAACAGAGTAGCGAACTTCTTCTACAGTGGTTACAGCAAAGCAAAAAACGGTTACAACAAGGTAAAAAACAGCAAAATTGTTAAGCATGTAAGTAACTACAAGTATAGATATATGGCTGGTACTGCTGCTGTATTAGGTTCTTTATATTTCTTAAACAAACGTGGTTATATTTCAGAAACAGTGAAAAAACCTTTCGTTAAAGCGGGTGGATTTGTATTTGCACCTGTTAAGTGGGTTGCTAATACCAGAGCTGCTAAGTGGGTTGCTGACTCTAGAGTCGGTCAAACAGTAAAATCTGTATACAACAAAGCAACAAACGTTAATATTTTTGGTGACGAAGTAACTGAAAACACACCAAAAGTAACTAACAACACACCAAAAGTTGAAAACACCACACCAGTAGTTGTAAACACAACTAAAGAAGTAGCTGAAAAAGTAGCTGAAAACACAACTAAAGATTTAGCTGAAAAAACTGGCTTTAGCCTTATTGAATGGGTTAGAGGTTATACAGCAGCTAAGACTAAATAACTAAGCAATAAAAAGCATTAAGCTTAAAAGAGCTCCGAGAGAAATCTCGGGGCTTTTTTGTTTTGTTCCGTCTTCGCTAAAGCTTCCGTCTTCGCTAAAGCTTCCGTCTTCGCTAAAGCTTCCGTCTTCGCTTGTAAATAAGCTACGCCGGACAAGTCGGCGGACAGGACGACCGGAGACAGGTCGCCGGGCAAGAAAAAAGGCCTTGTGTGCAAAAAGTGGCTATCGGCAGGTTTACTACCATAATTATGCCAATTAAACCGCTTAGCAGCGCGAAATATGCTCGATATAGGGTGATAAATGCCAATAATGGAATAAGGAGTGCAGATAGAGGGTAAAATGGCTGTAAATCAAAATATGCAATATTATTGCAAAAATCACAAACTTACTTGACAATTTGGCAATTATGTGTAAATTGAATAGTGACAGTGTATTTTATTATATAACGTAACAAAATGGAGGTTACGATGAAAAACATACGTGTATTAAATATAGCAATGGCAGGATCATTGTTTTTTGCCGCAGTTTCAGCGCCAATGATGGTTGCTATGCGGAAAAAAAATAGTCAGCAACAACCAGATAATCAGCAACAACCAGATAATCAGCAACAACCAGATAATCAGCAACAATCAGAT
>SDBT01017308.1_pt1 | contig 11388 bp, 17 predicted proteins | sample 2277101 | NCBI WGS metagenome assembly SDBT01 (sample SAMN10404973, study PRJNA504765) | marine sediment metagenome | isolation source: marine sediment core GS10_PC15, 103 cmbsf | place: Arctic Ocean: Southern Knipovich Ridge | collected 2010 | reverse complement strand
CCGCTGTCGTCGGTGTTGGAGACCAGACCCTTCCGACCTTGACGCAAGTTGCCATTGGTGAATTAGGCTTTGAGGGAGTAGGTGCACAAACACTTCCAGTCTTAACTCAGGTTGCTGCTGGCGAAGAAGGTATCCCAGGAGCTGGTGCACAAACACTGGCATCGCTATTGCAAGTCGCAGTAGGAAGTTCCTTGCAGGGTACTACTGCGACAGCGGTTCAAGTTCTTGGTTCACTACAGCAGGTAGCGTTAGGTGAACTAGTAATAACAGGGGTGGGAGCTCAGATCCTAGCCTCGCTTACGCAGGCTGGAACCGGACTTCTAGTGATTAGTGGTGTCGGTACTCTAGTATTGTCCGGAATAACTCAAGCGGGTGTGGGTACTGTAGCGTTCATCGGTATCAGTGCTCAAATCCTGCCTTCTCTAACTCAGGTAGCTCTAGGAGCTCTAGGCGCTGCAGCTACCTTCTTGGTAGCCGTTGTCCAAGCTATACCGGCTCTGGATGGTATCACTCAAGCAACACCCTCTCTAGAGGCTGTGCCCGTAGTTAAGGTATCCCTCGAAGGGTCGGCACATATGCTTGATATACCCTGATGGTGTTAATACTTTGAAATGATAAAAGGAGTACTAGTAATGTTGTGCATGTCAGTAGGCGAAGCAATCACTGTTGCACTTGCCGTTGTGATATTATGCCTGGTCATCAAGTACGCCAGTAGTAAAAGTTAAACGCAGGAACTATAGCCACACATAGTGCACGATGAGCAACCCTCAGATGCGATTAGTGCTGGAGCACCACATTTGGGACACATTGCACCTTGGTTTGGGTTTTCGGAGCTAGCATGAAAATTACCAAGCTCAACGATCGCACCTGTCTTCTCGTCATCCTCATCAAGACCTAGGTGCTTCTCTAGTACATGCCCTAGGTAGGCTACCATAGATCCATAGTACTTGCCCTGGATCCAGGTTGAGTCATGTGAGGAAATGACTTGCTTCAGTTCTCCTGGTATAAAGTCTACACTCATACCTGAGCGCATAAGGGCTGAGATCATCAACGTCAGAGCTTTAGTCCATTCATCGCTCTTGGATGACTTGCCATTGATGAATATTTCATAAGGCTTACCATCATCATCATGGTTGATGGTTAAGTAGAGGGCTGAATCCAAAGACGGCCAGTTTATCTTATAAGTAACACCACTTAAGATCTCAGGGCGTTTGACTAGCTCTGTCGACTCCGTCTTAGCATCACCTGCAGTGAATATGGAGCCACGTACTTCAGATGGCCTAAATGTCGTGCACCCTTTGCACCCTAGCTCATATGCCAATGTGTAAGCGTGCTTGAAGTCCTCGAAGGTCATAGACTCTGGGCAGTTAATCGTCTTCGATACTGAGGCATCAATCCACTCTTGGCAAGCAGCCTGGATACGTATATGGTCATCTACATCCAGGGTTTCGATTGTAGAGATAACCCTAGCTGGATCTCCATCGATATCCATACTCTGGTGCAACTGGTAGGCGTAGTTCACAGACTCCAGTTCCAACATGGACTCGTCAGGTTGTCTTACACGCCTCTTAGTTGTCAAAGCCACAGCAGGTTCGATTCCAGCAGACACATTGCCATAGTAGATAGAAGTTGTCCCAGTAGGCGCGATCGTCAATAGTACACCATTCCTAATACCAGTATCAGCAATCCTATCTCGAATATCTTTAGGCAAGCTCTTCACGAAAGGCCTCTCCAGGAATTTCTCATTAAATAAAGGGAAACATCCTCTTTCCGCTGATAACTCAGCAGAGGCTCTATAGGCAGCTACTGCAATTCGTTTCATCACAGATCTCGCAGCTGCGACTCCTTCACTTGAGCCATATCGGAGGCCTAGCTGTGCTAACATGTCTCCCAGGCCTGAGACACCCAAACCAATACGTCTTTTGGCTATCTCTTCCTCTTCTTGTGCTTTTAGTGGATACCCGGTTACATCGATAACGTTATCTAGAAATCGTACCCCAGTCGCAACGACAGCTTCTATAAGACCTTCATCGACCTCAGCCGTAGGGTAAAAAGGAAACTTTACCACCCTAGCGAGATTGATAGCCCCCAGGTTGCAAGCAGCATTCGGCGGTAGCGGTTGCTCACCACATGGGTTGGTGCACCTAATGGTTTCGCAGTAGTCCAGGTTGTTCTGATCGTTAATCCGATCGATAAATATGACTCCTGGCTCAGAGTATTTATATGTCGACTGCACTATTAGGTCCCAGAGCTCAGCAGCATCCCATTCCGAGTATATGTATTGAGTATCCCCGTGCTCATCTTGGAAGGTCCCTAAGTCTCTTCCATCCCTGGGTGGCACGTGGAAATATAACTCCCATGTAGCATTATAGCGGACGGCATCAATGAAAGCATCGCTGACGAGGATCGACACGTTGAAGTTGGTCAGTCTACCTTGTGTGTGTTTGGCTTCAATGAAAGCCGGCAAATCGGGATGCGTATCTGCGAGAGTGGCCATCATCGCGCCTCTACGGTGACCAGCTGACATGATAGTCTTGCACATAGAATCCCACATATCTATAAACGGAAGAGGTCCAGACGCAGTAGCACCTGTACTCTGTAAATTAGCTCCGCCTGGGCGGAGGGTACTAAAGTCCATTCCAATACCACCACCTTGTTGCATAGTCAACATAGCATCCTTGAGGGCATCAGCGATACCTATCATGCTATCGTCAATCGTGCGGTCAACGTAGCAGTTCATCAAGGTGACTCGATTAGCAGTGCCGGCTCCGGCGAGGATCCTACCTCCAGGCATCCACAACCCTTGCGACATGGCTACTAAGGCATCAGAAGCAGCTTGTTTGTTTTTGTCCTTCTTGTAGACACCTTTCACCACGCGGGCCATTGATGCTTCAGGGCTGACTTCTGATCGGTATCTGTATTTTTGATTCCAGATCTCACGTGTTAAGTCAGACCCGAACATGTTTACTTTGGAGTGGGCAGGATCAATTGCGAACTTGATCATAATTTAAGAACTCCCATGGACGATTTGATTGATCAACGTCTGAACATGTGTTGCTAGAGGTGCGTCAGGATTGGTAGTCTCTATGATGTCGCATAGGTCACCAATAACATCGTCTATAGTGGGGGGATCTTCCGAACCCACCCGATACGCAGTGCCAATATCCCAGTAGGTCTGGATCCTCTCTTCAAGATCCGACATATTCACAATTATCTCCTAGCTGGATCAGGAGGTCTACCTACGCCGTTTACAGCGCGGATCTTCACAAGATCTTCTCCTGTCCACTTCTTGCCATAGTTCCAACCCACGAAGTAGTAGTGTGGGATCTCAGCTATGGTTATCCCACGGGAGTTCAACACTTTCTGAATCCCTTTTCGAGAGTGTGTCATTGCAAACCGCACCCGGGCTCGATTCCCTGAGCTTTTGCTTTTCTCACCAAAAGCCTTCGCGAAGATCGCCTTGATCCTCTCACTGCCTGTAATATGGGCCCTTAATCTAGGTCTAGGCCTATCACCTTTGGTCATTGCTGTTGCTCCGGGTTTTCAGCCGCCTTCACAATGGGGCCATGAAATTCCATGACGGTCTCATCGTTGAGCTTGATACGGATACTCTTGTGGTAGAAGCCGGTCTCAGTCGTATGAGTGGTCTCTTTGAACTCGGTCATTTGGAGTTCAACCCCTTTGTAGTCCTCGTGACTAAGTGATAGGTAGATACTAGTTTGGTGTGACATAGTTGCCTCCCGGCTAAGCTGCTAGTGCTAGTGGCTGTGGTTGTGGTTCAGGTTTTGGTACGTAGTCTTTCAAGGAACCCCATCGGATACCAATCTTGCACTCTGCAATGAATGGCACCTCAACAAGTCCCCATTCTGGAGCAACAGCCTCCATCTCCTTGATGATGTAACGGCAAACCTTGTCTATAAGCTTTTTGTCATTAAGGCACTCAAGTAAGATCGAGTCATGGATTAAGTTAATGATCTTAACACCCCACTTAGTCAACTGCTTCCGAATGCGCATAGCGGCCAATAAGGTAATATCACTGGCAATTGACTGATGGGGGAAGTTAGATGCCTCGTTCATCATAGCTTTAAGAAGTTCGCGCGTTACTATATGATGTCGCTTCTTACGCCCGAAACACGTCGTTATGGTTTGGGCATTCATAGCGGCTCGCCTACACTTCTTAATGAAGTCATAAGCCTCAGGACATCTTTTGAACCAGGTATCAATCATGCGCTGAGCGGCCTTGATACTTATATCAAACTCCTCAGCTAGCGATTTGGCTTCACGCCCATATACTATGCCGAAGTTAACAGCTTTAGCACGCATCTTCTCTTCATGGGTGAAGTCCTCACCAAACATAGCCTCAGCTACTTCATCGTGTAGACTAGGAGCAGCAGGATCATTGTAGATACCGCATAAGAACTTGTCTAGTGATAGAGTTGCAAGCGACCTGAGCTCAGCCTGGTTTAAATCCACCTCGATAAGGATGTTGCCTTTGGCAGCGCGGAACATATTGCGTAGAGCCTCTTCGCGAGGTATGTTCTGCACATTAGGCTCTGAGCTCGACAGTCTCCCAGTACGCGTCCCATGTATCTTAAATGTTGAATGTACCCGATTGTCATCACTCTTCGCTCTACGTACGCCAACTACGTATGTTGAATACGCCTTAGCAGCTTTACGATGCCTCTTAAGTGCTTTCACGGCAGGATGAGGTGGTAGCTTCTCTAATACATCCTTAGCTGTACTACGCCCATGTATACGCCGCATTCTTAATTCATCAAACAATAGCACAGCCAACTGTGCAGGCGAGTTAGAGTTGATATCATAACCAGCTATCGAATTAAGTTGATCCTGAGCGGCTTCAATCTCACCTAGGAGACGGTCTTCGTTTTTATTGACCTGCTTGTCATCTACGTAGATGCCATTCATCTCAACTTCCCACAGCAGCTCACTAGCGGGAATAAGTATCTTCGTGTATAGGGTTTCTAGTTTCTTGTCCTTGCGTACCTGCTTGCGCATTATGTGGAAGATCTGATGCGTACGACTAACATCCTTACACAGATAGTCATATAGCACTGGACGTGGCACGTTGCGATAAGAGTCAGTCTTCTTTGGTACCCAAGGCTTCAACATATTCTTATAGCTTGGTGCGTCAAGCAAATCGCCTGCAATCTGTTCTAGGTCATGGATTCCACCTGTCTCATCAAGGGCATAGGAGAGCAACCCAGTATCCTCATCCACCCTCGCATGGTGATATCCGTCTCGGCGAAGAAAGGCTATATCGAACTTACCGAATTGCCAGATCCAGCGGGGCTTTTTAGCCTTGAACAATCTATTCATAACTGTGTGGCGACGCATAATCGTATCTGGGAAGACGTATACAGTCCCTGGAGTAGCACCCACTCCTAGGCAAAGGATCTCATCATGTCGGCGATCAAATCCTCCTGTCTCGATGTCCCCAGTAAGATATGGTTTTGTGATAAGTTTGTCGATTGCCTCCTTGGCTAGTTTAGGTGTGTCACATACTATGAACCTCGCACGCTTTGGAGCCTTCCTGGGAGCGCCCTTGACCAAGTCGAACGAATACCTACAGTCCTCTTTGAATTGCCTATATGAACCTGTACCCCTCATAAGAGCAGCAGGATGCAAAGTCGGCATGATGCCTATAGACGCGTGATCACTACTAATGAGGCGGCCGCGCTCTTGTGTGATTTTCAGATTGAAGTCGTTAGTTAGGCTGTGCATGGCTGAGTTACCCATAGCCATCACAATCTTACGCGGGTGTTCATCGATCTCTGACTTGAGGCGCCCCTGACAAGCTTTTGCAGCTTTAGCCATGATAGCAGGTTCCTTACGCATAGGTCTGCACATCATGGCATTCGTGATGAAGACTTCTGTGTCATCACCACTGGGGATGTTCTTGAATAGGACTTTACCAGTAGGACCCACAACTGGGATCCCCTCTCTGACTTCTTGGCCCCCAGGGCTTTCCAGAACTATAGCTATGGGTGCTTTAGGATCACCCCGAGAGCCTACTTTATGTTTATTGGCCTTCTGAAAAGGACAATTATCGCAATCAGGCTCGATCACTGATCCAACTCCGGATTAGCTTTAGGTTCTCCAAGACTTGATCATTAGCTACTGTCGCAGTATCCCAATAGTCGCCTCTAGGTGGGTGGCCAGAAAGCACTTGGGAAATCTTGATGTCGTGCAAGCCCAATCTTACAGGAACTGCTGAATCGATGCCGCTGATATACTCCACTCGGGAGCATACCAAATCATCATGCATATTTTCCGAGAAGCCTAGGAGGTGCATCGAGAAGATATGGTCAACCATGCGTACTGCTTTGATGACCCCCATTCTCGTGCCAAAGAGCTCGGTGCAGTGTCTCGGAATACCCCAAGCAGTCACACTGGGAAGATTGCGATGCGCTTGAGCACACCTGACGACTTCCTCGTGAGTCTGTCCTTGAGGCACTGCCATAAAGGGGCCCAGTCCAGCTTGCATCCATTCTAGGGCAACACTCTTAGAAGCGTCGATTGTCCTCTGCATCTCACCCAAGTAGTCAGGCAAGACGACGAGATCAGCATGCACGATTGCTTTGGCACGCAACATGACATCCAATTCCACAGGATGCCCGAGTTCCACTGTTGAGTTGTCCATAATGATGGTACCTTGTATATCATGGAACACCTCTCTGTACAATGCTTCATTGTCCGCTATATCGTGCGCCAGCAGAAGATGATAGTTCCCGAGCACGCCTTTTTCCTTTAGGTCCATCAGCATCGCTGGAGGACAAACTGGTGCGAATCTAACCATTTTTGCTCTCCCTCTCCTCTAGGATCTCAGGGTAATCACCAATTGTTGCGGCCTTGATGAAGCAGTCCTGGTTTATAGTTTTGGTACCGTGGATAGACGCAGCAACTACTTTCGATACCCAATCGCGAGTGCCAACATATTCGATAACACGTAGGACTCTTACGATGTCAGCCACGGCTACCTCCAATAAGGCTAAAGAACTCGGATCGTGCTTGAGGGACATCTCTGAAGACGCCTCTTACGCTGCTGGTAGTCGTAATGACACCTGGGGTGGCTACGCCTCTGCAAGACATACAAGTGTGCTCAGCATTTAGCACAACGATGGCGCCTTTAGGCTCAATTTGCTCACAGAGGATGTCAGCAATCCTATCTCCAATTGCCTCTTGGATACTCGGCCGTTCGGTACCTACAGCATCCACTAGACGTGGTATCTTCGACAGCCCAATGACTCGCTTGCTTGGGATATACCCGATAGAAGCGAAGCCTAACGCAGGTAATAGATGGTGCTCGCACATCATCCTAAAAGGAACCGGCGATTGCACGATCAGACTGCTATGGGTACCTGGCGCCTTGAACCCTTCTTTCAGTAGCTCTGATGCTTTGAAAGGTTGGTTAAACTCCTGTAGGTATTGGGTCACCCGTCGGGGAGTATCTCTGAGCCCTTCACCCTGGAGATCCAATCCTAGTAGCTCCAGCACCTGACTTAGATGCTCCTCGATGGCTCTTACGGTATCTACTTTTTTCATCGTTTTACCTCGTTACCCCATAGTAGGGTGTGTAGTTGTGGAAGCACAGTTGCCTCGCTTAAAGCTGGCCTCCTGAACACGTCGCTGATGAGATTCTGGTAAGCCTCGAGAAGGTCATCTCGTAGATCACCTATCGCAGCATGCTCATCGACATTGTGATTGCCGACTGACAAGCTCATCAAGAAGTGCGGATATCTTGTGGCGACCTCTTCGGCGAAGTCTAGGTCCTGTGTGCTAAAACATGGGATCTTTAAAAGCACTTTTGGGCCTGCTTTAATGTGATCCATAAACTCGGCGAACTCACCCCAATTGAGGTCCTTGATCATACTGGGCCCTTTAGGGGATATCGTGATCTGGTCACAATGTTGTATCCAAGGCTGCCACTTAGAGCCTTGGGTCTCGACTGCTACTAGTCTGATATGCTCGTGCATTATTGCGATGAAGCGATAGAAATCCCATAGTGCAGGATTACCACCACTTAAGGTCACCCATCTCACTGAGTCCATCCTGTCTAGGACAGCGGCCGCAATCTCAGCCTCGAACATGATGATGGACCGTTTGCGTATCTCTACTTGATCCACAGCGTGCATAGAGTCACAATAGGTGCATCTGAAATCACAGCCCCCCGTCCTGACGAACGTAGTCTGCTCGCCTATCATGGCGCCTTCACCTTGGATCGTTGGCCCGAAGATCTCAATGATTGGGATCTTCGTTCCTTTCGGGCTGAAGCTAACCATAGAAGTCCACCCATTCGAAGATCTGATTGATTGTCAAGAAGGCTATTACGATCAAAAAGACGATCAGTGCCTTATCTAAGAGTGGCATTCTACACTCTCCCGTGGTTGAAAGCTAAAACTGGCTCTCCTCGATCTTGAGGGGTGCTATACATATCTTGGTATATAGCAGGGTTCCCCTCCTTGAGTTGTATTCCCAAATCGTACATGACGTATCGGATCTCTTCCTCTGCGGCACTACTGGTGCGCATAGAGATCAAGTGGCGCCAGTTGCGATGATTGGTCGTCACGATGATCGTTGTAGCCAAGCCGATAGGTGCGAGCCTACGCATAGCGGAGGTGAGCAACTTCTTCTGGTTGAAATCCTTGAGGTCATCCAACTTTAAGACCATTGCTAGCTCTCGTTGCACCTCTTCCAAGGTCTCGAAGGTCTCCTGGAATATGCTATGCACAGCTTGCTTGGGTCCTTCAGGTAGATTGGCAAACGAGTCGGGGTAGTAAGCCTTTAAATCTGTTAACCTAACGAATCTAAGGCTCTCCTGGCTGAAGGCGCACAGTCGATGACGCACAATCTCGTGGGTGAACACGCGACTGCAATTGACAATCGCATAAGTTTCCGACCCGTGCTCTAGGACTGAGCCGTGTGCTTGCTTGAGGATGTTTTCGAGATACGGCGCGTTGCCCTCACGGATCTTGGTTATGTTAGGATTGGTACCAACTGCAAAGCTTTGATAACATGCTCTGCCAGCGACTTCGGATATGAGATCGCTCCCGCTCCTGGCATCTGATTCCCAAGCCTCTATAGCGTAGGCTTTGTCTAGGAAGGCTGCTAAGCCGTCGTAGTCGATCGACGTGTATGCAAGCCTGAACACACTCGGGCGTGTAAATTCCATAATTACCTCCCTTCCTCGTGTGAGCTGCCCATAAAGTCGGGTGGTGTGTATGTGGCGACGCAGTTAGGTGTCTCCCACACCTCCACACTAACTAATCTGGCATGCTCAGCAGAGCGCATGAGTACACGGGGTTCGAGCTGTTTGAACCAATGCTCAGCTAGGTTCTCGGCCGTAGGCACCTTCCTGAGTAGAATTGTTTTCCCTGTCAGGCAATTCACCAGTGTAGCCCATCCCCTTTTTTCGATAACTGCTTGAGCGGCAATAACATCTGTGGGTGTGGCTGCTATGTATTTCAGGATGACATCGTTATGCCAGAGGAGCATGGCGTGATCGCAGATGGCGTCGATATGGGTCATCATCTCGTCTTTGAGGAACCCAAAGTCGAGAACCATCCCTTCCTGCTCACCCTTTACGATAACGTCTTGGGCTTCACAGGTAGCCTGGATAGTATATCGATGCCCATGCAGGTTACGACACTTTGATCCGTGATGGGGTATCCGATGCCCTGCATCGATCCCGATTTGCCTAGTGATTGTGTACACGAAGTCTCTCCTTTTTTTGTTCCCACTCGTACTTTTCAGCTCGTTTAGTAAGTTTCTCCCATGCCCAGTAGATTGGTGCAAGAATAAACCCACCACATATAATAAAGATGACGCCGAGCACTATAATTTGTACAATCCAGCCTACGATGCTCAGCGATTGATGGATATAGAACCAAAACTTATCTGATGGCGCCTTCATCAGTCGTGCACCTTCAATTGGCCTTTGGCCTTGCGCTCCATGAGCTTGTTGATGTTCAGGTCAAGGACATCATCGATCTTGAAGCCAAAGACCCTCATTAGACGACAGTAGTACCACATGATGTCGCCAAACTCAGCTTGGAGCTTCTTGATGCGCTCTGCTCTGACATCGGATTTGGCGAAGCCTCCATCACGAACCATCTTCTTCAAGACGTCGACAGCTTCACCAGTCTCGCCTGCAAGTCCGAGACCAAGATAGGCGATCTCTTCGGTGTCGCCAGTACCCGCACCTGGATACACAGCCACTTCGTCTGTCGCCGTGGTGTACTGATGGAATTTTGCGTTGGCTGACATCAGGCGGACTCCTTCGCTACTTCACGCGTATCAAATGAGATTGCGTATTGGGTTGGGTCTTGGATCTCAGCATCGACGAAGCCTTGATGCCTTGCTCGGCAAGTTGGACAGGTACCGCAGTGTAACTTATCACCGGCATAGCAACTCCAAGTGAGGTGGTATGGTACACCCATCTCCGTACCCATACGGATGATGTCAGCTTTCCCGATCCACTGAAGAGGAGTGACAAGTCGAACCTGGCGATAGGTGCCAATATAAATGGCGTTCGCCATTGCCCCAATGAATTCAGGTGTGCAGTCAGGATATGCCCAATTGTGCGCATCTTCTGTGTGCGCACCGAAGTAGATTGCTGACGCTTGAGTAGCTTGGGCGATTCCAGCAACGTACGATAAAAGGAGGCCATTCCTGAATGGAACGTAAGTTGGAGAAATTCCTTCTGGAAGTTCGTCATAGCTGGCATCCGGGATTGCTACTTCTGGGTTGGTGAGCATTGAGGACGGGAGCTCAGGTGTTTTGATCGTATTGTGTTTGACTCCCATTCGCTCGCAGATCGCTTTGGCGTGGTCGATCTCCTTCATGTGTCTTTGCCCGTAGTACACAGATACCGCACCTACATTTCGTTCGCTGCCGAAATCGTCGATTGCCTTGTATAGGCAGGTTGTACTATCGATACCTCCGCTGAGGAGCACTAAGGCTCTTGGGATATATTCTGTATGCGTGACCTCTTCTTTACTCATCGTCCTTCTCCGGTTGAAACTGTTCTTGTTCAGATTCGGAAGGGATGGGAGGAGATTGCTCCCCTCCCCCCTTTACGACTGCTGCCTGAACCCCTGACGGAAGGTTGCCATCTCGCAGGAATCTCTTGACCTCATCAGCGTTAACACGGAAGATCCCACCCACTTGAGTCGTTTGGATGTTCCCTCTATCGCGCATACGGCACACTGTGGGGTAAGAGACGCCTGCGATGTTGGCAAACTGCCTCAAGGATACCCAGCCACGAGTGGCTAGTGCAGCAAGATCGTTACTCCCCGAAACCATCTCCGTCCTCGGGGGCAAGGATATCACGCACGTTGTTGGTCTTGCGACCTTCGTACGGCTTGATAT
>SDBT01017307.1_pt1 | contig 11389 bp, 7 predicted proteins | sample 2277101 | NCBI WGS metagenome assembly SDBT01 (sample SAMN10404973, study PRJNA504765) | marine sediment metagenome | isolation source: marine sediment core GS10_PC15, 103 cmbsf | place: Arctic Ocean: Southern Knipovich Ridge | collected 2010 | reverse complement strand
GAGGCAAGGCCTGTCATAAAAATCGCACTCCTGGCAATCATTACTGTTGGGGCAAATATCATGGCAACGACGCTCAACAGGGCTATGACAGCGGTCCACACCAGAAACTTTCTGGCATCTATCCAGTTGAGCAAAACGGCTCCCATAAACCGGCTGATCATTAAGGCTGCAAAATAGATGCTGATACCCAGTGAGGCTTTCTCCAGTGACAGCCCATAGTTTGATTGCAGGTAATTAGCAATATTTGTATTCATTCCCACATCTGCCCCCACAAGAAAAAATATTCCAAGAACCATAAAAATGATGAACCTATTATTCAACAGGCTAAAGCATGATTTGAATGTGGCCGGTTTTTCATTGCCCTTTGATTCTTCAATATTTGTAAAATATAACCAGCCTACTGCAATGAATGATGTGATCGCATAAACGGCAAATACAAGCTTCCAATCTCCAAATTGTATGGCGACAAATGTAGCAATGATGGGTCCTAGCAGGGAGCTGATGGCTTTGATAAACTGAGACAGGCTCATGAAACTGGAGAACCGTTCCTTTGGGACAACATCCATCAAAAGTGGATTGGCAGAGACCTGAACAATGGTGTTTCCGATGCCCATAAGGATCATTGCCAGAAGCATCACAGGGAAGGAATAGTGGAAAAAAGGGATGACCATTCCTATACCTATTAATCCCGTACCTATATTCAGCATATTCTTTTTGCCATATTTGTCCTGAAGGATCCCGGCCGGGACAGCTAAAAGGAAAAACCACACAAGAGCCATGAATGGGATCAGTTGAGCGAGATCATCTGCCAGTCCGAAATCTTTCTTAATATAACCGGTGGCAACACCAATAATATCAGCAAAGCCCATTAGAAGAGAGGCCATCAATACGGGAAGAACCTTTTTCAGGTTGATTTTTTTTGCATTCATCGTTAATAGATTAGCATATTAATTTTACAGTAATCCGGTATCATCAATAACAAACATTCGGGTACTTTTTGTATATTCTCCACCATTTGGATCAGAATATTTAAGGTCCACATAAAATGCACGGAAACCTGATTCCGGGAATCCTATCGAAGCTTCTATATTTTCCAGGTTTTCAGAGTTTATATTTTTGCTGCTCCACACCTCATCGCGAAAATCGCGGTCATCTGAGTCTGCGGTCCATAAAGCAGCACCCCGGATCTCTTCAAATGTTGTTTCTACGGATAAAGATAACTGTTTTCCAGTATCTGTAATACTCCATTTGCATATGGGATACTTCTTTCCCGATAAAGTCCTTCCGAAAAACGCGCTTAATGCTTTAAGTGCTTGTTCTCCGCCACCAAGATCGTGACCTGCATTCGGAACATAATGAATATAATTTTCACCCGGAATACTATCGATGTAATTCTTAATGGCATCTACCGGCCAGTATTCATCGTTTGTACCAATTAATATTAGCTTGGGCATTGTTAGTTTGTCACGATAAGAATAAGGATCGATCATTGTAGTGATAAGGTTCCCACTATCGGTATGTACATCCTGTGGAATACCAAGTTTTACATAGTCTTCTATTTGGGCACTATACTCTTCCCAGACTTTAACCTGATAATCAAGGTTTACCGGCATATTAAGCACATCGATTACCATAGGTGCAATTGCTTCAACACGGGGGTCGTTCGCCCCTGTTAACCATGTTGTCCATCCACGTTTTGATGCACCCGTGACAACAAACCGGGAAATTTCGTGGCTAAGAATTTCTTTTGAAAATGCCTGTACGGCATCCATAGCACGTACTGCAGTTTTAACCATAGGGAAAAGCAAAGGCCAGGTAAAATCACCATCATTTTTAAAGTTATGCAATGTATACGATATTAATGCATCTTCTGTAAGATCATCGTAGAGAGGTTGGTTTGGAATTTGCCAGATGATGGCAACCATCGCACTGTTTTTCACTGCCAGTTGAGCCATGGTTTTTATGAAATCATCATCACCGTCCCGTATAACCGGATTGCCGTCCTTATTTTTACCCCCCGTAATAAACAACAGTGCACCATCATGGTTATTCTCTTCAGGTACAAGAACCGTTAAGGTGTGTTTCCATGTATGTTCACGCCATTGTTGTGAGGTGATTTGCAGGTCATAAACTTCTAAATTATCAATTTGATAAGATTCTTCCACATTCCAGGCAAATGATTGATCCTCATTTTGTAAATAGTTTTGCAATGCCGTTTCCGGCGTAACAGGTTCGGGCTTTGTGATGCATGAATTAAGTATGGAAATGGTTATTGATAAAGAGAACAACCATGCTATTTGCAGAATCTTTCTTTTTATTAATTTCATTATTAGTAACAGTTAAGGTTAATATTTAAAATGTTTGTTTTTCTATAAAAGTATAAGCTCTTTTTTTTGAGATGATAAGAAAGCTGCATCAACAATATTCAGAACAGTTTGTCCTTCTTTAAAGCCGGGTGAAGGTTGTTTACGCGTTCTTATACAGTTAATAAAATATTCCATTTGCCGGTTATAAATTGTCTGATCGCAATGTTCTGATTTTGCAGGTCCGGGAGCTATAAAGTTTTCCCGGGATTCTTTATTTTTGAATTTCAGAAAAGTGGGGAAAACACTACCGTATCCTTTGGTGCCGAATACCCGGGTGCCTGCTTCAGGACCATCCATATACGGTTGCCACCAGCCACTCTCGATTATGGATGTTGTTCCATTATCCCAATTAATAATAATAATACCTGAATCATCCACATCATAATCGCCGTAGTGGGTACCAATCTCGGCATAAACTGTCAGAGGTTGCGGATCACCCAAAATATACCGAACGGTATCAATTGCATGTACACCCATATCGACTAATGCTCCGCCACCGGCCATCTCCTTTTGAGTAAACCAGCCGGAAGGCCCCCAGTTTTCATGAATGCCATAACTTTTGGTTTTAATAATCTTCCCGAGTTTACCGGAATCTACTACCTTTCTTATATAATTTACTTCCGTATCAAACCTCCACATATGTCCAACCATAACCAGTTGTTCTGTTGTTTCTGAGGTTTCAATTATCTCATTACCTTCCTCGGAGTTCATTGCCATTGGCTTTTCCAGGAGTACATCTTTTCCGTATTTTAGAAATTCAAGGGCATAGGGACAATGAAATTTATTAGGTGTTCCAATGATAACTGCATCTATATCATCTCTGTCAACTATACTCATGGCATCGGTTACCACCTCTTTAATATTGTATTTTATAGCAAATTTATTTGCTGATTCTAATTGAATATCGACAGCAATTGCAATTTCAACATTAGCCAGGGTCTGTAAGCCATGTGCATGATAATCTGCTATAGAGCCTGTCCCGATAATTGCAACTTTTAATTTATTCATACGTTTAAAATTTTCTCATTATTGAAGCTCAGCAGCATTATCATAGATCTTTTTAATTGCCTCTGCAAGTATATCCATATCTGCTTTACTTCCTAATAGAATTTTATGATGGAAACAAACAGAATCTTCTTCATAGATTTTTTTACAGACGGGTAGTTCAACCCTTGATGGATCAATTTCTTTCCAATGCTTGTCATTTATTTTATAACGTGACGGTTTTGTCAGAGGCACATATAATGAGCAATTGTTTAAAGGTTCATAACTTCCTTCAACCCCAATTCCAAGTTCACTCTCAAGGGCTTTCCTGAATTTTTCCACCGGAAGTTCTTTGAACTCATCTCTAATATATCTGAAAGCAAAATTAAAATATGCCTTTTTTGTTTCCCTCTTATCATGTCGCATTGGACTAACTCCTGGCAAACCTGACAAAAGAGAGTTTAAATAAATGCCATTATTATCGCGTTTAATATTTTGTTCGGGCAATCTTTTTAAACCTTCAATTAATATTGCAGCCTGAAATTCTGTAATACGATAATTACCTGACTGGATAAAATTTCCTTCATCACTATAAACCCCAGCCCCTTTATCTGCTTCTGTATATTCATCACTTTCCGGTCTTCTTCCACAATTTCTTAACGCATCAATCTTCTCTGCCAAAACCGGATCATTCGTGGTTAACGCTCCGCCTTCCCCTGCTGTTAAATGTTTAGACAATTGAAAACTAAAACTTCCAATATCACCTATGCTTCCTGCTTTCTTGCCATTCCATTCACCGCCATGTTTGTGTGCACAATCTTCAATTACATATAGATTATGTCTTTGGGCAATGTCCATGATAGCGTCCATATCAGCAAAGTTGCCGTACAGATGTACGGGAATAATTGCTTTGGTATTTGGACCAATTGCTTTCTCAACTTCTTTTGGGTCAATGCACCACGTATCTTCACAAACATCGACAATAACAGGTACTGCATTTACATCAATAATAACAGCAGCAGTTGCCTGCCATGTTAAACCTGGCAATATTACTTCATCTCCATATCCAATGCCTAATGCTTCCAATGCAAGCTGAAGAGTAACTGTCCCGTTTACGGTTGAAACAGTATAGCTGGTGCCGGTATATTCAGCAAATAATTTGTTGAATTTTACTTCTTTGGGACCATTGTACGCCCAAACCCCACTATTCAGAACCTCAAGGAGAGCTTTTTCTTCATTCTCATCCCATACAGGCCAGGCTGGCCAGGGGTTGCTTTTTGCATCCCTTACAGGTTTGCCTCCATTAATTGCTAATTTTAACATTTCTATCTCAGTTTAAGTTCATTATGTTCTATATTCCACCCACCTACTTTTAAGACAGGATTGTCATTTTTTAAATATTTTACTGGAATAGAAACTTTTATTTTTCTCGTTTCACCGGGAAGCAGGCTGAAATAATTATCATCCCAGAATACCGGCAAAACAGTATTGCCGCTTTTTTCTCCTGATATGTTCAGATCAATGAAAAAAGCAAGTTTCCCCCCCGGGTTATTGATCTCAAATTCAATATCCAGAATAATATCGTTTGATTCGATATGAAAGTTTGTGTTTAAACGTATAGGCTCCAGTTTATTTAGTTGTTTATAATCAGCATATTCCTTGCTGGGCGTATAAAAAGACCAATCTTCAAATTCTGCCTCATAATCCAGAATATCATATTTCGTTGATAACCAGTAAAAGTTATTTCCAATTTGATTTTTATTTTGATCAAACAACCTCAAGTCAAGAAAATATGTAGTTGTAATATTCTTAAAGTCAGGCAATTCCATAACCAGAGAGGCCGATTCAGCCTTACAGCTGGCTTCAACAACCTTATTGAAAACCTCTGTGGAGTTCAAGTCAAGAATCCTTATCTGTGCCTGATAGTTATCAATATCAGAAAAATAATCATTAACCAGATGGATTGATCGGTTACCATAATCGTATAACAGATGCTGAGGTTCACAGGCTTTTTTAGTTGCATAAAAAGCCCCGTTGGGCATAAGGTTTGTGTCATATAGTTGCCAGTACATTTCGGGCCAGGCTGAATTAAGCATCCATTGAATAATGCCGGTAGCTATTGATTTATTAACCTGGAAGGCCTCAAACATAGGTCTCATTAGCTCATAGTTCAGCAATTGAGCCTTTATTGTGAAATTATCAACTCCGCTTGCTTTACCGTATCGTTCATCAATTGCTTTAATAAACCGATCGAGGGTTTTAAAATCGTTCTTGCCACAATGATATTCCCAAACTTTATCTACAGGCCATAGGTGGTCGGCAGGAATCATCTTTTTAATACTCTCTAATGGCGGGATATTTGCTCCGGGGCAAGTTTCCGTATTAAAACCATAGGCTCCGCCAAGGTGCTTATTGGTAAACCAATAAATGGGAGGAGTATATGCGTATGGCCCCAACATTTTTACGCATGAAGATCCACTGATTTCACTAACAATTTCTGTTTCAGTGATAATACCCTGTTCGCTTCCTACGCCTCCGGTGGAATTAAGGTAGGGGCGGGTAGTATCATATTTGTTAAATGTTTTAATATATTTTTTCTCTAATTCAGGATGAGGCACCATATCGCTGCCTACATTCCAGACAAAAATACTTGGGTGCTGACGTAACCAGACTATCTGATCTTCCCAGGACTGTGCCATTAGTTCTATCTCATCGGGTTCTGTAATTCCGCCATACTGAGGATCAATCGGTTTTCCAAGGTATTGTTCATGTTCCCATTGGCAGCTCCATCCAGCCATTATTAGTATTCCATTTTGATCGCAAAGATCATACAGTTTATGGTCCTTTCCCCAGAATCCTTCAAGACGTATGCAATTCAAATTCATGTGTTTTACATAAGCAATCTGGTTTTCAAGCGATTCATGCGTGTCTTGCAGGAATAAGTCATCTGTCCAACCGGCACCTTTAATCAGGACTTTTCTCCCATTTATTTTGAAACCGCGATGTCCCCCATCGTTTATGTAATCCTCTATTTCCCGGATTCCAAATATCACGTTTCGAGAATCAGAAGTTTCATTATCAATTTCAAAGGATAGACCGAGTTCATGTAAGTTTTGTTTCCCCAGATTATTAGGCCACCATAATTTTGGATCAGTGATTTTCAATTCAGGGAAATCTGTGGCGGTAAATTCTTCAATCAATTTATTATTTCCCGGTATTGAAACATGTTTGATTAGAGAGTTTGTACTAAAACTACATTTCAGCAATCCTGAAATTGTCTTGTTTGAATAATTTTTCAATTCAGATGATATCTTCAGCTCCGCACTTTTCAAGGTATTCAGATCAACTTTAGTTTCCACGAAAGAGTTATCGATAGAAACACCATTGTTAAGATGAAGGCTTACTTCCCTGAATATGCCCATGTTATTGTCGGGCGGGTCAATATTCCAGTCAACAAATCCAATGGAAAAATCTCCGGGTTTTGGAGGAATAACCTCAACCGCCAGAATATTTTTGCCTGGAATAATATTTTTTGTAATGTTAAATTTCATTCTGCGGAATGCTCCGTTTACCGTTTCAGAAGTAGCAATTTGTTTGCCGTTTAACCAGATGTTAGATTTGTAGTTTATGCCGTCAAAACTTAATAAAACTATCTTATTTACCTGCTCCGGTGAAAGATCAAATTCAGTACGGTACCACCAGGGAACTTTAAATTGTTCCTGAGAGATTTCTTCCATATTTGAACCGAAATACGGATTACGGTAAACATGGTTATCAACCAGTGTAGCTAAAACAGTAGAAGGTACACTGGCATGGTACCAGTCATTTGATCTATATTCCGGATCTGAAATTTCCTTGCCTGATGAATTAGTCTTTTCTGAGGATTGAATTTTCCAGTTGCCGGAAAGATTTTTCTTAAACATCATCTAAGCCGTTCATGTTCAATGCTTTTATGGTCTTTCTTGCTTTGAGAATCATTCCCCCACCAATTCCGCAAAGTACCAGACCGGCAGCGAGATTAGTTAATTGTTGAATAAGCGTGTCAGTATATAGTATAGCTATAACAACTACAACGCCAAAAAAGGAAATGAATAAGCCAAGTGCATTATTTATTTGGGCAGTTTTATGCTTTCCGCGTTTTTCTATTATATCCATATTTATTCAAATAACTAATTTAAAAAATGCAATAAGTAAGAAACAATAAGGATAATATACCAATGGACCATAATTTCAGATTGTTCCACCAATACCTTTTGTCTTTTTCAATGCCTATAAAGACATAATCATTGGGAATTAATAGTACTAATATTCCAATTAAAACGAATAAAGCCAAAAACACCATTTTAGCTGTCTCTTGAGATACTCCTTCAAGCCAATCAAAGTTAAGCATATTTTACCTCCAACGTGTTAGTAATATCAATTAATTATTACTTGCTTTTTTCTCCGCTAATTTGTAAATCAGTCCATCCAGGCGGTCATTTGAGTAAGGTAATGTGAAAAAACTTACTAAAACAGTTATGATGAAACCCACAACAAATGACCACCAGGAAACATATAGGAAAGGATCTTCAATTGTGAAGAACTGAGCTTTAAATGTATTTAAGTATGTAGCAAAACCAATACCAATTATCAGTCCGGAAAGACCGCCCCATTGGGTTATTCTTTTCCAGAAAATTCCCAATAGAAGAATTGCAAACATAGGACCCTGAAAATAAGATAAGAAGGTTTGTATTGCCACATATATGCCCGGGTATTTACTGCTTATAGGTGATGTAATAACTCCTACAATCAATAAAACCAGTGTAGTTATTTTACCAACTTTCAGATAATGTTTATCATCAGCCCCTTTTTTAATATAGGGTTCATAAATATCTTTTGTAAAAAGTGTAGCGGTGGAATTCAGCAATGAATCGACACTTGACATCAATCCGGCGAAAAAAGCAGAAAACATTAATCCGGTGAGTCCCGGGGGAAGAATGCTTTTTATCATCATAGGTAAAGACTGGTCACCATCTTCTAAACCGGGATGAACTATAATGGCCATAAGACCGGGAAACAATACAAGAATCGGGATCAACATTTTTAATCCGGAGCCAAAAATCATACTCGCTTTTGCGTGCCATTCGTTTTTAGCAGTCAGGCATCGCTGGACGATAGCCTGGTTTCCAATCATATAAGCATTTGCCATAACAAAAGTAAGTCCGAACAAAATGCCTGTCCATGGAAACGGAGTTTTGGTGTCAGATGGCTGAATCAGGTCAAAATGTTGCTGGTATTCAGGTCCCATAGCACTTATTTTGTTAACCATTTCCTCCCATCCTCCAACCGCATGCAGGGCCAGGAAAACTAAAGTTAATCCACCAACAAACATAATTACCAGTTGTACCACATCCGTCATCACTACTGCCGTAATTCCTCCAAAATATGTATAAAACCCAACGACACTTGCTGTTATCAGAATTGAGATCCAAACGGGCCAACCCATTAAAACATTCAAGAGCACAGCACTTGCCCAGAAAAGAACTCCTAAATCAACAGCAAAGAAAATAATCCATGTCAGGGATGCAATTGTACGCACAGAGGAGTTATATCTTCTTCCAAGGTATTCAGGAATAGTATACATTCCACCCCTCCAGAAGTAAGGTATAAATATAAATGCTGCCAGCAACATTGCAGGAACTGATCCTATCCAATCAAAATTTCCTACTGAAATTCCGTATCGATAGGCCTGGCCGGAAACACCCACAAAGTCCATTGCTCCAATATCTGAAACAACAATAGACATTCCAATAGCCCAGAAAGGCAAACTTTTCCCGCCAAGGAAATAATCTTCCGAGCTACTAACAAATTTTTTGAAATAATAGCCAAGCATTAATATTCCGACAATGTAGGCTATAACGATGAAGTAATCAATTCCAGCAAGCATACCTGAGTCTCTTTTTTGGTTATTTAAAATTGTGCTTGACCTCAGAGTAATTCAGAATAACAAATGTTATTTTTATTCAAATACAAATACTCTTGAAACAATATTACAAAGAAACATATACTCATCATATTATGCTTCTGCTATTTTATTCAATTTGCATTATTTCTTAACGTGTCATTGATGGGGGAATATCAGTTGGATTACTACCCCAGGAATGATTCGGCTCAGGACCCATTTCGAAAATTAAAGTCCCTCCATTTACAATCTCCTCATGAGAGATCCATGTTTTATTATGTGGTTTACCATTCAATGTAGCTGATTGTATGTACTTATTCAGTCTTGAAACATTATTGGCTCTAATTGTAAATACACATTCTTTATATGGAGCATTGAGCCTAAGTATTACTTCCTCAAAAACAGGTGATCCGATAATGTAAATATTTTGCCCGGGGGTTACAGGGTAGAATCCCATTGCACTCAATACATACCAGGAGGAAAGGGAACCCATATCCTCATTACCGCAAATTCCACCTGGACCGGTTCTGTACATATCCATAATCTGACGAACTTTTTCCTGGGTTTTCCAGGGTTCTCCTGCATAGTTGTAAAGATAGGCTACATGGTGAGATGGTTGATTGCCATGTACGTACTGTCCAATGGTACCAACAACACCAACGTACTTTGGCTCACTTATCTCCGGACTCATCGAAAACAAGGAATCCAGCCTGGAAATAAATTGGTCATTACTTCCAAAAAGATCAATTAAGCCGTTTATATCATGTTGCACCGACCATATGTATTGCCATGCATTCGATTCGGTAAAGTAACGATTAGGACGTCTGCCAACCAAAAGCGGATCAAAACAATCGTAGTAGGAATGGTCGCCATCAGTAATTATTTGAGCTGGTTTATTCCCGCAAGCTACAAGCCAGGTGCCATCCAGCTTTTTAGGACGCATAAAATTGGTGCCCGGATCAAACAGGTTTTCATAATTATTTGCTCTTTGCATGAATAAAAGATAATCATCCTCCTTGCCAAGATCTTTAGCCATCTGTGCAATACACCAGTCATTATATGCTAATTCAAGCGTGTTTGGCACTGATTCAGCAACTCTATCAACCGGCACATAGCCAAATTCTATTAAATATTTTAATCCGGATCTGCCTGCGGAGGGGCTGAGCGAAGGAGGGGGAAGTTTCGTTGCTTTTTTCCGCATTGCTTCATAAATAAACTCAACATCCCAATCTCTGAATCCTTTCATATAAGCATCAACAATAATTGGAACAAGGTGATCACCAACCATTCCCTGTCCGAAAACATTTCGGTGATGCTGTGCCGGGAGCCAACCATAATTTCTGGTTTTAGCAACAATTGATTTAATCATATCATTCACATATTCAGGCTCAACCAATGTCATTAGAGGATGCTCAGAACGGTAAGTGTCCCAACATAAAAATGATGGGAAAAAACTATAATCTTTAGCTACATGGATTTTACCATCCATCCCAAAATATTTTCCATCAACATCATTGGATATAACCTGTGCAAGTATGGAATGATAAAGAGCGGTGTAAAAAATTTGCTTTTGATCTTCAGTTCCTCCTCTGACCTGTAACTTTTTTAATTCTTTGTTCCAGCTATTTTTTGCTTCGTTCCTTACCCGGTCAAAATTCCAGTCAGGTATTTCTGCTTGCAGGTTTTTTCTGGCTCCTTCAACACTAACATATGATAACCCTATTTTTAAAAGAATGATCTCATCCTTAGTAGTACGGTAGTTCACAAATGCTCCAATGTTGCTTCCCGACTCAGCTGATTTGTAGGGAAAAAGACTTGCACTTGATTCCGGTGTTTTGTAGTTTCCATCCCAGGTTCCATATGCTGCAAAAGGCTTACTGAACTCTGCCACAAAATATACAGTAGCTTCCTGTGATACTTTGTAACCTTCAATTGAATTATTATTAACAAACTCTAAATGCGATTTCTCTGATGGTGCATCTCCAATAATATGGCCAAGGTCGAGCAGGATGTGAGCATCTTCCGATTTTGGAAAAGTGTATCTATGCATTCCTGCTCTTTGTGTGACAGTTAATTCAACCATAATATCGTAATCCTT
>SDBT01017306.1_pt1 | contig 11389 bp, 12 predicted proteins | sample 2277101 | NCBI WGS metagenome assembly SDBT01 (sample SAMN10404973, study PRJNA504765) | marine sediment metagenome | isolation source: marine sediment core GS10_PC15, 103 cmbsf | place: Arctic Ocean: Southern Knipovich Ridge | collected 2010 | reverse complement strand
CCCCCGATGTAGAGGATCAGCCGCAACGTCAGCGGTTGGCCGGCGACGTAGTCGCGGGGCAGGGCGTACTGGAAGCGGCACTTCTCGGTGACGGTGTCGTTGTTGGCGGCGGTCGATTCGAGCCGCGGCCCCGGCCCGCTGCCGTGCGTCCCGGAGACATACCCCAGGTTGGTCCCGTCGCCCGCCGTCGGCAGGTCCAGCCCGTCGGCCGTCTTCCGCAGCCGGTCCAGGACGATGGACTCGGCGGCCGCCTTGATCCCGCCGGGGCGGAACATGGCCGCTCCGCGGTAGTCGGTGATGTCGGCGTTGAGGTCGTACGTCCCGCCGGCCGTGAGGATGGTCGCCAGCGGCCACAGCACCTCGTCGGTCGGGAAGCCGGTCGTGTTGACCTGCAGCGCCCCGGCCTCGTCCAGGTAGATGTAGTTGGTCTGGTTGTTGGTCAGCGCCTCGGCGGTGGCCCCGGCGTAGCTGGCCAGGGCGCCGTCGGCGTCGAAGTGGCGGCCGGCGCGCACGCTGAATTCCAGGTCCCCGTCCTCGACCCGCTGGTAGACCTCCAGGCCGGTCGGCGCGGTCAGGGCCTTGTCCAGCCGCCACAGGAACTTGTTGGCCTGGACGATCCAGTCCTCGTCTACGTCCGGGGCGCGGATGCCCGCGGCCAGGATGGTGCCCGCGAAGGCCTCAAGAATGCTGTCGGATGGGAATTTCTCGGTCATGGGATTATCCCTTGTACTTGGGTGATTCCTCGTCGTCCGAGCTGAGCGGCCAGCCCAGCGTCAACGCGTCGGTCCCGTCGTCGTAGTCGTCGGCCGTGGGCGCGCCCGGCTCGTTGGGGGTGCCGGCCAGCGTGGCCGTCGCCTCGGTGGCGGCCCCCGGCGCGGCGGGGTTGCCGGCGGCGTCGTAGCCGACCACGCCGAAGTCGTAGGTCGCGTCCCGCAGCTTGGGGGTGACGTGCTGGAGCATCCGCTGGGGGAATCCCCACGTCCCCACGCCCCAGGTGCCGTTGCCCCAGCGGGGCACGTCGCCCATGCCCCAGCGGCCCACGCCCCAGTCGCCCAGGCCCCAGCCGATCCGGCCCTCGCCGTCCGGCCAGGCGGCGATGGGCGCGGGGTTGATCGCGTTGGCCAGGTCGCCGTCGAGGAAGACGTTGAACGACCCGCGCAGCGGCACCGATCGCTGAGTGGGCCAGCGGACGGCGGCGCGGGCTCTGGCCAGGATCGTCATCGCACGGGGACCTTTCGCCAGGTGTCGAGGGTAAAGGTCGTCTGGTACTGCTCGGGGGTCAGGTGGAACCGCCTGCCGACCACGCGCGGGCAGCGGGCCTGGGGGCCGGCGTTGGTCCGCAGGTCCACCCCGATGCCGCCGATCCGCTCGACGCGATCGCCCAGCCCGATGGTCGGCGCGATCCACTCCAGCGGCAGGGCCGCCTCGATGAAGCGGTCCTCGTTGAGGGCCTGCAGCTGCACCGCGGCGGCGGCCAGCTCGGCCCGGTTGTCCGCCTCGTCGGCCGACAGGTCGGAGCCGTGGAACCGCGAGGACTCGCAGCGGACGCGCTTCTGGCCGGCGGCGCCGCGGTCGAACCACGCGGCCTGCTCAAAGGCCGTCCCGGCCAGCTGCCGCCGGCCGGGCATGGCCATGGAGCGGACCGGCGAGGCGACCGAGCAGGTCAGCCGCATCCGGACGTTGCCGGGCACGGTCAGTAGCTTCTCGGCCAGGTTGTCGGTGGCCTTGGTGCCGCCGAGCGGAACGATCGCCGCCAGGTTGGCGACGGTCAGGTACACGCCCAGTTGGCGGCGCTGCAGCCGGTAGCCGATCAGCCGGTGCCAGTTGGCGCCGGCGTCGATGGTCCACTCCAGGTACGTCTCCACGCCGGCCGACAGCGGGTTGGCCGCCAGGGCCGTCAGCATCCGCTTGGGCGCGTACGCCATGGTCGGCCACAGGCCCGCCGGGTTGCCCGTCAGGGCGCCCAGGTCGGGCACGGGCAGGTTCCAGGGGGCCCCGCTGAACCGCCCGTCGGTGTTGGCGTCCCACAGCCGGCCGACCGCGGCGTAGGCGGGGAACAGCGAGCCCGTGGTGCAGTACCGCATGACGTAGTCGGCGCCGGCGTTGTCGATCTCCTTGCCCGGGGCGATGACGTCCTCGCCGCCGGACAGCGACAGGTCGGCCGGGTCCCAGGCCTGTCTCAGCTCGATGGTGATCTCGTACAGCCAGGTGCCGCCGGCTACCACCGGGGTGGTCACGCAGGAGCTGACGGCCTCGGCGATCGTCGCGGCGAACAGGTTGGTGTCATCGGTATCCAGGACCGCCAGCGAGCCGTCGGCGGCGGGCGGCTGGTGGTCGAAGGCCTGCACCGTGCCGGCGCCGATGCGGCGCAGCACGATGGTGCCGGCAATCTCCCCGGGCCCGGCGTAGGCGTACTCGACGAACAGGTCCCAGCCGGCGTGCTCGGCCAGGGCCGCCAGGGCGTCCCATACTGACAGCCCGTTGACGGACAGTTGAACGACCGGATCGTCGGCGTAGTCGGCGGCGGCGAAGGCGTGGTTGCCCAGCCAGAGCTGGGGGGCGTTGTAGCTCCACAGCAGGTACTCGACCGCCGCGGTGAAGGTCCAGTCGACGGCGGCGACGTCGTCGTCGCCGGTGAACAGGGCCACGCCCCGGTCCGGGGCGCCGTCGATGTCGCCGTACAGCGTGGCGCTGCGGTTGGGCCGGCCGCCGGCGTTGAACGAACACAACGGGCCGCCGTAGCCGTACACCTTGCCGTTCTGGGCGAGCATGTGCCGGCCGTACACGAGGTAGTCGCGGTCGTGGGCCAGCCGGAACGCCGTCCCCACGGCGGTGACCTTGGCCGAGGCCGTCCGGCCGTAGCTGAAATCCACGTCGGCGACGAAGCCGGCGAACAGGACGTACCGGTCGGCCTCGAGGGCGTGGTCGGAGACGATCGCCACCGCGTCGTCCGGGGCGAAGTGCTGCCGCCAATTCCAGACGTGGTCGATCGCGGCCGGGAAGTTGAACAGCATCGACGCGGTCCCCACGGCCGGGGCGACCGGGTCGGTCACGTCGATCGGCAGCAGCAGGTCGGTGTCCCGCAGGGCGTCCCAGGCGTAGGGGCGGCTGGGGCGGCCCTTCCGGCGGCTCAGCAGCACGCGGTGTCCGATCGCCGTGGGCATGCGTCAAGCGCCTCCGTCCAGGTCGAAGATATCCAGGCGGTAGTACTGCCAGATCACCACGTCGGTATCGTCGCGGCTGTACACGCGCTGGGTGGGCCGGTAGGCGTCGAGCAGCAGGCTGGCCCCGATGTTGCCCTGGTCGTCCTCCCAGGCGACCGCGTCGCCGGCGGCGACCAGGTCGCGGATGGCGTCCTCGAGGACCCCCATGGCGGCCTCGGCGGCCGCCTGGTCGGCGCCGGAGGCCTTGAGGATGGCCGGCCCGCCGGTGCGGCCCTCGATGCGGCCCGGGCGCGAGCCGGCCGCCAGCGTCATCGACCACTCGCCCCGCAGGCCCACCGAGCCGATCCGCTTGCGGGTATAGGGCGGCTCACTCCAGCGCCAGACGTGGCCGCCGGAGGCCAGCAGGTCGGCGTCGTCGTTGATGTGCTCGGCCATCAGTACCCCCCCTTCGGCGCGGCGGCCTGGCCCGCCGGGTCCCGGCCATCGTTGATGTGATAGTGCGTGCCGCCCTGGTAGACGTCGCCGTACCGCTGGGCGAACCGGGCCGCGGACTGCACGCGTTCCTCCCCGGCCCCGCTGCTCCGGTATCCCAAGATGCCGGCTGTGGTGATGTCCCCGCTTGCATCGCGCCACTCCCGCCGGGCCTGGTCGTCCGGCAGCGACTCCGGGTCGATCCGGGCGACGGCCTCGTACAGGTAGTCGAGGATGTACTTGCGGATCGCCTTTTCCTTACCCCTCGGGCCGGCCTCCCACACGCCGGGGATGTTCTCGCCGGCGCCCATCATCTCGGTGACCTTCGCCTCGGCCCGGTTCTCCAGAACCGCGAATAGCGCGTTCTCCTGGCCCGCCCTCTGCTTGGCCTGCTGCTTGCCCAGCCGGGAGGAGTACTCCTGGCTTTCGGTGCTCCCGCGGACCTCGCGGTATCGCGAGCCGACCGTGCCCTCCCAGGTGGCGGCCGAGCCGATCGCCAGCAGCCCCCGCATGCGCCGGCGGACGGCCGGGTCGAACGCCTTGGGGTATATCTGGGCCAGCTCCGCGGGCAGCTTGAGCTGCTCGGCCGCCGCCATGGCCCCCTGCACGCCGCGGTCCCGCATGGCGCCGCTGATGATGTCGCTCTGCAGCTCCATGATCTCCACGGCCGACATCTGGCCCAGCTTCCGCCCCGTCGCCTCGGCGGCCCGCGACAGGCCCTCGCTGTTGGTGCCGGCCGCCCGGATCATCCGCTCCAGGGTGGTCCGCAGCAGGTCGGGGCGTTTGATGCGAAAGCTCATGGCCGAGGCCATCGCCAGGAACTGGTCCTCGCTGATGCCCGCCGCCACCGCCGCCGGCAGCAGCTCGGCGGCGATCTGGCCGATCTGCTCGGGGGATACCTTGCTCTTGCCGGCGTAGGCGGAGACCTTGGCGTAGAAGCGCTTGAAGTCGGCCGGGCGGGTCGCGATCCCGGCCTCGAAGGCGGCGATGGCCAGGCCGGAGGCGGTGCCCCCGCTGGCCTTCTCGGCCCGCATGAACTTGTAGCCCGCGTCCTGGATATCCTCGAACGCCGCCTTGCCGCCGACCTGGGCGGGGTCGAGGCCCGACTCCATCTCGAAGGCCATGTCCCGGGCTTCCTCGGGGGCGATGGAGTACTTCCGGCCGGTCCTGTGCATCCACCCGACCGTGTCGGCCTCGGTCGCGCCGCGGATCCGGGCCAGGGCGCCGGTCATGGGCTGGCGGGAGAGGTCCACGAACTCGCGGTACCACTGCCGCATCTCCCGGCGAAGCTCCTTCATGGCCTCGCGGGCCCTCATGACCATCGCCACGACGGCCGCACCCGCGGCCACGGCGGCCAGCTGCCAGTTGGCGAACAGCGATGTGTTGACCCCGGCCGCCTGGCCGAGCTTGTTGAGGGCGCCCGAGCCGTCCTCCCCGACCCGCTTGAGCCGCTTACCCAGCCGGGCGGCGGTATCGCTCATTCGCCGGAGCTTGAGCCGCTGCGCGTCCGTGCCGCCCCCGGCCCGCTGCATGTTCCAGCGGAGCTCCTTGACCCGCTTGTTGAGTCGATTCAGGCGGCCCTGGGCGCGCTCGTAGCCGCCGGCGAGCTTCTTGCCGGCGGCGCCGCCGGCCTGGCCGACCTGCCGCTGGGCGGCGGCCACGCCGCGAAGGTCGCGCGCGGCCTTGCGGGCGCCGGGGGCGCCGACCGGGATTTTTACGTCATCCGGCATCCGTGCCCCGGGCCGATCAGACGTCGGCCGCGTTGATGCTCATCAGGGCGAAGGTGTCGTCCGCGCCCCACTTGGCGATGCCCGAAATCGACACGGCCCCGGCGGGCACGCCCGCCCGCTTCTCGGGCGTGGAGACCTCGGCCGGCGGGTCGTTGAACACGACGTTCTTGATGGTCCGCTTCCAGTCCGCCCCGCCCTGGGCGACGTAGTTGAGGACCAGGTTGGCCGCAGCCACCTCGACCAGGCTCATGGCCTCATCCTCGTCCAGGAAGTAGACCGTCACCGTCAACGCCCGGTCCGTGAGGACCTGGTCGGCCTGGCCGGGGCTGCCCGCCGGGCCGGGGTCGTCGCTCTTGACCGTACTGCGGCCGACCGAGAAGTGGGTCAGGCTGACCAGCTCGGTCACCCCGTGCGCCGAGCCGTCGCGTGCTGAGTGGATCCGTCCGTCTCCAGTTGCCATGAGCGCTCTCCTATTCGCCGATCTTCAGCGTTCCTTTTACGGGTCGCAGTATGAGCCCCGCCATCGCCCCTACGGGCAGTTGGGGGGAGACCTTGTTGTGGTACCAGAAGTCCCAGCGGTTCATTATCACGACGCCGCCGGCGGTGCCGTCGGTCGCCAGGGCGTTGATCGCGCCTTCGATCTCGGCCATCAGCTCGCTGACGGTCTCGCTGGCGGCGGCCTTGGTCGAGCGGGTGCAGACCTGCAGCAGCACCGACGCCTCCCAGCAGCTGTTGGCCGTGCCCCCGCGAACGTTGTCGGCGTGGGAGAGGACCAGGCCGATCGCCGGCAGGTTGACCGCCGTGAGCGGGTTGAGCAGGCCGTACTGGACGACCGCGACGGTCCCGGCCGACTCCAGCGCGTCCAGTGCGGCCTTGAGGGCGCCGAGCAGGTTGTCGATCCTGTTGGCCACTACCACTCCCGTGCGAAGCTGTTGAGCACGTCCTGGAAGGTCGCCCGCATGTCGGGCCGCGCGTCACCCGCCCCGCGCGTCAGCCAGTGGAACGGCGGGATGGTCACCGAGGCCAGCAGCACCCAGTGGACCTCCATGCCGGTCATGTTGCCGCGCCGGGTCAGCTCGCGGACCAGCAGCGGCGGCTTGCCCTTGCGCGGGATGTAGATCAGGTTGGGCATGTCCCGCGGGCTGGCGGCCTGGCGGGCCTCCTCGCTGACGGGCACGGCCAGGGCCTTGGCCCGCTTGGGCGTGATCGTCCCGCCGCGCTCGAGCATGCCGGCGTAGACGGCCGCCGGCGACTCGGCCGGCACGCCCACGGCGGCCAGCGGGGCGGCGCGGTCCATCATCCAGCCCCGGACCGACGCGGCCAGGCCGCTGCCCGGGTGGCGCATGGTCAGGCCGTACTTGCCGGTGACCAGGTTGCCGGCGATGACGTCGGCGCCCGCCGTGACGGCCGCCTGCAGGCCGTCGGCGATCGCACCGGTCGCCCGGCCGCCGGCGCGGGCGCCGCGGGCGATCTTGCGGCGGCTCGACGCCGGGATGGTCATCGTTACGATCATTGCACCTCTGCGGTCTTGTGTGGCCTACGCTTGGCTGGCCGAGCGGGACGGGTCGTCCTGGGGCCCGCCGGGATCGGAGGCGGCGGCTGCGGCCACGGCCTTCTCGGGCGGTGCAAGCACCTCCAGGCGATGCACGTCAAACCAGCTGGCCTCGATGGGCTTGCCGTCCTTGAGTTTCTGGGGTTCGACGCAGTAGCGGGTGCATCCGTACTGCCAGTCCGTCCGGCCCGTTGCGATGCCGGTCAGCCCCGTCTGGCGATCCTTCACCTTGCTCCCCAATGCGATCGTCGGTGCTTCCATGTGCTGCTCCTTTCGATTGTCAGGTCGTCTCCGCGGTCTCCGCGGTCTCTGCGTTGCCCGTCAGCCGCCCAGGCGGCGGTAGCGGCGCATGGTTTCGACCACGCCGGGCAGCAGCTTGTCGGCGGCGTCGGCCGAGATCGACGCGCCCTGGACGCTCTCGCTGGTCAGCCCCAGGCTCTGGCGCCGCTGGTAGACGAAACTGCTCTGCTGGATCGCCGCCTCCACGATGTCGGCCGGCAGCGGTACCTCGCCGGCGGCCAGCGCCCAGTGGTCGGCGTCGGCGGGCGGGGCGGTGGTCGACTCGGCGATGTCGTCGCTGCAGGCGTAGACGGCCCCGGCGTACTGGACCACGTCGCCGGTGACGTAGCTGGCGGCCGACACCCAGGCATCGCAGCGGGTGTAGCCGCCGGGGTAGATGGCCCTCACCGTCAGCGTCCCGGCCAGCCACCAGCCGATCCGGTGGATCCCGCCGGTCGCCGCGTCGAGCTGATAGTCCGTGCCGGCGACCAGGGCGTCGACGTCGTCGAAACCGCCGAAGACGGCCTCCTTGATCTCCGTGATCGAGACCACCGGCCAGGCGCTCAGCCACAGCGCCGACGTGCGGCGCTCGCGGACGCTGATGGTCTCGGTTACGGTGGCCTTGGTCAGGGCGGACCGGCCGGCGTGGACGCGGCCGGCGGCCGTGGCCAGTTGGGCCGACACGCCCGTGAGGATCCCCGTGAGCAGGTCGTCCTGGCCGCTGCCGACCACGCCGAGGCGGGTTCCCAGCTCGTCGAGCGTCGCCAGCATTACTTGCCCTTGGCGGGCTGGGCCTTGGCCGTCTTGGCCGGGGCGACGAGCTCCACCTGGCCGGCGGCGACGTGGGCGGGCACCAGCGACATTTCCATGTGCAGGATGTTGCCGGCCTGGTAGCTGTTGCCGTTGTCGCGGACCGGCCCCAGGGCCTTGACGGTCACCATCTCCGCGCCGTTGCCCCCGCGGGCGACCTCGGCGGCCTCGCGGATATCCTCATACGTCATCTTTTCCGTTGCCATCGTCGTCTCCTGTCTGCGGGCCGCCCTTGCGGCGGCCGCCTGTGAATTGCTTGTCCCGCGGCGGCAGCTGCTGCTTGGCCGCGACCGATCGTTCGCGTTGTCGACTCTGCTCTTTCATGGTTGGGACCCTTGGCGGCGGGCCGTCTGCCCGGCCGGCCGCCAGGGGCCCGTCCCCTGGCGTGCGGTCACTTCTGCTTGGTGATCGGGCCGACCTTAGCCCCCTCCGCGGCGGGGCCGATGACCTCGACGTAGTCCGGGCCGTACGAGACGGCCAGGGCCGCGGGGATGACGCCCTCGACCGGCGTGATAACCGGCGGGGCGCCGGGCTTGGAGTCGTCGATCTTCGGGCGGATCACGATTCCGCCGAAGCCGATCGTCCGCAACGCCCGTACCCGCACCAGGCCGTCGGCGTTGCCCTCGACCTTGTCGGCGGCGATGGTCTCGGGGGCCTGCCCGGCGTCATCGGCCGCGGGGATCTGCTCGGCGTCGGCCGCCGGAGCGGCCTGCGGCTCGTCGGCCGCGGGGGCCTGCTCGGCCTTGTCGGCCTTCTTGTCTGTCTTCCTGCCCATACGGGCCTCGCTTTCTGGCCCGGCCGGGGACCGTCCTACGAACGGCCCCCGGCTCGCGGGCCCTTGCCTTGCGCCTACGCGGCGCGTTGGGTCTCTCTCAGCCCTTGATGTCGAGGAGCAGTTTCACCTCGCCGATCTGGGCCACGGTGGCGACGGTGCCGGCGGTGTCGTCGGTGATGATGCGGACGAACACGATCAGCCGGTCGCCCGCCACCAGGCCGGCGGCCGTGATGACCGACGTGGAGGTCGCCCAGCTGGTGTCCACGTCCGTGACGTCGAAGGCGGCCGTCAGGTCGGCGCCGGCGCCCGCCTGGCCGTCGGACTCGTACGCCTCGCAACTGATGGTGGTGGCGGCGGTCGCGGCCCCGACCGACTCGCGGGCCTCGACTACCAGCCGCACGTCGCCGGCCGCCACGTACTCCGGCGGCAAGACGTACTCGAACATCAGCGTTGACGTCTCCGACTCCCCGCTGGCGGGGTCGCCGTCGATCACCATCGTGCCCGTGCCGAAGCCGGCGGAGGTCAGGCCGAACTCGTTGTCCTCGGCGGCGGCCACCAGGGCCAGCGCCGAGGAGTTGCGCAGGGCGGTGAACGGGATGCCGTACTCGGCCAGGGCGTCCTCGGCCAGCTTGCTGCGGGCTATGGCCGCCGACGCGTTGACGTCCGCGTTGAGGATGGACCGGTACGTCACGGTCGCCCCGGAGATATCCCAGGTGCCCGTGACCGCCCCGCCCGTCAGGGTGGCGGTGCCGTCGGTGAAGGTGGTGGCGGTAATGGTGGTGCCGGTAACCGCCGCCGGGGTGGCGCCGCCGATTATGCAGTCGTCGGCCGTGCCCCCGTCGATGTCGGGGGTGTTGAGGTCCGCCGAGGCGATCGCCTGGTGCTGCTCGACCACGCCGGGGCAGACGATCACCGTGACCGATTCGTCCGCTCCGCTGGCCGCCGTCAGGGCGATGGCCGCGTACCGCTGGGTGGACGTGTCGTCCGTGTCCAGCACGAAGGCCTTGCCCCCCGTCCCGGTCGTCAGCAGGTCGCCGACGGCGATCAGCTCGCCGGAGGTGACGGTCGTCTGCGTGCCGGTCGGGGCGTACCGCGTCAGGTCGTCGGCGTCGGCGGTCAGCTCGCAGACCCCGACCACGCTGTCGGTCACGGCCGTGGACGTGACGATAGTCCCGGCCGCCGACAGCTTGACGAACCTTCCGCTCGTTACGTCGCCGGAGCCCGCCTTGGCGTTGGCCGCCCCGGTAATCGGGGTGGCCGCCCAGGCGGCCGACTGGCTGGAAATGTGGAGGCCGCCCAGGACAAAGCCCAGCGCCGCCGCCATCAGGATGCCGATAGTCAAAAGCCGCTTCATGGTCTCATCTCCTTGTCATGTCATCCCGCAATTTGCTGGCGCGGTGTCCAGGTTCGCGGTTGGTGCCGGTCGCTGCCGGAACGTCAAGCTCCTCGACCTGACCCCGCTCCCGGGGCCGGCCCCTCGCTGCCCGTCATCTATGCGTGCGTCTTGACCGTCACGATCGCGTCGCCGTCCTTGAGGGCGGAGTCGCCCATGGCGATGCCGCGGACGACCGTCACGTCGTTCTGGAAGCGGGCGTGCTCGGACTGATCGAACAGGACCCCGCCCAGCATGCCGAAGTAATGGCTGAGCTGCAGCTGGCCGAAGGCCGCCCACTCGGTCGACGCGCCCACTCCGCCGGCCGCGGGGAACCGCTGGCAGGTGGTGTAGGGGTAGTTGTCGATCGTGTTCGGCTCGCCGTTGCTGCCCCGGTCGTACAGGGGGGTGCCGATGTCCGAGCGGATATTGCGCAGCGTCCGCTCGCTGGACAGGTGCATCAGCCAGCGGGGGTCATTGACGTAGTCCTTGGTGACCCCGGCGATGACCGCGCCGATCTCGGCCCCGGTGTAGGCGCCGATGGTGGCGGCGGCGGCCGCCGTGATCGCCGCGATGCTGGCGTCCTGGAGGATGCCGGTGATGGTGCCGTAGTCGGCCGTGCCGTCACCGTTGACCAGGGCGTTATCGAACCCGTAGGCGATCGCCCGGGTGCTCAGCAAGGCCAGCCGCTGGCCCAGCTGAACCAGGCTCGTCGGGTTGCGGAAGAACTCATTCGGGATCGCCGAGAACACGCCCCACTTGATGGGCGTCATGGTGACGGTGCCGAGGCCCATGGTGCTCTCGATGAAGTCCGCCGCCACGGCCAGCGGGTAGCTGGTCAGCTCGCCGGTGAGCTTGGGCCAGGTGGTCTGGCCGAGCGTCTGCAGCGGCACGCGATCGCACAGCGGGAACATCACGCCGACGGCCTCCACGTTGGCGATCATGTCGGCCATGAACAGGTTGGCGATCAGCTCGGCCCCGGCGCCGGCGACGCCCGGATCCATCGCCTTCCGCATCGTGTCGTCGTCGCCGCACTCCTGGGCCATCTCCTTGGCCATGCCCCGGGCCCGATCGCAGACGATCTGGGTGTACCTGGGCGAGTTGCCGTGGATACAGAAGGACGCCCAGGCGGCGAACTGCTCGGCCCGCTGCTTGGTGGTGAAAACGCAGCCGACGCGGCGCAGGTCCATGATCGCCTTGCGACCGAGGACCCGCTCGCCGCGGTCGGTCCCGGCC